>ENA-OQEN01000139-OQEN01000139.1-human-gut-metagenome-genome-assembly--contig:-NODE-139-length-30381-cov-3.200767_pt1 | contig 30381 bp, 48 predicted proteins | sample MGYA00242791_ERZ504627 | MGnify/ENA primary metagenome ERZ504627 (study PRJEB26092, sample SAMD00036316) | human gut metagenome | host: Homo sapiens | study: EMG produced TPA metagenomics assembly of... | reverse complement strand
ACCAAGGAAGAGGATATTGCGGAATCGCAGGCGAGCTGAATATCACAGTAGACGAGCTCAAGGCTGTAATCGCTTCCCTCCACGAGTTTAACCCGATGATGGGCCATCGCGGCTGCCGCCTGGCCGTCACCTATCCGGAAATTGCCGAAATGCAGACGACCGCTGTGATCAACGCGGCGATCACCGTCAACAAGGAGCATCCGGAATACAAGATCGTTCCTGAGATCATGATCCCGCTGGTTGGCGAGATTAAGGAGCTCAAGTATGTGAAGAGCTTCGTCACCGCTACGGCTGATAAGCTCATCGCGGATGCCGGTGTTGAGATGACCTATAAAGTGGGTACGATGATTGAAATCCCGCGCGCAGCGCTGACGGCGGATGAGATTGCCACGGAGGCTGAGTTCTTCTCCTTCGGCACAAACGACCTGACGCAGATGACCTTCGGCTTTAGCCGTGACGATGCGGGTAAGTTCCTTGATGCTTATTATGATGCGAAGATCTATGAGTCCGATCCGTTTGCCAGGCTCGATCAGAACGGCGTTGGCAAGCTGGTGAAGATGGCTGCCGATCTTGGCCGCCAGACCCGCCCCGACATCAAGCTGGGCATCTGCGGCGAGCATGGCGGCGATCCGAGCTCCGTTGAGTTCTGCCATAACATCGGCCTTGCCTATGTTTCCTGCTCTCCGTTCCGCGTGCCGATTGCGCGCCTTGCGGCGGCACAGGCTGCGATTAAGAGCAAGTAAGCTGCTAAACTCAGAAAAAAGACAAGGAAATCGCCGGAGAGGTTTATCCTCTCGGCGATTTTATTTCGTTGAGACCAATCGCACCAAGTCGGCCGAGTAAGCAAACTGACGATATTTTTATGATACATGATGGCGACACGGACGGCCCCGATAGGGATGCATTGTATCAAAAAGGTGCGTTCATTTGTTAGGAAGCGTAGACTCGTCTCGGATAACAAGCATTTCATGGCTACCATCGGATTTCATATAATTTATGAAGCTAAATACCAAATAGGCCTTTTTATTACCCGAAAATGCATTTTGAATTGCGGCTTTCATCATCATTTTGTCTTGCCGCCGAAGCAGTCATGTGAATCGCACCGCATAAATTCTGAATGTTTCAATTAGGGCTTTTCGTTGAGAAAAAGCACAGTTTATTGTTTCTGCTAACATATTGGGAACTTGGATATCTCTTTGGTTTATGGTAAAATAGCTTCAAACAAAGTTTGAAGCATTGGAAAAATGGTTGTCGGCGCGAAACGCTCCTGCCGCAGAGCGGCAACGCCATTTTCGCTGAGGTTAGCCTATTGCTATATGGTAAAATGGATTCAGTCACAGGGAAATCGTTTTTAGAAAGCCAAGGGCGGTGTGGAATATGGATCATCAGAAAAAGATCGGCGTTTTTATCCGACAGGCGCGGGAGAGGCAGAACATCACCAAAGAAACGCTGGCCCGTTCCCTGCAAATTAGCGAAGCGGAGCTCTCTGCCTGGGAGGAGGGAGTATCCTACCCGGCACTTACGCAGGCTCCCGCACTGGCAAGGGAACTCGCCGTTTCTCTGGACGAGCTGTTCAATGCCCGATATCACACGGTCGCTCAGGACTATCAGGCGTCAGAGGCCTGTTTTCTGCGTGAGCAACCGCAGCCTGCTGATGCACCGGACCAGGATGAAACGAAGGAAACGCCCGCGTTGCAGGTTCCTGTGGAAAGCCAGGTCCAAAGCAGGCCGCGGCTGCCGGCTTGGACAAGGCTCCTCCTTGCAGGGTGTCTGATCGTGGAGGCGGGGGCGGGGTGTATCCTGCACCTATCTTCCATGAAAATGGCAGAACTCGTGCTGAGCTCTGCCGTTGCTGCCGTCACGCTTATCATGATCTCCGTCGGCATTTATATATATAGAAAGCATCCCACACTACGCGGTCGGGCGCTCTTATTGCCGCTGCCCGCGGTGATTCTGATGCTGCTTGTGATGGTTCCCTATCTCCTGGCTTAAAGCGTCAGGGCCTTTTTTCAAACGACTTCGACTTTTTTAAAAGCGGAAAATGAGTTTGTTTTTTGGTCCAAACAGCGAAAAAATAAAATAGCTTTTCTTGTATGGTAAAAGGATGATATAATGGGAATGGATCATTAAAATTTATCGTGAGGAGAGGAAAATGATGCAAAACTCGCAGGAACAGAAAAGAATGCCGCTGATTGAAAACCGAACGCTTTGTCTGACCATTTTGTTAATGGCTCTGGTTTACAATGTCATTTTCGGTTGCGTGCGTAATCCACTCGGTGAAGAGAACACGATCTCCTGGATCGGCTACGACCACCCCTTCGCTTTCTTGGTTTGGGGCGGGCTGACCGCCGCCGCGTTTTTTTGAATATTTCGTATTTATACCATCGTTACCACTATGCGGGTAAAATCGGTACGATCTCGCTCTATACGGCCCCAATGATGGCGATGACGGTGATTTTCATCAATGACTGGGGCTGGGAGCATGTGCTCCACTGGATTGGGGCAATCGGCTTTATTGCGCTCAACGGCGCGGCTTTGCTTCTGTTTTTCCTGCATCATTCAAAACACATATCAGCTATAAAATCACCTCGTTTGCCGTGGCGGGGATGCTTTTGGCGATGCTGGTGATTTTGCTGACGGTTGGGAAAAGCGGGTTACTGGAGCTTGTGCCGATGTGGATTGCGATGATCCTGTTGTTCCTGGTGAATTTTACGGAGATTTACCCCGTGACGGAGCAAGCGGCCGTGCCCGCGGCACGGGCAAAGGATCGGAAGAAAGCGGAGAAATTGGCCTGGGGGCTCGGCATATTCGGTGCGCATCAGTTTTATCTGAGTTGCTGGCCGCAGGGGCTTGGCCATTTATGGATGACCTATGTAGGGTGCCTGTTTTGCTTGGACCGGTTCATCGGCATGGGTAATATCAACGGCATCGAAGGGGAAAGCGCTTGGATCTACCTTGCAGTAGGCTTCTCTATTTTAATTGGCTCCGCCGCTTGGGCAGTGTGTGATGCGTTGGAGCTGCACAGGGGTGTTCGGAAAGAGGCGCGCGCGTATGCCTATGCTTCCCAATCACGCTGACGTGCGTTTCATAAAGCTTTTTATCTGCCAAAAAATTCGCCTGTCGGGAAAGCGCGGCTGGTGTTACCGGGCTTCAGCTATTTCTTGATTCCTCGATATATTCCATAAGATCGCCGGGCTGGCATTGCAGCACCCGGCAGATCCGATCAATGGTTGCCATTGATACAGAGTGATTGTGGCGCAGGCGGGTGAGCGTCCCATCTGCGATATTGGTTGATTTTTTGAGCCGGTAAAAACTGATTTGGCGATCTGTTAGCAGGCGCATCAGTTTGTGATAGACGATTGCCATATGGATGACCATTCCTCTCTTGCACCGAGTGGTTTGAAAGCGTTATCCTCCCAAAGCGTATACCTCAGCATCTATTTTATGCTTTGGAGATGAGGTGAAAATGGGCCGCTTCTCCGAAGCGCTGTGAATGTTGCGCTTTTGTATTCCATTTTACCGGGAAGCTGTGGCCAGATGACCAAAAAGCCGGGTAAAAAGCCCTTTTATCAGGGAAAATCACTTGACCACTTGAGAAAAGTGTGTTATAGTGATCTTACCTCTAAGAGGGCTCTTTTTTTGTACCCATTTTTAGAGGGAGGCTGGAACCTGAAAAATTCTGCTGGAAGGCAGGCTGCGGGTTTCTTGCGGAGCAGTGCCCTCAAGGTTGCTCGGCAGGGAAAACGGAGCTGAGCCCGCGGATTGACAGGCTCTGAAAATATCCGGAAAACTGGAGGTGCCGTCATGAGAGTAAAAGTCACTTTATCCTGCACGGAGTGCAAGCAGCGCAACTACAATACGATGAAAAACAAGAAGAACAACCCCGACAGGCTGGAGATGAATAAGTATTGCAGATTCTGCAAGAAACACACGCTCCACAGAGAAACCAAATAAGAGCGGAGGAAAGATGAATGGCTGACGAAAAGAAAAAGGACGCGGTGGAAAAGGCTGAAAAGAAGGCCAAGGCCACAAAAGCGGACAAGGCCGATAAGGCAAACAAACCGAAAAAGCCAAATATCTTTGTGCGCGCCGGCAAGGCGATCGCCCGCTTTTTTAAGGATTTTAGGGGCGAAATCAAGAAGATCACCTGGCTGATGCGAAAACCGTGCTCAAGAGCACCGGCGTTGTAATCGCCGTGATTTTGATTATCGGCATTGGCATCTGGATTGTGGACTTCGGCCTTTCCCAGGGACTGAGCCTGATTGAGGGCCTGGCGCAGGATCCCACGACAACGGCCGCCGCCGCAGAATCAACTTCGGGCGTCACCAATGCCGCAGCAGGTGTCATTCAGCTGTTTGGCGGGCTGCTTGGTTAAGGCGGGTTCGAAGCGAAAGGGTGGTCTAACATGGCTGACAGCGCAAAGTGGTATGTAATTCATACCTATTCCGGCTACGAAAATAAAGTGGCCAATAATATTGAAACGGTTGTGGAAAACCGCCAGATGCAGGATCAGATCCTAGAGGTGAAAATCCCGATGGAAACGGTCACTGAAATCAAGGATAACAAAAAGCGCGATGTAGAGCGCAAGGTGTTCCCCGGCTACGTTCTGGTGAAGCTTGCGGTCGATGTGGAGGACGGGGAGTACGTTATGTCAGACGATACTTGGTACGTCATTCGCAATACGCGCGGCGTTACGGGCTTTGTAGGCCCGGAGAGCAAGCCATTCCGCTCAGCGACGAGGAAGTGCTTGCGCTTGGCGTAGAGAAAAGGCAGGTCGAGGTGGCCTATCAGGTCGGCGATCTTGTCAATATTATTGATGGCCCATTCGGGGATTTCTCCGGCGTCGTCGAGGAGATTGATCCGGATAAAGATCTTGTCCGCGTGACGATTTCCATGTTTGGCCGCGAAACCCCGGTTGAGTTTGCGCTCGATCAGGTGGAGCCGGCAGTCAATTAATCACAGTTTGGTAATTAGCGGCCCTGCCGCTTATTATGCGCCTGCGCGGCTTTGCCGCCCGGCGCGGGGGTTCGCCCCCTGTGGGAGGAGTAAGAATTCATACTTGCTCCGCCAATTACCACATATATTTGGAGGTGCAAAAAATGGCTCAAAAGGTTGTAGGTTTAATTAAGCTGCAGATTCCCGCCGGAAAAGCAACCCCGGCACCCCCGGTCGGTCCTGCGCTGGGTCAGCACGGTGTGAACATTATGGCGTTCACGAAGGAATTCAATGAGCGCACAAAGAATGATATCGGCCTGATTATCCCGGTCGTCATCACCGTTTATGCAGACCGTTCTTTCACGTTCATCACAAAGACGCCGCCCGCCGCCGTTCTTCTGAAGAAGGCCTGCGGAATTGAAAAAGCGTCCGGCGTGCCGAACAAGAACAAGGTCGCAACGATCACCGGTGAGCAGATTAGAAAAATCGCCGAGCAGAAGATGCCTGATCTGAATGCAGCGAGCTAGAAGCGGCAGCCAGCATGATTGCCGGCACTGCGCGCAGCATGGGCATTGTTGTCTCCGATTAATGCTCCCGGGTGGGAGGAACAATCCGATTAACCACTCTTTAGGGAGGTCAGACGAATGAAACATGGTAAAAAATATGTCGAAAGCGCCAAGCTTGTCGATAAAACAAAGCTCTATGACCCTGCGGAAGCGCTGGAGGTCGCGGTGAAAACCGCAACAGCTAAATTTGATGAAACTGTGGAAGCCCACATTCGCTTGGGCGTTGACTCCCGCCATGCGGATCAGCAGGTTCGCGGCGCGGTCGTATTGCCCAACGGAACGGGTAAATCCGTGCGTGTTGCTGTGTTCGCTAAGGGCGACGATGCAAAAGCAGCGCAAGAGGCAGGCGCGGAGTTTGTCGGCGCGGAGGAACTGGTTGCCAAGATTCAGGGCGAAGGCTGGATGGATTTTGACGTGGCGATTGCTGCGCCCAATATGATGGGCTTGGTCGGTCGTCTCGGTAAAGTGCTTGGCCCGCGCGGCTTGATGCCAAGCCCGAAGGCTGGCACCGTAACGCCTGACGTTGCAAAGGCTGTTACAGAGGCAAAGGCTGGTAAGATTGAGTACCGCCTTGATAAGACCAACATTATCCACTGCCCGATCGGTAAGGTTTCCTTTGGTGCGGAAAAGCTGAATGAGAACTTCTCCACTCTGCTGGAAGCGATCATTAAAGCGAAGCCCGCGGCAACGAAGGGCCAGTATATCCGCTCCTGCGTGGTTGCCACCACGATGGGCCCCGGCGTACGCATTAATGCAAACCGCGTGGGCGGCGCGGAATAAGCAAAAATGCTTGACACGGAGCAATCTGTGTGCTAGTATAATAATCACTGTTCTTACACCGAAGACAGCAGGTGCGCTTTGCGCATAATGGCTTTTGCCGCCTGCCGAGGAATGGAGAGCATACGACGGCCGGAGGTCTCCGGCATGAATTTGTATGTTGGCCCTTCCTGCGGTGCGCGGGAAGGGTTTTTCTTTTTCCCGTGTAAAGGCGTTTTTAGGAAATGCCTGAGATGCCGGCTCTCCATCCTTCGGATGGGAAGCGGTAGATTTAGAGGAGGTGAAATCCATTGCCGAGTGAAAAAGTATTGGAACTCAAGAAGCAGAAGGTTGCAGACCTCTCCGCACAGCTGAAAAATGCATGCGCAGGCGTGGTCGTCGATTACAAGGGCATCAATGTGGCGGATGATACAAAGCTTCGTAAGGAGCTGCGTGAGGCAGGCGTTCATTATGCTGTCGTTAAGAATACGTTGCTGCATCTTGCTGTGCAGGATGCTGGCCTTCAGGAGCTTGATAATGTGCTTTCCGGCACAACCGCAATTGCCCTGAGTGAGGATGATTATGTTGCCCCCGCACGCATTCTGTGTAAGTTTGCCGATGCGAGCAAAACCTTCACTGTGAAGAGCGGTTTCTTGGATGGCGACGTGATCGGCCTTGAAAAGATCAACAGCCTTGCAAAGCTGCCGTCCCGCGAGATTTTGCTCGCCACGGTGTGCAATGCGTTCAACGCACCCATCGCTTCCTTTGCACGCGCGATTCAGGCGATTGTCGACAAATCCGGCGAAGCCGTTCCCGCACAGGCAGAGGCTCCGGCAGAGGCGTAATTGCAAGGTTGTATTGCAATCGCCCTAGCTACAATATGAAATAATTGGAGGTTTATTACAATGGCATCTGATAAAATTAATGCGATCATTGAAGAAATCAAAGTCCTCTCCGTGCTGGAGCTCTCTGAGCTGGTACATGCAGTTGAGGAAGAGTTCGGTGTGTCCGCTGCTGCTGCGGTAGCAGTTGCTGCTCCGGCCGATGGCGGCGCTGCTGCTGCGGAGGAAGAGAAGACCGAGTTTGATGTGATCCTTGCCGAGGTCGGTGCGGAGAAGATCAAGGTTATCAAGGCGGTCCGCGAGATCACTGGCCTTGGTCTTGCCGATGCAAAGGCTCTTGTTGACGGCGCTCCGAAGGCCGTGAAGGAAGCGATCTCCAAAGAAGACGCGGAAGCGGCGAAGGAGAAGCTGGAGGCTGCCGGCGCGAAGGTTGAGCTCAAATAGCTTACGCTGCTAAGAATAAAAGACCTGAAAGCATTGCTTTCAGGTCTTTTTCTCATTCTAATCTTTGAAAATGAGGTCGGATCCATACAACAGAAATCCTAGAGGTTAGGCGCTTACGCGGACAAAAGGCCCATAGGTATAGAATATAAAAAAATCTTATGCGATATGATGACGCTGGCGGGGATTACAAGGCTGAAACGATCGGGGTTTTCCATTGGACACAAAAGGGGAAGCAATTGATATGAAACAATGGTTGTTGGGGGAAGGAAGGGAATGAATCAAATGGAAACGGGCATCCCTAGCGAACTGGCTGTTGAAATCCGCAGTATCTACTGGAGCTGGGTGCAGATGAACGATGGCGCCATATGGAATGTGTAGCCCGTGAGATCGAAAAATTGGCAGCTCGCTATCATTTGGATCTGCTTCTTTGCGAAAGCATGGCGTATTGCATGATATTTTCTGCGTGCTGGAGCCCAAGGAGATGCTGCTGGCCGTACAGGAGCGGTACGGTAGCCTTTTTTCTATGATGCGGAACGGATGATCCCATCTATGCTATACCAACGGATATCAGCGTGCCTTGCACAGTCGCGGTGGGGGATTCAGAATAAGGAAGCGCTCAGCGCCACCGCATGCTATACGACGCTGCGGGCGGAAGTAAGCGCGCTGGATATGGCTTTCATTGCAGATAAATTGGCCTGGGAATCGAGGGGTTCGTTTTTTGAACAAGTTAGCGCTGCGGTTGAGAGATCGCTCCCAGAGGCATGCCACCTATATGCAAGATATGGGGCGGCACGGCAGATTTTGCTGCTACATCCCTGATGGCTGGAAGCAAAGGCGCATTTGCTTCCAATTACTTGACCAGATTTTTAAAACCGTGTATAAAGAAAGGGATGGGCGGCAATACAAAACTTAGATTGTTTTCGTCCTATTTGAGAAAGGCGTGTGATAACATGATCTCGGAAAATCGAAAGGTCGTTTTGATCGGAACCGGCATGGTGGGTATGAGCTATGCCTATGCGCTGCTCAACCAGAATGTCTGTGATGAATTGGTGCTGGTGGATTTGGACCGCAAGCGAGCGGAGGGTGAGGCAATGGATTTAAACCATGGCCTAGCGTTCTCTGGCTCGAACATGAAAATTTATGCCGGCAGTTATGAGGACTGTAGCGATGCGGATATCGTCACTATTTGTGCGGGCGTCGCACAAAAGCCAGGAGAATCCCGACTCGACCTGCTCCAGCGGAACACGGCGGTTTTTAAATCGATTATCGACCCGGTCACAGAATCGGGCTTCAACGGGATTTTTCTGGTGGCGACTAATCCGGTGGATATCATGACGCGGATCACAGCCGTGCTCTCAGGTTTAATCCCCGTCGTGTTTTGGGCACAGGCACCGCGCTCGACACTGCCAGGCTGCGCTATCTGCTCGGGGCCTATTTCCATGTAGATCCCCGCAATATGCATGCCTATGTGATGGGCGAGCATGGGGATAGCGAGTTTGTTCCATGGTCGCAGGCAATGATGGCAACAAAGCCGGTGCTCTCCATCTGTGAAGAGTCCCATGGAAGATATTGCTGTGAGGAAATGGAGAAGATCACAGAAGAAGTGCGCGGCGCGGCGCAAAAGATTATTGAGGCCAAGCGCGCAACCTATTACGGCATCGGGATGGCCCTTGTGCGCATTACACGCGCGATTTTCGGCAATGAAAACAGCGTGTTGACAGTATCCTCTATGATGCGTGGAGAATACGGGGAGACAGGGGTATTCGTAGGCGCTCCCTGCATTGTAAACCGCAATGGCGTCCAGCGCATTTTGCAGCTGTCTCTAAACGATGAGGAAATGGCGCAGTTCAAGGCCTCCTGCGAGACGCTTCGCACTCATTTTGATGAACTGGGGCTGCAATAACACCAAAAGGGAACAAAGAGGCGGGGCATTCAGCGCCCCGCCGTTATGTTTAAAAAATTAGGAAGGATGTGGAGCGGTGCAATACCGGAAAGACCCGAAAAGTGGAAACAGGCTGTCTGCACTCGGCTTTGGATGTATGCGCCTGCCGAGAAAACACGGCGCGATCGATCAGGAAGAGAGCACGGCGCTGATCCGAAAGGCCATTGAGGATGGCGTTAACTATTTTGATACAGCCTACATGTATGCAGGGAACGAGGAAACGCTTGGCCGGGCATTACAAGGAGGCCTACGGGAAAAAATATACATAGCGGATAAGATGCCGCCTCCTTTGTGTAGAAACGCGGCGGATTTTGATAAGCTTTTGCATAAGATGCTGGACCGGTTGGGGACGGATTATATCGATTATCTTCTTATTCATATGCTGACGGATGTGGAAACATGGAATCGCCTCTGCGGCCTGGGGATTGAGGATTGGATTCGGACGCAGAAGCAGGCGGGCCGCATCCGGTCGATCGGGTTTTCCTATCACGGTGGGCAGGAGGAGTTCCCCAAGCTGCTGGAGGCATATAATTGGGATTTTTGCCAAATCCAATATAACTATATCGATGAAAACAATCAGGCGGGGCGCAGCGGGCTGCAAAAGGCGCATGAGCGCGGGCTGCCCGTGATCATTATGGAGCCGCTGTTGGGCGGCAGGCTGGCGGAGAATCTGCCGCCGGCCGTGAACGCGGCGTTTCGGGCGGCAGATCCGGCGGCAACGCCTGCTGAATGGGGGCTGCGGTGGATTTGGGATCAGCCGGAGGTTACGGTTGTGCTCAGTGGGATGAGCACACGAGAGCAGCTTGCGGAGAATGTGAAGGTGGCCGGAGATGCGCTGCCCGGCTCCATTGGGGCGGAAAAACAGGCGGTATATGAGGCGTAGCCAAGGCGTTTCGTTCCTCTTTCCGGATTCCCTGCACGGCCTGCGGCTATTGCATGCCCTGCCCCTATGGGGTGGATATCCCTCTTGTTTTGCGGCATACAATGCGGCCTCCATCCGGAAAAAACGGGGAAGAGCCAATATATGAATACAACGGCCGGCTTCCGGCCCAGCCACCATTTTGCGAGTTTGTGCAGAGAGTGCGGTGCATGTGAAAAGCGCTGCCCACAAAAGATAAAAATCCGCGCGGAGCTCAAAAAGGTAGCAGGGGAATTTGAGCCGTTTTGGTTCCGCCCGGCGATGGCGGTAATTCGATTCCTGCAAAGAAAGCAGTGCACTGCGGCTCCAAAAGGATAGAATAGATGTTTGGCTTTTCGTATCATAATGGCGATACCCCCGCCTTTTTGGCAGGGGCATTGCTAATTTTTTCTCCAAATATCAAAAAGAGGGGAGTTTCCGGAGATCATTGATTGCCGGAGTCATACTGGATTCTGCTTGTTCCAAAATCTTTATCCGCGTTTTTATGGAGCTAGTTACTTGCTGCTGCCCTTTTGAAAAAAGCGTATTGCTGTTTTGAAGGATCCCGTCACACATATTAGAAAGGCCGCCATATAGCATGATTTGCGATACCGATGCCTCTGCTACCCATTTATTGTCCTTATCATAATTGGAGAATTTAACTGCATTGGCTCTTGTACGCAGAGCGGATAGTTTGGGCAAGAGGGCAGAAAAGGATACCGATTCATTCAGCGCCATCGTCACTTCATTGGAGATCGACCCGAGGTTCTCCATTTCCTCTCCCAAAGCAAGCCTCCATAACACGGCTGCATCACAATATTGCTCTAATTTCAAAGCACTCTCTAAATATTTCATGGCGGGTTCGTCAGCCGAAATCCCCAAAGTTTGCCCTAGCTTTTTTAGCTGCTGGTATTCTTGTATCTTTGCCTCAGAAAGATCGCTCACAACTTTAATCTTTGCATCCTTAAGTGCATTTGTGAAGGCAGTGGAGAGTGCTGTTTTCTGGCGGTTGCTCAGTTTTTTATCTATAACTGCCGAGGATGCTTCTTCATACTCTCCGTTTTGAATCAGTGTAATTGTTTGTTTTTCAAATTTTGTTTGCTGAACTATAAAAACAGCGAGTACTGCACCTGCTAAGATAAGCAGTGCGGCTATGATTGAGAGCGCAATTAAAAGCGTTTTTTTCGAGTGGCCAGAGTTGCTTGTTGCTGCTGTCTGTAGATTCTTTTCCATGTTTCCTTACTCCTTCTTTTCCCGACAAAGAAATTGATATAACAATCCTTTGCAAACCAGTATAGCAAAGGGAGGCGATAAAAGGAATGGGAGGGCAAGTCAATTTAGGGAAAATATCTAAAAGGACAGTTTGTTTTCAGCAAAACTTAGCATTGGATAATGCCATAGCCCCAATTTTCAAAGCATTTGTCAAAAATCTTGGCGCATTGCATCGTTGCGCTGTGGGGGACGGTTTCACTCTCAAGCTTGCCGGCCCGGATGCAGCGCATGGTCTCCCGCACTTCAAAGACAAAACCGTTGCCATAATTTTTTTGGAATCGCTTCACGGGGAGCCCCTTGCTATTATAAAGCGTGCAGGAGTGTGAGCAGTGTGCCCGAGGAATCCGGATAAACCTTCTGAGCCATAGATGCAGAGCTCCTCCCGCACGGTGGCGGCGGTTGTCGCCTGCAAATTCGCGGTGCAGCTGGGAAAACGGAGCAGGATACTATCCGTTTTATCCACGCCAGTTTCCGAGCGGGTGAGCATGGATTGCACGTCTATCACCGGCTCGTCGATCAGATACGTTGTCAGTTCAATCGCATAAACGCCGATATCATAGGCTGCGCCTCCACCCAGCACCGGATTGTTGATCCGGTGCGCAGGATCTCGGCTGGCAGAGAAGCCAATGGTGCAGGTTGCCGCCTCCAAATTGCCAATCCGGCCCTCCTTTATCCACTGGCGGGCCTGATTGATATGCGGCAGAAAACGAGACCACATTGCCTCCATAACAAACAGCTTCTTTTCCTTTGCAAGGCTAAAAATTTCCTGTGCCTGCGCTGCGGTGGGAACCATACTTTTTTCGCAGAGAACGGGTTTATTATGTTCTAAGCAGGCTATAATGTTTTCATAGTGGAAATTATGCGTGGTTGCAATATATATCGCATCAATATCTTCCCGTGCCAGGAGATGCTCATAATCGCTGTAAAAATCCTCAATACCATGCCGTTTTGCAAAGCGCCAGGCGCGTTTTTGATCCTTGCTGGCCACGGCCGCAACACATGCATCGTCCACCTTGCCGACCGCGTTGCAGAATTTGTGCGCGATGCCCCCTGCACCGAGGATGCCAAACCGAAATTGCTTCATGCGGAGCGCTTCCTTTCTTTATCAAAATTTCATGATTCGGCTGTTGTTTCTATTATAATACAAAATCCAGCCCTTTACAAAGGAAACCTTGCCAAGGGAAAAGAATGCGGTATAATGGCTGGGGCGGCGATACCCTTTGCTTCGATAGACAGCCGCTTTGATAGCCGGTATGGAAAAGAGGTTAATAAAAATGCTGGAATTAAAAAATATTTCCTTTCAGGTGGATGCGGAGGGTGCGCAGCATGAGATTTTGGATCATGTCAACCTAACGCTGCCGGATGGGAAATTTGTGGTTATAACCGGGCCGAACGGAGGGGGGAAATCCACTCTTGCCCGGATCATTATGGGGATCGAAAAGCCGACGCCGGCCAGATTCTTTTCAATGGGCAGGATATTACATTGCTTGGCATCACAGAGCGGGCGAAGCTCGGCATTGGCTATGCGTTTCAGCAGCCGCCGCGCTTTAAGGGGTTGACAGTCCGCCGGCTGCTGAGCTTGGCGCACGGCAGCGAGCTGCCGGAGGATGCCTGCTGTGCGTATCTGACGAACGTTGGGCTCTGTTCAAAGGATTATCTCAACCGTGAGGTGGATGCATCCCTTTCTGGCGGGGAGGTAAAGCGCATTGAGATCGCCACGTTGATGGCGCGTGATTTAAAGCTGGCGATTTATGATGAGCCGGAGGCGGGGATTGACCTTTGGAGCTTTACGATGCTGGTGGATAGCTTCCGTGCTCTGAGCGCGAAGCGCCAGGAAAGCGTCCTTATCATTTCGCATCAGGAGCGCATTATGAAGCTGGCGGATGAAATTGCTGTGATTGCGGATGGGAAAATTCGCAGCCATGGCAGCCGCGAGGAGATGCTGCCGAAGCTGCTTGGCGAATTTGACGAGGCCTGTGTGTTTCGGAAGGATACGGATGAAACACACGGCGGATGACGCTGCGTTTCTGGAAAGGATGGAACCGATATGAATCAAATTGATGAGCAATTGCTGGAGTCGATTGCCGATCTGCATGGCACGCCGGCAGGGGCATATAATATTCGAAAAAATGGAGCGGGCGTTGCGCGCCAATCTAGTGCCAATATTGAAATTATCCCCAAGCAGGATAAACCCGGTATTGACATTATTGTAAAGCCACATACCAAAAATGAGAGCGTACACATCCCCGTTATTGTTACAGATACGGGCATCAACGACATGGTTTACAACCATTTTGAAATTGGGGAGGGGGCCGACATCCTGATCGTAGCGGGCTGCGGCATCCACAACGATGGTAGCGCGAAGAGCGAGCACGACGGTATTCACACCTTCCACATCGGCAAAACGCCCGCGTCCGCTATGTAGAAAAGCACTATGGGGAGGGCGATGGCAGCGGCGAGCGCGTATTGAACCCGACGACAGAGGTGGAGCTGGAGGAAGGCGCCTATTGCGAGATGGAGATGGTGCAGATCAAGGGCGTTGATTCTACCATTCGTGAAACGACCGCTCACCTCGCGGCGGGGGCAAAGCTCGTCCTGCTTGAAAAGCTGATGACGCACGGCAGGCAGTCCGCCCGCTCCAATATGGAGATTAATCTTGATGGGGATGGATCGAGTGCGCAAATTATTTCCCGCTCCGTTGCAAAGGATGCCTCTGAGCAAGTGTTTTATCCGCGCGCCGTGGGCAATGCGGATTGCCGCGCACACGTCCAGTGCGATTCTATCATTATGGATCAGGCCAAAATTCGCTCAATCCCGGAGATTGCCGCCAACCACGCCGATGCGCAGGTGATCCACGAGGCGGCGATTGGCCGCATTAATAACGATCAGCTGCTCAAGCTGCAAACCTTTGGCATGACGCAGGAGGAAGCGGAGGCGGTAATCATCCAGGGCTTCCTGAAATAATTGGCTCGGATGACGAATAAAGAGGGATTCAGCTATTAAGATTTTATGAATTTCTTCCGTTTCTGTTGAACTCGATTTAAAAACCGTTTATAATGAATTACATCTATTGTGCCGTCAAAAACGGCCTATCTATGAAGGAGCTGAAGGAATGGATCCCATTAAAGTGGATTTCACAAAAAAGAAGGACGATGGTATTATCATCAAGCCTGCCAAGGCAGGGTTGAAGATTTTCCTCAATATCCTGATCACACTCGTAGGCGCAGGCATCGCCTATTACATCATGCTGCCGCCCATGAACTTCAAGTCAACCGATATGTATATTTTCTTTGTCATCGTCGCGTTGATTTACGTTGCAGCGGCCGCGATCACCTCGGGCGCGCTGCGTAAGGGCGAATACATCCCATATGTCAAAAAGCAGTCGATTGTGCCGGTGATTGTTGTCGGCGCGCTGGCAGTGGTGTTCGTCGTTGGCCTGCTGGTTTCGTCGGTTATCTTCCGCGCGAACTCCTATAAGGATATTATTCAGGTGCAAGAGGCGACTTTGCCAAGGAAGTGGATACGATCGATTTTGCCAGCGTGCCTCGGATTGACCGCGACGCATCTCTCAATATCGCAAACCGCAGCCTTGGTGCTTTGAGCGATCTTGTCTCTCAGTTCAAGGTCAATATGGTGCCGAATGTGGGGAAAGATGCGCAGATTAACTATAAGAATACGCCGGTGCGCGTTGTTCCGCTGGAATATGCCAACCTAATTAAGTGGTTCACCAACCGCTCGAATGGTCTGCCGGGATATATCGTCGTTGATCTGGTCACGCAGTCCGCTGAAGTCAAACGCGTAGAGGGCGGCATCAAGTATACAACCGCGGAACATTTTAACCGCTATTTAATGCGTCACCTGCGCTTCCAGTATCCAACCTTTATGTTTGCAGAGCCGAATTTTGAAATCAATGAGGCGGGCGAGCCTACTGGATTTGCCCGGTTGAGGATAAAACCATTGGCCTATTCGGCGGCACGGATATTAAGGGCGCGGTGCTCGTCAATGCAACAACGGGCGAGAGCAGCTACCACACCATGGACGAATTGAAAAATGATGCATCCCTACAGTGGATCGACCGCGTTTACTCCGATGCGCTGCTGGTTGAACAGTTTGATTACTATGCGCAGTATCAGAAGGGTTTCTTTAACTCTGTGCTTGGCCAGGAGGGTGTCCGTAAGACGACGGATGGCACGAACTTCCTCGCAATGCATGACGACGTTTATATGTATACGGGTGTTACCTCTGTTACTGCCGACCAGTCGATCGTCGGATTTACGTTGATTAACCAACGCACAAAGGAAGCGAAATTTTATCCGGTTGAGGGCGGTGCAACAGAAGCCTCTGCACAGGTTTCCGCACAGGATATGGTGCAGGATCTTGGTTATAAAGCGACATGGCCCCTGCTCTTGAACATCAGCGGTCAGCCAACCTATTTTATGTCTCTCAAGGGTGACTCGTCGCTGGTCAAGATGTATGCAATGGTTGATGTATATGATTATAGCAATGCCGCCAAAGGAAACACTGTTAAGGAGTGTATGGATAATTATGCGGACCTGATTGAGCAGCGCAAGGGCATTGATCTTGATGTTGACATGAGCGGCATCAATGCGGGTGAGAATGGCGATACCCCCCAGCAGCAAGAGAAGCCGAAAACACAGACCGTTACTGGTGTGGTATCGGATATCCGCACCGCAGTGAAGGGTGGAGACAGCTTCTACTATGTGAAGCTTGACAAGGGCGCTTCGTATTATGCGGTGAAAGCCTCCGATGCGGAAGCGGTTGTCATTCTGAACAAGGGAGATACCGTTACCGTGACGATCCCGACAGATGCGAAGGGCGATATCATTGACGCATCCGAAATTGTAAAGGGCGCGCCGAAGAGCGGCGAAGCGGCATAACGGAATACGAAAATTTTAAGCAGGGGGCTGTTGCAGAACGTTTTGCAACAGCCCTCTTCGTTGCTGAAAAGCAGCGGGTTGCCTTACCATCGGGGGATATCTGCCCCGTGCCGGGCCCTAAAAATTGTTTGACCGTGGGGCAACAGATAGCGCCGCAGATCATTGATGATCTGGCCGGCCGCTGTTTTACTTTTCACGAGGAGTAGAAATTGCTTCTGTGCTCAAATGTGCTCCATCATCGAACATCTAAGGCAATCACTTGGCGCATTTGCGGATTGTTTTCCTATTTTACCTCTTCCTCATCCAATGCAGCAACCTGATTGCTACATCTTTCACAGATGGAAAGGCCATGCATGCTCACCAGAGAATCCTTTTCTCCACAAAAAAAGCAGGCAGAATCCAGCTTTTTGAGCACTACCGTGCCATCATCCTGCGGGGAAAACTCTAAACGGACATTTTGAGCGATATCAAAGGCCTTGCGCATGGAAAGGGGAAGAAAAATCCCCCCTCGTTTATCCACTTTACATATGGTGCTTTTGGAGCTTTCCATAAGTGCTCCCTCCTTTATTGATGGCGCCGGCCCCGGCGCCCCTTAACCCTAGCTTTATTCCGCATGTTTTTGCCGAAGCTCTGCGCGGCATGCAGCACAAACCGGAACGGAGTGAAATGTTTTCAGCCCCTCACCGCTGCCGCAAAAGAAGCAGGCCGGGATATATCGCTGCACAATAATACGGTTTTCCTCTGCATGCATTTCCAAAGGATCCTGTTTTGCGAAACCGAGACGCTCCCGCAAGGATAACGGCAGAGATACGCGGCCAACCCGGTCAACCTTCCTAACAATATTAGTAGTAACCATGTTTTTCCCCCTTTTCAAATGTTCTCCAAAATGAGAAAAGGAAATTTTCTCCTTTGTGCTCTAAATTACCGTAAAAGTATAGCATTTTCGGGCAAATTTGAGATAGGAATGTGAATAATCTTCAACATCAAGAAGGAAATAAAAAAATCAGGCTATATCAAAAGCACCGATATAGCCTGAAAAAGGGTATTTTGGGTATATTATCAATCGTTCCTTCCCTACGATGGAAGAATTGCGATTTTAATAGGAGGAAAAGCGTGATGACAATTTGTTATTTTTTAACAAGCACGCGTTCAATTGCTCCAACATACATACGGTGATAATCCTTGGCGGGATAACAAGATGGGTCGATCGATGGATCAAGAAACCCAGCTGGGTCGAGATCTTGATACGCGACTTTCCGGCAGATAAATACCAGCTTTGCCTCTTCTATCGCGACAGCCGAGCCGAGAAAAAGGGGGGTTAGCCCAGCTTCCTTCGCCTTATCGATATCGCGGCCGGATTTGGAGCCGCATAAGGATAGCGCTTTTTTATACTCTTTCTCGAAAAAGCTCATGGTAAAATAATCTTCCCGCTCAATAAACTCATAGGTATAGCGCTGGGGGCGGATAAAAATCATTGCAACGTCCTTCCCCCAAAGCTCGCCGATTCCGCCCCAGCTGACTGTCATGGTATTCCACTTTTTTTGATCGCCTGCGGTGATAAGCGCCCATTCATCACGGATAAGCCGGATGGCATTTTCTTTTATCTCACGGATATCGATTTCCTGAAATTGCATCTGCAATCAACCCTCTTTCTTTTTCAATGAAATGATATTTTTCCATCCTATTATACGCGCTTTTTAATGAAATGATAAGTGCTAATCGGTTGAATTTTCCACTTCGTATCGGTATAATGAGAAAGAGAAAATCGTGGAGGAGGATTTTTTACCAAAATATATTTATAGGTTGAGATAGAGTTGGTAAAATGTACGAACCTCTAGAATAAGCGAATATTTATGCAAAAAAATCTTGAAAAAATGAATATTAGGTGTATAATCTTGAATAAAGAAATCCGTTAGGAGGCAATTAAAATGGGTGATATTAAGAAAGTGGTGCTCGCATATTCCGGCGGTTTGGATACGTCGATCATCATTCCTTGGCTGAAGGAAAACTATGATAACTGCGAGGTGATCGCCGTATCTGGAGACGTGGGGCAGGGAACCGAGCTTGACGGCCTGGAGGAAAAAGCGAAAAAAACCGGCGCTTCCAAGCTCTATATCGCAGATTTAAAAAAAGAGTTTGTCGAGGATTATATCTTCCCGACGCTTAAGGCGGGCGCTGTTTATGAAAAGGATTATCTGCTGGGCACCTCTTTCGCCCGTCCTTTAATCGCCAAACGGCTGGTTGAGATCGCTTTGGCAGAGGGTGCGGATGCGATTTGCCACGGCTGCACGGGCAAGGGCAACGACCAAGTTCGATTTGAGCTGGCGATCAAAAGTTTGCGCCGGGCATGAAGATCATTGCTCCCTGGCGGATTTGGGATCTCAAATCCCGCGAAGAGGAGATCGAGTATGCAGAAGCGCACAATATCCCGTTGAAAATTAACCGTGAAACCAATTATTCTAAGGATAAAAACCTCTGGCATCTCTCTCATGAGGGATTGGATTTGGAGGATCCGGCCAACGAGCCGCAGTATAACAAGCCAGGTTTCCTGGAGATGTGCGTCTCCCCGGAGCAGGCGCCCGATGAGCCCACCTATGTGACGATTCACTTTGAAAAGGGCGTGCCTACAATGCTCAACGGCAAAACGCTCGACGGCGTGAGCATGATTGAAACGCTCAATCAGATTGGCGGCGCAAACGGCATCGGCCTTGCGGATATCGTGGAAAACAGGCTCGTGGGTATGAAATCCCGCGGCGTGTATGAAAATCCGGGCGGAGCAATCCTGTACCGTGCGCACGAGGTGCTCGAGACGATTACGCTTGACCGTGATACGCAGCACTACAAAGAGCTGATCGCGCAGAAATATGCAGAGCTTGTCTATTTTGGCCAGTGGTTCACCCCTCTGCGCGAGGCGCTGGACGCGTTTGTAGATAGCACGCAGCAAACGGTCACGGGTGACGTAAAGCTCAAGCTCTACAAGGGCAATATGATCAATGCGGGCGTCACCTCCCCGTATTCCCTCTACAGTGAGGCGTTCGCAACCTTTGATGAGGATGACGTATATAATCAGAAGGATTCTGAGGGCTTTATCAACCTCTTCGGCCTTCCGATTAAAGTGAAGGCAATTCTCGACGCGGAGCGCGAGGGTAAATAAGGGATTCCATGCAATCAATGATGTGATGAGAGCATAGGGGCGGGCACTTGCAGAAGCTTTTTTCTGCGGCACGCCCTTATGGCGATTCTGCCAGCAGCGGGATCGGGAAAGGATGGCGCAGCAATGAAACTGTGGACGGGCCGCTTTTCCAAGGAGGCCGATCAAAAAACAAATGATTTCAATTCTTCCATCTCCTTTGACAGCCGGATGTATCAGCAAGATCTGCAAGGGAGTATGGCGCATGCACCATGCTTTGTGCCTGCGGGATCATCAGCGAGAAGGATCGGGATGAAATCCTTGGCGGGTTGCAGGGGATCCTTGCGGATATTCAAAGCGGGAAACTGGCGATTGATCCCGATGCGGAAGATATCCACACCTTTGTGGAGGCGGAGCTTACCGCCCGCATCGGCGAGGCGGGCAAGCGCTTCATACCGCACGCAGCAGAAACGACCAGGTCGCGCTCGATCTCAGGCTTTATCTGCGCGATGCGTGTGATGCACTTTCAGCGCAGGTGAAGGAGCTGGTTTTGGTGCTCTGCCAAAAAGCGCAGGAGCATGCCGGAACGGTTATGCCGGGCTATACGCATCTACAGCGTGCTCAGCCGATCACCTTCGGCCACCATTTAATGGCCTATGCAGAGATGTTCCAGCGTGATCTTGGCCGGATTGCGGATGCGAAAACGCGCATGGATGTCTGTCCGCTTGGCTCCGGCGCATTGGCTGGCACCACCTACCCGATCGACCGGGCCCAGTCTGCTTCTTTGCTTGGATTTTCTGCCGTTTCGCAAAATTCATTGGACGGCGTATCCGATCGGGATTACTGCATTGAGCTCGCTTCGGCGCTGGCCATTCTCATGATGCACCTCTCCCGCTTTTCCGAGGAATTGTGATGTGGTGCTCCTGGGAGTTCAAGTTTATTGAGCTGGACGACGCTTTTTCTACCGGCTCCAGTATCATGCCGCAGAAAAAAACCCGGATATTGCCGAGCTTGTGCGCGGCAAAGCTGGCCGCGTGTTTGGCGATGTGATGACGCTGCTGGCGGTGATGAAAAGCCTGCCGCTGGCCTATAATAAGGATATGCAGGAGGATAAGGACGCGATCTTCGATGCGTTCGATACCGTGAAGCTTTGCCTGACAGCCTTCATCCGATGGTTGACACGATGACAGTGCTGCCGCAAAATATGCGCAAGGCCGCTGCCGGCGGTTTTATCAACGCAACAGATTGTGCGGATTTCCTGGTGGGAAAGGGCCTGCCTTCCGGGATGCCTACAAGGCAACAGGAGAGCTGGTGGCCCGCTGTATCCGCGAGGCTTAACGTTGGAAACGCTGCCGCTGGAAGCCTATAGAGAAGTGTGCGAGCTCTTCGACGAAGGCGTGTATGAGGCGATCTCCCTGGAAAAATGCGTGTCCGACCGCACGCCGCTGGGCGGCCCTGCGCCGGAAAATGTACGCGCGCAGGCAGAGCGCGTGCGGGCTTTGATGCAGAAAGGCGAATAAAAAGGAGACTATTTATGATAAAAATAGGTATCATCGGCGCCACCGGCTATGCGGGCGTTGAGCTGATCCGGATTTTGTTAAATCATCCGCAGGCGGAACTTGCGGCCGTCAGCTCGGTTAGCTTTGAGGGAAAGGCGGTTAGCGAGGTGTACCCCTCCCTTTACGGGCTGTGCGATCTGCCTTGCTGCTCCGCGCAGGAGGCGATCGAGAAGAGCGACGTTATCTTCGCCTGTGTGCAGCATGGAATTTCACAGGAATTCGCGGCGCAGTGCGCGGAGAAGGATGTGGCCTTTATTGATCTCGGCGCGGATTTCCGTCTGAAGGAAGAATCGGATTATGCGCAGTGGTACGGCGGGGCCTATACGCATCAGGAGCTGCATAGCCAGGCAGTTTATGCGCTGCCGGAGCTGTTTCGGGCGGAGATACAAAAGGCCCGAATCCTTGCAAACCCTGGCTGTTACCCCACCAGCGTGGCACTGGGGCTTGCGCCGCTCTGCGGGAAGGGCTCATCGAGCCGCAGGGGATTGTGATCGATTCGAAATCCGGCGTGACAGGCTCCGGCCGTTCCCCCAGTGAGACGGCGCATTTTCCTAATTGCAATGAGGCGTTCTCCCCTTATAAGATTGCGGCGCACCGCCACACGCCGGAGATCGAGCAGACGCTCTCCAGCGTGGCCGGTGAGAAGCTCCAGGTTGTGTTTGTGCCGCACCTGCTGCCGCTCAACCGGGGGATTATCTCTACGATGTATGCCCGCCTGAAGGAGGGCGTAACACAAGCGAAGCTGCGCGAGGCCTACCAAAATGCTTATCATGCTGAGCGGTTCGTCCGTGTGCTGGATGCGGGGAAAACCGCAAACCTGCGCAATGTGCGGTGCAGCAATTTTTGCGATATTTCTCTGCACCTTGATCCCAGGACGGGGACGCTGATCGTCGTTTCCGCGCTTGATAATATGGTCAAGGGCGCAGCTGGTCAGGCGGTGCAGAATATGAACCTGCTGTTTGGCCTGCCGGAGGATACGGGGCTTCATATGATTCCCACCTGTTTTTAAAATACGGCAGGCCGGAAGGCTGCCGTTCAGGAAAGGATGGAACCTGCCATGAAAAAAAGACAATGGGCCGCAATTGTTTTGCTGGTGCTCTGCATGCTGTTTTTGCTGGGTGGCTGCGTGCCGCACCGAGTGGCTTCCGCAGATGCCGCCGGTTTCTTCACAGGCATCTGGCACGGCTGGATCGCGCCGGTTTCCCTGGTGCTCTCCCTGTTTGGCGATTATCAGATCTATGAGGCAAACAACACGGGTTTTTTCTACAACTTAGGCTTTTATATGGCGATTATCAGCGGGTTCGGCGGCCTTGCGCTGTTCCGCAGGAAGCATAAGGATTAACCTAGGCAGGAAGGATGGTTCTATCAATGGTAACATGCTCATTTATCCCCGGTGGGGTTGCCGCGGCAAAAGGCTTTACTGCGGCAGGCGTTCACTGTGGAATTCGAAAAAACAAATCGAAGCGCGACCTCGCGTTGATTTCAGCGGACTGCCTGTGCAATGCAGCCGCCGTTTACACGCAGAACTGGTGTGCGGCGCGCCAGTCACCGTGACGAAGCAGAACTTGGCGGATGGCAAAGCGCGCGCCGTGGTGTGCAACAGCGGCATTGCAAACACCTGCAATGCAGATGGCGTTGAAAAAGCGCGGGGCATGTGTGAAATCACGGCCAAGGCGCTTGGGATCGCTCCAACGGACGTCATTGTAGCCTCCACGGGAGTGATCGGCCAACCGCTTGACCTCAGCCCGGTGGAGCAGGGGATGCCGCAGCTGATCGGGGAACTCTCCAAGGCGGGCTCCGACCATGCGGCACAGGCGATCATGACGACGGATACCCGTAAAAAAGAATTTGCACTTACCTTTATGCTCGGCGGTAAAGGATGCACCATCGGGGCAATCTCAAAAGGCTCCGGCATGATCCATCCCAATATGGCGACCATGCTCTGCTTTATTACGACGGACGTGGCGATCTCCACCCCGATGCTCCAAAAGGCGCTGTCGGCTGCGGTGGCGGACAGCTTCAATATGCTCAGCATTGACGGCGACACCTCAACCAATGACATGGCCTGCATTCTGGCCTCCGGCAAGGCGGAGAACCGGGAGATTGTTTCGGAGAATGAGGATTTTGCGCTGTTTACACAGATGCTTTCCACCCTCCTCATCCGCATTGCGCGGGAGATGGCGCGCGACGGCGAAGGCGCGACGAAGCTGGTGATATGCGAGGTCAGCGGCGCAAAGGACCAGGACACCGCCCGCACGGTGGCAAAAAGCGTGATCTGTTCTTCGCTTGTGAAAACGGCGATGTTCGGCGCGGACGCAAACTGGGGCCGTGTGCTGTGCGCGATGGGGTATGCGGGCGCGGAGATTGATGTGACGAAGGCGGATGTATCGTTCGCCTCCCCCGCAGGGCGTGTGGAGGTATGCCAGAACGGAGCGGGCATTCCCTTCAGCGAAGAGCGGGCGAAGCAAGTCCTCCTGGAGGAGGAAATCAAGATCGATGTGCGCCTGCACGACGGCGAGGCGCATGCGGAGGCTTTTGGATGCGACCTGACATACGATTATGTGAAAATCAACGGGGATTACCGCACCTAATAGGGCGGTAAAGGAGAAATAAGAGGACGGTTTTAAAAAGAGGGTGACGGCACATATGGAGATATCCAATTTTGAGCGCTCGCAGGTGTTGGTGCAGGCGCTTCCATATATCCAGAAATATTATCAGAAAACGATTGTCATCAAATATGGCGGCAATGCAATGATTAACGAGGGGCTCAAGGACGCTGTGATGACGGATATCGTCCTGCTCTCCCTTGTAGGAATCCATGTGGTGCTCGTCCATGGCGGCGGCCCGGAGATTAACGCTATGCTCGACCGGCTGGGCAAGGAAAGCCGCTTTGTGGGAGGGCTGCGCTATACGGATCGGGAAACCATGGACGTGGTGCAGATGGTGCTCGCGGGCAAGGTCAATAAGGATCTCGTGCAACTGCTCGGCGCGCACGGCGGCAAGGCGTTGGGTTATGCGGGCTGGACGGCGGTATGATCCGCGCGGTGAAGCATTCAGGCGAGGATCTCGGCTTCGTAGGCGAAATTGAGAGCGTTGACGTAACGCCGATCAACGATGCGTTAAAGACCGGCTATATCCCCGTCATCTCCACCATTGGCGGCGGATATGGGGAGGATGTTTATAATATTAACGCCGATACGGCAGCGGCACGCATCGCGGCTGCCTGCATGCGGAAAAACTGCTGCTGATGACGGATGTGCGCGGCCTCCTGCGGGATAAGGAGGATGAGGGAACGCTCATTCCGGTCGTCAACGTCAGCGATGTGCCGGGGCTGAAGAACCAGGGCATCATTTCCGGCGGCATGATCCCCAAGATCGAGTGCTGTGTGGAAGCAGTGCGGCGCGGCGTGCACCGCACCCATATTGTGGACGGGCGCATCCCGCATTCCCTGCTCATCGAGCTGTTTTCCGATGAAGGGGTAGGAACGATGTTTATCTAAGAAAGGCGATCCTATGCGAAAGGGTGAACGGTTTTTTATGACATATGAAGAGACCAAACAAACGGCGGATCAATATTTGATGCTACCTATGCGCATTTTAACGCCGCTTTGGTGGAGGGGAAGGGCGCGCAGCTCTTCGGCCCGGAAGGGGAAAGCTACCTGGACTTCACCGCCGGGATCGGCGTTAGTTCCCTGGGCTATGGCGATGCGGCTTGGGCGCAGGCGATTGCAGAGCAGGCGGCAAAGCTCGCACACACATCAAACCTGTATTACAACCCGGTGATTGCGCAGGCGGCGAAGCTGTTATGCGAAAAATCTGGTTTTGCGCGTGTGTTTTTTGCAAATTCCGGAGCGGAGGCGAATGAATGCGCGATGAAGCTCGCGCGCAAATATAGCTTTGATACCTATGGGGCGGGCCGCTCGACGATCGTCACGCTGAAAAATTCCTTCCACGGCCGCACGATGGAAACGCTCACCGCAACCGGGCAGGATGAACTGCATCAGTATTTTGATCCCTTTCCGCCGGGCTTCCGTTATGCTGCGGCAAATGATCTTGACGCGCTGAAGGCAGCGATCGACGAGACCGTCTGTGCCGTGATGATGGAGCCGGTGCAGGGCGAGGGAGGCGTGCAGCCGCTGGATGCGGATTTTGTGCACAAGGCTTCAGAGCTCTGCCGGGAAAAGGATATCCTCCTGATTTTCGACGAGGTGCAGACCGGCGTGGGCCGGACGGGCAAGCTCTATGCATGGGAGCATTTCGGTGTGCGGCCGGATATTCTGACGAGCGCCAAAGGCCTCGGCGGAGGATTGCCGGTGGGGGCTTGCCTGTGTGTGGAGAGGCTCGGCGCTGTGATGGGGCCAGGCACACATGGCAGCACCTTTGGCGGCAACCCAATCGTCTGCGCGGGGGTGTGCGAGGTGCTTTCCCGCATGGAGGAGCCGCTCTTTCAGCAGGTGCGCCAAAGGGCGCGTTCCTGCGGGATACGCTTTCCAAATGTGATGAAATCGTAGAAATCCGAGGGATGGGCCTGATGCTTGGCCTGGTGCTTCAAACAAAGCAGGCCAAAGCGGTTGCTGCTCGTTGTGTGGAAAGGGGCTGCTGGTGCTCACGGCGAAAACGCTCGTCCGCCTGCTGCCTCCCCTGACAATCTCGCAGGAGGAATTGGAACAGGGCATTGCCATTTTGAAGGAAGTGCTCACGGAGAAATAATAAAATTGCCCGGAAAGGAATGATTTCATGAAACATTTGCTGAAAATGCTCGATCTGTCCACAGAGGAGATTTTGGAGCTTTTAAATCTTGCCGACCAGCTCAAATATGAGCGCAGCCACCACATAGCGCACCGCCATTTGGAGGGCAAAACGTTGGGCATGATCTTCCAGAAATCCTCGACCCGCACGCGTGTTTCCTTTGAAGCGGGCATGTTCCAGCTCGGCGGCAGCGCGCTGTTTTTAAGCGCACGAGATCTGCAAATCGGCCGTGGCGAGCCAGTGCAGGATACGGCGCGGGTGCTTTCCCGGTATCTCGATGGCATCATGATCCGCACCTTCGCGCAGGAGGAAGTGGAGGCGCTCGCCGAATATGGTTCGATCCCGATTATCAACGGCCTGACAGATTTTTGCCATCCCTGCCAGGTGCTTGCCGATCTGATGACTGTGCGGGAGCACAAAGGCCGTTTAGAAGGCCTCAAAATGTGCTATATTGCGACGGCAACAACATGGCGAATTCTCTGATCGTCGGCGGTTTGAAAACTGGGATGAAGGTGAGCGTTGCCTGCCCGGAGGGCTATGACCCGGATCAGAAAGTGCTGGATTTTGCAGCGGAAAACGGCGGCTTTACGCTTGAGCGCGATCCGATGAAGGCGGCGGAAAATGCGGACGTGATCTTTACCGACGTGTGGGCCTCCATGGGCCAAGAGGGCGAGGCAGAGCAGCGCCGCGCCGCTTTTGCGGGGATTTATCAGGTGAATGAGAAGCTGTTGGGAGCTGCGAACGAAGGCTGCATGGTGCAGCACTGCCTGCCTGCCCACCGCGGTGAGGAGATCACGGCGGAGGTGCTGGAGGCCCATGCGGCGGAAATCTTCGATGAGGCGGAAAATCGGCTGCACGCGCAGAAGGCTGTTATGGTTGCCCTGCTGAAAGAATAGGGGCTGTGGCTGGTGTGATCCCAGTCAACACGGAATTGAATGTTTTATGGTGAAATTGCCCTTCATCCGCCTATGGGATGGAGGCGTTTTCTCGCCCCCGAGAAACGTCTCCTACCACAGGGCGAATGAAGAAGGCTATTTTATCAACCTTTCTTTTATTGACGATTATTCCATCAGTTTTAAACGGGCAAATTGGATGATGCATCTGTTGGTCAGCCGAAGCATCTCCTCAAGCATTCCTTTCCATTCTGCCCTGAAAAAGACGGACAAAAATTTAAGCTTTTGATAAAATTATAAGCGGAGGTGAGCAGGTGGATATTCTTAAACAGCTCAACGATGCGGCGGTATATATTGAAACCAATCTGTGTGGCCAGGTCGTTCTGAAGGAACTTGCGCAAATCGCATGCGTCACGCAGGATAGCTTTCTGCGTTTTTTTAGCTATATGACCGGAATGACACTGAATGGATATATACGCCGCAGGCGTTTGTCTCTCGCGGCATATGAGTTGCGCGAGTCAAACATCAAGGTGATTGATGCCGCGGTGAAATACGGCTATGATAGCGCCGATTCCTTCACAAAAGCGTTTGTGAAGCAGCACGGGCTCACTCCCACGCAGGCACGGGATTCGCGTCAGCCATTGAAGATATATCCGCCGGTTTCCTTTCACATAAGGATTAAGGGAGCGGAAGAAATGAATTTTAGAATGCTTGAACTGGAGCAAACCACACTTTATGGTGTTACCAAACCGTTTGACGGGCAGGGCTACAAAACCAGAGAAGAGCTGCGGCATATTATGTGGGCGGATGATTGTGACGATGTTCCAGGGCGGATTTGTGAAGGGCATTGGAATCAACCGTCTAACCATGCTTATGACGGTATCTGGTACGGCATTTGGAAAAATGGGAACTATATGATTGCGCGCCCAGAAACAAGCGTGCAAAAAAATACGCTCGAAAAGCAAATTATTCCGGCTGGGGCTTATGCAGCCTTTCAAACAGAACCCGGAGGGCTTGCCTGGGAGGAGTTCCCAAAGCTTGAGGAATTGATTTTTGACGCATGGCTGCCCAGCTCCGGCTACAGGCAAAGGGGGATCTGGTCATTGAGGTGCTGCACCTCTGGACGGATCATGATCAGCGGAATAAAAATAGATATTACGAGGTCTGGATTCCAATCGAAAAGAAATAGCGCCGTACGAAGTTATCGTTCTATTGCTCACGGCGCCTAACTTGCGAAAAGCGCATTGGCATTTCCGGTGTGACATTTGTCTCTTTCCAAGCATATTTCCCGGGGAGAGGCGATGCTACGAGAGCCTATGGCATGCGCTTTGCCAAAAGTTTTTTGCCGGAGCATCCTCTCCACGATAGGCGGAAACAAGGCAAAGCTTGTTGTAATCACACAAAACAGAGATAGTGCCGCTCACGAGAGCAATCGTGTTGCAGTTATTTTCTCTATTTGACAGGATTCATTCTTGACCCAAGCCGTGGAACCGCTATAATAGATAGCAAAGGATTGAAAAATGAAGGGTCGCTTCGGCACGTGGCGGGGTATTTGCTAAGCGGCTCCAGTGAAGGGATGAATCGTTATGGACTGTGAAAAGATGATGGGAAAAAGGGCGCGCGCCTTCTGCGCGGCGGTCCTTTTCTTTGCTGCGATGGCCATCGGATTCTCCGCTTGCGGGAATGGGGAGGAGCTTGAAGGCTCCACTGTGCCAAAGGGTTCTCAACAGGCGCAAACGCAACAGACGGTGAACCCGTTGACTGGATTGTCTGGCTTTCGGGAGGCGGCGGTAGGCCGGCGCCCAGTGGCGGTGATGATCAACAATGCGCCCGCAGCCCGCCCGCAGTGGGGGCTGTGTGCGCCGGATATTGTGTTGGAGGGCCTGGCGGAGGGCGGGCATCACTAGAATGATGTGGCTTTTGCGGATGTGCAGAGCATCCCCAAAATTGGTTCGGTGCGTAGCGCACGGCACGATTTTCTAGAGATAGCGGAGGGACTCGATGCTGTTTTTGTGCATTGGGGTGGAAGTGTGTATGCCTATGATGCGCTCAAGCAGCGCAATGTAGACGATATTGATGGGATGACCTATTCAAATACCTATTTTTATCGGGATCGTACCCGAAATGTGGGCATGGAACATACTGGATGCACGGATGGAGAGCGGCTTGCGAAGGCATTCGAAAGGCTCAACCTTAGGAGCGAGGCCAATCAGGCGAACCGAGCTCCCTTTGTATTTGCGCAAGAGGGTAAGCTAGAAGCCTTTCCGGCGGCACATGTGAAAGCGTGGCCTTCTCCTTCTCAAATGCTTATCAACATACGTTCCGGTATGATGCGGCCTCCGGGCATTATCAGAACTTCTTGAATGGCCAGCCAATGACGGAGGATGGCGGCAAACAGATGGAAGTGACCAATGTGCTTGTGCTCTATTGCCCGGTCAAAAGCATGGGGGATGCGAGCGGGTGCATTGATATGGATTTAACTGGAGGCAACGGAATTTATGCATCAAACGGCACGTACGAGCAGATCACTTGGAAAAAGGGGAACACGCCTGCCAGCCCGCTGAAGCTGTATGCTTCCGATGGGTCAGAGCTTCATCTAAATGCTGGCAAAAGCTACATCGGCCTTGTGCCATCGATCGGGAGAATCAAACGGTTATTTCTGCCATTCAGGAATCATAAGGCAAGATTTGGTCACTATGCATGAAACTTATGTTGAAAAATTGTGAAAAATGGGCGGAGAAGTTTATACTTTCGTCATTGTTTTTTACAAAACCCGCAACATATCAGCGGTATGATATGGATGTACCTTGAAGGAAGCAAGAAGGAGGTGAGTCCATGTCAAAGAAAGCTTGCGTGTTGGTGTGCGTGACCAGCCAACCGATTGTGAGCGGCTGATTCGGGCGGGTAAAAAGATCGCGGATGGCGAAGGAGTACCGTTGCAGGTTGTCAGCGTACAGCGGATGGAGGAGTGCTTCCAGCCAAACTCTGATACGCTTGAGCGTTTGCACCAGCAGGCAAAGGCAGTGAATGCGGAGATGACGATTTATTTTAACGACAGCCCCGCGATTACTGCCGCAGTACACGCTGTCAAGGAGGGCGCTGTCAATATCGTAATGGGATTCCCGCGGGAAAACAGCGCGCATTTTGTAGAAGATGTTCACTTGCTGGCACCGGAGGTGCCGATCAGCATGGTGGATGGTGATGATAAAATTTATCAGATGATTCCGGCCGCCGCACCCCAGGCGATACGGCGCTGAAAAGGGCGGCAACGGTGTAAATTTTTCATATAGTAACAATAGAGGGAAACGCAGCTTCACGCGTTTCCTCTATTGTTGCTGCCTTTAGGCTTAACAAAACCCCTGGTTGAACCAGGGTAGATAAAAAAGCCTTGGCAAATAAAACCTCCATGCTACAATCAAGATGGTTTGGCAACCGCATCAGGAAAGAGCAAGGAGGTTTTACGCAAGTGAAAAATGAAGTAAAGCATACGGCGCACTC
>ENA-OQEN01000138-OQEN01000138.1-human-gut-metagenome-genome-assembly--contig:-NODE-138-length-30482-cov-3.581420_pt1 | contig 30482 bp, 35 predicted proteins | sample MGYA00242791_ERZ504627 | MGnify/ENA primary metagenome ERZ504627 (study PRJEB26092, sample SAMD00036316) | human gut metagenome | host: Homo sapiens | study: EMG produced TPA metagenomics assembly of... | reverse complement strand
TCGGTTTTCAGTATAGCTTTGTTTGAAAGTCGTTGTCAATATGGTTTGAAACAATATATGCGGCAGCCGTAATTTGCCGTCCGATGCCGCTGAATTTCCATATTTTTTGTTTCCGAAAAAACATGAACACTTTGCCCGGGTTGAATTGTTCGGATTCCGGGCAGAGGAGCATTGCGGTCGGAAACTTTTTCGTTAAAAACAATTAATCAGCAATTATCACAAAGAAAGCTTGACGGCGAGTATTTATAGGGATATAATGAGCAATTCCGGGATGATGCGTAAAATATTGAAATACTCGGGAAACATATGATTTATTCTTGCAAACAGCATTGCGGAGGTGCAAATGGAATTAAACAACAGCAAAAATGCTGAGGCCGTCTTTTCACTTTCATTGCTTTCGGGCGGCGCGGCGCAGAAAAATGAAACGGGGCTGCTGCTGAAAAGCAACGAAAAAGCTCAAAAATACGGGCTTGTTCTTTCCCGGAAGCAGGCGGCAGCGATTATCGCAACACGAAATGCTGCATTGCAGCGCACGGGAAGGATGGAATTCGGTGCAGGCGTTCTCGGCAGGATTGCCGAAGCATTCTGTGATTCGCCGTGGATTTCGCAGGAGGATTATGAGCAGACCCTGCATGAGGTCACCGGACTGTTTTATGAATTTAAAAATGAAACGATGGACATCGTTTCAGACGATGAACTGATTGATTTCATGAAGGAAGCTTTCAATGGGTTCTGCAAGGGTTCTCTCGAATTGCTTGCGGGACGTGCGCTGCCGATGCTTGCGGAACATGTTCGCAGCGGGGAACCGTTGGAAAGCTTCATTTACCGTGCGGAACAGTATGAACAGAGCTGAAAACGGCGGCGGTGTTTTGCAGCCGAAAAGAAGCTGAGGGATAAACAGCCGACTGAAAGGAGAACGACGGGAGCAATGGAAGAACACGGAGTTAAAATCCATGAAACGGAATCGGTGAAGGCATCCGACGGATTTGCAGCATCGGCGGGCGACAGCTTGGAGAAGCACGGGGCACATGCGCTTGACGCTTTCGTCCCGATCCGACGGATTATTTTGCGTCACTTGTGCAGGCTGCAAACGCTGCGGGACTGCTTTCGGAAACGGATGTTTCAAGCTTGCAGGCGCAGCTTGCGGATCTGCTTAAAACGTTGGCGGATAAGCGAACAGGGGGCAGAAGCAGTTCATTGCCCGTCGAAGAGGGAAGAAAGCTGCTTCTTTCCGCAACATATATAATCGGTTTGAACCTGAAAAGGTATTCGAGTGCGGAAGAGGCGGCGGAAGCGCTTGTGAACACTGCGCTCGTGCAGCTTTATAATGACGGCATGGCGGAAGCAAACCTTCGTATGAACCGCGCAAGGGGGATTCAAAAACGCATTTTGCGAAACTTTTTTAAAAACCCCAACAGATTCTGGTTTTCAACGGTTTCGGACGGTATAAACGGGTTCTTTAAACTGTATTCGCCCGTGTTTTCGGCGCGGGAGATTCACATAACTGCGGACTATCCGCCGCTTGCGGGCAGGCCGAAACTTTGCGGAATCGAATTTGTTGAGCGGTATTTGCGTTATATTGACGCTGAAAATGCCTTTTTGCTTTTATTCCCGTCGGATAAATGCGATGGGCTGCTTCGGGAGCTTGCAAAGGATTATGCCGACAGCCCGGTGAACCTGTTTGAACCGATTCTGCTTTGTGCACTTGCGCTTGCACATTTCGGGCGCGAACCGCAGCGGCTGGACCTGTCAGCAAAGGAAGCGGAAACACTTGAAGCGGAACTCGTTTCACTCGACTTGAAGCAAACTGCTGCATTTCTTATCGATGCGCTGGATAAATTGGACGCCGTTTTGGAACTGCCGAAAAGTGTCGGGCTGTATATCGTTCGCTGTATGCCGATTCTTGCAAGAACGGTTCATAACAATGTAAGTATCGGACGAAGCGTCTTCCCGCGGGTATCGGAAGCGTTCCGGATGGGTGAAGTCAATGTTTGGGACGGTGAAAGGCTCAGCGATGCAGAATACAGAGGGCTTCGCGAAAAACTGCTTGCGGCTCAAACTGCGGGCGAAAGGCTCGCGCTTATCACGGAAAACGTGCATTCCGCAGCGGACATAATTGATATTGTGTGCGATGATTTGCTTGACAGTGCTGAAATGAACGCGCTTGTCGAAATGCTTCCGCTGCCGGCATTCGTTTTGCTTTTGAAACGCTTTCCCTCCGTTGAGTTTGAGGAAGGCCGAAACGAAAAACAATTTGCGGAAGCACTGAAGGCGCGCCGCAGCAGCCTTCCCCCGGAGCAGAGCCGCAAGTTGGAGCTGATACTTGAGAATATGACTGTCGGGGAATGATTGACGATTATTTGTGAACCCGGAAGAAGAGCATTGAATCACAAAAAGGGCATTGCAAACGCCGAGCGGCTGCAATGCCCTGAATTTATGTTATAATGTTTCCGAAAAAGTCAGGCGGCAGGATGCAGCGTTAACTCTCGGAGCCGTTTGTGAGGCTCATTCGGGAAGATGCTCGGATTCATGTCCGGGCAAAATCCGACTGAGCTTCGGGTCAACAAAGATTAATACTCAAAGAAGCCTTTGCCGGTTTTTCTGCCGAGCAGACCTGCGCGAACCATTTTGCGCAGCAGGGTGCAGGCGCGGTATTTGGAATCATGGGTTTCGTTATACATGGTGTCCATGATTGCGAGACAAACGTCAAGGCCGATAAGGTCGCCCAATGCGAGCGGTCCCATGGGATGATTTGCGCCGAGCTTCATTGCGGTGTCAACGTCTGCGGGGGACGCAACGCCTTCCTGAACGATGGTGACAGCCTCGTTGATCATGGGGATAAGAATGCGGTTAACAACAAAACCGGGAGCTTCGGCCACTTCAACGGGTTCCTTGCCGATTTCGGTGCAGAGAGCTTTGATTGTTTCGAAGGTTTCGTCGGAAGTGTGCATACCGCGAATGATCTCAACAAGCTTCATGACCGTTGCGGGGTTGAAGAAGTGCATTCCGATGAACTTGTCCGCGCGCTTGGTGCAGGCGGCAAGCTCCGTGATGGAAAGGGAGCTTGTGTTGGTTGCAAAAATGGTGTGCTCGGGGCAGATTTCATCGATTGCAGCATAGAGATTATGCTTGATTTCCATATTCTCAACGATTGCTTCAATCACGAGATCTGCGGTTTTGAGGTTCTCATAGTCGGTAACAAAGGTGATGTGTGCAAGAATCGCATCCGCTGCTTCCTGCGTCATCTTGCCGCGATCAACGCGCTTTGCAAGGCTCTTTGTGAGTTTTGCGGAGGATTTGCCGATGCTCGCATCGGTCTGCCGTATGCGGTAACGTTGTAGCCCGCGGTTGCGAAAACCTGTGCGATGTCAAGGCCCATTGTGCCTGCGCCGATAACGAATACGTTTTTCATAATGCTTAGTTCCTTTCGGTGAAATAGTTGTTTGGTAAACTTAGGGCCGAAGCCTGATGTTATTTGCCGGTGAATTCATCTTTTTTTGTTTTGGAAACGAACGCCGTCATTGCCATTTGCTGATCCTGCGTTTCAAAACAGCTTCCGAAAAGCTCTGCTTCGGCGGCAAGGTCGTTGTCAAGCGAATTCATGTAACGAATGCGCATTGCCTTCTTTGCGGCACGAACGGCAATGGGTGCGTTTGCAGCGATCATTTCGGCAAGCTTCATTGCTTCGTTCATCAGCTCCTCGGGGGGAACGACTCGGCTCACAAGCCCCATTTGAAGCGCTTCCGCCGCGCTGACAGTGCGTGCGGAAAGGATGAGTCGGCCGCATATGCACGGTTAACCGTGCGGGTCAATCTCTGCGTTCCGCCGAAACCGGGAATGATACCGAGACCGACTTCGGGCTGCCCGAACTTCGCCTTTTCGGAGGCAATGCGAATATCCGCACAGAGCGAAAGCTCGCAGCCGCCCCCGAGTGCATAGCCGTTGACTGCCGCAATGACGGGAACAGCAAGGTTTTCAAGTGCGCAAAATGCTTTGTGACCGTGCATACCGAAAGCGAACGCTTCGGGACGGGAAAGATCCTTCATTTCGGAAATATCCGCGCCCGCAACGAAAGCTTTGCCCGCGCCGGTAACGATAAGGCAGCGAAGCTCCGTATCATGTGCGATTTCGGTCACTTTTTCATAAAGGCAGTCAAGAAGCGCGGAATTCAGCGCATTGAGTGCTCGGGACGGTTGATGGTGAGAATGCCGATATTGCCGGCTTTTTCATAAAGAAGCATGAAAAAAAATCCTCCTCTGCCTCAGTTTTCCTTTTCAACTGCAATTATACTCCATTTGAAGGCAAAATTAAATGCTTTTTAAATAAATATATAATCATTGTCCGATCAAGCGCAGAATTCAAATAAAACAAAGCCGAACAGCCGCAGCGTTGCTGCAAACCGTCCGGCCCGTTGATGCAGGATAGGAGAGAATTTATCTTACCTGCATTGCAAAGCGCATAACGCTTATCGCATCGGAAATGCTGATGTTTCCGTCCGCATCGATATCCGCCATGTTGAAATCACAAATGATGAAATCTTACAATCAATCTCAAGATGACAGAGAGACTGTTGATTTCGCTTGCCAAATTAATTATACAATACAAAAGACAAGAAAGCAAACTAAAAGCAACAAAATATATTATAATTGACGACAAATTCTTGGGCATTGCCAATGCCCCCTGCTTTATGGTAAAATATAAATGAAGAAAGAACCCCGGGCGGAGACCTGCAAAAGGGTGATGCTCCGTCCCTGAAAGGAGAAATTTATGCATTACACTTACAAGACCGGCGAACATGTTCCACGATGATCGATTTTGACATTATCGACGGCAAACTGCACAATATTGTGTTCACGAACGGCTGCAACGGCAACCTCAAGGCCATCGGTTCGCTGCTTGAGGGAGCGATCCGAAGTTTGCAATCGAAAGGCTTTCAGGCATTTGCTGCGGATTTAAGAATACATCCTGCGGCGATCAGCTTGCGCGTGCAATACGGCAGGCGGTCGGCGAATAAGCTCTTTTGCAGCAGGGCAGCCGAAGATGCTTATCACAAGCACAAAAAACGAAATTGTAAAATCTGTGCGCCGCCTGCGGGAGCGTTCGGCGCGGCGGGAGAGCGGGCAGCACCTTATCGAGGGTGAACGGCTTGTTTTTGATGCGCTGGAGGCGGGCATTGTGCCGGAAACGCTGTTTATTGAGCAGGGACGCACGGATTTTGAAGCGCGGGTTTCGGCACTCGGTGCGGAGTTTTTTTCCGTGAGCCGCGCCGTGCTTGAAACGGTGTGCGACACTTCCGCTCCGCAGGGGATTGCGGCGGCGGTAAGAACGCCGGATTTGACTGCTCCCGAAAGCGCGGAGGATTTTCCGCACGGGCTTATTGCTGCGCTGGACGCATTGCAGGACCCCGGCAATCTCGGAACGATAATCCGCACGGCCGATGCAATGGGTGCGGCGGCGGTTCTTCTCGGCACGGGCAGCACCGATGCATTTTCCCCAAAGGCTTTGCGTGCCGCAATGGGCAGCACATATCATCTCAGGATTTTTCAATGCGAACTCTCCGAAACTCTGCCGAAGCTGCGGGAAAGCGGGTTCTCGCTTGTTTGCGGACATTTGGCGGGCGAGGAGCGGCTTCCGATGCTGAACCGTGATTGCGTGATTGTTATCGGGAACGAGGCGAACGGCGTTTCGGACGGCATTGCGCGGCTTTGTTCGCTTTGCCGCCTGCCGATGCTCGGGCGGGCGGAGAGCCTGAACGCATCCGCTGCGGCATCAATACTGATTTTTGAAACGGCAAAAAAAATCAACGGAATCGAATTCTGATTTTTGTTTTTACCTTACAGATATTTGATATTTAATATTTGAACGAAGCGGAGTCAGTTCAATCAAAACTGTTTTACAAAGCTGACTTAAAACCGAAACGGAGGCTGCGGAATGGGCGCAAAGCTGAACATGGATACCGGCGGAGAAATCATCAACTGTGCCGCAAAGCTCTTTGCAAAGCGCGGGGTTGGAAGCGTCAGCTGCGCGACATTGCCGACGAACTCGGAATAAGCAAAGGCACACTGCATTATTATTTTAAAACGAAAGAAGATTTAATATGTTCATGCGCCGAGAATTGCGTTGCCGTCATCGGCGACGGGGTTTTTGAGCTTATGAACGGTGCAGCTCGCGGAGGAAGTGCGGAGAGCGTTTGCGAAAAATTTGTTTCCGCTTTTTTTGACGATGCCTCGCTTCCGAAGCTTCTGGTCGGGCTGCTTTGCTGCGAGTGCGGAAGAGCGGCGGAAATCTGCCGCTCCGCAATTGAAGAATGGCGCGTGATGTTTGAAGTTGCCGCACTTCGCCTTTCGCCGCGCAGCGAGGGCAAACGGAGCTTTCGCAAGCGGCAATTCCAATCATTCTCGGGTTTGCGGCAGCTCAGGCCGAGCCGCAAGCGGCGCAAAAAGCAGCAGCGGAGGCCTTGGCGGCTTTGATTTTGAAAAAATGATTAAGCAATAAAAAAAGTATACGTCAGAGGATGCGGGGCGGAAGAAGCCTTTGCATCCGTTTTTTTGCGAAAACATGCATAAAACGGATTATTTGAAGCGTGGGCAGAGCCGCCGCAAAAATAATAAACCCGCAGCGGGTCAAGTCGTGCTGCGGGTTTATTGAAGGAGATAGAAGCCTTTGAAGATTTGCAACAGCATAGTTCCGAAAGGGAGAAAATAAGAACTTGGACTGAAAACTTCAAGGCCATAAAAAAGCAGTCGTGCAGGAACAATCAGCCTCTTGTTCGGCGTTTGCCGCAGAGAACCGTTCCCGCACCGCAAACGATTGAAGCGATGCCGTATGCGATGATTGCACCTGTTCCTGTTGACGGAACGGACGGGGAGGGAACATCTGTCGGAGCAGCGGGTTCGATTGTCGGATCTTCGGGAACATCCGTGGGATTTTCGGGAACATCTGTCGGATCTTCGGGAACATCGGTCGGATCTTCGGGAGCATCGGTCGGGTCTTCTGGAACATCTGTGGGATTTTCGGGTGTATCTTCGGGGTATTCCCAGCTTACGCCGTCGAAATACGAACACCATTCGTTAAGACTGGCTTCATCGGCAAAGATATTCACAAGGTGATTCGGCCATTGTTCGTCGGGAGCGTAATCCTGATTGATATAAATCTGAAGATCGCTGAAGGGGTAGCCCGTTGTGTCCGTTGTGTCTATGTTGCTTGTGAAAACATAGCAGCCGTTTTCGGTCGCATGTCGGTGAAATAATGTGGTTCATAAAAGTCGTAGGCAATTTGAACAAAACTGCGTGCGGGGTCCGCGGCGGCGGGCAGGGAGAAGCGGATCGTGACCTCGGATGAATGCGCAAGACAGTATTCGTCGGCAGCATCATAGCCTAAGCTTTCCTCCGGGTCGTGAACGATTATCTGCTCCGCAGGGAAATCGAACGAAACGGAAACGGGCGCATCCCGCCGCGAATCCGCAACGGCGGCACTGCTGAAGCAACAAAGAAAGAGCATCAGCACGGAAGTAAAAGCAAGCAGTTTTTCATAGAACGTTTTTTCATAGAACGCCTCCTTAATATGATATGCCAAGCATAACAGATTATAGCGCAAATGTCAACAGTCTTTTTAAAAAATGGCAAAAAAATGAAATTATTTGAAAAAAGAAAGGCGGAGCGGGCCGATGAGCAATATCGAACCCGTTCCGCCGCGCATGGGCTTTGACACAGCCCCGTTCAAAACGATTCAAACAATTTAAAAAGCAGCTTGCGGCATCAATTCAGAACCGGAAGCAGAAGCTCAATCAGAAGAACGCCTCCGACGGCTGTTGCAACTGCATAAACTACCGACAGTAAGAACAGTAAGAAGGCTGATTTTATCCCCACCCGGAGAGCCGCTTCTCGCGCAAACGGAAGAACGCAGGCAAAAACGGCTATTTCAAGCGCCTCCGACGCATAAAAAAGGGGACTTCCTTTCAGGTAGAGGCTGTAAGTCAGGTATGTCGTGCCTGCGCTGATATAAAGCAGAAGTGCGGTTGCGGCAAGAAAAAGGAAGATTTTTTTGAGAACGGCTTTCATTGCAGGTTCCTCCGAATCAAAGTTTTGCCGCAGTTAAATATTTCACGACAGTAATTAATTAACGCATAATATAACAAACTTCACCGCAAATGTCAACAGTTTCTTTTCGGTATCCGCAAATGTCAGTCCGCGCGGAGAAGCTCCGCAAGCGTTTCAAAAACAAAATTCACGCTTGCATTGCGGACAGCCTGCCTTCCCGCCGCACCGAAATGCATGGTTTTTGAAATTTCGAACTTCGGAATGCCGCATTTCGCTTTCCCGCCGAAATAAAAGCCGAAGCAGACGGTTCCGACGGGTTTTTCGGGTGAGCCGCCGGAAGGCCCTGCAATGCCGGAAATGCCGACGCCGATTTCGGCATTTGCTGCCGCCGCTGCGCCTTTTGCCATGGAGAGTGCGACACATTCGCTCACAACCCCGTGTTCCGCAATGGATTCCTCCGCAACGTTCACGAATTTCACCTTTGCTTGGTTTGCATATGTCACGAATGAGGCATCGAGAACATATGAAGCGTTCGGCACGTCCACGATACGTGCGGCGGCAAGCCCGCCCGTGCAGGATTCCGCAAAGGAAATATGCAGGCCGTGCTTTATCAGCGCATTAACGACCCGTTCCGCAATCGCAAAGCACGCAGCGCCTTGTTCGTCTTTCAAAACAGATTGAGAGCAGTTGTTAATAATATCGTTCATGATGATTATTTCCTTTCTTTTGGTTTAAGTCCGCATATACACAGCAGTCATATCTATGAGTTTATCAGACGGCGGCGGGAATTGCAATGCCCGAATTCGGTTTGAAAAATGCATTAAAACTGCAACAATGAAAGTTTAAAACAATATGAAAACGCAACAATTTAACACATCTGTTTAAAAATTTTTTCACAAATATTCCCCGTTTTGGGCTTAACAATGTACCGAACATGTGCTATAATATATGCATATCGGCAGCATCGGACTGCCTGCAAAAAGTTCGAAAGGGAAAACCATGGCAAAAAGATTTTTGAGTGCAATACTCGCGCTTTCGCTTGTGCTTGCACTCGGATTGTAAAATTCAAATCGGGTGAGTTCAGAATTTGAATGAACCGAAAGTAAGCAAAAAATAAAAATCCTCCGCTTCGGCTTTTCGTCGGAAGGTTGGGGCGGAGGATTAAATTTATATATATTGACACATTGTGCTGAATTTGATATACTGAACACAGACAGAGCAGCTTCACTGCCGCCGAAATGTGCAGCGGAATCAGCGGCACGGTCAAAAAAATATTGGAGAAAGAAATGTACGAAAAAGACCAAAACTCCGTTAACGGAGAATTAAAACAGCCGAAAAGCTTTGAACAGAATGAAAACGATGAGTTTGCTCCTGCGGGTGAGGACTCAAAAAACGAATTTACTGCCGCAGAATCCGAACCGAACGGTGAGCCGGCAGGCGGTTCGGAATACGAGTGGAATCACTATGATGAAACCGCCGCACAGCCCGAACCGAAGCAGGTCATATACAAAGAAAATGTATTCATGGGAGTTTTGGGCGCGGTTCTTTTCGCAATTCCCGGCGGTGCGCTGACATTCGCACTGTCAATTTTCGGTTACATTGCTGCCATAAGCGGCATTGCAACCGCCGCACTTGCAATGCTCGGATACAGAATCTTTTCCGGCGCAAACAAAAACAAGGGCGTGAAATCATCCGTTGCTTCCATTGTGACTTCGGTTATTGCAACGCTCCTGATGCTTCTTCTTGCGGAGTTTGTTGTTTACAGCTTTGTGATGTCAAAGAACTACGGATTAACAATCTTCGAAAGCATGTCCGTAATGCCCGAGCTGCTTCGGGATGCGGAGTTTCGGAAATACTTCATCACCGACGTTCTCGGAGTGTGGCTGTTTGCTGCAATCGGAATGGGCGGATATATCTGGTCTCTTGTGAAAAAGGGTAAAACCGCCTGATATTCGGCGGCAGTTGAATGTCTGACATTGGCAGCAGCCGAATGTTTGACAACATCGGCAGTTGAATGTCTGACATTGGCGGCAGTTGAATGTCTGACATCGGCAGCCGAATAAGAACAAAACAGCCTCGGCCGTGCTTTTTTGAAAGGCGGCTGAGGCTGCGTTTTCGTTTTACGTCCGAATCAAATCATTTGCGCTTCAACTCTATTGAAACATTTCCGTCGTCATCTATAACAAGGGACATGTTTCGGATATGCTTTTCATAGAATTGTTTGCGCTCCGCAGCGGACATTTCCAGCCGCGTGTTTCTCAGCGCGGCATCAAGCATTTCGTTCACATTGAGTTTGATTGAATCGTCGATCCAGCGGTACATTTCCTGAAAGAGCGCGTTGAGTTTGATATCTTCGGCATTCCCGGAATAGAAATCGTCAAGATAACAGTAGAATATTCCGGAATCGGCAAGCGCGGCTTTCATATCCGGCCCGCATTTTCGCGCTCGATCATAACAAGGAACCGTGCATCCGAAAGGGAAGAAATAAGCCCCCAGTAGTCGGAATCGCTTGAAACAATAACGAAGGAATCAACTTGGTTTTGATAATGCTCCTGGCAGGCTCTTGCGGTCAGCTGAATGTCCACAAGGGATTTGTTCTGCTTAACGCGCTCTGTCATTATGTGTTCCACAGGGATTTTGACGGAGTATTCAAGAATCTTCCATGCGTTCACGGTGTGAACATCGTCAAAAAGGATGATTCTTGATATTTTCTGCATGACTTCATAGTCAAGGTTTCGCAGGGCGGCGCACAGCTTGTACGGGTCGGAGTTTTCGCAGTCCACAACGACGACGGTTTTTTGACTGTCGTTTATAAAGTCATAGATGTTATTCTTAACAAAAGCTCCCGCATCCGAAACGCGGCTGTATTCGGTGAACACATCGTGGTGCCATTGATACAGAAGAGTCACGAATTTTTTATCGTTAAAAAGAATGTTCCCTTCATCCATCGGTTTCCAGTTGATATACATCTGATACGGATAGCATTGCAGGTTTGCATAGTAAATACTCGCGGCATCTCTCGTGCCCCCTTCGGCAAATCCGTTCGGCATTATAAACAGCTCTTTGACATACGACCAATTAATCCATATCGGGAAAAGGCTTTTGCAGTTATTGATCCTGTCGGAGACAATACGATTAATTTCAATAATATGATGACAAAGTTTGGTGCTGGATTTTTTGATGAAAGAGATTCCGTCCTCGCTGAGCTGCTGAATGCATTCGGAAGGATGATTTCCGGCATGGACAAAAGTCCGCGGTAATCCGTTCGCATAATATCATTGATTTTTTTAAAATTGCGTTCGATGGATGTTCGGATGATGCAGAGATTGCGGATGATTCGTGCGTTTTTGTCTTTCAAAAGACGGTTGAAAACATCGAGCTGCGGAGCTTCGTGCTCATTTTCAAAAATGCGCTGAGGGACGCCTATAAGAAATGCGACTTTTGAAACAAGTTCATATGTGCTGTCTTTATAAGCAATTTGTTCGCCGGAATAGTCGGCACTGTTCGAGGTTGCGGGTGTGTTCATGGTTTACTCCTTTCAACGAAACACTTGTATTGAGAGTTATTGATTTCGACAGGCACGATTTGAGATAAAACGATTTTGCTGCATACACCCCTTCACCTGCCGGTCGATTATAACTCATAGGATATTATACACGGAAATCCGTTTAATTTCAATCATCAAAAGTCCGAATTAATAAGAAAACGGCTGTCGAATTAACGAAAGGATGCTCTGAATAATCTTTTCTTGCGGAAAGGGGCTCTGTCTGCGGTGCTGCTGTAGAAATTTGTTTGGAACTTTATTCGTAACGGAATTTTTGAAAAAGGACTGCCGCAGGCAAAAAGCCGTTTGCAGCAGCCCGGTCAATCTCGGTTTGTCGGGTAAAAACGCAAAATCAATCCGCAAAGTTTGAAGCGGAGTCAATGCGGTCGGTGTTCAGAATTTCAAGAAGTTCATCAAAGGGGCAGACAACGCGTTCCGCCGCAGGGTGAAAATAGAACGTGCATGTGCGGTTGTCGAATGCGAATTCATCACCGGTTTCGCTCCAAAGTATTATGCGCTTGTTGCTGCGTGTTGCGAGAGCAACGCCAAGTTCGGTATGTGTGCCTTGCCCGCCGGGAAGAAGGGCAACGACAAGCTCGGCGTCGCGGACGGCGCGCAGTTCGTTGAAAGCAACTTCGCTCATGCGCTCTGCGCCTTCGTGACGAATGTCACCGTGGGTTGTCCAGTCGTACGTCTGTTCATGCCCGTTGCGGCGCAAAACCTCGGCGGCTTTACGCGCATGCTCGGCATTTACAAGACCTGTTGCAATATAAAATCTCATAGCCTTTCCTCAAGATTGCAAAAAACCGTTCGCGGTGCGTTTGATATGCACAACGAAAAAACAGCTGCAATCGTTTCGATTTTTAGATTTAAAATTAATCATTGCTGATTTTGCCCTCTGCCAATGTTTTCGGCAGAGACCTATATATTTATCGTCGGCACCGAGGACGACCTGTTCACCGACTTTGGTAATTCCGCCTTTACCGTCAAGCCGCGCGTTCATGATCGCTTTCCTTCCGCACCAACAAATTGTTTTTATCTCTTCAATCGTGTCGGCAAGAGCCATGAGAGTGTGACTGCCCTCAAAAAAATTGCCCTGAAAATCAGTTCTCAACCCATAGCATATCACAGGAATATTGTATTTGTCAACTGCCTCAACAAGCAGCATGACCTGCGCTCGGGTCAAAAACTGCGCTTCGTCAACGATTATGCAGTCATAAACATGATCGTGCACATCGTTCCACGGAATATCATCGAACAAAATGCATTCGTCGGTCAGCCCGCAGCGGGAACGCACGATGCGTGCACCGTCGCGAATATCAACAGCCGGCTTCGCAAGCAGAGCTTTTTGCCCGCGCTCGCCGTAGTTGTATTTGACCATTATTGCCTGAGCTGTTTTTGAAGAGCTCATTGCGCCGTAACGAAAATAGAGTTTAGCCATAGTTCGAAATCCCCCGTGCCGGGAGATTATAACATAATTATGCCGCAATTTCAATCACTGCGGATAAACAGGGACGGATTTATATGCCGAGCGTAACCGATAATTGACGCAGGAAAAGCAAATGCCGAAAAATCGTATCAACCGCTTGACAAACGTGCAGACTATGATTAAAATATAAACTGCGGGGATTTATCAGCGGTTAATTCCGCATTATTCTCCGCCGAATTTCATAGGGCTGTGACGGAAAGAGTACGGACAGCTTCCGCTTTCAGAGACCCGGCGTTCGGTGCAAGTCGGGAGCGGGGTATCCCGAACATGGCTCCCGAGTCCCCGAGGTCGAACCGAAATATGCACGCATTGCATACAGCCGTGCAGAATTCATTAAGACACGGCGTGTGCGCACGTTACAGCGCGAAATGAGCCGACACGGCATGTTTGCGCATACAAACGCCTTTTGTCGGGAATTAGGGTGGTACCGCGACAACGCCGCATACCCGAACAGCGTTTCTGCCGTTTTTGCGGCGGAAAGGTTCATCGTGCATGACGGACGCCCCTATATCCCTTGACCGGATATGGGGGCTTTAATTTGTTTTCAAAAAATTCAAAACGCAAATATCCGGAATACTTCCGAAGGAGAGTTTTTATGACGGAAATCATTAAAGAAAAGAAAACTTATTACATCACAACGCCCATTTACTATCCGAGTGCAAAACTGCATATCGGACACACCTATTGCACCGTGAACACGGACGCGCTTGCACGCTATAAGAGAATGCGCGGCTATGATGTTTACTTTTTGACCGGTGCGGACGAACACGGACAAAAGATTGAACGCAAGGCAGTGGAAGCGGGAGTTACACCTCAGCAGTATGTTGACAACATCGTTGCGGGGTTCCACAGCCTTTGGCAGCTTATGGATATTTCCAACGACGGCTTTGTTCGCACGACGGATGATTATCACGTTGCATGCGTTCAAAAGGTCTTTAAAAAGCTCTATGATCAGGGCGATATTTATAAGAGCAGCTACAAGGGCATGTATTGCACGCCCTGCGAGGCGTTCTGGACGGAGACGCAGCTCAAGGAGAGCGGCGGAGTGTGCCCCGATTGCGGCGGCAAGGTTGAAGAGGTTGAGGAAGAAAGCTATTTCCTTAAAGTCAGCAAATATGCGCCCCGCCTCATCGAATACATTGAGACTCACCCCGAATTTATTCAACCCGCCTCCCGCGCAAAAGAGATGCTCAACAACTTCCTGCTTCCGGGGCTTGAGGATCTCTGCGTCAGCCGCAGCACCTTTAAATGGGGTGTGCCCGTCAGCTTTGACGACAGGCACGTTATCTATGTCTGGTTCGATGCCGTGCTGAACTATCTTTCAAAGCTCGGTTATTTGAGCGATGATGATTCAATGTTCAGAAAATACTGGCCCTGCGATGTTCACATCGTCGGCAAGGAGATAATCCGTTTCCACACCATTGTGTGGCCCATCATGCTGATGGCTCTCGGCCTTCCTTTGCCCAAACAGGTTTACGGCCACGGCTGGCTTGTTTTGGACGGCACAAAGATGAGCAAATCCCTCGGCAACGTTGTTGACCCCGTCAAGCTTGTCGAACGTTACGGCGTGGATGCAATTCGCTACTTCCTGCTGAGCGAATTCCCGTTCGGAAGCGACGGCAATTTTAACAACGAGGTGCTGATAACGCGCATAAACAGCGACCTTGCAAACGACCTCGGCAATCTGCTTTCGCGCACGGTTGCAATGATTGAGAAGTATTTCGGCGGGGTTATCCCTGCGCCCGATGCGCCCGTTGAGGAAGAGGATTCAACCATCGTTCCCGCAGCAGCCGCGCTTGCGGAAAAAATCGATGCCTGCATGAACGCGCTGCACCCCAATGAGCCTTGGCAGAGATTTTCAGACTTGTTCGTCTTTGCAACAAATATATCGACATTACCGCACCGTGGCTGCTGGCAAAAGATGAAGCAAAGCGTGACAGGCTCAGAACCGTGCTTTATAACCTTGCGGAGTGCCTGCGCATTGTCGCCGTTTGCCTGCGTCCGTTCCTGACCCGCACCGCGCCGAAGATTTTGAACAGCTCGGCGTTGCGGACGAAACGCTTAAGGAGTTCGATTCCGCTGCGGAATTCGGAAAGCTGCCCGAAGGCACGATCGTTAAAAAGGGAGAGCGCTCTTCCCGCGAATCGATGTCAAAAAGGAGCTTGAACAGCTTGAGGCACTGCTTCCGAAGCCAAAGCAGGCAGCGGAGGAGAAGGCGGAGGCAAAGCCCGAAGCGAAGAACGCGGACACGGAGGCAAAATCTGAGGTAAAATCCGAGGAAAAGCCCGCCGAACCCGCGCTGCTGCCGGAGATAAGCTATGACGACTTTGCGAAACTTGATCTGCGCCTTGCAAAGGTCATTGCCTGCGAAGAAGTTAAAAAATCCAAAAAACTGCTCAAATGCACGCTGCAAATGGGCGGTGAAGAGCGCATTGTGCTTTCCGGCATCAAAAATGGTACAGCCCGGAGCAGCTCATCGGCAAAACAGTGGTTGTTGCTGCAAATCTTGCGCCGAAGACCATCTGCGGCATTGAAAGCCACGGCATGATACTTTGCGCAAGCGATGCATCGGATGAGAACCTTTCCGCACTTACAACCATGGGCGATATGGCAAGCGGACTGAAGGTGCGCTGAGGCGGCAAACGGAATCGGGAACACTCCCGGCGGCAAAAAACGCAAACGGGAGTTTCCGACGGTTCGTTTTTCAACCGAAAATAAGGGGAGATTTTATGACGGCGATAACATATAAACAGCTGCGGGAGGATGCCTCGATCCGAACCTACATCATTCGTGCGGACGAATCCCTGCTTGCGCTCGGATTCACGGAGCATTCGTTTGCGCATGTCACAATGGTGAGCGAAAATGCGGCGCATATCCTTGAAACACTCGGTTATTCCGAACACGAAGTGGAGCTTGTCCGCATTGCCGGCTATCTGCACGATATCGGTAACCTTATAAACCGCGTTGACCATTCACAAAGCGGTGCACTGCTTGCGTTTCGGCTTTTGGAGGAGCGCGGAATGAGTGCGGAGGATATTTCCCTTATCGTAACGGCGATCGGCAACCATGACGAGGGTACCGGCGTACCCGTAAACGCTGTTGCCGCTGCGCTGATACTTGCGGATAAATGCGATGTTCGCCGAAGCCGTGTGCGCAATCGCAATATCTCGACTTTTGATATTCACGACCGCGTAAATTACTCCGTTACGGAATCAAATATCCGAATCGATGACAGCAAGGCGACTCTTTCGCTGAATCTGACCATCGACACGCAGTATTGCTCCATTATGGATTATTTCGAAATATTCATGACCCGCATGAAGCTCTGTATGCGTGCCGCGAACAGACTCGGGTTGAGCTTTGCGTTGTTTATCAACGGACAAAAGCTGCTTTAAACAGGCACGGCCGCGTCGGTTTTTTTGACAGTGTAAATGCAATTCGAAAAATTCAATACCTGCAAAAAGCTCTCACCGCACTGTTTGCGGAGGGGGCTTTTAATTAAACAAAAAAGCCGCAAATGCGAATATTTCCGCGCTGCCGCTCATATCAATTCACAAAAGGATAAAGCCGATTCAGCGGCAAAACAGCAATCGGAGGTTATTATGGCAAGCACAGGCATTTATCGGGATATTCAAAAACGTACCGGAGGGGATATTTACATCGGCGTCGTCGGCCCCGTTCGAACGGGCAAATCGACATTTATCAAACGGTTCATGGACCTTATGGTTCTTCCGAAGATTGAAAACGAATATGCCCTGGCCCGAATTGTGGACGAATTGCCGCAAAGCGGTTCGGGCAAAACGGTTATGACAACTCAACCGAAATTTGTTCCGAATGAGCGGTCGCGCTCACCATCGGCGAGGATGGCATTGAGCTGCGCCTGCGCATGGTGGATTGCGTGGGCTATATGGTGGAAGGTGCGCTCGGCAGCAGCGAGGGGGAGCAGCCGCGCATGGTAAGAACACCGTGGTTCGATTACGATATTCCGTTTGATGAAGCCGCGGAACTCGGCACGCGGAAAGTCATTACGGAACATTCAACAATAGGCATCGTCATTTTGACGGACGGCAGCATCACGGGAATTTCCCGCGAAGCATACGCGCCTGCGGAAGAGGCGGTGCTGCGCGAAATGCAGAACACGGGAAAACCCTATATCATCATTTGAACAGCTCCGACCCAACGGGGCAGGCGGCAGCGGAGCTTTCGGCACAGCTTTCGGAAAAATACGGTGCGCCTGTAAAGCCGCTGGACGTTCTCGGAATGGAGCTTTCGGATATTGACTCATTGCTGGAAGGCGTTTTGCAGGAATTCCCTCTCGGCAGCATCTGCATTGAAATGCCCGAATGGATGCGCGCTCTCGGAACGGAGCATTGCCTTGTTAAAGCTTTGCTTGACAGGGCGAAAGCGGCAATGCCGAACCTGAACAAAATGCGGGATGCAGCATTGATTCAAAAGGTGTTCGGAGGAATGGAGGATTATAAACCCGTTGAGCAGGTTCGTATCAGCCTTGGCAGCGGCAGTGCGGTGTTCCGGCTTGTTCCGAATGATGATGTGTTTTATCGTGTGCTCAGCGAGGAATGCGGCTGCGAAATTAAAAACGAAAGCGAGCTTATTGCTTCGCTGAAGGATTTTGTTCTGGCAAAAAAGGCATATGACCGCATTGCGGGCGCACTCACGGCGGCGGAGGAAACGGGTTACGGCCTTGTTCCGCCGCAGATAGATGAAATGCAGCTGGATCAGCCGGAGATAGTCCAGCATGGTTCGCGTTTCGGTGTTCGTCTGAAAGCAAAGGCTTCCGGACTGCATATCATTCGCGTTGATATCGAAAGCGAGGTCAACCCGCTTGTCGGCACCGCCGAACAGAGCGAGGAGCTTATCGAATACCTTGTTGACAAGTTCGAAAACAAACCGGATGAGATATGGAGCACGAACATCTTCGGAAAATCGCTCTATGACCTTGTTAAGGACGGCATGGCGGGCAAGGTGTCGCGCTTGCCTGCGGATGTTCAGATGAAGCTGCGCGACGCGATAACAAGAATGGTAAACGAAGGCTGCAACGGGCTGATATGCATCATGCTTTAAAAGCGGGAAAGAAAACAACAAAAAGGGGAACTGCCGCTGCAGCTCCCTTTGCATTGTCCGCATTTACTTGCAGAGCGGGTTTCAGTCCGCAAAATAGTCAACAAGCTCATCAAGCTTGACGGAGGTTTCAAAACCGTCCGCCATGCATTTGATTTTTGCTGCTCCTGCCGCAAGCTCGTCATCGCCGAGAATTGCAACATATTCCGCAAAAATCTTGTTTGCGTATTTGAATTGCGCCTTAAAGCTGCGCTCCATGTGGTCGAACTCGGCAAAAACTCCGTTTTCGCGAAGCTTTTGAACAAGGCCGAAAGCGGCAAGGCGGGGCTGTTCGCCCATTGCGGCGAAATAGACCTTCACGGGCTTGGGCTTGGGAATGACGGCGTTTGCGTTTTCCATGACCATCAGCAAGCGTTCCATGCCCATGCCGAAACCGACGGCGGGAAGGGATTGCCCTCCGAGTTCTTCAACGAGGTTATTGTATCTGCCTCCGCCGCATACGGTGCCCTGAGAGCCGATGCGGGTGGAGACAATTTCGAATACCGTGCCGGTATAATAGTCCAACCCGCGGACGATATCCGGATCGACAACGTATTTCACGCCGCAGGTGTCGAGACAGCGCTTGAGTCCCTCGAAATGTGCACGGCAATCATCGCAGAGGTAATCAAGCGTGCGCGGTGCGCTGCGGCAGATCTCCTTGCAGCGTTCCTCTTTGCAGTCAAGAATGCGCATGGGGTTGCGCTCAAGCCTGTCCTGACAGGTTTTGCACATGCCGTCGATATGCGATTTCAGATAATCAAAAAGAGCCTTGTTGTATTCCCGGCGGCATTTTCCGCAGCCGATGCTGTTAAGGTGCAGCGTCAACTCGTCAAGCCCCAACCTTCTCAGAAGGGAGAGCGCAAGCATGATGATTTCCGCATCGGCTTCAAATGAGGACGCACCGAAAAACTCAACGCCGAACTGATGATGTTCGCGAAGCCTTCCCGCCTGCGGCTTTTCATAGCGGAAAACCGGAGCGTTGAGATAATACATCTTTTGGGGAAGAGCCTCGTTGAAGAGCCTGTTTTCAAGGAAGGCGCGAACCATGCCTGCTGTGCCCTCGGGCTTGAGGGTGATGGAGCGGTCGCCCTTATCCTTGAAAGTATACATTTCCTTTTGAACTATATCCGTCGTGTCGCCGACGCCGCGCATGAAAAGCTCGGTGTGTTCAATTATCGGCGTGCGCAATTCGTTAATGCCGTACAGGCGGCACAGATCGCGCATTTCTTTTTCGATATACTGCCACTTATAGCTTTCGCCGGGCAGAACATCCTTTGTTCCTTCGGTGCCTGAATCTGCATTGTGTAACCTCTTTATATAAATAAAATAATACCTTTCGCCGAATGCCGTTATACAGAACGTTTTCTGCTGTACTTTTTCTGCTAAACTTCGGTGATTTCAACCCCGAAAAGCTCAGTCGGAACGTCCTTTTTTGCAACGACGCTTCCGTCTTTGAGCACAAGCTCGACGCCGTGCGGCGCAATGCTTTCGCCCGCCGCGCGTCGGAGTTTTGCCTTCACCTCGGGTGTGTTTGCATAATTATAATTGGAACGCTTTGATTTGTCAAAGCAAATAAAAAGATTTTCGTTTTCGAGCCAATGCGCTGCCGCAAGCTGAATCTGAATGCCGAGCATCATATCCGTTTTCATCAGTGCCGCCATGAATGCGCGGAACAATTCTTCCGCTTCGGGCGTTGCGGCGGGCACTTCGAAACTGTCGGAAACAACGGGCGGCGTCGAAAGCGCCGGTTCGGCTGCTGCTTTTTCATTTTCGGAAGATGCGGAACCCGCTTCTTTATTGTCCGAATTGTTCGAATTGTCCGAACGGCTGCCCGAACTTTGGGTCGAATCGGAGGCCGCTTTTGGTTCGGCGGAAACAAATGCGCCGCTTTTGAGCCTGCGTTCAAGCTCCTCCATACGGTCGATAAGGGCGGTCATCTCGGTTTGTTCGTCCGGGTGGCAGACTTTAAGAAGCGTGCTTTCAAGCAAAACCCGCGGCATGGTGACCCAGCGAAGGTTCGGCTGAAGCTGCATCAGAGCATCAAGCGTTCTTTCGAGCCGCGCCTTGCCGGCTGATTCCGCCTGTGCAAGGTAGCGTTCCATCGTGTCCTGCGTGCAGTCAAGAATATCCGCACAGCTTCCGCAAACTTTTGCAAGCAGAAGCGAGCGGAAATGGTTGGAAAGATCCTGAACGAAAACGCCGATGTCGCGCCCGCCGGAGACAACCTGTTCGATGTTTTTCATGACCGCCGCCGTGTCGGAATGCAGCACGGAATCCGCAAAATCAAACAGAAAATCCGCATTCATGCTGCCGAGAACGGACAGAACATCCTGTTGAGTGATAAGTTTTTGCTCCGTGCCGTCCGCGTCGCCGCAAAAGCTCAGACACTGGTCGGCAATGCTCAGACAGTCACGCATTCCGCCGTCCGCCGCACGCGCAATGCACATCAACGCTTCGTCTTCGATTTCAGCCCCTGCGGAACGAAGTACGCGCCGTGTGTTCGCCGCAAGATTATGAACCGAAAGGCGGCGAAAATCAAAACGCTGGCAGCGGGAAGTATCGTTGCGGGGAGAGCCTGCGGTTCGGTCGTTGCAAGAATGAAAACAACATGTGCGGGCGGCTCTTCGAGAGTTTTCAGAAGAGCGTTGTTTGCACTTTTTGAAAGCATGTGCGCTTCGTCAATGATATAAACCTTTGTTTTAAGGTAAATCGGAGCAAACTCGGCCTTTTCGAGGAGCGCGCGCATTTCGTCAACTTTGGAATTTGAAGCGGCGTCCATTTCGATAATGTCTATGCTTTCCGAAACGTCCGTAAGGCAGGCAGCGCATTTGCCGCAGGGTTCGCCGTCCTTCGGGTCAAGACAGTTGACGGCACGGGCAAGTATTCGCGCCGTGCTTGTTTTGCCCGTTCCGCGTGAACCGCTGAAAAGATAAGCGTGGGCAATGCGCCCGGTGCGGATCTGGTTGCGCAGAACATCGGTGATATGCTCCTGTCCGACAACTTCGCAGAACCTGCTCGGACGGTACTGCCTGTATAATGCGTGGTAACTCATGCTGCACACCTCAATTGCTCAATTACTCGGTAGGTACGATTGACAAAAAACCCAAAATACACCCAAAACCCCGTTTCCGAATTAATCGGTTTAATTCGCGTTTGTTCAGCTCAATTTTTGAATTTCATCCGCCCAAAGCCTTTGAACGGCGTCACTCGGCATTCGCCAATCCCCGCGCGGGAAAGGCAGACGGAGCGACTTTCGGCCCGTCGGGCAGACAGTTGCGCTTGAATTGCTGATTGAAGAAACGGCGATAGAAGTTTTTGAGCCATTTCAAAATCGTTTCATTCGAAAACTCACTTTCGCGGAATGCCTGCTTTGCAATGCGGAAAAGCTTTGCAGGCGGACAGCCCCAACGCAGCACGTAATAGAGAAAGAAATCATGCAGCTCGTACGGCCCGACAAGATCTTCTGTTTTTTGAGCAATATTGCCCTTTTCATCGGCGGGAAGAAGCTCGGGAGATATCGGGGTTTCAAGTATTGCGGTCAGGGTGTCGTGCAGCGCGGGGTTTTCGCAGTGCAGCGCATAATAACGCACAACGTATTTGATAAGCGTTTTGGGAATGCCTGCATTCACGCCGTACATGCTCATATGGTCGCCGTTGTAGGTTGCCCAGCCGAGTGCAAGCTCGGAAAGGTCGCCAGTGCCGACAACAAGGCCGTTCAGCGCATTTGCAAGATCCATCAGCACAAGGGTGCGCATGCGCGCCTGTGCGTTTTCGTAAACAACGTTGTGACAGGTTTCGTCGTGCCCGATGTCGCGAAAATGCGAACGCACCGAATCCGCAATCGGAATCGTGTGAAGCGTTACACCGAGGGAATTGCAAAGAGCAACGGCATTTTGTTTCGTGTGTTCGGTGGTGCCGAAACAGGGCATGGTGACGGCGTGAACAAATTTGCGGTCAATGCCCATAAGGTCGCATGCCTTTGCCGCAGCAAGCAGCGCAAGTGCGGAATCCAGTCCGCCCGAAATGCCGATGACCGCGCTCATTGAATGAGTGTGTTCAAGCCGGCGTTTGAGCCGAGAGCCTGTATCGTCAGAATATCTTTTGCGCGTGCGTTCAATTCGTTTTCGTCATGCGGAACAAAGGGATTGCGCGGGAAGCGGCGGGTAAGTTCCGTTTCGGGAAGATCCTCGCGCGGGGCGGGGCCGCATGAACCGAATCCGAGAGAGAAATCAACGAAAAGACCGGAATGGGCAGCATTGCCCGCGCAGAAGCTGTTCACGCGGCGCCTGTCGTAAAGCAGCCGTCCCAAATCAATTTCGGTGATAAGCATATCGTTCGCATAGTCAAAAGGTGCTTTTTCGGCAAGCAGTGTGCCGTTTTCGTAAGCAAAGCAATGCCCCGAAAAGACCATATCGCTTGTTGATTCACCCTCACCCGCGCCGCAATAAAGGTACGCGCAAATGTTTTTTGCGGATTGAACTTCCGTGATGCGCTTGCGGTAATCCGCCTTGCCGATGATTTCATCTCCGGCGGAACAGTTAACGATCACGAGCGCGCCGGCAGCGGCAAGTTTATCCGACGGAGGGGAAGCAACCCAAAGATCCTCGCAGATTTCAATGCCGAAACGGAAATCGGGATAATCCGTGCATGAGAAGATGCAGCCGTCGGGATTGAAAAAGTCTGCAATGAATCAATATAAGGTGCGGCGGCGCCGAGTTCCGTGCGGGACGGCACGGCAAAATGCCGCAGCTCATAAAATTCGCCGTAATTCGGCATGTGCGTTTTTGGAACGACGGCAAGAATCACTCCGCGGGATATGACAACGGCGCAGTTGTAAAGCTTGTCCGCGCAGCGAATCGGCGCACCTATGACGCAGCAAGCCGAAGGTTCGCGGTTTCGCGTGCGATGCGGAGAAGCTCGGTTTCAACGCTGTCCAAAAGCAATTCATGCATGAAAAGGTCGCCGCAGGTGTAGCCGTCATTGCAAGCTCGGGAAATGCGGCAAGCCGAACCCCGTGTGCCGCGGCGCGGTGCAGCGCGGCAATTATAGCATCGGCGTTGGCTTTCGGGTCTGCAAGCACAACTTTCGGTGAACATGCAGCAACTTTGATGAATCCGTCTTTCATATTTTTTTCTGCCCGCCCGCACCGGTTCGGCATCGGGGAGCGACCTTTCAATTTTTTTAAATTTTATAACTGTTTTTAAACATTTTGCGGTTTTTTTCGCCCGCGAGAACATCACACGGCAGTTCCCTGCGGGCAGACAGAACTCCGCGAACCGCTGCATCCGTCCCGCAAACGTCGGAAGGTTTTGCGGACCCGAAAAGTCGGCTTGGAGAACAGTTTGTGCAGCTTTGCGGAAAATAAAACTCTTCCACCAAATACATTATAGCACATCGGGGCTGAAATGATAGCCCCTTTTCGGGAAATATTCGGTTTTTTTTCGATTTCCGCACACAAAACGCTGACCTGAGGAATTTTGAAAAGGAAAAATAAAAAATTTTACATTTCAAAACGAAAGGAAAAGGCTCAAAAAAAGTCCGCCTTCGGGAAGGATCCTTTCCCAAAGGCGGAACAATTTATCTGAAAACCTGCACGCAGCAGGTTGTTTCGATATTGCACCCCGTTTTAATGTGCGGCGGTGCGTTTTGGCTGTTCAAGCATAATCAGCGACTGCATTATTCGGCGGTTTTTGCCGTGCTGCGCTGGCCGAGAGTTACGGAAACATCGATTTGCGAATTGCTGCGCAAAATGGTGAGCGTTACGGTGTCGCCGACTTTGAACTTGCTGACAGCGATGTAAAGTCCGTCGGAGCTTGAGACCGTGTCGCCGTTGACAGCCATGATAACATCATCCTTTTTCAGTCCTGCCTGCTGAGCTGCACTGCCGTCTTCAACGGATACAATGCAGGGGTAGGTGTAAGCACTGGTGAAGAATCCGTAACCGGAGAGGGAAACATCCTGAGTGGAGACACCGAGATAGGGACGGCCGACAACAAAACCGTAGTCCATAAGGTTGCCGATAACTTCACGGGCAAGCGTGGAGGGGATTGCAAAGCCAAGGCCTTCAATACCGCTGCCGCTGCTCTTTGCATTCACAATGCCGATGAGAGTGCCGTCCGATTCACGGAACAGTCCGCCGCCGGAGTTGCCCTGGTTGATTGCGGCATCTGTCTGGAGCAGGGTCATGGTCACGTTGTCAATGGTAATGCTCCTGTCAAGGCCGCTGATGGAACCGCGTGTGTATGTGTTGGAAAGCTGGCCGAGTGCGTTGCCGATTGCAAACACGTCTTCACCGACGCTGAGCGTTGAGGAATCGCCGAATTTGGCGTAAGAGAGATTGTAGCATTGATTTTGATAACCGCAAGGTCGGTCACGCTGTCGGTGCCGACAAGGGTTGCTTCGTAGTCATTGCCGTTGTCAAGGTAGACGAAAATTTTCTGTGCGCCCTCAACAACATGGTTGCAGGTCACGATATAGCCGTCCGCCGAAATGATGACTCCGGAGCCCGAACCTGCAAGCACACTCTTGTGCCGCTCTGCGCCGTGACGTCGATGCTGACAACGGAGGACATGCAGTTTTCAATGGTTTTGTATTCCGAATCGGGTCGGGCCGAACTGCTGCGTAAGAAAGCTTGTCAGAAGGAAGGTCGCCGGTCTTGTCGCCTGATGAACCGACGGTGCCGTTTGAGCCGGAAGGTGCCGATGTTGCTTGGACGGAAGCGTTCTTTTCGGTCTGTGAGGCAGAAAGCGAATTGTTGATAAACTTGGCGCCGGCAACGATACCGACGGTCAAAAGGGCAACTATGAGAAGGCACGCAACGGCTGCGCCGATGGGCATCCTGATTTTTCTTTTCTCTTCCATGATGTTACACTCCTTTAATTAATAATGATAGTTTCTGTGAAAAGAGCTCGGAGTAAACATTGTTCATGCTGCTCCGCGGGTAAAACCCGTTGAACAGTCCGCCGCCGCATCCCTGTCAGAGCACCCTTGCGGGGCTGTTCGCCGGCCCGATTCTTTTCATGCTCCTATTATAACACGCGAATGCGGCAATTTTGGTTGCCTATCGGTGTATATTGCCTGACAGAATATGTACCTATTTTGTCATTCACCGCGAATATGCCGCTGATTGACCGAAAAAAGAATATTGTGACAAAGTGCGCATCTCGATATGTCAAATAAAAAAGTACTTGAAACTTTGCTTAAAAGGCAATATAATATAAATGCACCAACCAACAAAGGAGCGTACAAAGTACTATGTCAGTCAAACAGCAGATACTGATTTGCGATGATCAGCATATCATTCACGAAACACTCGGCGTCTACCTCAGAAACGAGGGATTCGAGTGCATTTCGGCATTTGACGGCGAACAGGCGATTGAAGAATTCAACCGCAAAAAGCGAACCTTGTTATTCTTGATCTCATGATGCCCAAAAAAAGCGGAATGGACGTTTGCCGCGAGATTCGCCAGAACAGCAGTGTTCCGATTATAATGCTGACGGCGAAATCCGAGGAGATCGACCGCGTGCTCGGGCTTGAGCTCGGTGCGGACGATTATATTGTAAAGCCCTTCAGCGCGCGTGAAGTTGTTGCAAGGGTCAAGGCCGTTCTGCGCAGGTATTCAATGCAGGAAACGGAACCCGCAAAGATTCTGCATTACGGAAACCTTGAAATCAATATAAATAACTACGACGTAAGGCTGAACGGCGAAAGACTGCCGCTCACCCCGAAAGAAGTCGAGATCCTTCAGCTGCTTGCTTCACATCCCGGAAAGGTTTTCGCGCGAAAAGATCCTTCAATCGTATGGGGCTATGAATACTACGGCGATACGCGCGCCGTTGACACTCAGATTAAGCGCATTCGCCAGAAGCTGCAGTCTGCGGACGATTGCGGATGGGAGATAAAAACCGTTTACGGTGTCGGCTACAGGTTTGAGGCATACGGCGATCCCGATGACAGACAGGACAACGAGGAACGCAAAAAGCTGCCCGAAACGCCGAAGGCATACGATTTCGTTGAAGAAAAGCCGACGGAATGAAACGGACAGATTTTGCCCTTTTGAACCGTTTTGCAAAAATGAAAATGAACTTCAGGGCGAACCCGAAAGGCTGAAACGCTGCGGGTTCGCCTGCTGATGTTTTTTCCGAAATGCGTGTGCGGCGTGTTTCGGCACGGCCCCGCAGAAACCGAGAGATATGAAAAGATCAAGCCTGTTCAGAATAATTCTTTATATTGTGTGCGCAATCACGGTGCTGCTCGTGATACTTGTTGCGTGCCTTTTTTCCGTTGTCGGGCATGAAATGTACGCCGGAATGAAAATCGACGAACTGAAGCCGAAAGCGCAGTCAATATCGCAGCGCGTGACAAAGCTGTATGAATCAAACACGGACAAACGCACGCTTGCGAGGATGCTGCATCTCGGCGAATTTTCCGCATCGGATGCAACAATTTACATAATCGACCTAACGGTGCGGTTGTTACAACGGCAGAACAGGATGAGTACGACCAAAGCGTTGAAACCGTCCGCCGCTGCTTCCAAACGGTCATTCAGGGGGAAGAAATTGCTCTTCCGTCAACCGATATAGGAATTGTTGTCGGCACGCCGGTGTATTCCGATTCGGGTGATATAATCGGTTCTGTGATACTTGTTGTCGGTTCAAAACAGGCTGAAAGCACGCTTGCAAAGCTTGCGGTGGAACTCGGCCTTGCAATGCTCGGCATTGCACTTTTGATGCTTATTCCGATAGTTATCATATTCAGCAAGGTAACAAAGCCCATTCGGCACGTTTCAAACGTCGCACTGCAAATGGCGGGGGGAGACTTGACCGTTCGCGCCAAGGAAGAGGGAAGCAACGAATCGCGTCACCTTGCGCAATCGTTCAATATTCTTGCGGAAGCTCTTCAAAACAATATTGACAGCCTTGTTGTTGAGCGCAACAGGCTGCGCACCGTGCTTGACGGCATCGGCGAGGGCATTATTTCCGTGGATAAAACGGGCGTTGTCACGCATTACAACTCTGCTTCCGTGCAGCTTTTGGGCGGGAAGGAAAATACCCACCCCGCAGCGGCGGCCGGTTATCCGAAAATTGCTGCCGTGGCGATAGAAGCTCTTGATACGGACGAAGTGCGCAACTGTGATTTCACGATCGGCGAAAGGATGCTCCGCATTGCGGCAACCCCGATTCACGAGGAGAACGGTTCGCTTTTCGGTGCGGTTGTGCTGATAACGGACGTTACCGAAAGCGAGAGACTTGAACAGACGCGAAAGGACTATGTTGCAAACGTCAGCCATGAGCTGCGCACGCCGCTTGCATCCATTCGAAGCCTTGCGGATGCGCTTAACGACGGAATGGTGCAGGATGAAAAAGACAGAAAACGTTACTACGGCTATATCCTGCGCGAATCGATACGCCTTTCAAACCTTATCAACGACCTGCTTGAACTTTCAAGGCTCCAGAGCGGCGGCGTTGCGTTCTCAAAGGGACGGGTTGAACTTTATGAAATTGCATACGATGTTGCGGACAGGATGAACGATGCGGCGGCACAGCGCGGCAAAAGCGTGCGGCTTGAAGCTCCCGAGGGCGAATACTATGCATACACAAATGCCGACCGCATTGAGCAGGTGCTCATAGCATTGGTTGACAATGCGATAAAACACGGAACGGACGGCTGCACTGTCAGCGTGAACCTGTTTGAAAATGCGGAAAAGAATCGCTACGAGTTTGTTGTCAGCAATCCCGCAGAAGTTGATCCTGCCGACCTTGAACATCTGTTTGAACGATTCTACAAAGCGGATCATGCGCACACGGGTGACGGCACCGGACTCGGCCTTGCGATAGTTTCAGAGGTGCTTAACCTTTTGGGCGAAAAAATCGATATCGAGTATGAGAACGGAATCATTGCGTTCCGTTTCACGGCCGAAAAATGCAGCACGCCGAAAAAACACCGCGCCTTGCAGAAGGCGGAGAATAAAAATGAGGACGGGGAACCGACGGCCTGAGACGGAGGAGTCGGAACGGAATGAAATGATTATTTCGGATATTTCATCGGAAGAAACCAAAATGCAGACAGAGGGCATTGAATCCTGCGGACTTTTTGCAAACGGCGGAAAATCATGCAGGCTTTGCCCGCTTGAGTGCGGGGTTAACCGTGCGGAACATGCGGGCGTATGCGGTGTGGGCGGATTTGCAGCGGAAAGCCTCGGAAACAGGAACCCGTACGAAACTGCGCTCATTGCAAGAGCGGCGCGGCATTACTGCGAGGAACCGCCGATTTCCGGCGCGGAAGGCAGCGGCGCGATCTTCTTTTCGGGCTGCAATATGGGCTGCGTTTTTTGCCAGAATATGGACATCAGCCAATCTGCAAAGGGCGTTGTGAAGGATGCGGGGGAGCTTGCGGACATAATGCTGCGCCTGCAGGAACTCGGTTCGAACAATATCAATTTGGTTACTCCCGCACCGCATGTGCGCATGATTGCAAAAGCCGTTCCGCTTGCACGGATGCGGGGATTGCGCATTCCGATAGTTTACAACACGAATGCTTACGAAAAGGTTGAAGCTCTGCGCCTTATGGAGGGGCTTGTTGACATCTATCTTCCGGATTTGAAATACGTAAGCTCCGCCGCCGCAAAAAAATACAGCCGAAGAGAGGACTACTTTTCCGCTGCCGCTGCCGCCGTGCGGGAAATGCAGCGTCAGTGCGGGGTTTTGCAGATCGATAAGAACGGAATTGCAAAGCGCGGAATGATCGTTCGCCATCTTGTTCTGCCCGGTTCGGTGGATGAAGCGCGCGGAGTGCTGGATTTTATCAGGGAGAATCTTCCTCTTGAAACACATATTTCACTGATGAGCCAGTATACACCGATGTTTGAGCTTCAGCCCCCGCTTAACAGAAGGCTCCTGAAGCGCGAATACAAAAGGGCCGTTGATTATGCACTTTCCCTCGGATTCGAAAACATCTACACGCAAAGCCTTTCATCCGCAAGCGCGGAATTCACTCCGGAGTTTAACGGCTTTTTCGAGTGATATGCGAGCGGAGAGAACGCATTGCGAATATAAAAAAGCGAATAATAACTGTTGTATACTGCCGTGAATGCGCATGACGCACACTCGCGGTTTTTGATTTTTGCGGAATGCAGGCGGCAAAAGGCGCATAAACTGCGGCATGAACGGATTTCAAAAAACGATTGCGGCTGTGCTGCTGGCGGCCGTGCTGCTGTTTATGATCTATCTGCCGAAATGTGCGGGAAAGATGCTTGAACGGGATCAATATCGCGAATGGCTCGAACCGGAGGAGGAGGAATTTTCGGGCGTTATAAACGTTTGGCATGTTGTCGGATTCAAGCCGTATATGGGCAGTGTGGGAGCATGGCTCAAAAAAATTGCGGACAGAGCGGAACGACGGCATTTCGGTGTTTATTTTGAGGTTGAATCAATTTCGGAAGCGGAAGCGGAAGCGAAGCTTCAAAACGGAGAATTTCCGGACGTGATAAGCTTTCCTGCCGGTTTTTTGAACGGCAGGGAGCTTCGAATCATGAACGGAACCGAGATTTTCGGTATCGACGGCACGGCTGTGGATTTCGGTGACGGATACGGGGCCGGGGAGCTGCCGGCGGGCTTTGACTGCGGCATGGACGGGCGGACGCTGCGTGCACTTCCGTTTGCGGCCGGGTGCAAGCTTGCGCTGTTTTATCCGGAAAGGGTTACTGCGGCGGAAATGACCGAAATACTGAAACCTATTGCGGAGAACGGCGAAAGCAAAGCCGATGCCGATTCTTGTTCAAACGACGGATTCGGGATCGAGGCAGGGAAGTTTGAACGGAGCAGCGTTGATGAATTTAAAAAGGGCAAGGGGGATTTCTGCATCGGCGATGCGCGCGCGGCGGGAGATATGGAAAGACTTGCTGCCGCAAACAAGGCAAAATATTTCGAGGTGCTGCCCTTTTGCAATGAAACGGACGAGGTGCAGTTTGTGGGCATTTCGGCGAAAACGGAGCGCGAAAAAATGGGCTGCATTTCGGAATTTATTGCAGATATGCTTTCCGCTGCGCGGCAGAGCGAGCTTTGCACATTGGGACTTATGCCGATGAACTGCGGCGGAGAAAAAGTTTGAACAGTCCTTTTTGACGGAAGCATACGGGCTTTTGAGCGAGAGCATCCTTAACCTCCCTAACGCTTTTACCGGTGCAGCGGCGCGGAGAGCCGCTTTTGACAAACGCCCGCCCGTTTAAGCCGTTTTCAAAAAAAGATGAGGACGAAAAACCTTTACAAACGCCTGTTTTTGCTGTAAAATACA
>ENA-OQEN01000137-OQEN01000137.1-human-gut-metagenome-genome-assembly--contig:-NODE-137-length-30532-cov-4.073475_pt1 | contig 30532 bp, 36 predicted proteins | sample MGYA00242791_ERZ504627 | MGnify/ENA primary metagenome ERZ504627 (study PRJEB26092, sample SAMD00036316) | human gut metagenome | host: Homo sapiens | study: EMG produced TPA metagenomics assembly of... | reverse complement strand
CAATCTTTTCAGACTCAGTTTTTACATTTTTTTCAGGTGCTTCAGAAGCTGTATTATTTACATCATTTTTCTTATTTACACCATCTAAGGACTTCATTGTCGGGAACAGTAATACGTCCCTGATTGCCTGGCTATCTGTCAGAAGCATTACAAGACGATCGATTCCGTATCCGATTCCACCTGTTGGCGGCATACCGATTTCAAGTGCGTTGAGGAAGTCCTCATCAGTGTGCTCTGCCTCATCATCACCTGCTGCTGCGTTGGCATCCTGTGCTGCGAAACGCTCACGCTGGTCGATCGGGTCGTTGAGCTCTGAGTATGCGTTACACATCTCCCATGTATTACAGAACAGCTCGAAACGCTCTACCTTTGTAGGGTCGCTTGGTTTCTTCTTTGTGAGAGGTGATATCTCGATTGGGTGATCCATGATAAATGTTGGCTGGATAAGCTCTTTCTCGCAGTACTCCTCGAAGAAGAGGTTTACGATGTCACCCTTCTTGTGACGCTCCTCGTACTCGATATGATGCTCGTCTGCAAGCTTCTTTGCGGCTGCATCATCAGGTACCTGGTCGAAGTCTACGCCTGCGTATTTCTTGATTGCATCTATCATTGTCATTCTTGCGAATGGCTTTCCAAGGTCGATTTCCACGCCGTTGTATGAGATTTTTGTCGAACCGCATACCTTCTCAGCGAGGTAACGGAACATTGACTCTGTCAGCTCCATCATGCCCTCGTAGTCTGTGTATGCCTGATAAAGCTCCATAAGTGTGAACTCAGGGTTGTGACGTGTGTCTACGCCCTCGTTACGGAAAACTCGTCCGATCTCGTATACTCGCTCAAGTCCTCCGACGATAAGTCTCTTTAAGTAAAGCTCAAGGGAAATACGAAGCTTTACATCCTCGTTCAATGCGTTGTAGTGTGTCTCGAATGGTCTTGCTGCGGCACCACCTGCGTTTGAGACAAGCATAGGTGTCTCAACCTCCATGAAATCACGGCCTGCAAGGAAGTTACGGATTTCCTTGAGTATCTGTGAGCGCTTGATAAATACCTCTTTGCTCTCCTGATTCATGATAAGGTCTACATATCTCTGACGATATCTGGTGTCTGTGTCTGTCAGTCCATGGAACTTCTCCGGGAGTATCTGGAGTGATTTTGAAAGGAGTGTTATCTCCTCTGCATGGATTGAGATTTCGCCTGTCTTTGTTCTGAAAGCGAAGCCCTTTACACCGTAGATATCACCGATGTCTGATTTCTTGAAGTCTGCGTATGAGTCTTCTCCGACATTGTCCCTTGCCACATATACCTGGATATTGCCCTTTAAGTCCTGAATATTGCAGAAAGAAGCCTTACCCATGACACGCTTGAACATCATACGTCCTGCGATGCTTACCTCGATTGGCTTTGCATCCATGATTTCTCTTCTCTCGTTGTAATCGTTGTTGATTACCTCTCGCTTTGCAGCGTCATCCAAGCCCTCAACATCCGGAGCCTTTCTGTCACCGAGAATCTCAGCCTCATGAGCATTGTAAAGCTCCTTTACATCGCTGCTGTGATGAGTGACATTGTACTTTGTAATCTGGAAGGGATCCTTTCCTGCTTCCTGTAAATTCTGTAATTTTTCACGACGGACCTTAAGGAGCTGGTTTACGTCCTGCTGCTGTCCACCCTTGTTATTATTCTGATTTGCCATTTTTTACCTCTTTTAGTTCTCTTCTGCTCTCTGGATCTCGAGTACCTTGTATGTGAGCTCTCCTACCTGAGTCTCAACAGTTACAGTATCTCCGACTTTCTTTCCAAGAAGAGCTTTACCTACAGGTGACTCGTTTGAAATCTTGCCCTTTAAGCTGTTTGCCTCTGTTGAACCAACAATTTTGTACTCAAGCTCCTCATCAAACTCACAATCTAAGATGCGGATCTTACAGCCGATAGAAATCTTGTCAAGGTCAACTTCCTCCTCAACAACAACCTCTGCATTTTTAAGGATTTTCTCGATTTCCTCAATACGAGCCTCGATATCGCGCTGCTCATCCTTAGCTGCATCATACTCAGCATTCTCAGATAAATCACCCTGCTCACGAGCCTCCTTGATCTTCTGGGAAACCTCTTTACGCTTAACAACCTTTAACTGCTCAAGCTCATCCTCGAGCTTCTTAAGACCTGCATATGTCAGAATATTTTTCTTGTTATCCATGATTCTTACCCTTCTATCTTCTTTTTTTTATTTTTGATATTTATTGTACTCATTTAGTATATTAACTTCCCACACCAAGGTCTTCAATACCGGAAAGTATACAGTATGTTCCGAAGACAAAATATATACTGTATGCTATGCCGGTAACTTCGATAAACTGAATGTGGGAAGTTTCACATACTAAATTTAAAGCCTATTTTAACGCGTGTATTATAATTGAAAATCCCCACGCTGTCAAGGATTTGGCCGATTTCAATTTTGAAGCTTTTCTTTATACAAAAGCTCCTCAAGCTGTTCTAAGCTCTCCACCGTATTCACTGCCGCGCGCAGCCTTGATGAATGCGGATATCCTGCCGTATACCACGCCGTGTGCTTCCTCATCTCGTGTATCCCCGTGTACTCGCCCTTGAACTCTATCATCATGCGTGCATGGCGCAGTATCATCCGGCGCACTTCCTCAAAGGATGGCTTTTCCTGATGCTCGCCGGTCTCAAAGTAATGCAGTATCTGTGAGAAAATCCATGGATTGCCCTGCGCTCCCCTGGCTATCATAAAGCATCGCAGCCTGTCTGCTCCTGCATTCTTATGACATCCTCTGCGCAAAGCAGGTCTCCGTTTCCTATGACCGGTATTGAGACAGCCTCTTTTACCTGCCTTATGATGTCCCAGTCGGCTTTACCGGAGTAGTACTGCTCTCTGGTCCTGCCGTGCACTGCGACTGCGCTTGCGCCGCTTTCTTCAGCCACATGTGCCAGCTCTACTGCGTTGACATGCTCATCATCGAAGCCCTTTCGTATTTTTACGGTGACCGGCTTATCTATCGCTTTTACTATGCTCTCTATAATCTGACCTGCAAGAATCGGATTTTTCATGAGTGCTGAGCCCTCACCGTTGTTTACGATTTTGGGCACCGGACAGCCCATGTTGATATCCAGTATGTCAAACGGTCTTTCCTCTATCTGCTTTGCTATCTGAGCCATTATCTGCGGGTCTGAGCCAAACATCTGGAGTGAAACAGGCTTTTCTCTTTCATCTATTGAAAGTAGCGACTCTGTATTTTTGTTTTTGTACAAAATTGCCTTGGCGCTGACCATTTCCATACATAAAAGGCCGGCTCCCTGCTCCTTGCACAATAAGCGAAATGGCAGGTCTGTCACGCCTGCCATAGGTCCCAGTATCAGGTTGTTTGGGAGTGTCACACTTCCTATCTGAAGCTTTCGTATCTGATGAATATCCATACTATTACTTCACTCCCTTGCGGTTCTGCTTGCGATACACGAGGTTTATGCCCTTTAATGTCAGATCCGGATCGTATACATCCACGTTTTCTGTCTCATTGGATATTATTCTGCCGAGTCCGCCGGTCACTACAACCTTTGCATCGTACATGCCTGTTTCTTCCTTTACCTTGTTGATGATATACTCTGTCTGTCCTATCTGTCCATACACAAGTCCCGCCTGCATGCTGGTGATGGTGTCCTTTCCGAGGATATTATCAGGCTTTTTAATCTCTATCTCAGGAAGCTTTGCCGCATCCTCCCAGAGTGCCTTGGCTGAGATACGTATGCCCGGTGCTGTGATTCCTCCCATGAAGGTACCGTTTTCATCGACCATATCGTAGGTGGTTGCTGTGCCAAAATCTATGACCAAAACAGGTCCTCCATATAATTCATATGCAGCTACGGCGTCTACTATACGGTCTGCGCCAATTTGCTGCGGATTTGGTGTGGCGATACGGATGCCTGTTTTGATGCCCGCCTCCACGATTATCGGCCTGATATTAAAGTATTTTATGAGGCCATTCTGCAGTGAATGCATGATATTCGGTACAACGGAGCAGATGATTGCATCATGTATGTCGTCCATGCCTACCTGATTTCTTTCAAGCAGAGTGCTCAGAAGCATGCCGTATTCATCCGATGTACGTGGCATTTTGGTTGTAATTCTAAAGCTTGCTTTTATCCTGTCACCATCAAACACGCCGCATGTTATGTTTGTATTTCCTACGTCCAGTGCTAAAATCATCTGTTATTCCTCCTCGAGTCCTTCTCCCAAAAATACTATGCGATAATACGTCTCTATCGACTCGAGCAGCTCTCTTCGCTCGTTGCGGTACTGCTTTATCTTTAGCACGCTTCCTATCTCGTCATAGAAAAAGTCGTTTTCCTTGCAGGATGTTCTGAAATCGAGGTTTCCGTCCTCATCAAACACCAGCTCCAGTATGCCTCCCACATCCTCTGTATACAGGACGCACATGATTTTGAGCTCGTCCCTTATTGTCTGTGGAAGTCCGTTAAAATTCTCGTTCAGATAATATTTTTTCTGATATGCGTTTGACACGCAAAGTACTACCTCTTTAGACATATCCGTATATTCCTCTCACTGATACTTCTCCGCTTGAAACCAGCTTACGCGATTCCCATGTGTCCACGATCAGCTCGCCCTTAGGCGTGATGCCCATCGCTTTTCCGTCAAACGGCTCCTTCGGATCCAGTACCCTTACTGATTTGTTCCTGTTGACCAACAGCTCATCATACTCCCTGACGAGGGCTGAAAGGTCCTGCGTCTTTAAAAATGTGTCATAATACTGCTCAAAGTATGACATGGTCTCTGCGATTATCTGCGCACGGTGAAATCTTTTGCCACCTGCTTCTATCATGAGTGAGCTCGCCATCTGACTGATTTCCTCCGGAAAGCTCTCATTATGCACGTTGATACCGATACCTACAACAATATGGTTGATGTAGTCAAACTGCGCATTCATCTCTGTAAGTATGCCGCACACCTTTTTGCCATTTACCACAATGTCGTTTGGCCACTTTATCATGGCTTTCTCGCCGGTTACGCTCGTTATTGCCTTTGCGACAGCAAGCGCTGCCACAAGCGTGAGCATGGATGCATTGTTTGGATTGATATCAGGCTTTATCATAAGTGTCATGAAAATACCTGTGCCGGACGGCGATACCCAGCTGCGGCCGCGGCGCCCCTTGCCTGACTCCTGCTTGTCCGCTACGACTAAGGTGCCGCTCGGATAGCCTTTTTCGGCAAGCTCCTGAGCCTTGATGTTGGTGGAGTCTATTGTATCAAAATACAGCACTTCCTTTGCCACCCAGTCTGTGTGCATGAGGCTTTTTATCTCCGCCTCTGTCATCAGATCCGGCGCTGCCATGAGCTGTAGCCTTATTCTGTTGTGCCTCTATCTCATATCCGGCTTCCTTTAGCTGGTTTATGGCCTTCCACACGGCTGTGCGCGATACTCCGAACCGGTTGCATAGCTCCTGCCCTGAAATATAGCCGTCAGCGCTGCGTAGAAGCCTAAGTATTTCTTCCTTCATACTTTATTCCTTAGCTTTCCGTCAATCTTTTGTTGCGGTCATTGCTTGCCGTACTAGTCCGCAAGTGTTGCACGCATGATAGCCTTGATTGAGTGCATACGGTTCTCTGCCTCATCAAATACCACTGAGCGCTCTGACTCAAATACCTCGTCTGTCACCTCAAGCTCGCTCAGTCCAAACTTCTCATAGACCTGCTTGCCGATAGTGGTCTTTAAATCATGGAATGCAGGCAGACAGTGCATAAAGATTGCGCTATCCTTTGCATTTTCAAATGCTTTTGCATTTACCTGATATGGCTTTAAGTCGTTAATTCGCTCTGCCCATACCTCTTCCGGCTCGCCCATTGATACCCACACATCTGTGTAGATGACATCTGCGTCCTTTGTGCCCTCTGCCACATCCTCTGTGAGTGTGATTGATGCGCCGGTTGTTTCTGCAACGTCCTTACAATATTTTACAAGCTCATCATTTGGGAAATATTTCTTGTTTGTGCATGCCACGAAGTCCATGCCAAGCTTTGCACATGTGACCATGAGTGAATTGCCCATGTTGTATCTTGCATCGCCCATGTATACAAATTTCACGCCCTTGAGTCTTCCGAGGTGCTCACGGATTGTAAGCATATCTGCTATCATCTGTGTCGGGTGGAACTCATTTGTCAGGCCGTTCCATACCGGTACGCCTGCGTATTTAGCCAGCTCCTCCACGATTTCCTGTCCGTATCCACGGTACTCGATTCCGTCAAACATTCTGCCGAGCACGCGCGCTGTATCGGCGATGCTCTCCTTTTTGCCTATCTGTGAACCGCTCGGGTCAAGGTATGTGACATGCATTCCAAGGTCATGTGCCGCTACCTCAAAAGAGCAGCGAGTTCTGGTACTGGTCTTTTCAAAAATCAGCGCTATATTCTTGCCTGTGAGTTCATCATGTCTGATGCCTTTTTTCTTCTTTTCCTTCAGCTCCTGTGAGAGGTCAATCAGATAAGTAATCTCTTCCGGAGTGTAATCCATAAGTTTTAAAAAGTTTCGTCCCTTTAACTGCATTGCTCTTGCCTCCTGGGTTTTATTTGCATCGTTTATAGATACAGGTTGCTATAATTTATATCTGTAGGTTGTTATAATGATGTCATTTTACTCTATTTTGTGGTATGTTGCAAGAGGTTTGAAGCATTGACGCTCTGACTGTAAAACCACGCCGTACAAATAATTAAAGAGGCTGCAAACCAACAAGCTTTGTTGATTTGCAGCCTCTTTGTTATTTCTTTGTATTGGCTGTATATTATCTGAACTTCATATTTCCGATTGATATTCCTGAGCCATGGTCATTGAAGGATGTACATCCTCCTGTGTTGTCCACTCCGGACATTGCCTCCTGTGCTGCACTGTAGCATGAAGAAGAAATGCGTCCGCTAAGCTTTCTTGCGAGCTTTCCTGATGATGCCGGTCCAAACTGGCCTTTCTGGTAAATAACACCTGAGATGCTGTTTGGATATGAGCCGCTCTTTACTCTGTTGATGACTGCCGCTCCTACTGCGAGCTGACATTCATAGCTCTCTCCGCCTGCCTCACACTCGATAATTGCAGCAAGAAGTGTCAGGTCATCTGCTCCTGCACTTACCGCCTCGCCCTGTGTGGTCTCTGTTTTCTTTGATTCCTTTGCTGCTTTTGCAGCTTCTTTTGCTGCCTTTTCTTCTGCGGCCTTTCTCTCAGCCTCTTTCTGTGCAGCTATCTGAGCCTGTTCCTCTTCAATTGTGATACCCACTCTTGTGTTGAGGGAACGTGTCGCATAATCTGCTGCGATATATCCTGTCTGTGAATCGCTGACTACTGCAATCCAGCCGTCCGGTGCCTGCGCTGCGCGGTCCACCTGATAGGTCTTGCCCTGGTCAGCTACCTCTAAGGCCTTGCTCTCTGTATTGGCTGTCTCTCTCACACGAAGTCCGTCTGTATTTACTGTGGCGATTTCTCCGCATGTGTCGTAAGCATAGCTTAGTGCGTCAGTTCCGGTCACACAGTAAGATACATTGACATATCCGTCTACATTTCCTGACTTGATGTGAGCCCATGTGCCATCGTTTTCTACGATGTCTGCCACACTTCCTTTATATAGTTTTCCAACAATATCTGACTGTTCATCGGCCTGTGCTCTTACGTTGAGTGATTCTTCAACTTTTGGCATAAGCTTTGTCTGCCATTCCTGCTGCTCCTGTGTGAGCTGTGGCTGTACCTCATGCTGTGCATCCTGTGCTGCTGCCACCATCTCAACATTTTCTTTTTCTACTGTAACAGCATTCTCTGCTGTGAGACCCTTCTCATAATCAAAAAGAGTCGCTGCCACGCCAGCATAACTATTATAACCAGTATGCTCTAAACCAGTGTTTGCTAGCACCTTATCCTCTGCTTTGACCTCAGAGCGTCCGCTGTTAGTAACTGCGGTAACCGTCAGCATGGCGCACAGTCCACAGACCGTAATGCTATCGATTACTTTTTTGTTTAGCTTCATATAATCCTCCATATGGTGTAGTATATGTTGTTTTTGTTACGTTTATTACACCTATGTTGCATTTGTTACAACTTTGTTACAGTTGGTATAATATCACAGTAATAGCATTTTGTCAAATTTCATGGAAAAATCTCCTGAAGCACCGATGAAATCACCCATTCTGATGTGCCTTATACTCTATCTCAAGCTTGTCGCTTTCGCTTCTCGACAGCTCGTCTATGTAGTCACTCACCTGTTTTTCTATTTTATAAATTTCGTTGCTCAAAAGTCTTATCCTGTGTGAGAGTGCGAACAAGGTCACAATGACTGTCAGCATGAAAAGTGCAAGCATTATCGCAAGTATGCCTCCTGCCACGATGTCCATATTGTCCATTGATAATTCCATATTAATGTGTCCTCCCTACTATTCTTTTTCCGATACATCATTCAAAATTTAACTTAACCTATAACGCAGGATGATGTACTATTGATTATTATAACCAATTCACTTGAACTTAACAGTTCCTATCGGTCGCAAGTTTCGACATTTGTTTGGTATTGCAGGGCAAACTTTCACCGGTAACTTGGTATTGACTTTTATTGTGTTGAGTATAATATAAATATGAGACAAACAGGAATGCAAGAAAGGATACATATATATGAAGAAAATAGTTATGACAGGCGGCGGTACTGCAGGTCATGTCACTCCAAATATTGCTCTTATGCCGGCACTTAAGGAGGCGGATACGATATCGAATACATTGGCTCAGTAAACGGAATGGAGAAGGGACTGATCGAGGCCCAGAAGATTCCTTATCACGGCATTTCATCAGGAAAACTGCGCCGATACTTTGACTGGAAGAACTTTACAGACCCGTTCCGCGTGTTAAAGGGCTACGGTCAGGCTGTAAGCCTCATGAAAAAACTCAAGCCTGATGTAGTATTTTCTAAGGGTGGCTTCGTTTCCGTACCTGTCGTGCTTGCCGCAAAGCACTGCCATGTGCCTGCCATCATCCACGAGTCGGATATCACCCCGGGACTTGCCAATAAAATCGCCATAAAGGGTGCCAAAAAGGTCTGCTGCAATTTCCCTGAGACCATGAAATATCTGCCTGCAGACAAGGCTGTGCTCACCGGATCACCTATCAGACGCGAGCTTTTTAGCGGCGTTGCGGAAAATGCCATAAAGCTTTGTAATTTTCCTGACCACAATAAGCCTGTCATCCTTATCATCGGAGGAAGCCTCGGCTCTAAAAAGGTTAATGAAGCTGTCCGTGAGATTCTTCCTGAACTACTAAAGGATTTCTATGTGATTCACCTCTGCGGAAAGGGCAATCTGGACAACAAGCTTGCCGGAATCACAGGCTATGCACAGTTTGAGTACGCCAATGCTGAACTCACCGACATGTTTGCTCTGGCTGACATGGCTATCTCAAGAGCCGGAGCCAACTCCATCTGCGAGCTGCTTGCTCTGCACAAGCCAAACATCCTGATTCCTCTTTCTGCTGCTGCCAGCCGCGGAGACCAGGTATTAAATGCAAAATCCTTCAAAAAGCAGGGCTTTTCATATGTCATCGAGGAGGAGGAGCTCACAAAGGATTCTCTGCTTAGCGCAGTAAAAGAGGTGTACGGCAACAGGGATAAATATAAGGATGCCATGGCAAAAAGCGGTCAGATGGATTCCATCGCCACTATAATCGATTTGATTAACTCTCAGGTGAAGAAGTCGTCATAGGGTCAGAATCTGTTTAAAGCGTCATTGCATATCATAAAAAAGAAAAAGCCCGGATATGAACTACATTTGCATATCCGGGCTTTTGGTTTTTTAATAATGTGTAATTAATAATGTGTAACTATTAGAAGCTATTACATGCTCATCTCATCGCAGATTTTCTTCATCTCGTCATCAGTGAACTCCTTGTGATTCCACTCTATGACATTTTTGTTGTCATCTGACTCATATCTTGGAATCAGGTGCATATGGAAATGGAATACTGTCTGGCCTGCCACCTCGCCATTGTTCTGTACAAGGTTGTAGCCTTCACAGCCAAGCACATCTTTCTCGTGTTTCATAATCTTCTTTGCAAGCTTTGCTGCCTTGCAAGTGTCTCATCCTCAATCTCAAAAATATTTGCATAATGCTGCTTTGGAAGGATAAGTGCATGTCCCTTTGTAGCAGGACTTGCATCGAGTATTACCTTGAAATCATCATCCTCGTAGATTGAATTGGTCGGGATATCCCCATTTGCCAGTTTACAGAAAATACAGTTGTCATCTTTCATCTTTGTCACCTCATATATATAATTATTTTGTAACTGTTAAGAATCAAAAAGCCCATTAAAACGGAAATATCTGATCAAGCATGCGCAGTGTCTTGAAATTGCCTTTTGCTGTCATTTCTCCGGTCATAAATGCTCTCTGGAAGGTCATGTGACCATCTATTATAGACTCCATGATACTCTTCGAAAATTTGGCGTATACATCCACTATATCCTCTTCGCCATAGTGTATATCCAGCTTATCCTCATCCACCTTTATATATAATGGATTTTTAATGCCCTCTATATTAAATGAATAGCAGGCTTTGAATTCACGAAGTGGAATAAAATGTGCTTCAAGCTCCTTTATATATGGCATGTCATCTGTAGATGCTGCTGCCCGAGCATGTCCTTGAACATGGTTGCAAGCTCCTCGATATCCTCCTTCTGCTGCTTTACATATGTATCATCAGACACATACTTCGACAGCTGCTCGCTCTCCTGTGGGTGAGATTGAGCTGCTGTGTCCTGAGTACACTTTGCTTCACTGCCTGATTGCTTGTAGGCAGGCTCTTAATCTTCTGGGATATCGTGCGATACAGATTCTCCGCGCGTTTTTTCTATTATGAGATTATACTCCTTATTGAGCTGAAACGTAGTAATATCCTCTACATATCCGCATAGTCCTGAGCACGGCAGACCGCCAAGTATCTCCCATGCATTGCATAGTGTGGTCTCTGCCTCGCGCTCTCCATATGTGGTAGACATAACAATAGGCTGCATATATGTATTGCTTATCTTTTCTTTGTCGCCGTAGAGCCAGCATGCATCAAGAAACTGCTGCATGTATCCTCCTATGCCAAGCCACTCAACCGTCGTTGCGAGAATGATTCCATCTACATCCTTAAAGGTCTGTGGCAATGTAGCTATTTCATTCTTGTGCTCATAGATATTGTATCTCTCCACCTTTACGCGGAGCTCCTTTAGCACATTTTCTATCTTGCTTATCACATACAGTGTCGGATCGTCCAGTAAGCCTCTTCCACCATAATAAATATTTATCTTCATGTAGCTTCTCCTACCATTAATTTTTAGTTGATATTATATTTATTATATCTCTTTTTGCGATATAAAACAATTGAAATAACAAATCCGCCTACGAGCCCGCCTCCATGAGCCCAATTGTCCACTCCCTGCGTTGAAACTCCATAGTATATCATGAGTATAACCATAAATACAGCCTGCTGTCTGCTGATGCCCTCATAAAAGCCTCTGTTTGCTATAACTATCCACACAAGTGCTCCCACCAGACCAAATATCGCCCCGGAGGCGCCTGCCGATACCGCAAAGTCATTATTATAAAGCATAACGATGTACGATAATACACTTCCACACATGCCTGACACAAGAAATATAATCAGAAGCTTCACATGCCCCATAGCCTTCTCGACTATCTGACCGACAGCGCCTAAAACCACCATATTGTTAAGTATATGCATCAATCCAAAATGCATAAACATAGAAGTGAGCAGCCTCCAATACTGACCATCCTTTATATACTCAGGGTACATGGCTCCGTGGGCAGCCATATACTGTGCATCAAGTGTGCTGCCTGATATACTCATCAGCACAAAAACTATTATATTTACCACTATTATGCCAATTGTCATATATGGTTTATCATCAAATCTTTTTATATTCTGCAAATCTGTGGAGTCTCCTTAATTTTCCTGTTAAATACTTTTTTCTTATTATAAATTTTAAGGAGCTTATTTGCAACAATTATACAAACCGGTACTTAACATCGGCAAATCTGATGATATCATTTGACTTGAGCTGCTTCTTCTGCTTGTACGCAAGCACCTCATTATTCACAAAGGTTCCATTTGTAGAGTTTAAATCCTCCAGATAAAATTCCTGGTTTTCCCTATTTATAACTGCATGAAAATGACTTATTGTATCCTTGCCTATTACCGCATCGGCCTCATCACCCTGACCAATACGCGTACAATCTTTGTCTATTATTATATTGCTGCGGTTTTCCATGCCCTCATACAAAAGCATGCCCTGTGGGTGCTCCCTGTAATCGCTCAGACATACAGTGGGGTGTATCTGACGCGGTACCGGCTCCGGTGCAGCCTCTGGGCTTGGGTGTATAAGCATGGTATCCTCTACCTTTTCACGATTTTCTTTTCGTTTTTCTTTTTTAAACCATTTTCTGTTTATGTCCGGTTTTTTAGGCTTTTCTGTCACGGATTCCGGCTTCTTTCGCTCCGGCAGCCTGATATCCAGCTGCTCCAGCAGATACACCCGAAGCTTATCGTACAGTGTAGGCTTTATCTGCTCCTTAGGCTTCTCTGCTCTGACCTGTGGCTGTGAAATCGGCGCAATCACCTCCTCCACCGGCTTTTCTGCCACCTTTTTCTGTCGCTCCTCGATTATGGCATTTCGAATATCAGCAATACTGTAATTGCCATTTATGGTTTTCTCGTATATGCCATATGCTATATGTATCGCTTCAGCATCACTGTGATCAAGCTTTGTGAGCATATACTCCATCAAATGCTGGAATGTATTGCAAATGGTTTTCATCTGTGCCGGGTATGCTGTAAAATATATTTCCTCATCCTGATTTACCCCTTTTATGTGTATTAGCTGAGGATCAAGCACCAGAGATTCTGTGCTAACAAGATGATTCTCCAAAAGCTCCATCTTGTTACAGATACTCACCACAAGCTTTTCAAGAAACTCAAGCTTTATATCATTATACTGGCAGCGCATTTCCAAAGACTGGACTCCGGATATATCATACCAGTACTGCCCTTCATTATTCACATAACACTTCTCCATCTTCAGAAAGCCCGGAATATTGTTTTTCAACAATATCTTTTCATCTAACGGCTTCACCTCGTCACAACGCAGCTTCATAAAGCTGCCTGTCATCTTTCTCTCATATACTATTTCATTAGAATTCATTTACAACCTCTTTCAAAACCTGATAATTATAGAAATCATCCACCAGCCACATATCAGTAGCATACTCATAAGAGCTGTCTGCTTTCATTTCGTTATACAGCACAAGTCCCATCTTCATCGCTATCGCAAGCATAACAATAAATATAGGTATAATAATTGCTCCCTCTACTGTATAACTGCCTTTTAGTCCGTAAGATAAATCTATATTTAATTTATTTCCAGTCACATAAATACCTCCGTCAGTCCATATCCCAGCAGTAGGAATGGTGTAAATGCAATCTGCTTCTTTCTTCCAGCCCTGCCTGATGCAATTAAAATAACAGAGATTATTCCCGCTATTGTCAGTCCCATCACCATAGTGCTGCACACTATGTCAGCTGTCACAAACAATCCCATAAGCGTCACAACAGCAGCATCTCCATATCCTATCTGCTCTCCTGTAAGAAACGCAGCTGCCATAAGCACCATTCCGGGAATCAGCAACCGCCACTGATATAATTGACTGCTTCGCATAAAAAGAGCTTGCAATACCTACAATCCCCATTACTACCAATACAACTACCGGTATCTTTTTGGTTGAAAAGTCAATTATACTGATTATTCCAAGTAAAATGATAAGCTGTATCATGTTCCTTCTCCTTTACATTTACTGCACAGATTTTTGCCATTTACCTCCGATTTGTGCACCTTGTGTACTGTCCGCTTAAGCTTACTACATCCAAGCTTTCCGTGATAGTTCGTGCCATAATCTGTTATAAATACCGTTGAGCCTTCTGTTTTTTTATCCGCTGCACAGTAACATGCGTGGTATTTCCTACCATCTTTGTTTCTGCTTGCCCCCACCTGTGACCATTTGATGCTCTTTATGCTCAGATCCAGGTAATTGCATTGCTCGGACAGGTGATAAACACCGCCATAGTCAGTGTAAAATACATATGGGTCCGTTTTTTCGCCGGGATTTTTTCCTGTCCATTTCCTGCTGTTGCTATAATCCTCTATCCATATTCCGTCCACAGTAAAAAAGCTCACCGGAAGCTTAACCTTGTACTTTGCCTTAAGTGCAACATCATCACCATCCATCTTTGACCCAAGCAGTGACACTCCATACTTTCCACCACTCACGTATGTATCAATGTGCTTCGAGTCAGATATTTGGCTCCTGAATAGTACCTCTGCAGTGGCCACTGATACAACTGACGAATCGTTTGCACTGCTCGCTAATGCACTCATCCTGGATGAATAATACAGAGCAGCCTTCACCTGCGACTCCACCTGAACCACCCTGAAGAAAAAAAAAGTATAAATACAAAAAAGCCTGCTACAAGCGGAAAATATTACCGCAGCCTCAAGTGTATATGACGCTTTCAGGCAGGTGCATGAGGGCATCTTTTGAGAACTATCATCGCCTGGGAGTTTGGCCTTTCTATAAAGTTTTTTTATGTGGAACTTTACTTTATTAACAAAAGACACCTTCATACACCTGCCTTTCTTATTTCGTCATCGTCCATAATAGGAATACTTTGCCTTATTTTTAATGGTATACTCGTTATCTGCCCCATCTAACAGATTCACAAAAGCATAAAAATATGCCATGATATTTGTAGCTTACATCTGTACTAAGCTCACAGATTGCATTGTCCATCCTAAAGCTTTCATGCGCACCGGTCATACGCACTGTAGCCTCCTGCACACTCACTCACGATACGCTATATTTTCATGCTCTTTGTAAAAAGCAGCATACCCAGATATGATTTGTAGCCTATTCCTTCATTTGAGCTTTTTGCCTTCACCTGCCCTGTGAGCATGCTTGTCATGCCATACAGACTCGATGTCCATGACGTATCACTTTTTATCAGTGGAATCTTATCCCCATCCAAAAGTGCCCTTAAATCCAGCACACTTTCACAGAATGCCCAGGCCGCCAGAATTCCCTTTTCCACCCCTTCAATTACCTCCGGTGTCAGAGTAATTCCACCGATAATTGCAGCAAGAGCCATCGCCTGTGCCTGCTTTGATGCGCTTCCTGCCAGGTATGCCATATTGGCAGCCGAACGCAGAGCCAGTATTTCAGCTATAACGATCTTCAGATTATCCTTATCACTCGCTCTGCCTCCTATGATGTACTCCACCTCATAGTTAAGGGCATGATTGGGATTTGTATCAGTGTAACAGCTCATATATGTCAGAATATACTGCTGCATAAGTACTTTCGCATACCAATCATCACTACTTTCGGACCAGCCCCCTGTTCCTTTATGCAGACTTCGCCCGGACACTCTGGCTGATGTATCAATACTGTTTCCTGACACCGTGCTATCATCAACACCTGCGATAATATGTTTCATACCAAAATAGGTGTAAAACTCTGCTCGATGGCGGGCGGCGGCGTGTCAAGAAATTTATGGAATTTTTTTAGAACCGCCCCGGCGGAACAGGTCAGGCCGTGACCTGTTCCACCTCCGGGATGGGTTTGAGATTAAAATGAATTTCAATAGAAATGTGTCGTGTCTTATCGCTGTCGATGTGTTCATGGACAACGATTTCTTTAATCAGACGGTTGAGGGTGGCAGCGTCCAGCTCCGTGATGTCGGCGTATTCCTGAATGGCGTCCACCCATTGCTTGGCGTCCACGGCAAGGCGGATTTCATCAGCCAGCTTCCTGCGCCCCTGTTCAACCGTTCCTTTAGTTCAGCCTGTTCCTTCTGCGTCTTATCCAGCATGAGATTGAAGTTTGCTTCGCTGATACGTCCGGCAACCATGTCCTCATAGAGCCGCAGCACCATTTTTTCCAGTACCTCAATCCGTTCCTCGTGCTTCGTCAGGGAACGCTCCAACGCTTCCCGCTGGCCTTTCTGCTCGGCTTCACAGGTGTTGGTAAGCCGTCCGGCAACAGCTTCCCCGTCCATCAGGGCGGCCTTCGCACATTCCCGGATTTTGTTCAGCACAAGGCGGTAAAGGGTTTCGTACTCCACACGGTGCTGGGTACAGTGCTGTTTCCCATAGGCATTATAGGTCTTACAGGAATAAATCTGCTTCGGGTGCTTGTCGTTGGTGTAGCGGATAGTCAGTGATTTCCCACACTCGCCACATTTGAGAAGCCCCGCAAACAGGCTGATTTCCCCGGTCTGGCGGGAACGCTGCCGGGATTTCAGCTTGTCCTGCACGATGTCAAAGCTCTTGCGGTCAACAATCGGCTCATGCCGTTCCTCCACCACAATCCAGTCCTGCGGCTTTTTTTCCCCGATGGTGCCGATTTTGAAGCGGTAGTCCTTCTTCTGGGAAGCGATAGCCCCGGTATAGACGGGATTCATCAGGATGTCCTTGATTACCGAAAAATCCCACATATACCGCCCGTTTACCGGGTCTTTCTTTTCCCATTTAGTGCGGACATTGCGGAAGCCCCGTTCCCGGTTCCACCATGTAGGGCAAGGCACCTTCTGTTCTTCCAGCCTGCGCCGGATAAGTTCGGGCCGTGTCCTTCCAGCGCCCAGCGGAAGATTTGCCGGACAATGGGGGCGGTTTCCTCGTCCACCAGCAGATGGTTTTTGTCCTCCGGGTCTTTCTGATACCCGAAAGGGGCGATACAGCCGGTAAACTGGCCTTGCTGGGCTTTCAGAAGGTAAGAGGAATGTACCTTCTTGGAAATATCCTTGCTGTACATCTCGTTGAGGATGTTCTTGAACGGCGCAATGTCGTTATTCTCCCGCATGGTGTCGATACCGTCATTCATGGCGATATAGCGGACGCGTGGCGGGGAAAGAAGTCCTCAATGAGTGTGCCGGTCTGCAAATAATTTCTGCCCAACCTCGATAAATCTTTCGTTATGACAAGGTTTATCTGCCTGCGCTCGATGGCTTTGAGCATCCGTTTCAGGTCGGGGCGCTCCATGTTCAGCCCCGTGTAGCCATCGTCCTGATAGACTGCCACAACCTCCCATCCCTGCTTTTCGCAGTATTTTTCCAGCATATCCCGCTGGTTGGCAATACTGGCGCTCTCCCCGTCAAGGTCATCGTCTTTGGAAAGCCTGCAATAGATGGCTGCCCGGAAGCTGCCTGCCAGTATTCGTCCATGTCTGTATATTCATATCCGTTCATCATAACCGTTTACCCGCACAATCCAGACGGAACACGGTTCTTCTGAACCTCATCCTTATTATACTCTAAATCTTGTGTTTTCGCAAGATTTTCTTTGCTGGTATTCTGCCCATATTTTTGGGCAATCAGCTCACAAGAACGTCTGTGGCGTCCAGTTCGCCGTCAAAAACTGTGGTAACATGAATCTCTGTTTTCGTTTTTGCCATAGGCAGTTATCCTCCATAATAGAATAAGCCAGACAAGGAGAAGGTCGGCAACGAAGTCCGGCAACGGGCTTCAAAAAACCTGAAAACTATCTCTGTCTGGCAGTTTGGCTCTTATTTTTATTTTCTTTTATTTTTCTGTTGTTTTGGTTGCTGATAAGGGGAAAAGCCCGCAGTTACGGGGGGTTTCCCGGCAACGGCTCGGCAACGGGAGTGCAACAGGGTCGGCAACCGGCTGCATTTTTCAGAAGGGAAGCTCCATCTGTTCCGTGACTTCCTCAAATCCTTCCGGGATTTTTTCAGCTCCGTTGCTGATGTCCGTTGCTTTCGTTTCACGCTCCCAGCCCTTTTGCCTGCCGTATTCCGGGAACACACGGGGGTTGGAAAAGTAATTCCAGCCCGTCACGCAATGGTTCATGATGTCGTTGACTTCCCGGATTTCCCATTGCTTCGGCTCGTCAAAGGGGTGGTTCAGGGCTTCCTTGAAAAGCTGCTTGGAACACACCATGCCGCCGGTATAGCGGTCAAGGTATGCCTGTATCATCCCGGCCTTGGTGTCCTCCGGCATGAAATCCCGCTGGTGTTCTTTGAGATAGCGCACCATTTCCGGGCTGAAAGACAGCTTAAAATCCCCGCTGCGGTAAACCGTCATGGCTTCTGCCCAGACCTGTGCAAGATAGGCTCTGGAAGCGGCTTCGTCCTCCAAAATGTGAACCTCGGCCTGTTCCGGGTACACCATGACCGGCAGGAAGCGCCGGTTGCCGGAACGGTCAAGGGGCAGGAAGTCAAGGGCATTGGAAGTGCCGCCGAACACACATTGCCGCAGCCTGTCCTCCGGGTGGGTTTCGTATGGGATTTTATAGACCTCCTTCTGTCGGCTTAAAAATGACTTGATTTCCTCAATGCTCTTGGCATTGGCGGTGGCAATCATCTCCGACATCTCGATAATCCAGTGGCCTTGCAGCTTGCGGTACACGTTATCATCATCCAGCTTCCGCAAATCATCGGAAAACCACTCGTCTTTTACTGCCAGCAGCCGGAAAAAGGTGGATTTCCCGGCTCCCTGACCGCCCACCAGACAGAGCATGACTTCAAATTTACAGCCGGGGCAAAATGCCCGGTGGATGGCTCCCAGCAGGAACAGCCGCAGGGCTTCATAGGTGTACTGGTCGGTGTCGGCTCCCAGAAAGTGGCGCAGGCAATAGCGGATACGCTCCTGCCCATCCCATGAAAGGCCGTTCAGGTAGTCCCGGACGGGGTGGTAGCCGTTTTCATTGGCAACAATCCCGATGGCGGCGGTAATCTTTTTCTCACTGGTAAGCCCATAGGTTTCTTCCAGATACAGGAGCAGATAGTTCATATCCGTGTCCGTGATGGCGGTGCCGATGCGGTGGTAGCCGATGGGCTTTACAATGTCCACTCGCTCGGTCAGCAGATTTTTTGCGATTGCCCCGGAAAGCAGCGGGTCATTCTGAAAGACGGTCAGGCAGTTGCGGATACTGTTGCGGACGCTGCCTTTCTCGGTGCTTTCCAGCATGGCCTTTACTTCCTCAATGCTCCGGGGCGGGGCTGCTTCTTGTATGGTCTGTTCTGCGGCCTGCCGTATCTTGGGCGGCAAGCTCTGCCATTCGTCTTTCAAGATTGCTCACTTCCTTTCCATAGTCAACGATAAGGACTGCCCGTTCCTCCATATCCGGGGAGAGCAGCACATCCAGCAGATATTCCACATGGGATTGCTTCTGCAAGGCTTCCACAAAAAGCGGGTGCCATGCTTCTTCCGGCATCTTAGGGGCATAGTCCCGTTTCCAGCGGCGCAGAAGATGGTAATAATCGGACAGCACCCGGAAGCAGTAACGCTCCATGCGGCAAAACCGCTGTTCCGGGGTTTCCTGCCGGGGTTTGGGTTTTCTCCTGCCGGGTGGTTCCCTGTCCTCATAGGGGATGGAGAACTCCTGCGCCAGCATGAGGGCGGCTTCCTTCGGACTGACAGCTTCCAGACGGGAAACAAAGTCAATCACATCCCCGTCTGCCTGACAGCCGAAACAGTGAAAGCGCCGGTCAACCTTCATGCTGGGGTTTTTATCAGCATGGAAGGGGCAGACACACATCCCGTTTCGTCCCACCCGGATTCCAAAATGCTCCGCAGCCTGCCGGGTGGTAACAGACTGCTTGACAGCTTTAAATACATTCAAATAAATCCTCCTGAAAATAAGAAAAGCGCCTGTCATTCTCGAAAAAGAAAATAGCAAGCGCCTATTAAAGTTCCATATCCTGTTTTTTCTCTGTGCGGGGCTGCTTCCGTTTCTCGGCCTGTTCTTCCCGGATACGCTGCGTCCGGCCTTTGACTGCCTGCTGGATGGACGGTTTCTTTCCCGGCTCGGCGGTCTGGCGGTACTGTTCAGACGGAAGAACCTGATTGAGCCAGTGACGCACATCCCGGAGAATCTTCACATCCTCCTGTAATGCGGACAACCGTTCCTTATATCCGGCAACTTCTCCGGCAAGCTGTGTCTGTTCCTCATTCAGCTTTTTAATGCTGTACTTCTTCTCCTTCAAATGCACCTTGAAATAACGGATAGCGGCATTATAGGCGTCCAGCTCGTCCCGATGGGCGGCGGCAAACTGTTCCCGTGGCTTCTTAAACCGGATGGCAGCATACTCCACATGAACCGGCTTATGGGCTTCAAAGTTGGCGATATGGGAAAGCAGGGTGTTGATTTCTTTCATACGCTGTTCTTTCGGCTTCATCTCTGCCCGGATGGAAACGGCCTGCCCGCTGACGGTATCCAGATAAGCGTCCAAACTCTGCACAGTGGACAGCTCCTTTTCCCGCAGATAGCGGATAGCTTCCATAACCTTGTTGAAATCGGCAACGCTGCCTGTAAGCTGGCCTTTGCTTGTCCAGCCTGTACGTTCCTCCCGGCGCAAATCCAGATATTTCCCCAGCAGCTCCGGCAGGGTGGGTTCCTTCGATTCCTGCAAGGCTTCCAGCAGGGCGGCTTTTTTCTCCTTCAGGTCTGCAATCCAGCCTTTCAGGTGGCGTACCATCTGCCGGATAGATTGCATAAGGGAATTGGCGGCTTTGATGTCCCGGTTCAAGTTGCCGATGTTGGTCTGTATCCCTCGTTTCTCCATCTGGCTGACTGCTGGCCCCATATGGACGGTGGGGATTTTATCAAGCCCCTGCCGTTCATAGGAACGAAGGTCAAGGCGCTCCGGGCGTCCGTTGGCTTCCAGATAGCGGTTAGCGGTAGCCGCCCAGCCCTGCCGCCAGATCTCTCCGTACTTCTGGTCGTTCCAGTCCACGGTATCCTCCTTGTGGCTTTTCCAGCTCCCGGACGGGAGCCGGATACGCTCGCCGTTCTCGTCAAGGTCATAAACCTTCCGGCTCTTGGGAAGCCATTTCCCGTTTTCGTCCATTGCCCGCATGGTCAGCAGGATGTGGGCGTGGGGATTCCCATTCCCTTTGTCGTGGATGGCAAAATCGGCAATCATGCTTTAGAAACAAAAAACTCCCGGCAGTAGTCCGGATAAGGTCGGCGTGCTGTTCCGGGGGGATTTCCCTCGGTATGGCAAGCACGATTCTCCGGGCAAGCTGGGAGTTCCATTGCTTCTCGATAGCTTCGGCGGCGTTCCACAAAGTATTGCGGTCTGCATACGCTGGTGGGGCGTGGGGCGGCAGCATGATTTCTGTATGGACAATCTCGCTTTTATGGGAATAGTATTTCTGCTTCTGGTCGTACTCGGAAAACAGCCGTTCCCCACTCTGGTAGGCGGCAGACGCAACGGCTGACTGGTGGTTGCTGCGCTGGATTATTTTTATATCATGGTGTGGACAGGGCATAGCGTTCCTCCTTCCTGTGGTTGATTTTGGGCAAAAGAAAAGCAGGAAACCGTTTCTGATTTCCTGCTTAGTGGTGTCGCTGGTAGGCGATTAGTATTCAGTTTTGAAGGTTCGGGTCAGGTTGGCTCGATGATGGAAAGCTGTCTAATAGCTTAAAAGTTTTTGTTCGCAAATTTACTTGTAATTCCAGTTTCTGTTTTATAAAATCCAAAAATCAGAAAAATAATTCCAACAACTACTCCTGCAAATACGGTAGTCTGTGTAGAAATATTAAGAAGAAGTAAGGATATACACAAAACGATTTCTACCAAACCTAATGTTTTGCCAATACCAATAAAAATATTAGGTGCTATGCTTTGTGCATAATCCCAATGCTCTTGTGACTTCCGAGATGTAGGCGTATTGTATCCGTTACCGGATGTCATATCTTTTACCGGGTGCTTCTTTAAGATATATCCTACAAAAACCATAACAAAGGGTATGATGAAATTCAAAGCAATCAATCCATACATAAAACCATCTCCTTAGATAGTGTTCGTCATTAGCTTTATTATACTACGGGCAGTCCTGTTTTGGAATAGATAAATTGTAAACTTGCTGGACGGAACAGCTTGCAGCGCAAGGTGTTCCCGGGCGGCAAGTCCACAAAGGGGTAGCTGGCGCAGCCAGCGCAGGGGAAGTGTAGCGTCCCCTGTGATGATTGGAAGCAGCCGCAACGGTGCTGAAAATCATCCGCTTTCCGCAGGAAGCCCCCGGCAGGGCGCAACGCACCGGCTTGACCGGTGTATAGTTGCGCCCTTACTCCGTAAGGGATTCCCCGGCTACCCGCCCTTTCACGCTTTCTGCAACTATTTCCTTCATGCCACTTTGAGAAAATGCCTGTTTCAGAATGTCCATCACATCCTCGTCTGTCAGCACTTCCGGCCTTAAAAGGAAACTTTCCAGCATAGCTCCTCTGGTACAGAGCCGGTGCGTCCGTTCCTTCCGGGTAAGCTGCTTCACCTGGTGTTCCAGTATTTTTTCTTCATGCTGCGCCCGCCGCAGTCTGGCTTCGCCTTTGGCAATCTCCTGATTCAGCTTTTCCAGCTTCTCATTTATCATGGCAGCCCTCCTTTGGGAAGCAGCGTGTAAATGCGGTTTGGTTCTCCCACACCCCGGCGCACCCGCAGGATAAGCCCGATGTCCTCCAATTCTTTCAGGGAACGCTTCACAGTGACGGGGCTGCGGGAGAGGGCTGCCGCTAATTCCATGATAGGAAAACGGACAAACAAAATGCCGTTGCTATCCTCTATCCCTGCCGTAAGGGTGGTGTTCAGCAGACGGGCATACATGACTTTTGCTGTGCTGCTGATCGGCAGCCGAAGCATTGCGGCGGGTAGCGGCATACAAGGCGGCAGAACCGTGTCTGCGCTCATAAATTCAAATTCCATTTAACTGATTTTCTCCTTTCGCTTGGCTCGTTTTGACAGGTAATGGGGGCAGTCTATCACGACAGCCGGAAACTCTGCTTGCACTTATGCTGGCACTTCCGGCACAGGTCGTTGTAGGCCACACGCCCCCGGTCATTGAGGAAGAAGGAAAGCTCCAACTTCCGTTTCTTGCTCATTCTCGGCATAGTGCTCCTATCATAGAAAATCCGCCCATTTCAGCCGTAACAACGGGAACAGGCGGATAAAGGTTTTTGGTGTCATGTTTCGGGGCGATTTTCAAGGAAAATACGGCCATAGAGCCGCTTTGAAATGCCCCATAGTATTACGGACGGGGCAGACTACACCCCGCCGATTTGTCGTGTTTGGGTAGCGTTTTGGTATCAGTTCTGCCGGGTTGTCCTGCTGTCGTTCCTGCCCCTGAATCTCACAGCGGCGTTTCGTTCCCGTTGGTACGCTCGCTGCGGTCAAGGTTCCTCCATTTCCTTGCCGCAGGTCGTTGCGCTACATCGCCGGGGAGCATATCCCATCAGGCCGGTCATTCGATTGGAAATAATCCATCGATGAACTGACTTAATCATAGCTCATTTTTGAACCCTTTCCCGTATGTCCATAAAATAGGAAAACCGCCCCAAAATCGAAAAATTCCACGATTTCGGAACGGTATATGGTATAATAAGGAATAACAGCGGCAGCCAGCCGCAGGAAGGAGCGATGTGTTTATGAAAACCCGCATTTCCGTACAGGAACGCCTGAAAGATTTACGGGTGGAACGGGGCTTGAATCTGGAAGAACTGGCACAGGAAACCGGCATTTCAAAATCAGCCCTCGGCAGTTATGAAAACGACAACGACGAATACAAGGAAATTAACCACGGCAGCCTGTTGAAGCTGGCAGACTTCTATCAGGTGTCGGTTGACTATCTGCTCGGCCTTACCAATAATCGGAGATATGAAAACACCCCGATAGAAGAATTACATTTGAGTGATGAAGTCGTGGAACTGCTGAAAAGTGAACGCTTCAATAACCGGCTGCTGTGTGAGATTATCTCCCATGAAAAATTTAAGGAATTGCTGGCAGACGCAGAAATCTATGTGGACGGGATAGCAACCATGCACTTCCATGACACAAACAGCTCACTGGCTGCTTTACGGGCTATGGTACTGGAAGAACACCCCGAAGCTGCGGCAGACCGGGCAATCAAAGTGTTGGAAGCCTGTCAGATAGAGGAAGAAGATTTTTTCTGCCATGTGACGCACAAAACATGGGACGTCATTCTCCATGATATACGCAAGGCGCACGAAAATGACAGCGAAAGTGCGCCGGATACCACGCCTGCCGATGAACTTATACGGGAAGTACAAAAGGCCATGCAATCTCCGGGGGACAGGGTTCAGCAATTCACGGAGATATTCTGCAAGGCGTTCCGGCTCAAATACAAGCGGCTCTCACAAGAGGAACGAAGCCTTTTGAAAAAGCTGTTCAAGAAATCCCCGCTGATAAAACAGTCTGGTATGAACTTCCGGCGCAGGCCGTGGAAATAAAAACAGCCGTTGTAGGATTTTGTTCCTACAGCGGCTGTTTTTATTTATGAATCTTCTCCAACAAAAGACAGGATATTTTCATCAGTTTGTAATGTAATTGTTGCGCTTTCTGAATCATCAGAATAAACTCTTGTTCCATATACGCCTGTAACAGGCTCCTCTAAATTTTCAAAAGTTAATCCGAGTTTCGAAGAAGAATTGTCAATCTTTTCAAGCGAATATGTACCTGTCCATTCTTGTTTATGAGTGTTATCTGTTAAGATAAAACTTTTTTCTTCAAAACTCAATGTCAAATCCAATACTGGTATGTCATCATGCACTGAACCTGAGAATAACATATTACCATCTAAATCAGTAATAAATTCTAAAGACCAGTTATATGATGATACCGACCGAGTTTGGGAAGAATCACACGAACATAAGCCTACACACATAAAAAAACATACGCATATTGCCAATAACCGTTTCATTTTACCTATTACCAACCTTAATTCACAACTGTTTTGCATTTAATTAGGGAAGTGTCACAGGGTAAGAAATAGCGAAAGCTCCACCGCCTGCCAAGGCATTATTAGCGGTAGCAACACCAGAAACAGAAACCGTTCCCTTATCTCCGCTATTACCTGTTCTTCCAGTATCCACATCAGTTTCGATTGTTTCTTCACCGTCGGCTAATTCTGCAAATGCCGTATTGGTGGATTTTTTGTTCATAAGCACATTAACTGTACCAGTCATACCAGTGAACTCCGGTTTTGGAGATTCATACCACGGTACATACAACTTCACATGAACTTGAATCCCATCATCCTCATCATAAGTTGCATAAGAGTTAATACGAACATTAGCGACTGCTCTTTTGGTGACACCATCGGAAATCATAACATCGGTTAAGTATCCGTCATATTCTCCAATGACTACCGGCTGTTGAGTATCCGTTATTTCCGTTGTTGTTTCCGCTGCAAAAGCAGGAACCGCACTCACAGAAAAAAGCATACAAAACGCTACCAACGAGGTAAACAATCTTTTACTAAATTTTTTCATAAACAATGCTCCTTTCTAAAATGACCAGAACCTACATTTTTTGTATTCAGTTATTGGCAATATGCTACTAACCTGCAAGCACACTCTCAAATCATAAAATGTTTCAAATGTACTTGTTTTATTTTATGATAGCACTTATTTACATTGGGTACAATAGAAAATATACACCATTAAAATTTAATTTTTTGTGCAAATCGAATCAAATATAAAATTATATCGCTTTAGATATTGTCCTGTTCTAATTTAATCACATTCATAATACCACAATTCAAGGCTTCACAAATGCGAACCAGCGTTTCCATGCTGATATTCTTTCCCTTGCCCATGTTGGCAATCATATTTGTGGTAAGACCGGCGGCAAGCCGCAAATCCTCTTTCCTCATGCCACGCTCTTTCAGTGTGTTCCATAGTGGCTGATAACTAATGTGCATAGGCTTCCCGCCTTTCTTTCCATCGTCAAGTGTTTTATACCCATTATAGCAGAAATCTTGCGTTTCCACAATATTTCTTGACTACACCGCCGGTTCCGTCTGGATTGTGCTTTTCCTTTCTCCGCTTTTATTACATCTAATTAGCCATGAGCTGCCTGATGCCTTTACTTTCTGCACCTTGACCAGCGGATTTTCTATTGCATTACCGCCTTCTGTGCTTTCTGCCTTACTTTCTGACGTCTGCTTTGTTTTCGAAACCGATGAATGTGCACTGTAAGCTCTTGGCGGTGACGACCTCGCTATGCTTTTGCCTCCGCCTTCATGAGCTGCATTATCCTTTAAGGCTTTTAACGCACTATCTATTTTACTGTCATCATACTCACCCGCAGACTTGTTTTCATTCAATGAGCTATACTGACTGTAAGATTTTTGACTGTTTCATAACCAATATTTTTCTTCATATATGAGACAACCGCATTTGTATACACATCACCACCATCATCCGTCATAAGCACATATTTCATGGATTCGAGCTCATCCATTGACAACCTTAGCATACTGGTGCCGTTTACAATAGTACCCCCGGCAAAAGCTCCTGAATCGCTTATCTTAAAATTGTCAGTCGTAAGCTTCTTCATATACGACTTGACATTTTCGATATCCACATTGCCCATTGCGTCACTTCCGGCGTCATACGCTAACAGATGGTATTCATCCCACAATGGTCTGCAATACTGTGCAAAAACTGACTCTGCTACAGCCTCTGAATTCATGCATGCTATATTGGTAAGTGTCAGATTCCTGCCGGCTTCCAGTACAGTAAACAGAAACTGTGACACCAGCATGAGAAGCATTGTGGCAAATATCGTTATACTGCCTCTCACACTTACCAGCCTCTCTTGAGATTGTCTGAAAGATATTGTTTACAAGCGTCGTAAGCTGCTTCTTAAAAATCAGCACCAGACCGATTAACACGACAATTATCAGTATCATTTCCACTACTCCTGCGCCATCCTCATCTAATAAAAAATTCTTAAATCCTAACATAATTTTTCCTTTCTATATCTTAAAATCAATGATTGCGGGTGCTATTACTATTGCTATGACTATAGCCATCATAATCATCATCGGCATAAGCATTTTGGTGCCGGCCTCTTCACCCAGCTTTAAGGCTAAAAGCCTCCTCTCATCAAATGCATCCTCCGATTCCTTCTCGAGCATTTCACATACACCCTTACTTCCTTTGTGAATACTCTGTAAAATAATGCGTACAAGCTTCTGATAGCATGGCAGCTTTACTCTTTCCGCAAAACCTGCGTATGCTTTTCTGCCTGTCACGCCATCTGAGATTTCTCTCTCCGTCACAAGCATTTCCTCGTAAGCGGGCATAATATTCTCATCATTATTTTTCCGCTTATCAAGATAACGGGCGGTAATCCTATTCCATGCCTGCTCCACAGTCATTCCTGAACCCATCAAAACTGCCATTTTGCTGACTATCTCCGGATATTCGAGCTGCAGTTGTATATTTCTCTCCTTCTGCGCCGTCTTCTTTTTTTCCTTTTTCTCAAGCACCAGAAGAACTATAACAACAACTTCAAGCATGGCTATTTTAGCTGCCGTATTGCTTTTTTCCTGCGACCAGCTAAGCTTTACTCCATCTACTTCATCCGGCAGTGTAAGCTTTTTAGTGCCTGTCTTTGACATCTCACTGTCAATATGTCTGTTGATACCCTTTATGAGTCGCTCGCCTGCGTCCAGTTCATCCGGAAATACCACAAATGAGAAATCATACAGCTGTCTGTGTTCGCCACAGGAAAGCTCAACACTTGCGCTAATCAGCTTTCCCTGTTCATCATCAGCCTCCTCAAATGCATCCTGGTTCACATCTCCATTAATATCAACCACATCATAGTCACTCAGTGTCCACTCTGCCTCCACAGCTCCCGATGCATATGCATCCTTCATAATCACATGCCCTCTGACCTGTTCCACACTCTGATTCTCTTCACAAAAGCTGTCGTCTATCTCTTTTTTTGCCTGTGTAAACAGCTCATTCGCCTGTTTCTCCGAAGCTGCTCCTCCCTAACCTTCAGCTGATAGCTGTAATCCTCATCGAGTCCATCCGCATTTAGCACCAGGTCATATACTGCATCTCCGTCACCTGTATCATTGCGTATAAGTGTATTATCAGTTATAGCATTTGACGACATGTCCATGATAAAAGCAAAAACTAAAACTATAACAAATAATGCTGCTATTCTAAGCCTCTTTCCTCCCGTCATATGCCTATTCCTACCTGTAAAAATTTCTTTGCCAGTTTAATTGCCCCTGCATAGGCTAAAAGACAGGTACTCATAAAGATTACCCCGATCAGGTTTCCATATAGTGCAGACATATAGTCTCTTGAAGACAGCTTTAAAAATGCCAAAAGAAATATCGGAATATAGTTCATAGTCTTTTGCTCAAGTCTTTTGGCAGAAACCGCAACCTCTATCTGTCGGTTGGTATCATACTTTGTCCACATCCTGTAAGTGGTAGACTCTATGATATCCACAAATCTGCCGCCGCTTCTCTTTGCAAATGAGAAAATATCAGAAAAATTGACTATATCCTCCAGACCGCTTCTATGAGCAAATTCTGACAGCACCGCCTCAAATGTCTGATTCATCTTTATCTGCCTGTTCATCTCCTGTATCTCAGACAGCATAAGCGAATCATTCCCATACATGAGCTCCATCTCTTTTTCAGCCTCCTGCCATGCATTCTCCACAGAGTATCCGGCCAGCATATTCGAGCTCAATACCTTAAGTACATTCATAAACTCTTCATTTAGTTTTTCCTTTTGTCTTCTGACACCCTCCTGCCTGCACAGCTTTGCACAATACGCAAACACCGCCGGAAAAGCAATAACAACAATAGGACTGTCATAAAACAAATATGCGATAATCACTGTGGCAGCCATACTTTTTATGAAAACAATCCCCCAATCCTTTATGGACATGGAATATCTGCTGTAATCCATATAATCAAACCCTTCATAACTGTTCAGTAACATATATTCCTATACTGACAGCTACAGCCTTTCTTACTTTAAATGCCACATAACAGCCTATACACTAAGCCCTGCTGCCATAAGCTTGTCGGTGTGACAAAGTGTCCCTTCTTTCTTTAAAAAGCCCTGTATCCTCCCACTGTCCAAAACAGCGGTTTCCTCAAAACGATACAGCGTATGCAGCACAATTTCACCATCCATAAATCCATCCACCTCTGATATCTCAAGGACTCTCCTGCTTTTATCCCTCAGCCTGCCAAGCTGGACAATAATATCTATTCCGGATGCTATCTGCTGCCGTATCGCATTGAGTGGGAAATCCTGACCTTGAAGCACCATAGTCTCAATTCTTGAAATGATATCATGTGGTGAATTGGCATGGCCGGTGGACAACGAGCGTCATGTCCTGTATTCAGTGCGGTTATATGGACTCCCTATGTTCCCATCATGCAGAAATACAATATCTGTACTTAATACACAATGTATATAACGTTATTATCTTGCCATTTCACAGTTGCAAAAAGAAAAGAGAACCTTTCACAGCCCTCTTTCATATCGACTTCTCATTCATTTATCATACTCAACAGTTTGTCAACCAATGTCTCTAAACTTTTTCCCAAAAATGGGACAAAGTCTGGTATTGCACCAAATGCCATCCCAATTATTATCATTCGACCACATTCTCTTGCAGATTCCAATGCAAATCCATAGCTCAAAACACCTGTCAGAATAAATATAATTGATAAAAAGTAAAGAAAAATATTTCCCAACATCATAGGAATTTTTAATAACCAGCAAATCAATGTCATTACTACAAGAATCAAACACAAAAACACTTTTATTATGTACTTAACCAACATTTTTAATCCCTCACTTTTTTATCTTTCCGGACAGCAAGAATCCCGCCATCCGGACTTCCATTTTTGCTATCCGGACTTCCACTTTTTGCTATCCGGGCTGCAAAATTCTTGCTATCCAATACAGTTCATTATCCTTTCGTGTATATCATTTCCGTCAAAATCATCTCTTCTGCATCATGACAAATGGTATTCATCCTCCTAGTCCATTCCATGTTGTCCTGTCTTTTTAATTTCTCTGTAATTCCTTGTTTCTCCATCATCTGTTTTACTAATTGTTCTTCCCTATCCCTTGCTTCTGCATCAATCTGATTCAAATGCTCAACAAGTTTTCCTTGTAACAACAATATTTGATATTTTGCCCTTCTGTGTTCCTGTAAATAGCTTTTACGAAGCATCCCATATTTCCCATATGTTGGTTCAATATCTTTAAGTGCCAATTCCGGCAAATAATAATCACCACATAACATATAAGTAAGTCCATTTTTCTCATCGTAAATTTCGTTCTGCATAAAATATTCTCCTTTTCTTCCTATAATTGGTCGTACATCTTCAACAGTGTTCCCTTTTTCATTTGACTATATTTCACTTGTAATTCTTCATATTTTTTCTGTAGATTCTCATATTCGTTTTTCGGAACACTATCGAATAATTTCTGTTCTAAACTCTTAATCCGTGCTTCCTGTGCTTTTGCAATAGCATCGCTTTTAGGATTTCGCAATATCATTCCCTGTTGTTTTTCCTTCAATTCCATCATGACCTGTTTCACATTCGGATTATTATAGAAAAACCTCT
>ENA-OQEN01000136-OQEN01000136.1-human-gut-metagenome-genome-assembly--contig:-NODE-136-length-30629-cov-2.276277_pt1 | contig 30629 bp, 38 predicted proteins | sample MGYA00242791_ERZ504627 | MGnify/ENA primary metagenome ERZ504627 (study PRJEB26092, sample SAMD00036316) | human gut metagenome | host: Homo sapiens | study: EMG produced TPA metagenomics assembly of... | reverse complement strand
TCGAAGCCCATTTGTATTCCTTTATTTGGGCACCTAGTGTTTTTAACATATGTTTTGTCCTTTCTTCTTATATTTCATATTTGATTAAAACAAACTTCCCACATTTATGGTAATGTGGTTAACTAAAAAAATACTTGCATTTAATTAGTTAGTGTGCTAACTATATTATAGATATACTTTTTTATTGTCAAGAAAAATCTATGAAAGGATTTCAGATATGAAGGAGTTTACACCGGATAAATACTTAGGACACAAGATAAACCGCATCAGCAGGAGTATAGACAGATATTTTGACAGAAAAAGGTGCAGTAAAACAGAATGTATACCGCGAAGCCAGGGGATGATGATTGGATATATAATGGATAATCAGGGCCAAAATATATTTCAAAAGGATATCGAAGCAAAGTTTCATCTGTCAGGAGCCACAGTGACAAATATGCTTAAAAGTCTTGAAAAAAACGGCTATATCGTGCGCACACCTATGGAAAATGATGCAAGGCTTAAGAGGATTGAGCTGACGCAAAAAGCACTGGACACGAAAACAGGGTAAGGGAAAATATAATGGTAATAGAGGAAGCCATGCACGAAGGCTTTTCTAAGGAGGAGTTTAACATGATGCTTGGCTTTTTGGACAGAGTGATTGACAATATGGAAAAGCTTAACAAGTAACAAAATAATTACAGAGTTGAAAAAGTAGCATAAATATTGTGGATTTTTTTGTGCAATAAGTCAAAATGCTACAAAATATTGTTGAGCGTATTGACATAGCAACAATATCTTGTATAATTTAGATTGTCATCAAAAGACAGATGCACAGATTTGTATTAAATAATATGGCATTTTATATGTAGCTATATCGTAATTGTTTGGTGAAAAGCCCGCTTTACATTGCAGGGCAGTGACATGAATTAATGATTACATCTCATTTATAGCTGCATATTTTGTGCCATTACACATGATAAAATGTATATATATAGTATGTGCATTGAATGACAATACTATATATAGTACACTACATTATATGGAATATAGTATACAGAGAGGAGAAATTTACATGAAAATCATCAAGCGAAGCGGCAGTGAGGATATATTTGATGCAGCCAAAATTGTAGCTGCCATTAGAAAGGCAAACGATTCAGTGCTAGACTATGAGAAGCTTACTGCTGATCAGATTGAGGAAATTGCAAGCAACGTGGAGACTGCATGTGAGAACATGAAGCGCTCTCCAAGCGTTGAGGAGATACAGGATATGGTGGAGAACCAGCTCATGAACAAGCGTGCCTTTACCGTAGCCAGAAACTACATTACTTACAGATATAAGAGAGCCATCGTCCGTAAGTCAAACTCTACGGACCAGCAGATTCTTAGCCTTCTTGAGTGCAATAACGAGGAGGTAAAGCAGGAAAACTCCAACAAGAATCCTACTGTAAACAGCGTGCAGCGTGACTACATGGCAGGTGAGGTGAGCAAGGATATCACACGCCGTTTCCTGCTTCCTGAGGATATAGTGGAGGCTCATGAGAAGGGGCTTATCCATTTCCACGATGCAGATTATTTTGCACAGCATATGCACAACTGCTGTCTTGTAAACCTTGAGGACATGCTTCAGAACGGCACAGTAATCAGTGAGACTATGATTGACACACCAAAGAGCTTTTCAACAGCCTGCAACATTGCTACACAGGCTATCGCACAGATTGCCAGCTCACAGTATGGTGGACAGAGTATCTCGCTTGCACATCTGGCACCATTTGTACAGGTCAGTCGTGAGAAGTTCAGAAAGCAGGTGCAAAAGGAATTCGAGAGCGTAGGCCTTGATTTAGATGAAGAAAAAATCAACGAGGTAGCAGAGCTCCGTGTCAAGGAGGAAATCAACCGTGGTGTGCAGATGATTCAGTATCAGGTCATCACACTCATGACTACAAACGGACAGGCACCGTTTATCACAGTATTCATGTACCTGAATGAGGTATCCGATCCGCAGACAAAGGCAGATCTTGCCGCAATCATTGAGGAGATGCTGCACCAGAGAATAAAGGGTGTAAAGAACGAAAAGGGTGTATATATCACACCGGCATTCCCTAAGCTCATATATGTGCTTGAGGATGATAATATCACAGAGGATTCAAAGTACTGGAATCTCACAGTGCTCGCGGCACAGTGCTCTGCAAAGAGAATGGTGCCTGACTATATTTCAGAGAAGGTCATGAAGGAGCTTAAGGACGGAGATGTGTATACATGCATGGGCTGCCGTTCATTCCTCACAGTGGACAGATGCTCACAGACAGCGGGCAATGTGGCACATGCGAGAACTTTGATCCAAACAAGCGTAAATACTATGGACGTTTCAACCAGGGTGTTGTCACCTTAAATCTCGTTGATGTGGCATGCTCATCAGAAAAGGATGAGGAAAAATTCTGGAAGATACTTGATGAGAGACTTGAGCTGTGTCATAGAGCACTTATGTGCAGACATAAGAGGCTTCTTGGTACCAAATCCGATGTAGCACCGATTCTCTGGCAGAACGGAGCACTTGCACGTCTGAAAAAGGGAGAGGTTATAGACCCATTATTATTTAACGGATACTCAACAATCTCACTCGGCTATGCAGGACTTTGTGAGTGTGTACGCTATATGAAGGGAGTATCACACACAGAGCCAAAAGAGGGAACACCGTTTGCACTTAAGGTAATGCAGCGCTTAAACGATGCATGTGAGCAGTGGAAAAAGGAGTCAAACATCGATTTCAGTATATATGGCACACCGCTTGAGTCTACCACCTATAAGTTCGCGAAGTGCTTACAGAAGCGCTTTGGTATCATAAAGGGTGTTACCGACAAGAACTATATTACAAACAGCTACCATGTGCATGTAACAGAGCAGATTAATGCATTTGACAAGCTAAAGTTTGAGTCCCAGTTCCAGAAGCTGTCTCCGGGTGGCGCTATCAGCTACGTGGAGGTACCAAACATGCAGGACAATATCCCTGCAGTGCTTTCAGTAATGCAGTACATTTACGACAATATCATGTACGCAGAGCTGAATACAAAGAGCGACTATTGCCAGGTATGCGGCTACGACGGAGAAATCAAAATCGTAGAGGAAGAGGGCTCAGGCAAGCTTATCTGGGAGTGCCCACACTGTGGCAATCGTGACCAGAACAAGATGAGTGTAGCCCGCCGTACATGCGGCTATATAGGCACACAGTTCTGGAATCAGGGAAGAACCCAGGAGATTAAAGAGCGAGTGCTTCATCTGTAGAAGTTAAAGGAATTGTATTTGAGACAGACCATTTCAGCACATTTGCCTTTGTAAAGGTAAATACCAATGCAGGTACTAAAGCAGCTCTTCTAAAAGCACAACATAACGCATAATAAAAAATAAAACCGTCGTACCGGGCCGTAAATAGCAGGGTACGACGGTTTTACTTATGTGCTTTACTGATTAATTACTTTAATTATTCATCAAACTTTTCGGCTTTATCGAAAAGCTCATAAACCTCTTTTGAAGGCTTATTTGTGCAAAGTGTCACAACAACGGCTGCGATAAGTCCTAAAACAAATCCAGGCAGCAGCTCGTAGATTCCGGTTGATGTGAGGAATGCATACCACAATATATCAACGGCAGCACCTGTTATGATTCCTGCAACAGCACCCTTGAAGTTAAAGCGCTTCCAGAAGAGGCTGAGCATGATTGCAGGTCCAAAGGCAGCTCCAAAGATACCCCATGCATTGGAAACAAGTGCCATGATAGAGCCGGCATTAGGGTTTGATGCGATGATGAGTGCTGCAACAGAGATTCCAAGAACGACAATACGGCCGGTCCACATCATCTCTTTGTCATTTGCCTTACCTTTTCTGATGACAGGCTTGTACACATCACTCGAGAAAGCAGATGAAGCAGCAAGCAGCTGGCTGTCTGCGGTACTCATGGAGCGGCAAGCACTGCTGAGAGGAGTATACCTGAGATAACACCCGGGAAAATCTTTCTTACTATCTGGATGAAAACAAGAGAGTTTTCATTGATTGATTCGTCAAAGCCAAGGAAAAGTCTTCCGATTACTCCGATTAAGGTTGCAAAAAATACAATAAGCAGAGTCCATGTGATTCCGATTTTTGCTGATTTTTTCAAATCCTTCTGTGATTTGATGGACATGAATCTGATGATGATATGTGGCATACCAAAGTAACCAAGTCCCCATGCCAGTCCTGACACGATATCCTGCCAGCTTGAGAATGGATTTAAGTAACCGCCCGGGAGTGATGACATAGATGATGTATCAAGCATAAATGCTGCAAAAATCGGTGCTATAAACATAGAACCAAGCACGAGCATGCCCTGGAAAAAATCGGTCCAGCATACAGCCGAGAAGCCTCCGAGGAAAGTATAGCCTACGATGACAACTGCTGCAAGATACATGGCAATCTGTGGATCCATTCCTATTACAGTGTGGAAAAGAGTACCGCATGCCTTTACGCTTGATGCCGCATAAATAGTGTATGCAACCAAAAACACAATTGCACATATCACCTGCAGTGCAAGTGATTTGGACAGGAATCTGTTGGTCAGATACTGCGGAATGGTGATTGAGTCATTTGCTACAATCGAGAATTTTCTCAGTCTCGGTGCTTCAAGCAGCCAGCTTATAGTGTAGCCGATTGCAAGTCCTACAGGAATCCATACCTGACCTAAGCCCAGTGCATAGATAGAAGTAGGAAGTCCCATGAGTACCCATGCACTCATGTCTGAGGCTCCGGCTGACAGCGCCGCAACCCATGGTCCCATCTCACGTCCGCCGAGGAAGTAGGTCTTTTCTCCACCGTTTCTGTTTTTCACGAAGAAGAAGATACCGATACCCAGCATGCACAGCAGATAGACGATAAATACAATAATTTCTGATGTTTTCATTTGTAGTACCCCTTTAATAGTTTATTTAGTAACCATGCTACCACGTTAGCGTGATAAAGGCAAGAAAAACTTTCTCTTGACGAATACCATGCGTTGACATATCATAGTATATAAGTGAAAGGGAGTAGCCGGCACGAGAGTGCTTACTTATCCGTCAGTACGATTGCTCATACATATATGACAGCAATCCGGAGAGTGATTAAATGGCGAGACTTTTGTTGTTTTATACAGCAGAAGTGTCGCCTTTTTTGTATATAAAAGCCTTCTGCTGATAGGACATAGCTGTAACTATCAATTAATCATGCATCCTTAAAAAGGACAGCAGAAGGAGGAAAATTATGATTTTTGTAGCAATTTTACTGCTTATAGCAGGCTTTGTAGCACTGGTGAAGGGCGCGGATGTGTTTGTGGATGGAGCGGCGGCACTCGCCGGGAAATTTGGTATTCCGCAGCTTGTGATTGGACTGACGATTGTGGCGATGGGTACGTCGCTGCCGGAGGCGGCAGTCAGCATCACTGCAGGAATAAAGGGTAATGCGGGGATTACAGTCGGCAATATAGTCGGCAGCAATATACTAAATATCCTTATAATTCTGGGAGTGACGGCACTCATCACAAATGTAGCCATACAAAAAACCACATTCAAATACGAGATACCGTACATGCTTCTTATCACAGCGGTGCTTCTCGTGATGGGAATGACAGGCAATGAAATCACATTCATTGAGGGTGTTATACTGTGGATTTTATTTATTGCATATCTGCTTTATTTGTATTTTCTGGCAAAAAAGGGCAATGACAGCGGTGATGAGCAGTCGGTAAAGCTATATCCGGTATGGAAATGTCTGCTCTTTATTGTGCTGGGCGGTGTGTGCGTCGTAATTGGAAGCCAGCTTGTCGTAAACGGTGCCACGACCATAGCAAGAGCCTGCGGCATGAGTGAGCGCTTTATCGGACTGACAATCGTTGCATTCGGCACATCTCTTCCGGAGCTTGTTACATCTGTTTCAGCAGCACGCAAGGGAAATGCCGGTATAGCGATTGGAAATATAGTCGGCAGCAATATTTTCAATATACTCTTCGTAATCGGAACAGTAGCTCTCATTTGTCCGGTACCGTTTGAGAGCAGGTTTGTGATTGATACAGTTGTGGCAATCCTGTGCGGTGTGCTCCTGTGGGGCGGTACGATAAGACATAAAGAGCTTAGAAAGCCATGTGGAGTGGTGATGCTGCTTTGCTATGCGGCATATTTTGTATATTTGGCAGCTATGTAATGATGTATTTTTTTGAATTGCGATGACTGTGTTTAAAAAGAGTGTGATGAAGAGATAATAATTAAATTTAGCAAACTGTCAATAATTGTGCATACAAATCGATGGTTTGATATCAAAATGATTGCAATTTTGCATTAAATATAAATAATTGATTAAAAATAGCACTCTTGCTTGACAAGTGCTGATTGCAGGTGTATAACGTAGTCAGAACGAACGGAAGGAAGCGATTATAATGGATAAAAACCCAAAGCATCCATTGAAGAAAAAGAATAAGGCAGATGCAAAGAAGCATCAGAAGCATGTATACGAATAGCGCTTCCACTAAGGAATACTATCCAGTAAGCACAATGTACCCCAGCCGTCACAGGGTTGGGGTATTTTGTATTTTTGGAAGTGTTTTCAGAGACAGCCCGTGAGGCAGTTGTAAATACATTTTCACCGGCACCTTTTATGAGAGAAGCCTTAAGCTTGTCGCCATACATATAGAGGTCATTTCCACGCGCAATTCCCCATTCCATCAGAAGCGCAGCCGCACCGGTCACAAACGGTGCAGCCATGGATGTTCCTGTTTTTGAAGTGTAGCCTCCTGTGTTTGAGCATGAAATAATGTCTACACCGGGCGCAATGATATCAGGCTTTATGCTGTCAAAGGCCAGGTATAGCCTCGGCCGGAAAAGGCGGCTGTGCGGTTTGTTTGGCTGTCATAGGCTCCGACAGATATGACATTTTGAGCGGTTGAGGGGATGGTCAGGGTGATATCAGGCGATGCATGGATAAATGAGGTCTGTGCATTGCGCAGGGCACCTGACGGCAGCCATATATCCCATGAGCCGTCCTTTACAGATATGGGTTCAAGTGATATTTTCCAGATGCCGGGTGAGATATATTCCGATCCCATGAGTCAATGAATATTTCCTGAAAAGGAGAGTAGGGAGAGGGACCGCCGCCTGTTATATATATGTCTGTCCCATCGAGCCTGTATCTGTATGTAAAGCCCTTTGCCTGATTGGTAATTGTATCGGGAATCTCCAGCATATCATTATTTGGTGCACTAATGCGCAGCTGTATCTCATCCCAGTATTTTTCCATAAATCAATGGAAAGAGAAGGCTCAGGATAGCCTATCGCAAGCTCTGCATCGGCAGGGTACGAGCTGCCGTTTGCATGGCCAAAGCCGGCTCCATCGTTACCTGAGCCGACTGAGACAGCGCAGCGGTAGTTTCCTGCTATATAGTCCAGGTATGCTTCAAGCAGTGAGGTGCCGCTGTGCGAGCCGTTGCTTGTGCCAAAGCTTAGGTTTATGACGATAGGCATGTTCATATCGATTGATTTTCTTATGCAAAAGTCTACTGCCAGCATAATCTGCGTGGTTGTGGGAAAGCTGGCACCGCCTGAAGTTTTGAGTTTTACGATTATAAGAGTGCTTTCATAAGCAACACCGCGGTATTTTGTGTTTTGTTCATTATCATTACCATTTCCGTTTCCGGCAGCGATTCCTGCTACATGAGTGCCGTGCCCGGATATATCGATGCTTGGACAGATGCGCTGCATTTCTAAGCTGTTTTCTGCATTTATGGCTTTGGTGATTGTATCTCGGTCATATAAGGTGCCGAAAGGGATGATATCACTGTGTGAGGTATCATCGGAAACAGTCTGGTCCCACAGATAGGCGATTCTGCTTACACCATCCTGTATAAAAGCCGGATGGGCATAGTAAATTCCGGAGTCGATAATGCCTACGAGCACACCTTTTCCGGTCAGATTATATGGATTGGTGTGTACGGGAGTGATGCATGAGGCCTGCGAACCCTCGTACACATCGTAGTTAAACTGCTTTGGCTTTTCCATATATATGATTTCATCGCACAGGGCAACGGTATTTACAAGTGATTTCTCAATTACGAGCACCGCATAGTTTCCGAGCAGCCTCGTGATGAGTACAGAAGGATACTTTTCTTTTATTTTTTCGATGTCACCGACATATTTTACTATCACTTCCCAGCTATCACTCTCCGGCAGATAGCCGCTTGAAAGCCCTCCCTCTTTTCCAAGCTCATAAGGGGTGGACAACAGGGCGGCGGACAGCTGTGGAGAAATTTTCTCACTAAATGCTATTTCCATACTAACCTCCATTTTTTATTAGTAAAATATTAAAAAAATCTTAAAAGACAGATGCAATATATATTTGGTATGATTAATTCATAATCAATCAATTAATTATAAGAAACCGGGAGGTCGAAATGAGTAAAAAGAAAAAGATAATCATTTCAGTGATTGCAGCTGTGCTTATCATAGCAGTGATTGTGTCAGCTGTTGTCATTGCAATGACAAAGGGAAAGAATGCAGCAAAGGCATCGGGAGTCTATGCAAACAAGGTCGCTGATGTCATGTATCAGGCGGGAAGTACTGACAAGTACAGCGGTGTCGTGGAAGCAGCCGATACCATGGATATCAAGGCTGACAGTGAAAAAACTGTAAAGGATATTCTTGTGTCAGAGGGGGATGAGGTACAGGTGGGCACACCTCTTTTTACCTATGATACAAAGGATCTTGCTGCGAAAAAGGAAAGCGCCACGCTTGAGCTTGAGAGCTTAAACAATACGCTTTCCGGCTATGATGCACAGATAGAGCAGCTCACAAAGGAAAAGAAGGAAGCGCCAAAGGATCAGCAGCTTGACTATACACTGCAGATTCAGCAGGCGCAGACACAGCAGAAGCAGACTCAGTACGATATTGCCACGAAGAAGGCAGAGATAGAAAAGTATGATGAGAGCATCAAAAATGCCACTGTAAACAGCACAATGATTGGTGTTGTAAAGAAAATCAATGAGAATCAGAGTGCAGACACAGCAGATACTGCATTTATGACAATCGTTGCCACCGGTGATTACAGGGTAAAGGGCACAATTGATGAGCAGAGCTTTTTAAACAGTGGACTCGCGGAGGGGCAGGCAGTTATAGTGCGCTCGAGATTGATGAGTCAAAGACATGGCAGGGTACCATCAGCAAGGTTGATACTGAGAATACTCAGACTGATAACAGCAATTCCGGCATGTATGATGATGGAAGCAGCGAGCAGAAGGCATCAAAGTACAACTTCTATGTGCAGCTTACAGGCACAGGCGACATGCTTTTAGGACAGCATGTATATGTGGAGCCGGATTTCGGACAGACGCAGGTGAAGGATGGTATTTGGATTGATGAGAGCTATGTCGTAAAGGATGGCGATGATGCATATGTATGGACACTTAATAAAAAGGATAAGCTTGAGAAGACAAAGGTTGAGCTTGGAGATTATGACGAGAATCTCATGATGTATGAAATCAAGTCAGGGCTTACAAAGGATGACTATATAGTATGGGCATCTGATGATCTTTATGAGGGTGAGCCGGCACAGACATGGGAAGAGTACGTTGAAAATGGCGGCGGTGAAGAGTCAGTCTATGACGATATGGGTACAGAAGCTCTTGATGACCAGATGCTTGAGGGCACTGAGGGCGGTCCTGTTGATGATGGCACAATGGACGATGGCACAATGGACGAAGGTGCTGCAGATGCCACCGGTTCAGGTGACGCGGAGGTACAGTAGATGATTCTAGAACTCCAGCATATTTATAAAAACTATGACCAGGATAAGCTCGTGGTGCCGGTTTTAAAGGATGTTTCACTCCAGATTGAGGAGGGAGAGTACGTGGCAATCATGGGGCCGTCGGGCTCCGGCAAGACCACTCTCATGAATATAGTGGGTTGTCTGGATCTGCCAACATCGGCACATATATACTTGACGGCAGACCTGTCAGTGAGCTTAAGGAAAAGGAGCTTACGAGAGTCAGACGGGATACAATTGGATTTGTATTCCAAAATTTCCAGCTCATGCCGAGGGAGAGTGCACTGGACAATGTATGCCTGCCACTCATATATGCCGGTGTGAGCAAAAAGGACAGAAGGCAGATGGGGATGGAGGCATTAGAGCGTGTAGGACTTTCAGACAGGGCTGATTTCAAGCCAACACAGCTTTCAGGAGGACAGAAGCAGAGAGTGGCGATAGCGAGAGCTATGGTCAATCATCCAAGCTTCTGCTTGCGGATGAGCCTACGGGAGCTCTGGATTCAAAGTCAGGCAAGCAGGTGCTTGAGCTCTTTGAGAGCCTTAATGAGTCCGGTGTGACGGTTGTCATGATTACACATGACAGAAAGGTAGCCGAGCAGGCAAAGCGCATCGTCCACATCATAGACGGCGAGATAACAGAGGAAGGACAGGAGGCAGGTAATGAAAAAGAAAAAGAGAATTAAGATCATTATAATAGCTGTCCTTGTAGTTGCAGTTGCAGCGGGAAGCATCACAGGAGTTGTTTATTACAGGAACTCCAAGGGTCTTGCTTCCGTCATGAGTGTTTCAATGATAAGCACGACAAACGACTACACATCCATGACCAGTGAGGGAATGGTGTGTGATGATGCATGTCAGACAATCAATTTAAAGGATGGACAGAAGGTGACAGAGGTTTATGTCACAAAGGATCAGCAGGTAAAGGCCGGAGATAAGCTCCTTGCATATGATGTGACGAGTCTTTCGCTCTCGGTTGAGATGAAGCAGCTTGAGATACAGAGTCTTGAGAACCAGCTTGCATCGGAAAAGCAGAAGCTTGACAAGCTAAAGAACACTAAACCGGTTGAAAAGCAGCCCGAGACTCCTGTTACACCTGAGCCACAGCCTGACACACAGCCGTCTGCGCCTGAGCAAACGCCTGATGAAAAGCATGATGTGATATCTGATTTGTCAGAGGCCAAAGGAAGAGGTACAGAGGACGATCCTTATGTATTTACATGTACAGAAGCTTCATATGTATCAGGGGAGCTTTTGAATACACTCTCAGAAAAGAGCGCGGTAGCGCGGTTTGTAATAGGAGATGCGGATGCACCTGATATGGAGCTTATCGTAAGAGGAGATAGGCTTGGCAGCTATGATGACAGCGAGGAGATAAAGCTTTTCCTTGCAGGCACAACTACAGCAGGAGATGCTTCTGATGATACAGAAGGAAGTGAGCCGTCAGATACCAAAACAGCCAGTGCCACAGAACAGACCGCACAGACAGAAGCTGATACCGCGGCAGAAGAAAAGACATATACAGCAGATGAGCTTAAGGATGCCATAAAGGAGCAGACCAGAAGTGTTGCCGATGTTGATTTACAAAAGAGAATTGCACAGGCCGATTTAAAGGAACTGCAGAGCGAGCTTGAGGATGGCGTGGTATATGCAAAGAAGGATGGAATCGTGACAACAGTCGGTGATCCTGCCAATCCACCGCAGGACGGTACACCTTTCCTGCAACTTTCGGGAGCATCAGGACTGTATATCAGCGGAACAATCGGTGAGCTGGATCTGGATACGGTAAAAATAGGACAGAGCGTATCAGCAGTCAACTACATGACAGGTGATACCTATGAAGGCACGATATCCGAGATAAGCAATGTGCCGTCAGACAGCGTAAACTATTATGGAGACAGCAATCCAAACTCCTCATTCTATGAGTACACCGCGTACATTGAGAATCCGCAGAATCTCAAAAAGGGCGATTCACTTGAGTTGACCATAGATACATCATCGGAGGGCTCTGACAGTGGACTATATATCGACAAGTCATATGTCAGAACCGAGAACGGACAGTCATATATATACAAGGATGACAACGGAAAGCTCAAAAAGCAGTCTGTCAAAACAGGCAAGTCACTCTGGGCTCATATGTGGAGATAAAGTCAGGTCTGACAAATGATGACTATATCGCATTCCCGTATGGAGTCAGGATGGCGAGAAAACCAAGGTGTCGGAAGATGGTATGTATTAGTTTAGCAGGGAGGATTAAAGATGCTTGAAAATATTAGATTGTCCTTTAGGGGAATCTGGTCACATAAGATGCGTTCGTTTCTGACCATGCTTGGAATCATCATCGGAATTGCAGCAATTATTGCGATTGTTTCCACAATTCAGGGCACAAACGAACAGATAGAAAAGAACCTCATAGGTTCGGGAAGTAATAACGTAAAGGTCACACTGCAGAAGGATGGCTATGATATGGATTTATCATATGAAACGGCGCCGGCGGGAGTGACTGAGGTATCGGCTGCCACACTTGACAGCATAAAGGAGCTCGACCATGTGAAAAATGCAGCTCTTTACCGTACAAGACAGGCTTCCAATGCAGTCTATTATCTGAACACGGCGCTTTCGGGCGGCAATATAACATGTGTCGATGACGGATATTTCGATACTGCAAGCTATGTAGTCATGAAGGCAGAGGCTTCTCAAAGAATGACTATGCAAATGCACGCAGGGTGGCTCTTATTGATGAGAGCGTGGAGAGCAGCCTGTTTTCAGGAGAGAGCGCGCTCGGCAAGACAGTAGAGATACAGGGATATCCGTTTACAGTAGTCGGTGTAGTCACGGAAAAGGACAGCTATGACCTGGTAATAAACTCAATGGATGATTACTATATGTATGCCCATGATGACAGCCAGGGCAATGTATTTGTGCCAAGCGGAACATGGCCGGTTATATTTGGTTATGATGAGCCGCAGAACCTTTTGCTTAAGGCAGACAGCACGGATACCATGGCTACAGTGGGAAAGGCTGCTGAGGAGATACTTAACAGCAATTTAAATGTTACAGACGGCTCTGATGTGACCTACAAGGCACAGGATTTACAGGAGCAGGCAAAGCAGATACAGCAGCTCAGCCAGTCAACCAATATGATGCTCATATGGATAGCCGGAATATCACTGCTCGTCGGTGGTATCGGCGTCATGAATATCATGCTTGTGTCAGTCACAGAGCGTACCTCAGAGATAGGACTTAAAAAAGCAATCGGAGCAGGAAAGGGAGCAATACTTGGACAGTTCCTCACAGAGGCAGTTGTGCTCACAAGTCTTGGAGGTCTGGTCGGAGTGCTGGTCGGAGTGATACTCTCTAAGGTCATCTCAATGCTAAACGGCACGCCGACAGCGATAAGCCCGGCAGCAGCTATACTTGCGGTGCTTTTTTCCATGGCAATCGGAATCATATTCGGTATGCTTCCATCATACAAGGCAGCGAACCTGAACCCTATTGACGCACTGCGCCATGAGTAATTCTTATTGAAATCGTTGCTATTGTGAAAAAAATAACAATTCTTTGTATTTTGATGAATACAAGGGTAGAAAAAGTTTAAAAAATTTTGTAGAATGTTCCTAGTAGATAAATACTAGGAGCATTTTTTAGAGGAATCAGCTCATATGATATGGGAAGTGTCACATGATGTAATGATTCTTCTAAGTATGTAAATCATTAGGTAACAATATACATTAATTTTAAGGAAAAGGAGATAATATGTACGCTGACGAAAACGTAATCAAAATCAAACATGCAGTTTTGCTTGAGGTCGCAAAGGCTGCATTTGCAGGTAACCTCGATGAGATCAGAGATGACATCCCATTCACACTGATTCCGGGACCGACACCTCAGTTTCGTTGCTGTATCTACAAGGAGAGAGAGATCATCCGTCAACGTGTCAGACTTGCAGAGGGTAAAGCACCAAGCGCAAACGATGACGGCAATATCATCCAGGTAATCAGCTCAGCATGTGAGGATTGTCCGATTTCAAGCTACACAGTTACTGAGAACTGTCAGAACTGTCTTGGCAAGGCTTGTATCAATGCATGTAAGTTTGGAGCAATCGAGGCAGGACGTCTCCGCTCACATATCGACCCACAGAAGTGTAAGGAGTGTGGTCGCTGTGCACAGGCATGTCCTTACAATGCTATCGCTCATTTAAAGAGACCATGTAAGTTCTCTTGTCCTGTAAACGCCATTACATACAATGAGTACGGCATTTCAGTGATTGATGAGAGCAAATGTATCAGATGTGGTAAGTGTATCCACAGCTGTCCATTCGGAGCTATCGGATCAAAGACATACATCGTAGATGTAATCGATGCAATCAAGTCAGAGAACAAGCATGTATACGCTATGGTTGCACCTGCAGCAGAGGGACAGTTTGGCGCAAATATCACTATGAACAGCTGGAAGAAAGCTATGCAGGCAGTTGGCTTCAACGGTTTTGTTGAGGTAGCGCTCGGAGGAGATATGACAGCAGCATACGAGGCTGATGAGTGGCTTTGAGGCATATGAGGCAGGAGAGAAGAAGGTTACATCATGCTGTCCTGGATTTGTAAATATGGTTAGAAAGCACTATCCTGAGCTTGCTGACAAGATTTCTACAACTGTTTCACCTATGTGTGCAGTTTCAAGAATGATAAAGGCAAAGGACCCTGATGCAGTTACAGTATTCATCGGACCATGTGTTGCCAAGAAGTCAGAGTACATGATCAGAAGATAGAGGGCAATGCAGACTATGTACTTACCTTCAGCGAGATTCGTGCTATTATGAAGGCAAAGGGAGTACAGCTTGAGGCTGATGATACCTCATATCAGGAGGGCTCAGTATTCGGTAAGCGTTTCGCAAACTCAGGCGGAGTTACAGCAGCTGTAATCGAGAGCATGAAGGAAAAAGGCGAGGATGTTGATTGCAAGGTTTGCAAGGCAAACGGAGCAGCAGAGTGTAAGAAGGCACTTCTCCTCATGAAGGCAGGCAAGCTTCCTGAGAACTTCATCGAGGGAATGGCATGTGAGGGCGGCTGCGTAGGCGGACCAAGCTCATACAATGACATGGTGACTACCAAGAAGTTCCGTGATGATCTCTTAAGCAGAGCAGATGACAGAAAGATTCGTGACAACATCGAAAACTACCATATGGAGACATTTGAGATGCACCGTAAGGAGCAGTAATAAAATGATTGTTACAGCATAAGCTTTTTAAATCCCCCGACTAGTTCGGGGGGATTTTTGTGATTGTGAATATCTGCAAAAAGATATGTGGTTAGTCATATTGAGAACTGAATAGTAACAAAGATATTAAATAAATTAATTACTTATTAAGACTGCACTGGAGGTATTCATGATAAAGAAACAATTGTAACATAACTGAAATATATGAAGCCAACATTAAGAAATTCTCAAGGAATTTGCTGTAGCAAAAAAGATTGTTTAACGCTATAATAGATATTGCTTGAAATAATATTATCAGGTTGAGTAATAATATAGAGAGAATAATTATAAAATGCTAAAGAGGATTGGAAAAATGGACAAAAATAAAAAGATGATTATCGGCATACTTACGGCTGCAATAGTTCTGGTGGTGGCGTTTATAGTATATATCACATGCTTTGACTCACACATTGAGTTCAGCAGCAAGTTCAAAAACGGTATTACTGTTGAGTATGGCAAAAAGTTTGAGGCACCAAAAATCAAGGCGTATGTCAGAGGCAGGCTTATAAACCGGAAGGGAAAAGAGATAAAATGTACTATAGACAGTAATGTCGATGCGACAAAGACAGGTTCATACGAGATAAAGGTAACTGCTCAATACGGTAAAAAAACTGCGACACAGACAATCAAGGTTGAGGTGAGGGATAAGAAGGCTCCGGAGATTACATTAAATGGCGATGCAGAGATGACTGTAGAGGCAGGCAGCGAGTTCAGTGACCCGGGATATACGGCAACAGACAACTATGATGGGGATCTGACAGACAAGGTATCTGTCACAGGAGCTGTCGATACTTCAAAGCCGGGAGACTATGAGATAAAGTACAGTGTCGCTGACTCGTCAAAGAATGAGAGCGAGGTCAAAAGGACTGTGCATGTCACAGATAGCACTGCACCGCAGATAAAGCTTTCGGGTGATGATTTTATGTCAGTTAAAAAGGGTGATAAGTACAGTGATCCGGGATACACAGCAACAGACAATTGTGACGGAGACATCACAGACAGTGTCAAGGTATCAGGAGATAAGGTAGATAAGGATAAGGCAGGAAAGTATACTGTGACCTATGAGGTCTCAGATTCATCAGGTAATAAGGCTACAGCCACAAGAGTGGTCAGTGTGTATGATCCGGCTGCCACGGCAGACACAGTAAATCCGGGCAACAAGATTATTTATCTGACCTTTGACGATGGTCCCGGAAAGTATACACAGGGACTTTTAGATTTACTTGATAAATACAATGTAAAGGTTACCTTCTTTGTTACAAATACACATCCTGACTATCAGAACATGATAGCAGAGGAGGCAAAGAGAGGACATACAGTGGCTATCCACTCTGCCAGCCACAAATACAACCAGATATATACAAGTGAGCAGGCATTTTTTGATGACCTTGAGCAGATGAACAGTATCATAAAGGCACAGACAGGAAATGATGCGTCAATCATCAGATTCCCGGGTGGCTCATCAAATACTGTAAGTAAGGATTATTGTCCGGGCATTATGACACAGCTCGTAAATGATGTGACAGCAAGAGGACTTTTATATTGTGACTGGAATGTATCGAGCGGAGATGCAAACCCCAAGCCAATCAGCACGGAACAGGTGTACAGAATGTCATCTCCGGTGTGCAGAGCCATAATGTATCAGTTGTATTGCAGCATGACATAAAGGAATTCAGTGTCAATGCGGTCGAGCAGATCATCCAGTGGGGACAGGCGAACGGTTACACGTTTTTACCACTCACCACAAGCTCACCGATGTCTCATCATCGCATAAACAACTAAAAGCACCAAAACAATAAAAAAGCACAAAAAAGAAGAGTTCAAAATGAACTCTTCTTTTTTAATCATGATTCTTATATCTTATTCCCCAATTAACATTTTTGTAACTATAATTTTACCTAAATATATAATAAAGAAAAAGGTACATAGAAACTAGATTGCCTGAGTGGTCAAAATTATTTAACTACCTCAACGTTAACTGCCTGTGGACCTTTAGCGCCATCAGTGATATCGAACTCTACTGCTGCACCTTCCTCGAGAGTTTTGAAGCCCTCCATGTTAAGTCCTGAGAAATGTACGAATACATCCTTTCCGTCCTCGGCTGTGATGAATCCGTAACCTTTTTGGTTATTGAACCATTTTACTGTACCTTTGCTCATCGAAAGTACCTCCAAATAATAATAATGCTGCTTACGCAACTAACGTTAGAATAGCATAACAGGTTTAAGATGTAAAGCAATAAAGTCAAAGTTCTTTAAAGTTTATGTCATTATTTGCTAAAAATTTCATTACAAGCTTATCCCATTCGCTGTCTAAGGTCTTATCCGCTGAAAAAATATTGTAGGATATTCCGGTTGTCAGAGTCAGAAGCTGGCTCTGATACCTGATATTTATGAAAAAACCACTGATATCGGACACGGTGAAAGCAGAGTGCAGACTGCTTAGGGTGTGCTCCATGTTTTCAGGTGAAAGCAGAAAGACAAACTTGAATGACGATGGAGTCTGTCTGCCCTTTATCAGGTCAAAGCAGTTTGTGCGAAGCATCCTAAAGGGGAGTATGCTATAGCCAGCTATACCATTTTCCTCAAGCTCTGTGGAGCTGTAAAAGCCCTTTTGCAGGTGACCGTCTATGACGTATGAGGCTGCCTTTGTGATGACGGCCTCCTGGAGCAGGAAGTTGTCAAAGATTTCTGTGCGAAGCAGCTTGTTCATAAAGTCCTTTGTGTCTGTCAGTTCAATTGATATCATAATTTCTCCTCATTTTCCACATTGTATGTGACAGCGAATGATTGTTCTAAGTGGTTTTGAATAGTTATCGATTATTATATCATACATCAGATTCGCGGATTATGCCATAAAAATAGCTATAAAAATAGCCTTAAAAATAAAGCCTGTTCAACTGGAATAATTGTAAAGTCCGTGGTAGAATAAATGCGTTATGCAATGAAAACAGGAGGCAATTCATGAAACAGGAAAAATTATTTGATTTACTAAAAGCGGCTGTTTCACCATGCGAGTGTGTGAAGGCTGCAAAGCAGGAGCTTTTGGAAAACGGATTTGAGGAGATAGATTATACAGGTGACTGGAAGCTTGTGCGCGGTGGCAGGTATGTCTTAAATCACCATGATACGACCATGTTTGCGTTTACTGTAGGAAGCGGCTACAACAAAAAGGATATGGTGCGAATAGCGGCAGCTCACACAGACTATCCATATCTTCGCATAAAGCCAAATCCGGATTTATGACAAACTCATATGCACAGGTTAATGTAGAGGTGTATGGAGGACCGATTTTAAACACATGGTTTGACAGACCTCTCGGAGTGGCAGGGCGTGTGGCTATAAAGAGTGAGGATGTGTTCAATCCGCGTATGGTGCTATATAGTCTAAAAAGCCTGTCATGATTATTCCAAACTTGCCATCCATATGAACAGGGATGTGAATAAGGGAGTCGAGATAAATAATCAGGTGGATCTGATGCCGGTGCTTGATTCAATACCTGAGGATGAAATGACCACGGATTATTTCCTTAGCTTTCTGGCTGGAGAGTTGTCTGTGGAAAAGAGCGATATCATAGACTTTGAGCTCAATACATTTTGTGTGGAGGAGCCTTGCTTTGTCGGTGTGAATGACACCATGATTTCATCACGAGAATCGACAACCAGTCATCCTGCAGGGCTCTTCTTGATGCGATAGAGGATGGAAACAGAGCTGATGGAATAAACATCATAGCGCTTTTCGATCATGAGGAGATTGGAAGTAACAGTAAGCAGGGCGCGGCCTCTATAATGCTTCACGATATGCTCAGACGTATTTTAAGAAATATGGACCTTTCAGAAAATGAAATAGATGAGAGCATATATGATGCCATGCTTTTGTCTGTCGATGTGGCTCATGCGCTTCATCCTAATAAAAAGGAAAAGATGGATATCACAAATATGCCTGTCATGGGAAAAGGTTTTTGTATCAAGCAGGCGTGCTCGCAGTCGTATGCTACGGATGCGCAGGCTATTGCTATTCTATGTCAGCTGTGTGATGAAAAGGGCATACCTTACCAGCGCTTTGTGAACCGTTCGGACAGCCGCGGCGGCAGCACACTGGGCTCGATTGCAGGTACGCTTTTGCCGGTAAAGACGGTGGATATAGGTATACCTATTCTTGCCATGCACTCAGCTGTGAGCTTATGGGAGTACGTGACATGAAAGCCTTAAGCGACTGTGTGACGGCCTTTTTCGGGTACCATTAAAGGGCAGATAACCATTATGGGAAAATAAATACAGAAACCTCTTGCATAAGTTTAGTTTTCGTGTTAATATGACGTAGTAATGAAACTACTTGTTACGGAATGAAATAACTTTTAAAAAAGTAATTTAAACTTTTATTATCATATAGTGCAGGAGGAATAGATATGTATAAGATTATAATAGATAGCTGTGGTGAGCTCACAGATAGCCTTAAGAAGGATGGACATTTTTGCAATGTGGCACTCGAGCTTGATGTTGACGGATACAGAATCCGCGATGATGAGAGCTTTGACCAGCATGATTTCTTAAGAAGAGTAAAGGAGAGTGTAAAGGGACCAAAGTCGTCATGCCCGTCTCCTGAGGAATATATGCAGGCCTTTGAGGGAGAGGCTGACCATGTATATGTTGTCACACTTTCGGGCAAGCTCAGTGGTTCATACAACAGCGCTGTTTTAGCAGTCAATCTGTACAACGAGGAGCATGAGGACTGTGGCAAGCAAATCTATGTATTTAATTCCCGCTCAGCATCTATAGGCGAGACACTAATCGGCATGAAGGTACAGGAGTTTGAAGAGAGTGGACTTTCATTTGATGAGGTTGTAAAGCAGACCGAAGAGTATATTTCTTCCATGAATACTTTCTTTGTGCTTGAGACACTTGATACATTAAGAAAGGCAGGGCGATTAAGCAACCTGAAGGCTTTTGTGGCCAGCACTTTAAACATAAAGCCTGTCATGGGCTCAACCGATGAGGCTCAATCCAGCAGCTTGGCCAGGCCAGAGGCATGAAGAGGCACTTGCCAAGATGGTAGAGGATGTTGTGGCTGCCACAAAGGACTGTGAGCACAGAATTCTTGCAATTTCACACTGCAACTGCCCGGAGCGTGCACAGTATGTGAAGGCATGCCTTGAGAAGCTTGCCGGATTTAAGAAGATTGTCATTGTGGATACTGCCGGCATCTCAAGCATGTATGCAAATGACGGGGGCATTATTATAGCAGTATAAGGATATGGTCTTTATTTTATCGGCCGGATATATTATAATGATGGCATGGAAAATTTAGATTACACACAGGTTTTAAACAAAATAGAAAATACACGCCGTTTCGGCAATGAGCCGGGAGTGGTAGTGACAGCACAGGTCATAAAGGTGCTGAGAGAAAAAGGAAAGCAAAAGCGCATAATACCGTATATCCATGTGGCAGGCACCAATGGAAAGGGCTCGGTGTGCGCTTTTTTTTTCTAGTATATTAAAAAAAGAGCATATGAGGGTTGGCACGTTTGTATCACCGCATCTGGTGGATTTTGAGGAGCGCATCACGGTTGATGGGCGTATGATACCTAAGGAGGATGTCACACGGCTTGGAAACTATCTGCTTGATATAGATTTTGGTATAGGGCTTACGATGTTTGACTACTGCCTTGCTATGGCTCTTTTGTACTTTGAGGAGCAGCAGTGCGATTATATGGTCATTGAGACAGGGCTCGGAGGCAGGCTTGACTCAACAAACGCAATCGGCACACCGCAATGTGCCGTTATTACAAAGATAGGCTATGACCATATGGCTATCCTTGGCAGTGATATAGCGGATATAGCGGCTGAGAAGGCCGGTATCATAAAGGAAAACGGCACAGTGGTGGTGGAACAGCAGGATAAACGTGCCATGCAGGTAATCGAGCAGGAAGCGCAAAAAAAGCATGCACGGATAATCACTGTGGAGCAAAGCGATATAGCACGCTGCAGCGGCTACGCACTGAGGCTTTGTGGCACATTTCAGTGGAGAATGCAGCAGCGGCAGAGCTTGCGGCGCGGTATGTGCTGGGAAAGCACTATGGCGGGCCGGAATACGAAATGCAATATGATAAGACAGAGCCAAAAAGCGAGAAAACAGACCTGAATAAAAGGATAAAAAGCGCTCTTGAAGAAGCTGTGTGGCCGGGACGCATGGAGATAGTATCAAAGGAGCCGTTTCTGCTGGTGGACGGAGCACACAACAGCAATGGAGTTGATGCGCTTAAGGAAAGTCTCATGCAGATGTATCCGGGTGAGAAATTTTGCTTTTTCATGGGAGTCATGGCTGATAAGGACTATGATGTCATGATACGTGAGATTTTGCCGCTTGCTGAGGAGTTTTATACAGTGACACCGGATTCAGACAGGGCATTGCAGGCATCGTACCTTGCTGATTTTATCAGAAAAGAGGGCGTTGAGGCAACAGAGCTTTCAGGAGTTGATGAGATAAGTAAGCACCTGAAAAGAGATACGAAAAATGTTGCATTTGGCTCATTGTATTTTATTGGGGAGCTTAAACAGCACCAGATATAAGAGGATGATTCATGGCTGATATTTTAAGAATTTTTAAAAGAGATATGTGCGGCATATTCCGAAATGTGCTTGTACTCATTATAGTTATTGGACTGTGCGTGCTGCCGGCGCTGTATGCATGGTTTAATATCTATGCCAACTGGGACCCGTATGGCAACACCGGAAATATAGCAATTGCAGTAGTCAATCTGGACAAGGGCTGGACGAAGAATGACAGCGAAACTGTCAATATGGGCGATGGTGTGGTAGAGTCATTAAAGCAAAAGGATACTATAGGCTGGAAATTTGTTAAATCAGAGGAAAAGGCTGTTGAGGGTGTTAAGTCAGGCAGATATTATTCTGCACTTGTCATAGATGAGCAGTTTACCTACAGCATGTATCATGGTGTAGCTGACAATATTGAAAATCCAAGGATTACCTACTATCTCAACGACAAGAAAAATGCTGTTGCAACAAAGATAACGGACAGCGCAGCAAGTGCTGTTAAATCAAGTATTAATAAGCAGTTTATAAAGGTGCTTGCAGAGCAGGTATTTAAAGAGACCAACGTAATATCCGATGACATGAAGGAAAAGGATGCGGTGGGGCAGATGACCGGTAAGCTTGAAGCGGTATCTGAGAGTCTTGCGCAGTACGATGCATGATAGATACGTTTATTGACGGAAATAAGGCGTTGTCACAGGTGTCTAAAGAAACGGGCGAAGCACTCAAAGATGGACAGGATAAGCTTGCAAAGGGCACAGACAGGCTTGAAGAGAGTAAAAATGATCTGCAGTCCACCAGACAATCCTTCGACAGCTTTAGCGCAGATATCACATCGGCATTAGCCGAGGTGAAGAACTCGATTGATGATATATCAAAGCAGATTTCAGATGCAAATCTGTCACAGGATGTAAATACGATTCAAAGTGATGTGCAAAATATTAAACAGTCAGCGGATGCTTTGAAAGGTAATATTGACACTCTTGAGGACAAAATCAACAAAATCAAGCCGGATATGGACGATACCCATGTCGGCACACTTATTTCCAATATAGAGCTTGTCAAGGAACAGACAAAGAGCATGATAGAAAGCACACAGTCTGTGGATTTATCGGGGAAAACACAGAATTCTGCAGAAACACTTAAGAGAGTAATGTCGGCTCTTTCATCGACCGCGTCAGCAGTGAATGATACATATACCTCACAGATAGTGCCACAGGTGGACGGCATGATAAGCAGTATGTCGTCTGTTCTTGATTCAATGCAGACCACACTAGGCAATCTAAGTCAGACATCAGGCTCCATGGCGCAGGTGTTTGACGGAGTGGACAGTACGCTTGATACACTCAATATGAGCATGACACAGCTTAAGGGGATCATAGAATCAGCATCTGACAAGATAAATACGACACTCGACAAGCTTGAAGCAGCCTCTGAGGATGAAAAAGCTGATATCATAGTGAATCTGCTTTCGGGGAATCCTGAAAAGCTTGGCAGCTTCTTTTCAGAGCCGGTGCAGGTATCAGATAATTATATCTACGAGATAGCCAATTATGGCTCCGGAGTAGCACCTTTTTACACCACACTAGCCATATGGGTGGGCATGACTATACTTGTTTCGCTGGTAAAGGTTCACGCGGATGCCAAGGGGTTTGGGAAACTAAAGCCTTCACAGCTTTATTTTGGCAGATATCTGACATTCTTTTTACTGTCACAGGTACAGACTTTTATCATTGTGCTGGGTGATTTATACCTGCTTAAAATACAGTGTGTGCATCAGGTTTCATTTATTGTGACAGGCGCAGTGGCAAGCCTTACATTTTCACTGCTCATATATTCTCTGACCATATCCTTTGGTGATATAGGAAAGGCACTGGCGGTGGTTGTCATGGTACTCCAGATTGCAGGAAGCGGCGGCACATATCCGATAGAGGCACTGCGTCATTTTTCAGGGCAGTGTATATTTTCTTCCCATTCCCATATGCGATAAATGCGATGAGGGAGTGTATAGGAGGTATGTACGAAAATACACTCGGAAAATGTTATATCACGCTTTTACTTTTTAGCGCAGCCTCTTTGGTGATAGGACTTGTGATACGAAAGCCGTTTATCAGACTCAATCATTTTATAGAGAAGCGTATGGAAGATACTGAGATGCTATAGTTAAATGTACAATTAATAAATCAATAATTGGCATATTAATATGGTACTTCTGATGTGCCGTAAGCTATAAAGCAGGAAGGAAAGTATGCAGGATACAGGTAGAAACAGTAATAAAGATTCCAATATGGATAATGATATGAATAATAATGCAAATAATAATGTGAATGAGCAGCCGCTATCCGATGATAAGAGACTGCGCGAGATGTACGATAAGCTGGTAGGATATGAAAAGACCATTCACGAGCAGAATCAAAAGCGGATAAAAATAGGATTAAGGTGCATATACATCATTCCGCTCTTTTTTCTTGTTCTGCTGATGATTGTGCCGGACAGCTCCAAAATCATTTTTCTTGTGCTGTGGATAGTGAGTCTGTTTGCTATTGCAGTGTATTTAATCGGAGTCGAGTATGTGGACTATAAGCTGCAGGAGAAGATGAATGAGATAAGCGGCTGTGATGCGCAGAATATGAGCGTGAGTCCTGTCGTGCAGATTGAGGACAGGGTGCAGGAAATAGCCGAAAGAGTGGAGCAGAGATTTGATATGATGCAGCAAAGTACAGGGGAGGATGCCGAGCAATGAAAAAAATATTTCAAATATATCTGGCTGACCTGAAACGCATATCCACAAATGTGGTTGCCATAGTCATTATTATGGGACTTGGCATCATCCCGGCTTTGTATGCATGGTTTAATATTATGTCCAACTGGGATCCTTACGGAGAGGAAGCTACATCACAGATGCACATAGCAGTATATTCAGAGGATGAGGGAATGAGCGTCGGTGATTTAAAGCTATGTATGGGAGACAGTGTCATAAAGGGCTGAAGGAAAACGATGCAATTGGCTGGATTTCACAGACAGCAGTAAAGAGGCACTGGAGTATGTTTATAGCGGAAAGTGCTATGCAGCCTTTATTGTGCCGAAGGATTTTTCAACTGATATGCTTAGCTTCTTAAGCAGTGAGCCGGTCAATCCGCAGATAGAATACTATGAAAACAGCAAGAAAAATGCCATAGCAACAAAGATAACCTCAAAGGTCAAGACACGGTGCAGCAGTCTGTAAACTCTTCAATGGTGAGCACGATTACGGAGATAGCGTCAAAGTCGGGAGAGCTCATAGTGGGAGACGGCAAATCAGGTGATAACCTGGCCGGAACAGTTGTTGACAAGCTAAAGGATATGGATACGACTCTTTCTACATATGCAGGCATGCTCGATACATTTGCCATGCTCACGGATTCAGCAGACAGCCTGATAGGCTCGACACAGTCACTGCTTCCGAGTGTGCAGGGGCTGATTGACGGGGGACAGTCATCGGTAAGCGGCATGCAGTCATCGGTGCTCTCGGGGGCACAGACAGCACAAACCATTACACAGATGGTCGACATAAGCTTATCAAACATAAACAGCCAGCTCGATGTGCTGGAAAACTCTATACAGCTCTTAAATGCATCGGGAGTAGCTGATGCCGATACTGCGGACATATCTGTTTCCGTGGCCGGCTTTGATACGGTAGAGCAGCTTGCTGAGAATACGCTTTCCGCCATTCAAGGCTTAAAGGGAGTGGATAGCTCGCAGATAGAGGCTGTCAGAAATAATATCCAAAGCATTAAAACACAGATAAAAGACCTTAAGTCTGATACTGAATTGACGGCAGATAAGCTAAAGCTTCTTAAGGAATCAATAAAAGCCGATGTGTCAGGTGCCAAGTCTGCAATAGATACACTTAAAAATACATTTGACCATAGTGTATCACCGATCTCACAGGAGCGGTATATGATATAGAATATGCACTTATTGAGACACAGTCCATGCTTGGTTCTTTGGACAACAGCTTCCCGGATATACAAAAAGCACTCGATGATTATTCGGCAGTTCTTAAATCAGGAAATGCAGATATTGTAAATACCAGACAGTATGTACAGCAGATCAGAGATGGCTTGCAGAATGTTATATCAGGATTTGATAATTTATCAAACGATGAGCAGTTTAATGAGATTGTAAAGCTGCTTCAGACAGATCCGACACTCATTGCGCAGTTTGTGACATCACCGCTGTCTATGGATGAGCAGAAGATATATGAGATATCCACATATGGCTCAGCATGGCACCGTTTTACACAGTGCTGGCTCTGTGGGTGGGAGGTCTGATAACCGTTGCACTTGTGAAAACAAAGGTAAAGGACACTGACGATATAAAATCACTTGGCAAAGTAAACAGCGTACATAAGTTTTTTGGCAGATATATCACATTTTTCGTGATAGGACAGCTACAGACACTTGTGACAGTGCTCGGTGATTTGTTCTTTGTCGGAATACAATGCAGGCATCCGTTCCTTTTCTGGTGCGCAAGCGCGCTGACAAGCCTTGTATTCACGCTTCTTATGTACTCACTCACAGCAGCCTTGGGCAATGTGGGACAGGCTGTAGCAGTAGTAATCATGGTCATTCAGGTGGCAGGCGCAGGTGGCACATTCCCGGTTGAGGTGCTGCCACAGGTGTACAGAGCACTGTATAAGTTCATGCCGTTTAACTATGCCATGAATGCCCTAAGAGAGTGCGTGGGAGGCATGTACCGTTTTGATTATTGCAAGGATCTTGCGATTCTTCTTATATTTATAGCAATATCGCTTGTGATCGGACTGCTGCTTGGACGTCCGTTTGGAAAGCTTAATACCGCTATTGAAAAAAGTAAGAAAAAGTCAGGCCTTATCTTATAATAGTAAAAAAAGCTATATAGAAACTTAAGTTATGGTTATTATAAAAAAATAGTACTAGACATTTTTTTTCTATTGTACTAGAATGAGCATAAATGATAGTAGACCCGATATATGATAACGCTAGGTTATATCGGATCCGTAAAGAAACGGAGGATATAAAGATGGAAAAGAAGGATATCGATTGGTCAAACCTTAGTTTTGGCTACCGGGAAACAGATTACAGCTATGTTTCTAATTATAAAGATGGAAAGTGGGACGATGGACAGCTCACAAAGGATCATACAGTGACACTTAATGAGTGTGCAGGAGTATTCCAGTATGCACAGACATGCTTCGAGGGACTTAAGGCATACACAACAGAGGATGGCAGAATTGTCTGCTTCAGACCTGACTTAAACGCACAGCGTCTTAAGGATTCATGTGAGAGACTTGAGATGCCAGTATTCCCGGAGGATAGATTTGTAAAGGCAGTTGAGGAAGTAGTAAAGGCAAATGCTGCATGGGTTCCACCATACGGCTCAGGTGCTACACTCTATATCAGACCATATATTATGGGAACAAACGCAGTAATCGGTGTAAAGCCTGCTGATGAGTATCAGTTCAGAATCCTTGTAACACCTGTAGGACCATACTTCAAGGGTGGCGCAAAGCCAATCACAATCCGTGTGTCAGACTTTGATAGAGCAGCACCTCACGGAACAGGACATATCAAGGCCGGACTCAACTATGCAATGAGTCTTCATGCTATTATAGATGCACATGCACAGGGCTTTGCAGAGAATATGTACCTCGATCCTGCAACACGTACAAAGGTAGAGGAGACAGGTGGTGCAAACTTCATCTTTATCACAAAGGATGGCACATTTGTTACACCTAAATCAGACAGTATCCTGCCATCAATCACACGCCGTTCACTGATGGTAGTTGCAGAGAAGTACTTAGGACTCAAGGTTGAGCACAGAGAGGTGTTCTTTGATGAGGTAAAGGATTTTGCTGAGTGTGGACTTTGCGGAACAGCAGCAGTAATCTCACCGGTAGGAAAGATTGTAGACCACGGCAAGGAAATCTGCTTCCCAAGCGGTATGGATGAGATGGGACCTGTCACAAAGAAGCTTCGTGACACACTTACAGGCATTCAGATGGGCCATATTGATGGACCGGATGGATGGGTTCACGAGATTAAGTGTGATTAATAATAAGAATATACATTTATAATAAAGCACCGGGTATTATGATACGTCGTAATATCTGGTGCTTTTGTATTATTTTATGTGGCATAATAAGCCGATTTGTGCTAATATACTCTTATATGTATGCAAATGTTTATAAAAGCTTGGAATAGCTATATAAAAGCAAACAAAAGAGATAACCGGGGATAATTAAATGGACGAGTATGAAAAGATAAGACAGAGAAAGCGCGAAGAATATAGAAAGAGACACCGCGCCCAGGTTAGAAGAAAGCAGCTTATTAGCAATGGCATTGTTATAGGCATGATAATACTTATAATTGCAACGATAATCATAGTGGGAGCTTTAAGGGGCAAAAAGGCAAAGCAGGAAGAGGTAAAGGCAGAGGTGACCAGTACTCTTTACAATCCTATACAGCCAAAGCTTGATGTACAGCTGCTGACACCCAATCCGTATTCCAGGCCACAGAAGGCGCTAGAGAAGGTAAACGGCATAGTTGTCCATTATACAGCAAATCCGGGTACGTCAGCCAGACAAAACAGAGACTATTTCAATGGTCTGGCAGAGACCAAAAAGACCAAAGCAAGCTCACACTTTGTTATAGGATTAGAGGGTGAGATAGTGCAGTGCATACCTTGCAATGAGATATCGTATGCATCTAATAACAGAAACAGTGACACAATATCGATAGAGTGCTGTATAGAGGATGAGACAGGAAAGTTTAACGACAGCACATACCAGTCGCTCATAGAGCTCACCACATGGCTTATGGGGCGGTATGATCTGAGTGCTGATGATGTAATAAGGCACTACGATGTGACAGGCAAGAAGTGTCCGCTATACTTCGTGGAGCATGAGGATGCGTGGGAGCAGTTTCACAGGGATCTGGATACATACATCGAAGAAAATGGTGTGCCAAAGGAAGAGGCAAGCCAAAACTGACAATATACAATAAATTAAAGGATGATTTAAAAAATGAAGGAAATTATCGGAAATCTGTTAAAAAAAGAGAATGTACGTCAGAATCTGAGCAGCCTCAGACAGGAGATTAAAGATGAAAATGCATTAGCAGAGGCTCTAAAGCTGCTTGCAGGAGAAGATGAGCTGCTTGTGTCGTTTATGGGAGCAGACGATGCAAAAACCAGAAAGAACGCAGCGCTTCTGATAGGAGATCTTCATATGTCACAGCTTTCTGATGAGGTTTTTAAAGCATACGAGGCTGAACAGATGCGCTTTGTAAAGGGCTCATATCTGGCGGCGTTGTCACAGCTGGACTGCAAAGAGCTTTTGCCACAGCTTATGGAGCGTGCAAAAGAGCTTGAGCATATGACGGTCACAGCTGAAAATAGGAAGCATATTGAGGAAGAATTAAACGAGATAAATAAAATCTTGATTAAATATAATGGAATAAAGCACCATACACCTGTGCTCGAGGGAGTAAAGGCTGAGCTGCTTCTGATGACAAACCGCCTTCACAGAGAGGTGGTACGACGTCAGATACCGGTTAAGGATACAAAGCTGCATCCGCTTGGAGTGCTTGTAAAGACTGACAATATACCTCTTATCATGCAGGTGCGCACATTCAGAAAAATGTACTTACCATACATGCAGCATCGCTTCTGCCAAAGGATGCACAGGAAGCAGCCGGATTTCTTGCAGAGTCAGATATGTATGATATATTAAGACGCATGCACCGAGAGGGTGGTCCGTTTTACTATCGTATTGAGAGCACGGCAGATGCGGCGTACCAGAGCAGGCTTGCGAAAGCTATCGATATGCATTTTGCGGGCAGGATGATCAATTCACCAAATGATTACGACGTGGTGATTAAGCTCATACCGACAAAAAATGACAATTTTTTGTCTGCATGAGATTATGTTCTATACAGGATAATAGATTTGCATACAGAAAGAATGTGCTTCCTACGTCGATGCATCCGTCACAAGCGGCACTTATTGTTTCACTTGCAAAGCCGTATCTTAAGGAAACGGCACAAATCATGGATCCGTTCTGCGGAGTTGGTACACTGCTTATAGAGCGCGCACATTTAGTCCCGGCACGCGAGATATATGCTACAGATACCTATGGAGATGCAATCACTATGGCAGAGAGAATGCTGCGTTTGCCAAAACAAGAATTAATTTTATACACAGGGATTTCTTTGATTTCAGACATGACTACAAATTTGATGAGCTGATTACGGATATGCCGGTTCGTAACCGACAGACCAAGGCGGAGATGGAGCTTTTTTACGAGAGGTTTTTCGACAAGGCCGCAGAGCATCTGGTATCCGGCGGAATCATAGTCATGTATTCAAATGAGATTGGGTTTGTGAAGAAACAAATCAGGCTGCGTGTCGAATACCGTCTGCTTCAGGAGACATGTATTCTCGATAAGAATGACTTTTATTTGTTTGTTATCAGGTATGAGGATTGATTTGCGTGAGTTTTTAGGAGGAAAATATGTCAGATTCCAAGCTTTTTCAAAAAATACAGGATTATTTCTGCATGGTCAACGGAATATATTTGTCGTGTCTGACAAAAAAGGATGGAGTCATGACAGAGGTGTGTCAATGTAACGATAAATGGAAGAGTATGCTTACCTTTATTGGTGAGGAGAAATACGAAAAACTTCTTTTGAGACTGTCTGACTGCAGGGTTGAGAATCTCATAGATGAACCTCTGGATAAGGACTATATCAGGCTGTATGGTCTGATTGTAAGAGTGGACAATACCCACGATATATATTGGGTTATAGCTGCGGCAATTGATGAGCAGATGTCTAATGATGAGAGAAACATGCTTCCTGATGGCATAATTATTACCGGTGAAGCGCGTCTTAACAGAACAATTGAGTTACTGGAAACTATGACCAGACAGCTTTTGATCACAAAGAGAGATGAGGATGCTGCGAATGAGGCACTTTCGCTTATCAGGAAGTCAGATGAGGAAATCAAGAAACAGTTTCAT
>ENA-OQEN01000135-OQEN01000135.1-human-gut-metagenome-genome-assembly--contig:-NODE-135-length-30686-cov-8.999771_pt1 | contig 30686 bp, 41 predicted proteins | sample MGYA00242791_ERZ504627 | MGnify/ENA primary metagenome ERZ504627 (study PRJEB26092, sample SAMD00036316) | human gut metagenome | host: Homo sapiens | study: EMG produced TPA metagenomics assembly of... | reverse complement strand
GCCACTTTGGCCTCGTCGCAGAAGCTCGAGATGGTGTAGGCGATGGGGATGGCTCGCAAATGCCCGAGGCCTCGATGATGATGTAGTCGAACTTGCCCGAATCGGCAATGCCCTGCAGCTGGTTGGCCAGGTCGTCCGAAAGCGTGCAGCAGATGCAGCCGTTGGTGAGCGGGATGAGGTCGTCGGTCTCGGAAAGGCCGCCGTCGGCGATAAGACTGGCGTCGACATTGATCTCGCCGATATCGTTGACGATCACGGCGGCGCGGATGCCGCCGTCGTTAGCGAGGATGTGGTTGAGCAGCGTGGTCTTGCCGGCACCGAGGTATCCGGTAAGCATGATGATCTTCACGGGTTTGTTGGGCATGTGCCTCCTTTGTTAGACATGGCTTACAGTTGAATCTTATGCCAAACGCCTGCTCTTATACCCACGCGCCGGCAAATAACACAGGCTACTCCCAGGCTCCCCATACATCGGGGCAATAACCGACGGTGGCCTTTTTGCCGTTGCGCACGATGGGTTCGGCTAGAACCTGCTGGTTTTCGAGCAGTTTGTCGAAGCGCTGGCTAGGGGTAAGGTGCTGGATGAGCGCGAGCGTCTCCTCGTCCTTGGCCTTGGGGTTGAGCAGCTTGTCGATGCCGCCGACCGCCTGCATCACGCTCGTGAGCTCGCCCTTGCTCATCTCCTTTTCCCTAAGGTCAATAAACTGCACCTTAATGCGGCGCTCCTTAAAATAGCGCTGGGCCTTCTTGGTATCGAAAGACTTTTTGGTTCCAAAAATCTGGATATTCATGCTCCGCCGCTCTATCGAATGAAGTTGGTCGTTGCTCGATCTGCCTCGGGTGCGTTGATACCGGCGGCCTGTCCTGCTCGATACAGCGCAGGAGCCAGGCCATGTTTTTGCCGATGTTTCGCATGGTGGCCAGGCCCTCGGCGTCCTGGGTGGCCTCGCCCGGCATGGCACCAAAGACGTTGTTCCAGTACGTGGAGGCCACCACGGGCATCTGGTTGATAGTGAAGTACTTGTTGAGTACATCGAAGGTGGTCGACGTGCCGCCACGGCGGGCGACGGCGACCGCGGCACCCGGCTTGTGCGCAAAGGCCTTGCTGCCAGCATAGAATGCGCGGTCGAGAGCCGAGAGGATGCGTCCGCTGGGATGCGCATAGTAGACGGGGGAGCCAAAGACAAAGCCATCTGCCTGCTCGGCGGCAGCGATCAGCTCGTTCACCACGTCGTCGTCAAAGGTGCAGCGGCAATCGAGCTTGCCGCACTGGCCACAGCCAATGCAGTCGCGAATGGGCTTGGCGCCCAGCTGGAACACCTCGGTATCGATACCTCGGCGTTGAGTTGCTCGGCGACTTCGGCGAGTGCGCGGGCGGTGTTGCCGTTTGCCTTGGGACTGCCATTGACCAAAAGAACCTTCATCACAAACTCCCTCTGCTGTTGGTGACTTCTGCAGAGGATTATCGCACGATGGGGGAGGCGGTGCGGGCGCGGTGCTAATCCAGTTTGGTACCTGGAACCTGCACGGCTTTACCGAGCAACGCTTTGAGCTCGTTCAAAATGGAAACGGGCTGTCGGTCAACGCTGTTCAGATGGAGCGTGGCCACGCGAATGGGCGGCTGATATTCAAGCGAGCCGATGAGCACGGGAGAACCCAGGAATCGTTCGATTTCGTTTGCGAGCTCGTCGATTGCCTCGGGGCCGAGCTCATCGAAAAGCGCCACGAACATTGGTCCCGTCGAGCGGAACAGGCGACCCTTGCCGCGCGAACAATCCATGAGGCAGGCGGCACTTTCGGCGAGCACGCGGTCGCCTGCATCGAATCCAAAGCGGGCATTGACTTCGGCGATATCGTCGACCTTAATGGCAATAAAGCCTGCCTCGCGCGCCACGCGGCGCATCTCTCCAATAGCGTTGACCAGCGCGTGGACATCGCCCAGGCCCGTTACCGAGTCGGTCGTATCTGCCAAGCTTCGGTTGATGATAGTGCCCACATACATGCTGGGCTCGGTATCGGTGCCGTCCAAGCGGTAACCTGTGCAGTCGCAAAGCACGTATTTTCCGGTGGCATCCATTACGCGATACTGCATGTAGTGGAAGTGCCACGTGCCGTTTATCACCATGTCGAGCTCGGCGCGTACGTTGTCGCGGTCCTCGGGATGAACGCGGGCGAGCCACATGTCGAGTGAGTTAAAAGGGTGCTGGAGGGCAGGTCAAAATCGCGCACGGCGTTAACCGACCATTGCGATTCTCCCGTATCGAGGTTAAGGATGAACGGATAGCGCGTCTCGGAGCTCATGGAGATCGCTTGGAACACCCGGTCGTTGCAGGGAAGCTGATCGACGATTGGGCGTTGCGGCGCGTCATTGTCTTTCGGTTGCTGCACACGATGCATAAGCTTATAGCGATACATCTTGCGATCGGCATCCATCGTCATCTGGCGACGCGTGTCGCCGGCAAGTGGATCGACGCGCGAGCAGCCAAAGCTAAAGCTGGCGATCATGGGCGCCTTGCCACTTGAGCTCGCCTCGATCAGCCCGGCACGTACCCGCTCCAAGCGCTGCTCGAGTTCGGTCTCGTTTGCGGAGAGCGAGATGAGCACAAACTCGTCTCCACCGATGCGGAACAGCATCTCATCGTGCTCCATGGTTTCGGAGAGCGTGCGGCAGATGCTCAGAATATAGCGATTGCCTTCGGCGTGGCCAAACCTATCATTGCAATGTTTGAGATGGTCGATGTCAATATAGCGCAGGTGAAGGGGTCACCTTTGTGCCAGAGTTGCTCGACGTGACGGTCGAGTCCGCCGCGGTTGCCCAAGTTGGTGAGCGGGTCGATATAGGCGTTGCTCTCAAGCAGCCGGCGCTCTTGTTGCAGGATGGCATGCGTCTTTTGCAGTTGCTCGCCAACGGCGCGCAGCTCAGCAGGCAGCGCGGCAACATCGAGTTCGGCGGTCGAGATGCCATTCGCAAGTCGCTGAAGATAGGCAATAATCGATTGCTCACCCAGGCGATATGACTCGTTCATGATGGATAACCTCCTTGGGCGGAACAACGGTTTGTATCATATCCCCAATTCGGTTTGAATTGGGGTAATAAGTTAGCTAATGGAGACAAATGCCCCCTTCGACGGTGGCGTTTTGCGCGCGAGCGTATCAGTTGTTATTGCCACCATCGAGCAATGCCTCAAAATCCTTCGCCGGCATGGGGCGGTAGTAGAGGAAGCCCTGAGCGTAGCGGGCACCATGTGGCGTAGCATGTTCGCCTGCTCATCTGTCTCGACGCCTTCGATTACAATGGGCAGATGGAGCGACTGCGCCATCTCGAGCATCGATGACACGATCTGCGCGCTGCGGCCTTGATCGCGGTCGGTGGGCACAAAGGTGCGGTCGAGCTTGATGACGTCGACGTTGACGTTCTTGAGCATCGCGAGCGTGGACTGACCGGTGCCAAAATCGTCCATATAGGTCGAGAAGCCGCGGGTGTGCAAGTCGGCTGTCAGTTTGTCCACGGCTTCGGACTCTCCCGTATAAGCCGTCTCGGTGATCTCGATACGCATGAGCTCGGGCGGTAGGTTGTATTGGGCGGCAAGCGCCCCCATATGCTCGGCAACGTCGCAGGCAAGGATATCCACGCGCGACACATTAAGCGAGACCGGAACCACACGAAGGCCGCGATCGAGACGCACGCGCAGCCACGAGGCGACACCCTGCCAAATGTACTTGTCGAGCGTCACCACAAAGCCGCTTTCCTCGAGTGCGGGGATAAACGTTGCGGGTGAAATGAGAGAGCCGTCCTTGTCAATCCAGCGGGTGAGTGCCTCGGCGCCAATGATCTCGCCGGTTTCCATATCGACCTGGGGCTGCAGGTAGTACGTGATGCGGCCGTTTGAGAGCGCGTACTGGAACTCGGTCAGCGTGCGGTGGAACGCAATCTCGTGTTCATATTCTTCGGGGCGGAAAATGGCAATGCGCTCCTTGAAGTCGTTTTTGGCGCGTCGATTGGTAAACATGGCCTTTGCCTGCGCATCGATGGTGATCTCCTCATTGGAGTCGATGGGGTAAATGCCCATGGACGGCCAAACTACGCCGTCATCATGCCTGGCTACGACCTCGCGAACGCGGTTGTAGATTTGATGGACGGTGATGCGCTTAAAGGGGATGAGTGCGCAAAAGTCATCTTGGCCCCAGTACCTGCGACGCCCATATCGGCATTCTCGATGTCCTTGAGGACCGTGCCCACATCGGCGAGTACGCGGTCGCCCTCGGCCTGGCCGTGCCATTCATTAAACAGGCGCATGTGGCCCATGTCGACCGTGGCGATGCACCAGGTGCCGTCGCGCCTTGCCTCGAGAAATGCGTTGGCGCGCCGCATAAACTCGCTGGGTCGATAGAGTCCCGTGAGCGAGTCGATACGTTCGGCGATGGCGCTTTTGCGCTCCGCCTCGGGTATGGGGAGCTGTCGTTGGGAACAAGCCCGCCAGCCGTGCGAAGGCGACGGTCGAGTTCGCCTAAAACGGCGGTCGCTTGATGGGTTAAGTGCTCGTAAAAGGCCGGTACGACAAGACAGACGGGAGTAATGGCGTCGCCTGCGATTTGAACAGGAGCGAAAACGGCCTCTTTAAGGTGGCGGGTCAGTTGCTCGAATGCCTCGTGGTCCAAATCGTTGCTGAGCACGACGAACTGGACGCTTCGTGAACGGTAGACCCGGCTCCTGCCGCGGGTGATCGACAGCATACGGCCTGCGTATTCGGCAAGCATGTTGTCGACAGCCTCGGCCCCGTAGAGCTCGTTGAGCTTTGTCGTGCCACGAACGCGCACCGCTATAAGCCCCGTCTCGCAACGATCGCGGCGGCAGGCATCGATAGCGTTGATCAGCATACGCTGCGTTCCGAGGCCCGTAGCGGCGTCGACGGTTTCGGCGAGTGAGTGGTTGACAAGTTCGCCGACATAGAGCGAGGGGGCATTTCCGTCGCCGTCGATGCGAAACCCGCGAGCACGGCAGAGAACGTAGTCACCCGCGGCATTGCGCATGCGGTACTGCATGACGCGGCGGTGTTTGGAGCCGTTAAAGATCTGGTTGATGTCGTTGGCGTAGGCCTCGAGGTCATCGGGATGGACGCGCGTCTTCCAGAAATCGCGGCAGCTGTCTATGTGCTCCGAAGGAAGACCGAGATCGCGCAAGGCACCTTGCGACCAAAGGGTGCGGTCCTTGTCCAAGTTCTCGATAAAGAAATAACGGCCCTCGTTGAGCATCGAAAAGGCGTCAAAAATGCGATCGCTTATTTCGAAGTCGTCGGCGTGGACTTGCGTGATATTGCGCCGATCGAGGTGCATGGCATGACGTAGCTTGTAGTCGTACATGCGATGGTCGGCATCGAGTGTCATGCGATTGGAGCTTCGCCCAGGGCGGGGTCGGCGTGTGCCACTCCGTAGCTAAACGAGTGGGGCATCTCGGAATCGTTGTTTTTGAGCAGGATCGTTCGGCAGTGTTCCAGACGCTCGGCGAGGTCGTCCTCGGTCGCAATCGTAGATAGGATGGCAAACTCGTCGCCGCCTATGCGAAACGCCGCCTCGTCCACTTTCATATACAGTTTGAGATAGAGGCTTACCTGCAAGATATAGCGGTTGCCCTCGTCATGCCCAAAGACGTCGTTGCAGTGCTTGAGATTGTCGATGTCGATGAACGCCATGGTAACGGGGGTGTCCTGCTCCCAGAGCTCCTCGAGGGAACGGGCAAAGCCGCCACGGTTGCCAAGCCCGGTAAGCTGGTCGGTAAAGGCGGTCCTGATCAGATCCTCCTGACGCTCGAGAAGGTCACGGACGGTCTTTTCGAGCGTTTCGGTGTAATTGCTGACAGTATCCATGTTCTAAGCGGCTTTCTGAAGTCGGAGCGGATTGCGTCGGGCGAGCTCGTTGTGTACACGCATCGTTGCTCAGCGTTTTGCGTGTATCCAGGCCCCCGCCTTGCTGCGTTGTTGGGTTACTTTGCCGGCTAATGTTCGCTGTTGATAACTGCTGAGTAGTATAAACAACAGTGCAAAATTATATAGGGGTGCACATGCTGTGGGTGGCTATTATTCGACAAACGGCAGCGCGATGATGCGATGTTCGATAAAAATGCGACCGGGGCGGTATATGTTGATGGGTATACTTGTTCCGTTTAAATTTGCGGGGACGGAGATGGTCGCATGGCACAGCCAACTATGACGCGCACGGTGGGGCTGGCACTCGAGGGAGGCGGCTACCGCGGTATGTATACGGCGGGCGTGCTCGACGTTTGGATGGAGCACGGTTTGACCTGCGACCATATGGTGGGTGTCTCGGCGGGCGCGGCGTTTGGCTACAACTTTAAATCGCGTCAGATCGGCCGCGCCATTCGCTATAACAAGGCCTATTGCGCCGATAAACGCTATGCAGGTGTAGTAAGCTGGCTGCGAACTGGCGATATGTTCAATGCCGATTTTGCCTATCACGAGGTGCCTATCGAGCGCGATCCCATCGACTTGGAGGCGTATCGCGCCTGCCCCATGCGATTTACGTGCGTGTGTACCGATATCGAGACGGGCAAGGCCGTCTACCATGACCTGCCCTATGGCGACGAGCGGGATATCGAGTGGATCCGGGCATCGTCGGCGATTCCCGTGGCGACGCGTCCCGTTGCTATTGACGGGCATAAGTATCTGGATGGTGGCGTGGCTGATTCCATTCCCAGTGCATGGCTGTTTGCGCAGGGGTATGACCGCAATATCGTGGTGCTCACGCAGCCGGCGGGCTTTGTGAAGCAGTCCAACAGCATGATGCCCATGCTGCGGCGCGTGTTCCGTCACTACCCGGAGTTTGTCGCAGCGCTTGAGCATCGGCATGAGGTCTACAATGCCACGCTCGATGACCTGGCACGTCGCGAGGCTGCCGGCGAAATCATTGTGGTGCGGCCGAGCGAATCGGTGAAGGTGCCGTCGCTATGCCGTGAGCCCGATGAGCTCGAGCGCATCTACCAGGTCGGTCGCCACGATGCGGAGGCGACCTTGCCGGCGCTGGAAGCGTATCTGGCAGAGTAGGGCAAACTGCCGTGGACTCGGCGAAAGCGCATCCCGGAATGGAGGTCCAAACTGGGATGCGCTTTCCATTGCTAAAGATGTGAGGCTGCGGATCAGCTGCTCGGCTTGAGCCTATGCCTGCTGCCAGGTGTCGACGAGCTCCTTGGCTGCGGCGTGGGGGTCGTCGGCACTGCAGACGGCGCTCACCACAAAGAAGCCATCGACGCCGGTTGCCTTAAGCTGCGGCAAGTCGGCCGTCTTGACGCCGCCGCCCACCACGATGGGCACGGGGCTTGCCGCGTGGAGTGCGGCCAAGTCCTCAAAGCTCTTGGTGATGATAGAGCCGTCGGCCGCGCGTCCGCAGTCGCGCTTGGTCTCGGTCTCGTGGAGCGGGCCGATGCCCAGGTAGTCGACCAGGCTCATGTCGGCGGTCTTGACGTACTCGAGCATCTCCTCGCAACGGGCCGAAAGGCCCACAATGGCATCGGGGCCAAAAGTTTGCGGCAGACCTCGACGGGAATATCGCTCTGGCCAACGTGCACGCCGTCGACAGCGATGCCCTGCTCGCGCGCGGCGAGTACGCAGTCCAGGCGGTCGTCGATCAGCAGGGCGACCTGACCGGTCTTGCCGGCCTGTGCGATTGCCTGCGCGGCGTCGCCCGTCAGCGCGATGATCTCGCGGGCACTTGCCACCTTGGAGCGCACCTGGATGCAGGTAAAGCCTGCGTCGAGCGCCTGGGCCACCACATCGCCCACGGGACGCCCGAGCGTGTTTTCGGGGCCGAGTACCAGATAGGCCGAGATATCAAGGTTGTCGCGGATGTTCATCGTGCTTCCTCCTGCTTTTTGATCTGTGCTTCCATGCGCTCGAGCTTGCCGGTCATGGTGTCGGTAAATCCGGGTCGAATATCGGCTTTGAGCACGACTTCGGTGCGGATGCCCTTGCTCGCCAACACAAAGGTTGCGTCGCGCACGACCTGCATGACCTCGTCCCAGTCGCCCTCGATCTCGGTGAACATCGAGGTGGTGCGGTTGGGAAGGCCACTCTCGCGAATGACGCGCACGACCTCGGCGACCTCGGCGGACAGCTCGTCGCCGGTGCCGCATGGGGCGATGGCCACGGCGACGAGCGTGTTCATGCCGGCATTGGTTGCAGGCTCGGACATGGCTTATGCCTCCTCGAGCTCGAGCTGGTTGTTGGCGATGTCTTGGGCGGTCGCGCGGTAGAGCTCGTCGATAAAGGCGACCTTAAAGCTTGCCGGGGCGTCGGCGACGGCGGCGGCACGCGTGCCGGCAACGTTGTAGACGGCGGTGCCGACGAGATGCTGCCGTAAACGGATCGGTAGCACAGGCGTACACGGCCAGCACGCCGCCCTGCGAGCAACCGCAGCCGGTGATCTTGGACATGAGCGGGCTGCGCCGTGGGATTTGGCCACGGTCGTGCCGTCGGTAATCAGGTCGACTTCGCCCGAGACCACAACGGCGCCGCCGGTGTAGCGAGCGAGCGCCACGGCGGCGCCGCGAGCGGCGTCGACCGTGTCGGTGGTATCGACGCCACGTACGCGGCTCAGGTCGGCCGTCTCGCCTCAAGGCCCCACAGGCCGGCGAGCGCGATAATCTCGGAGGCGTTTCCGCGTACGATGGCGGGCTTGTACTGCTTGAGTTCGCTTACCAGTTGGGTGCGCAGACTGCCGATGCCCAGGCCCACCGTCGAGCACCCAGGGCTTGCCGGCATCGTGTGCCGCCTTGGCCGCGCGGGGAATCGTCTGCTCGTAGATGGGGAAGAGCGTTCCCATGTTCAGATAGATGGCACCGCCGCCGGCAACAAGTGCCTCGCCCTCGTCGGGCAGATAGACCATAGCGGCCGAACCGCCCACGGCGAGCTGTGCGTTGGCGACAAAGTCAATCGTCACCGTGTTGGTGATGGAGCCTGCCATCGGGTTGGTGGCGCGAATCTCGTCCACGGCCTTGACCACTTGTTGCTTAAGCTGTTCCGAATCGATCACTGCACATGCCTCCTTGGCATAGAAAAGGGGCGCTGTGCATAGACAGCGCCCCTCAAAAGGCGGCATGCTCCCTACGCCAGCATTAACTGACAGGTTCAAAGGATTGGGCCCCATGCCCTCTCAGCCTTGTGGTTTGCACCGCCGGCACTCCCGCATCGAATCTGTTGTTCCCTATACTAGCGCACCTGCCAAAAAGGGACAGGTTTATTTTGGCAGGTCGTTACAATAGGTAGGACCGATACGAATGGGGGCCTTATGATCAAACTTGTGCTGACCGATATGGACGATACGCTGATTCCAGCCGGGCATGACGGTGCCAGTGACTACGCCATCGAGGGCATTCATGCCATGCAGGCGGCGGGTCTGCACTTTGGCCCGGTTTCGGGTCGCCAGCCGTCCGCGATGGGCTGGATGTTCAAAAATCGTTCCGAGTGCTTTTCGACCGGTGCGTTCTGCAACGGTCAGGTCATGTTTGTCGACGGTCAGGCGGTCGCTTCGCGCGCGACCGACAACGATGCCCTGATGCGTCTTGCCGCCTATCTGGAAGAGGAAACCGACGATACCTATCTGAAGGTCTACAGCTTAGGCGATGACTTTTGGGATAACGATGCCTATTGCGTGACGAGCGATTCCGAGCGCGTACGCCGCGCCATGGAGTCGGGCGGCAATGCGTGGCTTAAAGGCGAAGAGGCCCCGTGCCGTCCCGTCGTCGATGACGCGCCGGTGTTCAAGGCGAATATCTGGAGTGCCCGTTCGCGTGAGGAGCTTGCGGAGCTACGCGAGCGCGTCGCCGCCGAGGTGCCGGAGCTCTCGCTTGTGTTTCCCAACAACCGTGTGCGCCTGTTCGACATCCTTCCGGCTGGTTGGGACAAGGGCCGCGCTGCACTGGAGTTGGCGCGCGCTTTGGGCCTGACGCCCGACGAGGTGGCCGTATTTGGCGATTCTGATAACGATCTGCCATGATCGATGCCGTTTCCAATTCCGTTGCCGTCGCCAATGCCAACGAGGCCGTTACGGCTGCCGCGCGCTGGCATATCGGAGCCGCGGCAGACGATGCGGTTGCTGGGGCTCTGCATCAGATTGCCGCCTGCGCCGCGACGGGGGAGATGCCGTCGTTTATGCGTCAGATGGATGCGACGGGTTTCGACGTCACGAACGTCTAGGGGGGCGCTATGAAGCTTCAGCAGCTCAGATATGTCGTCAAAGTTGCCGAATGCGGTAGCATCACCGAGGCCTCGCGCCGACTCTTTGTGTCGCAGCCTTCGATTACCGCGTCGATTCGCGATCTCGAAAACGAGATGGGTGTGCATATCTTTGAGCGCACCAACAAGGGTGTCATTGTGTCCGAGGAGGGCGAGACCTTCTTGGGCTACGCGCGCCAGGTGCTCGACCAGGCTGACCTGCTCGAGGGCAAGTACAAGGCGCATCCGAGCAGGTGCCGCACTTTAGTGTGAGCTGCCAGCACTATTCCTTTGCCGTCAACGCGTTTGTCGATGTGATCCGCGAGTTCGATGCCGCGCGCTATGACTTTACCCTGCGCGAGGAGCAGACCCACGAGATTATCGAGGACGTCGCGCACATGAAAAGCGAGTTGGGCATCCTGTACCTATCCGAGCACAACCGTGAGGTCATCGAGCGTATGCTCACTGCCAATGAGCTGGTGTTTGAGGGACTCTTTTGCGCCACGCCGCACGTTTTTGTATGCGCCGACCATCCGCTGGCGGCCCGCTCCAGCGTGACGCTCGAGGACCTGGAAGACTACCCGTTCCTGTCCTACGAGCAGGGCAGCTACAACTCGTTTTACTATTCCGAGGAACTGACCTCGACGTTTGAGCGCCGCAAGAACATCCGCGTGCGCGATCGTGCGACGCTGTTCAACCTTGTCATGGGACTCAACGGCTATACGGTGTGTTCGGGCGTGATCAGCCACGAGCTCAATGGTCCCGGTATCATTTCGATTCCGCTCGATGTGGACGAATACATGGAGATCGGCATCATCACGCGCAAGAACACGACACTTACGCGCTACGGGCAGGCCTATATCGAAGCGATTCGTCAGCACATCTAGTTTGTTATGTCTGCCGTACGCATGATGCTTAGCGGTGCGTATTGGTATAGTCATTCCCTATGGCAAACAGAAAATAACTCATATTTTACGATGCTATTTGAGCCCTCATACTTTGTCTCGTTAAAGCATCCACGCAAAAAGGAGATCAGTATGACTAATTCCGTCCAGCTCAAAGCGCCGTTTCGTGCCGATATCGTCGGCAGCTTTCTTCGTCCGCAGGCCGTAAAGGACGCCCGCGCCGCCTATGCCGCGGGCACGCTCGATGCCGAGGGGCTTAAGGCCGTCGAGGACGATGCCATTCGCGATTTGGTGGCAAAGCAAAAGGCCGCCGGCCTGCAGGTCATCACCGATGGCGAGTTTCGCCGCAGCTACTGGCACCTCGATTTTATGTGGGGGCTGAACGGCGTCGAGCGTCGCACCTCGCGTACGGGCTATATGTTCCACGATGAGGAGACCACGGCCGATACCGCCGTGGTAACCGGTCCCATTAGCGGCGAGAACCATCCGTTTGTCGAGCACTTTAAGTTTGTCAAGGCACTTGAGGGCGAGGGCCACGTTGCACGCCAGACCATCCCGGCGCCGATTCAGACGTTCTCCGAAGTCACGCTCGACCGCTGTGATGGCCAGCAGGAGAGTCTGCACGCTGTCTACAAGACCGACGAAGAGCTCGTCGATGCCATTGCCGCAGCATATCGCACCGTGATTGCCGACCTGTATGCCGCGGGCTGTCGCAACATCCAATTTGATGACTGCACCTGGGGGATCTATTGCGATACCGACTTTGTGGCAAAGACTGGTATGAGCCCGGTCGACCTGCAAAAGGTGTCCGAGCTGGGCGTGGCGCTCAACAACGCCGCCATCGCGGGCAAGCCCGACGACCTGGTCATCAACACGCATGTGTGCCGTGGTAATTACCACTCTACCTATGCCTTCGAGGGCGGCTACGACCCCATCGCGCCGTATCTGTTCGCACACGAGAACGTCGATGCGTTCTACCTTGAGTTCGATACACCGCGCGCCGGTGGCTTTGAGCCGCTGAAGTATGTTGCCCCCGGCAAGAAGGTCGTGTTGGGCCTAGTGACCACCAAGGCCGCTGAGCTTGAGGATGAGGATGCCATCGTTGAGCGTATTCACGAGGCTGCAAAGTATGTTCCGCTCGAGAACCTGTATCTGTCTCCGCAGTGTGGCTTTGCCAGCTGCGAGATTGGCAACAAGCTGACCGAGGACGAGCAGTGGGCGAAGATCGCGCTGGTCAGGCGCATCGCCGAACGCGTTTGGAAATAGCGCTAGCGTTTGCAGGTGGCGGCGCGTGCGAGGCACTGCGTATCGCGTACAATGGTTCGGATCGTATCGTTCGGGCAGGTTATCCAATATGCCCGATCGCCCTTCCATTCGAAAGGACATCCATGTCCCAGTCTTCGACGCCCGCCGTCGCCGATGCCATCTACGATGCGTCATCGCTCGGCCGCCCGCGCATGTTCCTACTCGGTCTGCAGCATCTATTCGCGATGTTTGGCGCCACGGTGTTGGTGCCCGTGCTCACCGGTCTCTCGGTGTCGGCAACGCTTTTGTTTGCCGGCTTGGGCACGCTGCTGTTCCACTTCCTGTCGCGCGGCAAGGTACCGGCCTTCTTGGGCTCGTCGTTTGCCTTTATTGCCGGTTATGCCGCAATCGCGCCCAACGGCGAGGCCGAGCTTTTGCCCTACGCCTGCCTGGGTGTAGCCTGCGCCGGCCTGCTCTATCCGGTGCTGGCGGCCCTGTTCCGCGCGTTTGGCGCCAAGCGCGTCATGCGCTTCTTTCCGCCGGTGGTGACCGGCCCCATCGTCATTTCGATCGGCCTAATCTTGGCAAGCTCTGCCATCGCTAACTGCCAGACCAATTGGCTTGTTGCCGTTGTCGCTGTGGCTGTGATCGTCATCTGCAACATCTGGGGCCGCGGCATGGTCAAGATCGTGCCGATTCTGCTGGGCGTTGTGGTGAGCTATGCCGTTGCGGCTGCGCTGGGCGAGGTCGACTTCTCTGGCGTCGCAGCCGCTCCCTGGGTTGGCTTGCCCATCGTGTGGGGCAACACCGTGTTTGCGCTCTTTGGGCCTCAGTTCGATAGCGGCCTTGCCACGACTGCCATCATCACCATCATGCCGCTGGCCTTTGCGACTATGATCGAGCATATTGGTGATATCTCCGCTATCGGCTCGACTTGCGAGCGCAACTACATTGCCGATCCCGGCCTGCATCGCACCCTGCTTGGCGATGGCCTGGCGACCATTCTCGCATCGCTCTTTGGCGCTCCGGCTAACACCACCTATGGCGAGAACACCGGTGTGCTTGCCCTGACGCGTGTGTTTGACCCGCGCGTGATTCGCATTGCCGCGTGTTGCGCCATTGTGCTCTCGTTCTGCCCCAAGTTCGCGGCTGTCATTGCGGCCATGCCGGCGTGTGTGATCGGCGGCGTGTCACTCGTGCTCTATGGCATGATCAGTGCGGTAGGTGTGCGTAACCTCATCGAGAACCAGGTCGATTTCCAGAACAACCGCAACGTGCTGGTGGCCGCTCTGGTGCTGGTGCTTTCACTCGGCATTGCTTACAGCACTGCCGGTGCTATCGTGTTGGAGCTGGGCGGCGTGACCATTTCGCTTTCGGGTCTTGCCGTGGGTTCGCTGGTGGGCATTGTGCTCAATGCCATCCTACCGGGTAACGACTTTGAGTTTGATGTCTCCGAGCTTGAGGAGGCTGCTGAGTAACAACTGCGTCCAGCTGAATCAAAAATGGCGCCCATGCGTACGCGCGGGCGTCATTTTTAATGCGTCAATATCCAGTGGATGCCACGTGCCATGCGCAGATCGGTTTGGGCAAAGTGATTGCCGGGGTTGAGCTCCAGCGTTGTTGGAATGCCGCGCGCGACGAGCAACGCTTCCATCGCGCGTGTGTCGTCGAGTACATGCCGCATCATGCGGTTGGGTGTCTTGGTCTCCTTTTTGCCGAGTGACAGATAGACGGCCTGCGGGTTGCCGGCAAAAGGGGCCGTGCTGGCGCGATCGACAAAGTCGGGAAACCACAACGACCCCGATGCGCTTGCGGCGCGGCTAAAGGCGTCGGTTTGCCAGAGGGACCAGAGCGCGAAGAGGCCCGCGAGCGAGTAGCCGGCAATGCCGCGCCAGGTGGGCGGCTGAGGAAGCGACGACTCGGCCTCTGGGATTATCCAGTTCAACAGCTCATCGAGAAATCCGGAAGCCTGACCGCCAAAGGGCTCGGCATCGCGCACGGTTCCGTCGCATCCCCAGGGGCTCAGCTCGCGATTCCAGTTGAGGCTGCCAATGCCGACAAGCGTGAAGGGCGGGCAGTTGAGCTCTCGGCAGCGTTCATAAACCTCCGCGCCGTCGCCCATGACCACGGAAGATAGATGACTGGTGCGCTTTCGGCATGCTGTGCATGAACGGTTATCTGCTTTTGATGCGCTTCCATGACGGGCTTCTCTCGGCGTTGTGATATCGACGGCCCCCATTGTCGCACGCCGGTTCATGCAGGTTGGGCTAGACAAAAGACAATCTCGTGCATACCCTGCGGACGCATATGGAAAACGCCACCGCCGGAGGGGAGCTCGGCGGTGGCGTTGTTAAACGGTGCTGGGACTCGGGGCCTTCGCGGGAGCTGCCATGTGCGCAGAGGCGTCTACGAGCGTTTGCGGCTCGCCATGGTGCCTGCGGCGATAGCGGCTGTTCCCGCAAGGACGGTTGCCACGATGGCCGCACCCGAGGTGTCGCCGGTTGCCGCGAGCACGCCGGTGGCCTTGGCCTTCGTGGTTGCAACCGCAACGGTCTTGGTCGTCTTTGCGCCCTCGGGCTTGGGGTCCTGCTTGGACTCCGCGGGCTTGGTCTCGTCGGGCTTGGGGTCTTCCGGCTTGGCTACCTCGGGAGGTGCGATGACCATGCTCTTGGCGACAGCTTCGTTATAGGGGGAGTCGATCACAGCGTCGCCCGTGCCGATGGCTTGGCCTGCCTCGTAGATGCCGTTACGGAGCTTGCGATAGTCAATGACCTTGCCGCCTTCGGGCGTCTGGATGGCGGCGTTCTCAATCTTGATGGTGCCGATTGTCTTGCCGTCAGCGCTCATGGCACGGGCAAAGATTGCCGCTGTATCTCCTTCGGCCGTTACCTTGCTGCGGATGATCGAGATGACTGCGGGTGTGACGCCCTCGCTGGTCTGGGCGATGATGCCGATGTTCTCGCCTTGGGGCTCGGGGCTCGTCTCGCCATCTTGGTTTTCGCTGTAGGGGATGGGGCCGTCGCCGTTCTCGACATAGCGGGCTATGGCCTTGACAACGGAGTCGCTGATGTAGATGTGGCCACCCTTCTCGTTGGTCGATCGTTTCTGGTGGAGAATGCAGCCGAAACCTCACCTTCCGCAAACGCGTCCACGGTGGAGCCGTTCTTGACGACGATGTCGTCTGGTAGGTGAAGAGGGCGATGGCGCCACCGTATCTGCCTTTACCTGCACGGACCGTCACGTTTGCATGATCGAGGGTGATGCCCTTGTGGGCATAGACGCCATATTCAACACCGTTTACGTTGAGGGAGGCGTTTGTGGCTGCGAGGCTGCCCTTGGCCTCGACGGCAGCGTCTTTCTCGGAGCTTGCCTCGACCGTCCCGCCACCCTTGATGGTGAGGTTCTTGTCGGTTCCAATACCCTTGTCCTCGGTAGCCCTGGCGGTGACGGCTCCGCTGTCGTCAATCGTGATATTACCGTTTGCCCTGATGCCATCCGATGCACCCGTGGCGTTGACGTTGCCCGAACCTTTGATAGCGAGATCACCCCCGGCATTGATGGCGTCAAACCCAGTGCTCGTGGCGTTGACGGATCCGGCTCCGTTGATGTTGATATTACCCGTGGAGAGGATAGCGTCCTCAGTAGATGTCACGCTGAGCGTGCTGCCCGCGTCGCCTTGGATATTGAGCTCGGCGTTCTCGTTAGTGCCATGAGAAACGTTGATGCCTTCGATCCATTCGGCAGTGACGATGTTGGTCCCCGAGTAATTCACGTTGAGCTTGCCTGCGGCCTGGATCTCGCCGCCGTTATAGTTGTTGAGCTTCAAGTCGTCGGCGCCGTCCCACGACCAGGTACCGGCCTCGTCGCTCGCCGCGGTGTTGTACTTGTTGCCGCCGACCTTGACCCATTCCGCTGCGAGCGAGACGCTCGGCATGAGCAGCGAGCTCACCGTGAGCGCGCACACGCGCCCGCGACGATGCGGCGCGTCACGCGGCGCCAGCTGCCGTGCGCGAGTCCTATGCGACGGCGAACGTCGGGTTCGGCAACATGGGTTCCGGCGGTAGTGTCATTGCGTTTGGGGGTCGTGAACAAGGCTGCCATGGTTGCTCCCGTTCTCATAGGCCTATACGGCTAGGTTCAGCGTATCTGCTGGATGTTGCCGGCGGTAGTGCCGTTTGGAGGCAAAATGGCCAAAATGGGGGAGAAATAGGCCGCACGCCGGCGCAGGGACCGACGCTAAAAGAAAAGCGCGGGGCCGCATGGCGACTCCGCGCTTTATTGTTCAGCTTTTGCAGCCTTGCCCTTACGCTACGAAGAAGTAGACGAGGAAGGCAAGGGCCGCGATCCACCCGTCCTGTGCGAAAAAGTGTTTACGAGCGTTTGCGACTCGCCAGGGCGCCTGTGACGATAGCGGCCGTTCCTACAAGGGCGGTCGCTATGATGGCTGCGCTCGAGGCGTCGCCGGTTGCCGCGAGCTTGCCGGTGGTCTTGGCTCCCGTGACTGCAACTGCAACGGTCTTGGTTGTCTTCGTGCCCTCGGACTTGGAACCCTCGGGCTTGGTCTCGCCTGGCTTCTCCTCGGGTTTGATCTCCTCGGGAGGCACGGTGACCGTGCGCTTGGCGACAGCGGCGTCATAGGGGGAGTCGATCGTGGCGTCGCCCGTGCCGATGGTTTGACCTGCCTCGTAGGAGATGCTGGGGCCGTACTCTTCTTCGTAGCGATAGTTAATGATCTTGCCGCCTGCGGGCGTCTGGATGGGAGCGCCTTCGATCTCGATGGTGCCGATCGCCTTGCCATCCTCGCTTATGGCAAGAGCGAAGATTGCCGCCGTGTCTCCCTCGGCCGTGAGCTTGCTGCGGACGATCGAGATACTCGCGGGCGTGATGCCCTCGTAGGTCTGGGCGAAGATACCGATGTTCAGACCCCTAGCTCAGGGATGACCTCGCCGCTTTGGTCGTTGCTGTAGTGATCGGGGCCATCGCCACCGGTCTCGACATAGCGGGCTATAGCCTTAACAACGGAGTCGCTGATGTAGATGTGGCCGCCAGCGACGTTTGGCTGGTGGTTTCTGGTAGAGATTGCAACCGAGAATTTGCCTTCTGCGAACGCGTCCACGATGGAACCATTCTTGATGACGATGTCGTCCCCGTCAGTGATGAGGCGATGGCCTGGCCGCCGCTCGCGCTTGTGCGGACCGTCACGGTCGCGTGATCGAGCGTAACGCCCTTGTAGGCATAGACACCATATTCAACACCGCTTGCGTCAAGGGAGGCGTTCGTGACCGCGAGACTACCCTCAGCGTCGACGGCAAGATCTCCCTGGGAGCTTGCCTCGACCTGGCTGCCGCCCGAGATGTCGATGTTGCCGTCAGCCCAAATCGCCGCTTCTTCTATCGAGCTTGCTTCTACCTTGCCACCGCCTTTGATGATCAGGTCACTGCCCGCGGCGATGCCGTAACCTTCGCTTCCTTTAGCGATCACTGTGCCAGAGGAATCGATGGTGGTCTTGCCCTTGGATTGGATGCCTTCGGTACCGCCCGTTGCATTCACGGTGCCCGAGCCCGTGATAGAGAGATCGCCCTTTGCCTCAATTCCGTCGGAAGTAGTGCTTGTGGTGTTCACAGTGCCTGGGCCAGAAATGGAGAGGTCGCCTGTGGATTTAATTGCATCGGCCTCAGCTGTCACATTGAGCTCATCCGTGCTATTCGAGCTCGTTATGTTCAACTCTGCTTTCTGGCTAGTGCCATCCTGCGCCTTGATGGCGGCTCCGGTGTAATCGGGCTCGGTTTTCACGGTGTTCTTGCCCTCGTAGGCAATGTTGAGCTTGCCCGCAGCCTGGATCGCACCGCCGTCATAGCCGTTGAGCTTCATATCGTCGGCGCCGTCCCAGCTCCAGGTGCCGGCGGCGTCTCCCGTGGGCCCCGCGGCCGCTTCGTGGCGGACGCCGCCAACGTCCACCCACTCCGCCGCGAGCGAGACGCTCGGCATGAGCAGCGAACTTACCGTGAGCGCGCAGGCCAGGCCGCAGACGATGCGGCGCGTCACGCGGCGCCAGCTGCCGTGCGCGAGCAGCGTGCGACGGTGCACGTCGGGCTCGACAAAATGGGCTCCTGAGGTTTTATCATTGCGCTTGGGGGTCGTGAACAAGGCGGCCATGGTTACTCCCATCCTCATAGGCCTATGCGATTACGCCCAGCATATCTGCAGGATGTAGCCGGCGGTAGTGCCGTTTGGAGGGCAAAATGTCCAAAACTTGGGAGGCAATACATCGCGCGTCCGTGCGGTGCCTGGCTTTAAAAGAAAAGCGCGGAGCCGCTCGATGCGACTCCGCGCTTTGGTGTTCTGCTTTGGCAGCTTTGCCGTTACGCTACAAAGAAGTAGACGAGGAAGGCAAGGGCTGCGATCCACATGAGCGGCTTGATCTTGGAGGCCTCGCCCTTAAAGAGCGCGACGATCACGTAGCGATAAAGCCCAGACCGATGCCGGCGGAGATGGAGTAGGTGAAGGGCACGCCGGCGACAATCATGAACGCCGGGAAGCCCTGCGACACGTCGGACCAGTCGATCTCGGAGGCCTCGCTCATCATGAGGTAGCCGACGTAGACCAGGGCACCGCAGGTGGCGGCACTGGAAACGATGGTGACGATGGGGGAGAAGAACGCGGCGAGAATGAACAGCACGCCGGTGGTGACGGAGGTGAGGCCCGTGCGACCACCGTCGGCAGCGCCAGAGGTGGACTCGACGAAGGTAGTGATGGAGGAGACGCCCATAAAGCCACCGGCAGCAGCGGCCACGGAGTCGACGACCAGGATGGGACGGATGTCCTCGACATTGCCGTCCTCGGTCAGGAACTCTCCCTGCTTGGCGACGGCCATCGCGGTGCCCATGGTGTCAAAAAAGTCGCTCATGAGCAGCGAGAAGGCAACGACGAGCAGCATCGGGTCGGTCAGAACCTTCACGATGGCCATGTTGCCGTCGGCGGTGCTGGCAAACGGGGCGCCAAAGGTCGAGAAGTCGAGTGGTGCGATGAGGCCCTCGGGCGCATGGGTGACGCCCAGCGGGATTCCGGCGATAACGGCGACGATGATGCCGATGAGCAGCGAGCCCGGCACATTGCGGGAAGCCAGGGCAACCGTCACGACGATGGAGATGATGCCGACGATAAAGGTGGGGGAGGCGATGTCGCCCAGGCCGACGAGCGTACCGGCGCCAGCGGTGATGATGCCGGCGTCGCACAGGCCGATCATGGCGATAAACAGGCCCAGACCCACCGAGATGGCGTGGCGCAGGACCACGGGGATGGCGTCCATGATGGCCTCGCGCAGGCCGCACAGGACGAGCAGCAAGATGACGATACCCTCGAGGAAGATAACGCTCATGGCCACGTGCCAGTCGCCGCCGCACATGGTGGTGGCGATGCCCGCGATCATGGCGTTGATGCCCAGACCCGACGCGCAGGCGAGCGGGCGGTTGGCGAAGATGCCCATGCAGATGGTCATGATGCCGGCGCCCAGGCAGGTGGCGCAGGCGAGCGCTCCGCATCGATGCCAGCGCCCGAGAGCACTGCGGGGTTGACGGCGATGATGTAGCCATCGCCAGGAATGTTGTCAGTCCAGCGCGAAGTTCGGTCCCGATTGTGGACTTGCGCTCACTGACGTGAAAAAGTTCGTCCATGCATACCCTTTCCTTGTTCGGCCCCGAGTTTAGGCCGATTGACACGAACTCACTTACTATATCGTCTTTACAACCTTGCTGTTCCTCGCATGTTGATGTTCGGCGCTTTGTAACAGACGGACGGTATTTATCGCATGAAAATGTGTGGGTACCGTATACTTAAGCGGTTACAACGACCCCTATGGAGGAACGTATGATTAAAGAGCTTTGCCACGACGAGGCTATCCTGTCCCAGCGTTGCGAGGTTGCGACCGTCGAGGACGAGTCGGTTGCTCAGGACCTGATCGATACCATCAAGTCGCTCGACGATGCCGGCTGCCTTGCCGCTAACCAGATTGGCGTTACCAAGAAGGTCTGCGTCTACCTGGACGACGCCGGCGAGCCCCACGTGCTCTACAACCCCCGTCTGGTGTTTGGCCTGGGCGCCAGCAAGATGGAGGAGAGCTGCCTGACGCACGAGGAGGTCACCAAGTCCACGCGCTATATCAAGTGCAAGGTTGCCTTTGACCAGATCGTCGACGGCAAGATGCGCGAGCGCAAGCAGGACTTTGTGGGCTTCGAGGCGCAGATGATCCAGCATATGATCGATCACTGTCTTGGCAAGCTTGTCTAGGGCGACCACAGCACCGCACTTCGTCGTTTTTGGTCCGGGCGTGACATTGTTGTCATGTCCGGGCTTTTGTGTTTAGCGCCTTTTTGTTTGGTGACAATGAACTTAGCAAGAACGTAAAGCTAGGAGGCGCTATGTGTACGAGCATTCGATTTACCGATAATTCCGGCAACATGTATCTGGGCCGCAACCTCGACTGGAGCTTTGACTACGGCCAACAGGTTCGCGTGATGCCGCGCGGGTTTCACATTCCGTATTCGTTTATCGACGACACGACAGCGGCACACGCGGTTATCGGTATGTGCATCGATTACAAGAACTACCCTATGTTCTTCGACTGCGGCAACGATGCGGGCCTCGCCGTGGCGGGTCTCAATTTCCCGGGTTATGCCGAGTATGCCGAGGACCCTGTCGACGGCAAGACCAATATCGCGGCCTATGAGTTTCCCCTGTGGGTGGCAGCGACGTTCTCGACGGTCGATGAGGTCGAGGCCGCGCTGCGCGACACGGTGATTGTCGCCAAATCTGCCGGAGAGGGGCTGGGCGTGTCGCTGCTCCATTGGATTATTGGCGACAGCCAGCGTAGCATCGTGGTCGAGATGATGGCTGACGGCCTGCATGTATACGACGATCCGGTCGACACCCTTGCCAATCAGCCACCTTCCGTGGCATATGGAAAACCTACGCACTTATATCACCGCCACAAGCGATTTTCCGCAGACGGCGACGTGGCGTGGCGCCGAGCTTAAGCCTATGGAGCTGGTGCCGGCATGCGCGGCATTCCCGGCGACTGCTATTCGCCGAGCCGTTTTGTAAAGGCAGCGTACCTCAACGCCAATTACCCGCAAAAAGACAGCGAGACCGAAAACGTCGTCCGCATGTTCCGTTCACTCGAGGGCGTGGTGATGATTGAGGGGCGTCCAGGATGGGCGATGGCAAGTTCGAGAAGACTATCTATACCGGATGCTTTAGCGCGCGCACGGGCAATTATTACTACGCGATGTATGAGGATCCGTCGATTCGCTACGTGAGCCTGATGGATGCCGAGGGCGCGAGCCCCGATAGGCTTGTGGTTCCCGAGCCGCGTCGTTCGTAGCCGAGGGCTTTACTGAAATGCAAAGCGCCCCTGCATCTCCTGTGAGGTGCAGGGGCGCTGTCGTTGATGCGCGACGTCGCTAGAAGTTGGCATCGTTGAGCTGGGCGCTCTCGAGGCGTCGAGCAGTTGCTGTTCGGGCGTATCGGCGACGCTCTCGAGCAATTCGGTGGGATCGACGTTCATGTCCCTACCGGCCTCGTTGCCGTTGACCAGGTCGTCCGAGAAGATATCGACTTCCATTTCCTCGGCTTCCTCGATCTGGACCTCGAGCGGCACATGGTGCGTACGAGTTTGACCGCCGGACGCATGCGGGCAAAGAGAGGCACGTACTCGATGATGATCGCCGAGTTCTCAAGACCGTACCAGCGTGCCGGGCTTCCGCAGGCGCGGCGGACGGCGTACTTGATGGCCATCACGCGGTGGTCGTTGCGGTTGATGTCCGTTTCGGGGGCAAGCATCTTGCGCAGCATGCAAAAACGGAAGTCGCCCACGTTGCCGCGTGTCTCGTAGATGGAGTAGGTGTGATGCTGCGGTGGCAGCTCACCCGATGTCATCAAGTCGCCAACGATCTGACGCAGATAGGCGTTGATGCGCTGGTTGACCTTAAAGCCCAGGTCCAGGCGCACGCGGAACAAAAAGTCCGTGCCAAAGGTCTCGACGGAATACTCGTGCGTATAGGGCTCGTCGGTAACGTGCACGTTGATGAACCAATATGCCTTGGCGCGCTTGGGGTGCTTGTCCAGGATGGAATAGAGCACGTCGCGGTCGAGTGTGAGCGGATCGGGGCTGTTGGTGAGGAACACCAGATTGTCGGCGAGCACGGGGTAGGTCTCGTCGTTGCGCAGGCGGTTGAGCTGATCGATGTACTTGGAGACGGGCAGCAGGATCGTCTGCGTGCGCTCGATGGCGGTGCCGCGGCGCCACACATACATAAGGCCAAACAGCAGCGCGGCCAGGAAGATCATGACGTAGCCGCCGTCAAAGAACATGGTGAGGCACGAGGCGAAGAAGCACAGCTCAATGGCACCAAAGAGCAGGGCGAAGACGCAGGCACCCAGCCTGTGCTTGAGGATGCCGGCGATGTAGCTCGTCAAAAGCGTCGTGGTCATGAGCATGGTCACGGTAATGGCGAGGCCGTAGGCGCTCTCCATGCGCTCGGAGTTTTGGAACAGCAGCACGATGAAGATGCAGCCGACCCACATGATGTTGTTGACGAGCGGAATATAGAGCTGCCCCTTGGTGTCGCTGGGGTAGTGGATGCGCAGATGCGGCATAAGGTTGAGACGCGTTGCCTCGGATACCAGCGAGAACGAGCCGGTGATGAGCGCCTGCGAGGCAATGATGGCCGCCACGGCCGAAAGCACGATGGCAAAGGGGCGCAGGGGCTCGGGAAGCATCATATAGAACGGGTTGACGATATCCATCGCGAGCATCTGGGGATTGGAATTGTTGGCGAGCAGCCAAGCGCCCTGACCCAGATAGTTAAGGATGAGGGCCGCCTTTACGAACGGCAGGATGCGTAAATGTTAGCCTTGCCCACGTGACCCATGTCCGAATAGAGCGCCTCGGCGCCGGTCGTCGACAGGAAGACGAAGCCGAGCACCATAATACCCGAGTGTTGATGGGCGAGAACAGGAACATGATGCCACGGATGGGGTTGAGCGCGCGCAGGATGGACAAGTTGCCGAGCATGTTGAACAGGCCGCGCCAGCCAAGAACAGGAACCACAGCGTCATAAGCGGGCCGAACAGCTTGCCGATTGACGAGGTGCCGGCGCGCTGCATGGCAAACAGGCCGCAGATAATGATGATGGTGATGATGATTACGTTGGTCTGGCCGTCACCCAAAAGCGCATGGCCCCACTCGATAGTGCGCAAGCCCTCGATGGCCGTGGTAACCGTGACGGCGGGGGTGAGGATGCCGTCAGCGAGCAGCGCCGCGCCGCCGATCATGGCGGGGAGAATCAGCCATGGCGCCACCTTGCGCACGAGACTGAACAGGGCGAAGATGCCGCCTTCGTTGTGGTTGTCGGCCTTCATGGCGATTACCACGTACTTGACCGTGGTCACGAGCGTCATGGTCCAGATGACGAGCGAAAGCGCGCCCAGGATCATGTCCTCGCTGACGGTACCGATGCCGCCGTTGTTGGCGACGATTGATTTCATGGTGTACATGGGGCTCGTGCCGATGTCGCCATAGACGACGCCGAGCGTTACGAGCAGCATGCCAGCGGAGAGGGGGATGGCTCCGTGCCCGCCTTGCCCGCGCTGGTCTTGGAGGTTTGCCTCCAGTTTGTTGTGTGCCACGAGGACTCCCTTAGACATCCGGTTATCTGTCTAGGACAAAAAACTTTATGCCGTCTTTATACATACAAGAGCAGTTTGGCACATCGGGTTATTTTAGACAATAATCCTCAGCTGGGGATTATTTATCTATGCAGGTAGCATTTCAAAGCAGGGCTTTTAAGCACGTGCTGTCTGGGCGATGCCAGCCTTGGTGCTTGCGCGCTTGCCGGCGAGTTCGCAAAAATCGCGCCGCCGATGATAAGCGCGGCGCCCATCAGGCGGACCGGTGTTATGGCTTCGCCTAAAAGGACGGCGGAGAACACGACGGCCGAAAGCGGCTCGAGGTAGCGACAACCGCGACGGTCTGCACGGGCAGCTTGGCGACGGCACTAAAGTAAAGCAGGCAACCGATGCCGGTGTTGACGACGCCGAGCATGACGACGGCGCGCCAATCAATACTGGCGGCGACGGCGGCGGACAGGAATGAGGGAGCGCCCTGCGTGATGAGCGTGAGGACCAGCGCGGTCACAAAGGCCGCGCTCACCTGGAGCGTGGAGTTCTCGAGGCCTTCGATGTGTGGCGCACCCTTGCTAGCGATGACCATCAGCGCATAGCAAAATGCCGAGGCGATGCCGCAGGCAATACCCGCAATGGCATATTGCCACCTAGACCTTGCGCTGCAATGAGAAAAGCACCGCAAGCAACGGCGATAAAGCCGGCGATTTTGCCACCGGTCAGCTTTTCGCCAAAAATGAGCGGGGAGAGCGCCATGACAATGATGGGGTCGCAGTAGTACAGCAGCGAGGAGATGCCAACGCCAATGGTCTGGTAGGCGCGGAACAGAAAAATCCAGCTGGCGCCCAGCGCGGCGCCCGAGACGATGAGCGCTGCAGCCTCGCGGGGGCGAGACGGAGCCTGCAGGTTATGGCGCTTGGTTATGAAGAGGATGGCGGCAAGGGTGAGAGCGCCCAAAAACGTGCGCAACAGTACGATATCGGAGCTCGGCAGTGCGATAGCTGCGGCGATGATGCCGTTAGAGCCAAACAATAGTAATGCTGCTAAGTATGTAACCAATCCATTGTTGTTCATGCACTGCCGCCCCTTCTATATCCGTGCAAATTCACTATGGGGTAGCGGGCTTTAGAAGAAAAGCGAATATAATGCATGGATGACATGACAAAAACTCATGCAAAGGTGGGGACGTGCCGTGGAGACCAATATCCAAAAGATGCAAGTGCTGCTCGAGACGGTGCGTGCCGGCAGCTTTACGCGTGCTGCAGAGCGGCTGAGCTATTCGCAGTCGGGCGTGAGCCGCATGGTGGGCGACCTTGAGGCAGACTGGGGTTTTAAGGTGCTTGATCGCAGCCGCGAGGGCGTGGTGCTTTCTGCTGACGGGCGGCAGATCATGCCGGCAGTCGAGGCGTTATGCGAAGAGTTTGGCCGCCTGCAGCGACGTGTGGACGAGATGCGGGGGCTCATGCGTGGCAAGATCTGTATCGGTACGTTCTCGAGTGTGGCGACCCATGTACTGCCGCCGGTGATCGCGCGGTTTCGCGCTGATCACCCGGATGTCGATTACGAGCTGCTGATGGGTGATTACTCCGAGATTGAGCAATGGGTGGCGGAAGGCCGCTGCGACCTGGGCTTTATTCCGCGCGAGCCACGCGGCGGCATGGCGTCGCAGCCGTTGGCGCAAGACGAGCTGATGGCCGTGGTGCCAGCGGACTCCTCGCTCGCCACCGCGGAGGTCGTTTCCCTTGCCGATCTGGCCAACGAGCAGTTTATTCTGCTGGAACGCGGTAGCACGATGAGATTACGCCGCTGTTCCGTCGTGCGGGGCTCACGGTGCGCTCCAAGCTGTCGACCTGGGATGACTATGCGATTATGGCCATGGTGAGGATGGCCTGGGCGTGAGCGTTCTTCCTGCGCTCATCTTGCGCCGCTGTCAGTTCGATGTTGCCGTGCGTCCGCTCGAGGGGCATCCCCATCGGCAGATCAACGCCATATATCGAACGGCCGATGTTTCGCTTGCCGCCGCTCGATTCCTTGAATACCTCTAAACGTGTACACGTCATTGTCCGCTTTGGGCGAATCTCGGAGTTCGGTACGTTTTCTTATGAAATTGAACTATCGAATGAGGTGCGGCGCTATACTGCTTGCTAAATTGAACCTTGGTTCAATTCGTGTTCTATAAATTGAACTTTGCCAGCAAGGAGGTTCTAATGGCCCAAGAGACGTTTAGCGATCGCCTGCGACAGACTATGTCCGATCGCGACGTTCGCCAGTCGGACGTAATCCGCGCATCGGAGATGCTCGGCAAAAAACTCGGCAAGAGTCAGATGAGCCAATATGTGAGCGGCAAGACGATTCCACGGCGCGATGTGCAGAGCTGCTCGCCCGTATTTTGGAGGTCGATGTTACCTGGCTGATCGCCGGTGACGCCGATCAAGGCGAGACGTCATCGCCTCGCAACGTGCCCAAGCCCGAACCCCACCCCTCAGCTCAGATAGCAAGGAGCACCACCATGCGTACTTTTTCTAAATCCACTAAACTCGATAACGTCCTGTATGACGTGCGCGGTCCCGTCGTCGACGAGGCTGCCCGTATGGAGGACGAGGGCGAGCGTATTCTCAAGCTCAACATCGGCAACCCCGCGCCCTTTGGTTTCCGCACGCCCGATGAGGTCATTAAGGATATGCGCCAGCAGCTGCCCGACTGCGAAGGCTATTCCAACTCGCGCGGACTGTTCTCCGCGCGCAAGGCGATCATGCAGTACTCGCAGATTAAGGGCCTGCCCAATGTTCAGATGGAGCACATCTACACGGGCAACGGCGTGTCCGAACTCATTCAGCTTTCGATGAACGCGCTGCTCGACAATGGCGACGAGATTCTGATCCCCAGCCCCGACTATCCGCTCTGGACGGCGTGCGCAACCCTTGCCGGCGGTCATCCCGTTCACTATCTGTGTGATGAGCAAGCGGATTGGTATCCCGACCTGGAGGATATGGAGTCCAAGATCACGAGCGCGACCAAGGCCCTCGTCATCATCAACCCCAACAACCCCACGGCTCTGTCTATCCGCGCGAGGTGCTCGAGGGCATCGTTGAGATCGCGCGCAGGCACCAGCTCATGATTTTGCCGACGAGATCTACGACCGCCTGTGCATGGACGGCTACGAGCACGTCTCCATTGCATCACTCGCCCCCGACCTGCCCTGCGTCACCTTTAGCGGCCTTTCCAAGTCGCACATGATCGCGGGCTATCGTATTGGCTGGATGGTGCTTTCGGGTAACCAGCGCTGCATGAGCGACTTTATTATGGGCATCAACATGCTCTCGAACATGCGCCTGTGCTCCAACGTGCCGGCTCAGTCGATCGTCCAGACGGCGCTCGGCGGCCATCAGTCTGTTAACAACTATATCCGCCCGGGCGGTCGTGTCTACGAGCAGCGCAATTTTGTGTATGAGGCGCTCAGCAAGATCGATGGCATCTCGGTGGTCAAGCCGCGCGCGGCGTTCTACATCTTCCCCAAGATGGATGTTAAGAAGTTCAACATCACCGATGACGAGCAGTTTGCCCTCGACTTGCTGCATGAGAAGAAGATTCTCATCACGCGCGGCGGCGGCTTTAACTGGGGCGAGCCCGATCACTTCCGCATCGTGTACCTGCCGCGCATGGAGGTGCTAAAGGAGTCGCTCGAGGACCTCGCCGACTTCTTCGATCATTACCGCCAGAGCTAGTGGGATAGAAGTTCCGCACTATGAAAAGCTCCCTGCAGTTGTTTTGCTGCAGGGAGCTTTCTTGAATCGGCGGAACTATATAACGATTCCGCAACAATGGTCGATTTCGTGCTGGATAATCTCGGCGGTGTAGCCCGAGAAGTTTTTGATGCGGTGGACGAAGCTCTCGTCCAGATACTCCACCTTAATGCGACGGTAGCGGGTGCAGGGGCGCTCGCCGATCAGCGAAAGACATCCTTCGCTCGTCTGATAGGAATTGACCTGCTCAAGAATTTGAGGGTTGTACATCAACAGCGCCCTGTTGCCGTCCTTTACGCAGATGATACGCTTGCGCACGCCAATCATATTGGCGGCGAGGCCCACGCACTCGTGCTCATGCTCATGGAGCGTATCCAGGAGGTCCTGCCCGGTCGCGGCGTCATCGGGGCCCGCGTCTTCGGAAGGCAGGCGCAAAAAGAACTCGGATTTCATGATGGGCTTGATCATGGAGGGCTCCTCATGTCTCGTGCTTTCGTGGACTTTTAATAATAGCGCGGAAGGAAAGCTGCGCGTCAGCGTTACAATCTTTCGACGTTGGACCATGTTGTCAGATCCGTCGCGTGCGGCGTCTGACGTAAGTCTAGGCTCATGCTCGCCCTGGACTGTTCCTCTGGGGCGATGCGACTGTCGTTCCAAGAGGAAGGAAATACATGGGAAGCAAATCTCAGCAACAAGTTCAAGTAGCGCCATCGGACACTTCGGCGTTTCTCGCCGTAATGTATATCGCAGCCTTTGTTGCTGCCTTTAACGAGAACATCATTAATGTGGCGTTGCACGACATCATGGCGGCCTTTTCGGTGAGTGCCACCACGGCGCAGTGGCTCGTTTCGGGCTACATGATCGTGACATCGATCTTTACGGCCACCATGGCCTATCTGTCCGGGCGTTTCTCGACGCGTAAGCTGCTGTTTTTCGCATGCGGATGCATGGTCGCCGGCGAAGTCCTGTGCCTGGTCGCCCCGTCGTTTGCCGTTTTGCTGCCAAGTCGTATTTTGCAGGCTGCGGGATCGGGCATCTTGTTTCCGCTCATGATGAATGTGGTGCTATCTTGCGCCCCGCGCGAGAAACTCGGTCTGTATCTGAGCCTGGGCGGTGCCTGCATTACGCTGGGGCCGGCGTTTGGACCCGTGATCAGTGGTCTTATGTGCACCTTGTTTGGCTGGAGGGCAGTGTTCGTAGTGCCACTGGTGGGCGGTGTCGTGGTCGCCGCTGCGGGCGCAAGGCTCGTTCGGAATGTCGGAAAGCGCTCGAACTCCACGCTTGATATTCTGTCGGTTGTTTTGCTCGCCGCTGGCATTACGGCGTTTGTGTATTCCGTAGGCGAGTTCTCGACCAATGCGATGACCGGTATCGTGACGCTTTTCGCCGCTGTGGTGTTGCTTGGCCTGTTTGCGGTCCGTCAGCTCAAGCTCGAGTATCCGGTGCTCAACGTGCGTCCCATGGCGAGCGTTCGTTTTTGGTCTGCGTGCCTGCTTGTGGTGGTGTCGATGATGACGACGTTCTCGATGAGCGTTTTGCTGCCGCTCTATTTTGAGGGCGCATACGGCATGACGGCTCTTGTAGCTGGCTTGCTCATTTTGCCGGCGATTGCTGCAACGCCGTGACCTCGATTGTGGGCGGACGCGTGATGGATGCTCGTGGCGCGTGGCCGCTGCTGCCGGTCGGCTTTGCCTGATTGCTGTGGGACAGGCTGCAATTTCGATGACCGCGGCAAGCATGAACATTGGTATTGTCGTGGCGCTGACCGTTGTGGTGTATGCCGGTGTCGGTTTGGTGCTGAGCCCCTCGCAGACGGCCGGCCTGGAGACGCTGCCCGCCGCTGAACATCCTCACGGAACGGCATTGCTCAACACGTGGAGCATGATTGCCGCGTCGTTTGGTCCATCGCTGTTTATCGGTCTGCTTTCGAGTTCTGCGGCGGTTGCCGGTGCCACTGGCGTTGCGGCGGACGTTGCCCAGGCGATCGGATTTGCGGCTGCCGTGCGCGTGGCGGCCGTGATTGCCGTGGTTGCTTTCGCGGTGTCGCTGGTGTACGCCCGCCGCGAGTCGCACATGTCGCATTAATGTGTGCACATAGATTCTGCAGCTAGATTGGCGGGCGACACCATAAACTAATGGACGTTTTGCCGAGAGGCATGATTGTTTAAAGCGCAAAGAGTGCGCGACGGGCCCCGCGAATGGGGCGATGATGCCCGAGAGGGCCAAGAAGGAGTCTCATGTCCGAGAACGAAGAGATCATGAACGAGACCGAGAACGAGACCATGGCTGCCGAGGTCGAGGCAGTCGAGACCGTGGAGACCGAAGCTGCCGAGGTTGAGGCTGCTGACGAGGTTTCCGCCGAGGAGGAGGCCGAGGTTGTCGAGGCCGCCGTTGATTACGATGACGAAGAGCTGATGGACAAGATGCAGAAGGCCGCCCGCCTGCTGCGTAGCCGTCGCTTTGCTATTTCCAAGGAGGAGGAGGCCAAGGCCGAGCGCATGGCGAACATCGAGCGCGCCATCAAGCTGCTTGACCTCAAGCCCAAGATGGAGCAGAAGGAGATGTCCGACCTGCTGGGCATGCGCCTTCGTGAGCTCGATGGCCTGATGGCCGAGGCCGAGGCTGCGACCTGGTCGGCCGCATCGACGACGCGAGGGCGATATGCGCAAGATCGTCGTCTTCGCTGCCGAGGATGCCGCTGAGGGCCTGACCGAGCTTGCCAACAAGAAGGAGAAGCTCCTGCCCGAGCTTTCTTACGAGGAGGCCACCGAGCTGATGGCCGCTCTCGATAAGGTTATCGCTCCGCTCGTCGCCATGGGCCTGGACGAGGATCGCGGTCCTCGCGGCGGCCGTGACGACCGTGGTCCCCGTGGTCCCCGCGGTCCCGTCGA
>ENA-OQEN01000134-OQEN01000134.1-human-gut-metagenome-genome-assembly--contig:-NODE-134-length-30822-cov-2.196286_pt1 | contig 30822 bp, 38 predicted proteins | sample MGYA00242791_ERZ504627 | MGnify/ENA primary metagenome ERZ504627 (study PRJEB26092, sample SAMD00036316) | human gut metagenome | host: Homo sapiens | study: EMG produced TPA metagenomics assembly of... | reverse complement strand
CAGGTTGTTCTTGTGTTTCTTCAGTATTGGTCGACTGTTGCGCGGTAACGTCAACGCCAGTTACCGGAATGTTAGTCTGAGGCTCAGAGCGATGAGTCAAAAAGAGCGCAACTATAAGCGCAATTACTAAAACAGCCGCAACAACTACCCCAATTATGATATTGCGATTTCTATTAGGGTTAGGAATATTCTTTGGTGCAGAATATAAATTGGTGTAGCGTCCATCGGTCATAGCCGATCGACGAGCTCGATGGGCAACTGGAGCGTTGTTACGCGGAGCATAAGGTGGCTCGTCGGCATTTTGAGAGTACATGCGCCTTCCAAATCCATTTGAGCTCCCATCATAAGCATTGCTTTGAGTAGTTCTTTGAGTTGCTCGCGTTTGATCCGAATTATAAGACGAACGAAAATTGCGGCTAGAACGGTCCACTTGATTAAATCGGCCTGTTGCACCCCTTTGAGTAGAGCCGGAATGTTGATAGGGCTCATTATGCATCTGAATGGTATTTCCTACAGAACGATGAGCCTTTTCAACTTGATGTGCATACTCTTGATCAAGATACATACGAGAAATATCTTGCGGATTTAGTCCCACAAGACGAGCATAAGCAATAATCATGTTTCTCGCATAACCTCGAGAAGGCATACGAGCAAAGTCGCTATTTTCAATAGCAACTAAAAATATCTTGTCTGATACGTAGCTCACGGGAAACGACAGCAAGATCGAGTCCTCTGGCTAAACGTGCCTCTTTAAGCACGTTACCGAAGCTGATTTGATGCATCGAAAACCCCCGAATTACTGTGAATCATGCTCTTCAAATGCCTTGAGTGTTTCTAACTCTAAGGCATCAACTAAAACTTCACGTGGTTTAGATCCATTTTGCGGACCAACAATACCTTTCGCTTCCAACAAGTCCATAATACGACCTGCACGTGAATACCCTACGCTCAATCTTCGTTGTAAATTTGAAGTAGACCCTACTCCGGCAGAAACGACGATATCTGCCGCCTCCCAAACCAGCGGATCATCAGAGCCATGAGCGGTTCCACCCGATCCGTCGGGAGAAGAATCTCCAAGCGTAATTAAGTTTGTTTTCAGAATATCATTATGGTAATCGGGCTCACCTTGTGACTTCAATTTCTCCACGACAGCAGCAATTTCATCTTCTGAGACAAAACAACCTTGAATACGCTGAGGCTTGGCAAGTTCAGGTTTTGAAAGAAGCAAATCACCTAATCCAATAAGGTTTTCAGCTCCAGGTGTATCCAAAATAACGCGAGAATCAATACCAGAAGCAACGTTAAAAGCGATTCGGTTGGTGATGTTTGCCTTGATGAGGCCCGTCACCACGTTTGAGCTGGGGCGCTGGGTAGCCACGATGAGGTGGATACCAGCAGCTCGGCCAAGCTGGGCGATACGCACAATCGAGGCCTCGACGTCCTTGCCCGCGACCATCATGAGGTCGGCGAGCTCGTCGATGATGATGACGAGGTAGGGCATCTTAGCCGGCGGGTTGTCGTAGTGATCGAAGGCGCCGAGGCCTGCTTCTCGTTGAAGGTCGATATCTTTCGCACGCCCACGCGCTCGAAGATCTTGAGTCGGCGCTCCATCTCGGACACAGCCATTGCAGTGCACTTGCAGCCTGCTTGGGTTCGGTGACGACGGGTACGTAGAGGTGCGGCAGGCCGTTGTATCCAGCAAGCTCGACGCGCTTCGGGTCGACCATGATGAGGCGCACGTCCTCGGGATAGGTACGCATGAGGAGCGCCATCACGATCGAGTTGATCATGACGGACTTGCCGGAACCAGTGGTACCCGCGATGAGGAGGTGGGGCATCTTGGCAAGGTCGGCCACGATGGGCGACCCTTCGGCATCGCGACCGATGGCGAGCTCGAGCGGTCCTCCCTGCACGTAGGGCAGGACATCTCCCAAGTTCACATTCTGGCGCTTGCGGTTGGGAATCTCGATGCCCACGAGCGAGGTACCCGGGATGGGCGCGAAGATGCGCACGGACTGCGCCGCGAGCGAGAGGGCGATATCGTCCTCGAGCTCGAGATACGGCTTACGCGCTCGCCCTCGCCGGGTTGCACCTTGAACGTCGTGACCGTAGGACACTGATCCAGCCCACAACCTGCGAGTGGAGGTTAAACTCCTGAAGGGTCGACTGGAGTGACTCAGCCGTCTGGCGAAGCTCTTTATCAGAAGATGCCGAGAGGCGGAATGGGGATTATGGCGAAGCATCGACAACGGGGGTAGCTTGCGCTCCTCATCGTCATCTTGAGGTTCGGCATCAGCGCGCGCAGCTCGGCAGCGGCCGCGACGGAAGCTGTGCCAGCACCCGACGAAGCGCCTTCACCTGCAGAGGACGCGCGCGGGTGCAGCAGGAAATCGGGAATGGGAGGCTGCGTTTCCCCGCCCTCGGCAGGAGAGGCAACGGCCTGCGTCGCCGCGGATACCCCCGTCTCGGCAGAAAGGTCGAGGGGAGGCTCATCGCAGCGTTCGTCCCCCGACTCAAGGATTTCGGTCATACCTGCAAGGGAATAGGGATCGTCCGCCACTGAAGATGCGGCAGAAGCGTTCCCCGCGACTGCGTGCTCAGCAGACACGTGCTTATCCTCGATAGGAATAAGGCGCGTTTTGGCGGCCTCGGCTTTAAGCTGCTCCGAAACATCGACGAACGGGTCCTCGTCGGGATCGTCCGGATCATCTGTGATGAGCGTCGTCTTTGCGCGATCACCGATATAGGTGGTCTTGGCCGTGCCATCCTCATCGAAAAGCTTCTGTTGGCGACCAGCGGGCGCACCTTTTGGATTAGATTCGCGAACGGGAACCTCGGCATAGGGGTCGTCGCCCCATGGGCGCTCGTTGACCTCGACATGGCGGCGCGCTCGAAGCCCCTCGACGCGCTCACGCACCGCGCCCGCGAAGCTCGAGATGGAAAAGCCTATGAGCACGGCGCCGGCAAGAGCGATGCCAACGAGCACGACCCCGGCGATGGGCTTACCGAGCGCACCCGCAAGCACCGACGAAACCGCGAAGTCGACGTATCCGCCCGTAGCAGAAAGGCCCGCCTCGCTCACGGTAACGCCAAGCACCATGGGGTCGGGAAGCCCGACCAAGGCGATGAACGAGATAACCGCGACGAAGATGAGGAGCGCGCCGAGCGCGTCTTCATCTTGAAGACCCCCTCGTCGCGCACGAAGACGAGCGCGGAGACGAACAGAAGCGCAAGCGGCAAGACATAGCCACCCAGGCCGAAGCTAGGTGATAGAAGCCGGCCACGGCCGCCGCAACCGGGGCGGTCGTGGGAGCAATCACCGCGATGAAGGACGCAACGGCAAAAACCGCCAGGACGACTCCCGAGATATCGCGCGCGTGCCGCCCGTAAAAAGCGGCTCGGGAACGGGCTCGGGAGCTGCCTGCGCGTTCGCACGAAGCTTAGCTGCACCCTGCTTGGGAGCAGCCTTGCGCGATGCGCCCTTCTTCTGAGCGTTCTTCGATGTCGTCTGCCGAGACGCCACGCTAGACCTCCATGACCACAGGATGATCATGGGACGCGTACGCGTACGGTTCCAGATGAAGTTGGACAGCGAGTCGCGGACCGCCTTGCGGAGCGCACCCGTACCGTTGCTCGTGTAATCGAAAGAGCCCTTATCGATCGCCTTCATGATGGAAGCAGAGGCATCGGAGCTGAACTCGTCATCGATGGTAAAGGACACGCCACGGCTCGAGAACTCGATCGCGTCGATGCGCTTGCGCTTCATCGAGACGATGGCCACGACGGTCACCATGCCGTCGTTGGCAAGCTTCTGGCGGTCGCGGAGCACGATGGGATCGGTATCGCCGATGCGCAGGCCGTCGACGTACACGATGCCGCTCTCCACCTGCGGGCCGATCTTGACCTCGCCGCCGCGCATCTCGAGCGTGTCGCCGTTATCCACCACGAAGATGTGGTCGTCGCGCATGCCCATCTGGCGAGCGAGGTTGGCGTGCGCCCGAAGGTGAACCGCCTCGCCGTGGACGGGCATGAAGTAGCTCGGCTTGGCCATGGCGAGCATGAGCTTGAGCTCTTCCTGGCTACCGTGGCCAGAAACATGCACGAGCCGGGTGGATTTGTCCACAACGGTGCACCCAAGCTTAGCCAGGCTGTTGATAACCTGCTGGACCGCCTTTTCGTTGCCAGGAACCGGCGTAGCGGAGATGATCACGGTGTCGCCGGAGTGAATGGAAAGCGTCTTATGCTCCCCGTTTGCCATACGGGAAAGCGCGGAAAGCGGCTCGCCCTGGGAGCCCGTGCACATGACGACGATCTGGTCGTCGGGAATGCCGTTGAGCTCGTAGGCATCGAGGATGTCCTTCTCGTCGATGTTGAGGTACCCGAGCTCGCGCGCCACGCGCGTGTTGGTGAGCATGGAGCGTCCCGTCACAACGATCTTGCGCCCGCACTTCTTGGCAGCATCGCAAATCTGCTGCAAACGGTGGATATGGCTCGAGAACGAGGCAACGAACACGCGGCCCTTCGCGTTCTTGATGACCTCATTGAGCGTGGGGCCCACCGCCGCTTCGGACGGGGTGAACCCGGGGCGGTTGGCGTTGGTCGAGTCGGACATCAGAAGATCGATGCCCTGCTTAGCGAATTTAGTGATGGCAGCGTAGTTGGGCGTGACCCCGTCGATCGGTGTCTGATCGAGCTTGAAGTCGCCCGTATGCATAACCGTACCCTGCGGCGACTTGATGTAGACGCCGAGCGCGCCGGGAATGGAGTGGGTCATCGAGAAGAAATCGATGGAGATGTTTCCCAGGTTCACATGGCTTCCATCATGCACCTCGCGGAACTTCGGCGTCTTGATGCGAAACTCTGCAAGCTTGCCCTCGATGAAGCCGAGCGTGAGCTTGCTCGAGAAAATGGGCACCTTGTTGTTGAGGTCCTGCAGAAGATACGGAAGCGCACCCGTATGGTCCTCGTGACCGTGGGTCACGACGATACCGCGCAGCTTATCCTCGTTCTCCAGAACATAGGTGTAATCAGGCAGCACCAGGTCGATACCGGGCTGGGAATCATCGGGGAACATGAGGCCGCGTCGATGAGCACCATATCCGGGCCGCACTCGATGGCGGTCATATTCTTGCCGATTCCATCAAGACCACCCAAGGGAATGATGCGAAGGGGCGGATTCTTTTTTGCCATGAGCTCTATAAGCTCCTTTCATATCGCGTCTATAACAAAAACACGCGGGTCACCCCGCGATTACGTACACCATATCGGCACATAGGTGATGTTATTGTATCCATTCCCCACTCAATCGAGACCCGCTCCCCCGCACCCCACAGGAATAGCAGAGCGTGCTTCGTTCCATAGCCATTTAGGAAAACCCCAGAAGCAGATCGCACCTATACCTGCCAGACAATCCTGGTCAAAGCCGGGCGAGCGAAGCGACGCCCGAAAAGGTAAAGAGACACTTGGCGCTTAAGAACACCCCGGTCAACGCCGGGCGAGCGAAGCGATGCCCGCCACCACAACGAGCCCGCCTCCGACCCGTGCACCTCCCACGCCGAGCGAGCGAAGCGATGCTTATCCGACAAAGGGCCCCTCCATGCCGACCCCTTCCCCAAGCAACCCCGAAACGCAGGCGCCCCGGTTTCCTCCTGAGCGATTCCGCAGCAATTCGGCATCGCCGAATTGCGAGACCAGCGAAGGAGAACGGCGCCCGATGGGAGCAGAACGGGTTACTTACTCGTGGTGCCGCCGCGGCGTGCGCTGCCCGTTATCGCCGGGTCGGCGCCGCGGACGCTCAGAGCGGTCGCGGGATTCGCGACGAGGACGGCCCTCCCCCGCCGCGTGTGCGGAGCCTCGGGCTTATCAAGACGATCGAGCGAGATCTTGCCCTTCTCGTCCACCTCGATAACCTTGACCTTAACCTCGTCGCCAACGTTGAGGACGTCTTCGACCTTGTTCACGCGACCCTGTGCCACGCGGCTGATGTGCAGGAGGCCGTCTTTGCCGGGCAGCAGGTTCACGAACGCGCCGAACTCCTTGATGGAGACCACGCGACCGGTGTACTCCTCGCCCACCTCGGGCACCTTGACGATGAGCTGAATGCGCTCGATGGCTGATCGACCGACTCGCCCACGCCGCCAACGTAGACGGTGCCGTCTCATGGACGTCAACCGAGGCTCCGGTCTCGTCCTGGATGCCGCGGATGGTCTCGCCACCCTTGCCGATGACGTCGCGGATGTTATCGACCGGATCGTGATCGAGGTGATGCGCGGGGCAGTCGGGCGCGTCTCGGAAGCGGGTCCGGGGATAACCTCAAGCATCTTGCCGAGGATGAACGCGCGACCCTCTTTGGCCTGCTGGAGCGCCTGCTTCAGGATCTCGAAGGTGAGGCCGGTGGCCTTGTTGTCCATCTGGAGCGCCGTGATGCCGCGCTCGGTGCCGGTCACCTTGAAGTCCATGTCGCCGAGGAAGTCCTCGATGCCCTGGATATCGGAGAGGACGACGGTCTTGCCCTCTTCCTGGATAAGGCCCATGGCGATACCGGACACGGGGCGCTTGATGGGCACGCCGCCATCCATGAGCGCAAGGCAGCTCGCGCAGGTGGACGCCATCGAGGAGGAACCGTTGGACTCCATGACCTCGGAAACCACGCGAATGGCATAAGGGAACTCGTTCTCGTCCGGAAGCACCGGCAACAGTGCGCGCTCGGCGAGGTTGCCGTGGCCGATCTCGCGGCGCTTAGGGCTGCCGATGCGGCCGGTCTCGCCCGTGCAGAAGGGCGGGAAGTTGTACTGATGCATGTAGCGCTTGCCGTCGACAGGCTCGATGGTGTCGAGGCGCTGGGCCTCGTTGAGCATGCCGAGCGAGAGCACGGAGAGCACCTGGGTCTGGCCGCGCTGGAAGAGGCCGGAGCCATGTACGAGCGGCAGGTAGGAATCCTTCACCATGATCGGGCGAATCTCGTTGGCCGCACGCCCGTCCACGCGCTCACCGGTCTCGACGACCATGGTGCGCATGGCCTTCTTCTCGAGCGCCTTGAGGTTCACCGGAATCTCACGCTCCCACAGGAGCTGCTCCTCCTCGGTGAACTCTGCCTTGATGGCCTCCTTCAGGGCCTCGACCTTGGCGATACGGCTCTGCTTGTCGGCATCGGCCAGAGCGGCGTACATCTCGTCATAGTGGGTGAAGATGCGCTCCTGCACCTCGGGCACCGGCTCGTCGAGCGGATACTCCTTCGGCACGATGGGACCGTTCACGCGCTCCCACTCCTCAACGAACTCGAGCTGGGCGTCACAGAACGCGCCGATGGCCTCCTGGCCGAACTCCATGGCGGCGAGCATGTCGTCCTCGGTGACCTCCTCGGCGCCCGCCTCCACCATGGAGATGAAATCGCGAGTTCCGGCAAGCTCGAGGTCGAGGTCGGAGTTCTCGCGCTCCTCATAGGTGGGGTTCACGATGAATTCGCCCGTCTCCTTGTTGCGGCCGATGCGCACGCAGGCAAGCGGGCCCTCGAAGGGCACGCCACCAAGGGTGAGCGAAAGCGAAGCGCCCATGGTACAGATGACATCGATGGGATTCACCTGGTCGGCCACGAGTGAGGTGGCAACGATCTGCACCTCGTTGCGGAAGCCGTCCGGGAAGCTCGGACGGATGGGACGGTCGATCATGCGCGCGGTGAGGGTGGCCTTCTCGGTGGGACGGCCCTCGCGCTTGAGGTAGCCGCCGGGGATGCGGCCGGCAGCATAGAGCTTCTCATTGAAGTCGACGGTGAGCGGGAAGAAATCGTAGTTCTTGCGCTCCTTGGAGACACAACGGTCACGAGCGCGGTCGTGTCACCCTGCTTGACGAGGGTGGCGCCGGTAGCCTGCTTGGCAAGCTCACCGGATTCGAGCGTATAGGTCTTGCCATACAGCTCGAAGGTCTTGCTGACGAGAGTCATCTTTCTCCTTCATCTCCGCACGCCCCATTGCGTACGGGCTTCTTCGGGCCGCGTTGCGCCAGCGGTGTAGAGCCGAGATTTCGGCCCCTACATGAAAAGGAGCGCCGAAGCGCTCCTGCATGTACGACTTACTGGATGTTGTCGCGGATGCCGAGCTTCGCGATGAGCTCACGGTACTCGACGATGTCGTTCTTCTTGATGTAGGAAAGAAGACGAGACGGCGACCAACGATCATGAGCAGGCCGCGGCGGGTGTGGAAGTCCTTCGGGTGGGACTTCATGTGCTCGGTGAGCTCGCGGATGCGCTCGGTCGCGATGGCAACCTGAACCTTGGGATTGCCGGTGTCCTGCGCGTTCTTGCCGAACTCGGCGGTGAGCTCCGCCTTGCGCTCCTTGGAGATGGTCATCTCTTCACCTTTCTTCCGGGCGGATCGCTCCGCCGCACATTCGCCTCGTGCTGGGTGGACGCCGGTGGAGCGCACCACTAAGCTCGAGGTACCAACGGGCGATATACTACCACATCGCATGCCGGGGCGCCGCTACGTCTTTTGGCGGCATCACGGTATGCGCACAGTCTGCCATACCGCGCCCAGGTTACCCCTCATCCATAATCGCTTTCCCAACGAAAGGCGAATCGAATTCGCTCGCCATACCCTATCGCCCGGCAGAACTCTACACGCCGAGAAGGAACTCGAGCGCTCGCAGCCGACAGTCAAGATGCGTCGCGGCCCATATATGGGCGAACGCAAGGAGCAGAGCAGCCGTTGGGGCATCGCACGGCGCCGCCGCGAGCTCATCGAAACGAAGCGAGATGAGCGATTGCAGCCACCCCACCGTGACGGCATCGAGCTCCTCCGCGCCGGGCACGTTACGAGCGCAGGAAGCGCACAGGAGGCCGCCAGCAGTTGCAGAGAAATACGTTACCGCCGGGTCGCCGCATGCCACGCAGGCAGACCAATCTGGACGATAGCCCAAATGGGAAAGGAGCTTAAACACGTACGCTGCAACGATGAGATCGAGATGAGCACCATCGAGCACACCGCACGAGCCTCCGAGCACCTGTTCCGCGCGAAGGGTGATCTGGTAGACGAACGGGTCCTCGGCGTCTTCGAAGCAGCACGCCTTCGCGACATCGGCAAGCGCGCTTGCCGCCGAGAGAAGCTCGTAGCTTGGCGCGGCACCGAGCGTCGCCTCGACGAGCGTCGCCTCAGCGACGACGTCCGAGCCGACCTGCCGTGGGCGAGCAGCAAGTCGACCTTGCAGCCAAGCTCGCAGCGCGCCGCCAACCGACTTCCCGGCTTTCGCGCGCCCTTGCCCACGGCGCGCAGCTGGCGCCCGTTCTCGGCAAGAAGCGTGAAGATAAGATCCGTCTCACGCAGCTTCGTCTTATCGAGCACGATTGCCAAAGTCCGATATGTCCTGCCGCCCGCCACGCGCACTCAGCTCCAGCCGCTTGCTTCGTCGCTATTCGTCGGCGGCGTAACCGAGCCGGCGAATCTCGCGGGCATCCTCGCGCCAATTCGGCTTGACGCGCACCTCGAGCTCAAGGAAGACCTTGCAGCCGAAGATTCGCTCAAGGTCGCGGCGGGCATCGATTCCGACATGTTTGAGCATTTCGCCCTTCTTGCCGATGATGATGCCCTTCTGCCCCTCCCGCTCGACGTAGATGACCGCATGAACATGGAGCACGCCGCGACACCGCTCCATGGAATCGCAGATGACGCCCACGGAATGCGGCACCTCTTCGCGCGTGCGCATCAAGAGCTTCTCGCGCACGAACTCTGCGACGATCGTATCGTCCGAAGCATCGGTAGACATGGTATCGGGGAACCATTTGGGACCCTCGGGAAGATAGCTCGCAACCAAGTCGATGAAGGAGTCAACGTTGAACCGCTCGGTAGCGGAAAGCACGATCACGTCGTCGAACTCGCAGAGCTCGCGAGCCGCAGAGATCTGCTCGAGCACGCGCTCAGGCGAGGCGAGGTCGGCTTTGGTGAGTACGAGGATTCGCTTCGCAGGGCTCTTGGCAACGCGCTCTGCAACCCATGCGTCGCCGCGGCCGATGGGCTGCGACGCGTCGATGAGGAAGCACAGCACATCAACGTCTCCGAGCTCAGCGAGCGCGCTTTTGTTGAGCTCGCTTCCCAGGGAGTCATGCGGCTTATGGAGGCCCGGGGTATCGACGAAGACGATCTGGACCCCCTCGCGGCGCACCACCCCGCGCATACGGCGCCGCGTAGTCTGGGCAACCGGCGAGGTGATGGCCATCTTCGTGCCCATGCAGGCATTCATAAGGGTCGACTTGCCGGCGTTCGGGCGGCCTACCAGCGCAACAAAGCCGCTGCGGAAACCATCCTCGCCGGCAAAACCGTCGGGCTCGCTGCCAAGGTCGCTTACCATCGCATCGAGCTCGTCGTCGGTCATCCCCTCGAACGGTCGAATTCATCCATATCCACACTTCCATTCTCACATTAGTCATAGCCGAACGAGCCTGCGCAACCACCGCTGCAAGCCCGCCCATCCTTACAGCATACCGAGAGCGCGGGCGAAAACGATGATCCCCACCACCGCCGCCGTGATGGAAAGCGTGAAGACGCTCGCCGCCGCGATGTCCTTAGCACGTTTAGCGAGCGGATGAAGGTCCTGCGTGGCAAGGTCGACGATCGCCTCAATCGAGGTATTCACCAGCTCGGCAAAAAGTACCAGCCGATACAGAGCAGCACCAGCACCCACGAGAGCGCGTCGATCCTGAGCACCACGCCAGCGACGATGGCAAGCACGCCAACGAGAAGCTGGACCTTGATGTTGCGCTCCGTTGCCACCGCGGTACGAAAGCCCTCGATGGCATAGCCGAAGGAGCGAATAAACGTTGGGTGTTCGCGATTGCTACCAGGTATCACGTCAACCTCCCGTATCAGTCGTACTCATGGCGCGTCACCGGGCCGATGCGAACACCGGCGGGGTCGTCGCCCCTCAGAACGGCGAGCTCGCGCAAAATGGCGAGTTCCCGCCCTTCCATCTCGCCGCATCATCCTCGTTCATATGGTCATACCCCACAAGGTGAAGCAGCCCGTGCACCAGCATGAGCCGGCACTCCTCAACGGGCGTATTTCCGAAATCCGCAGCCTGCGCGGCGATGACCTCGGGGCAAAGGATGACGTCCCCCAGCTCGAGGGGGTCTTGCTCCCCCGCGCCATCGAGCCCGTCGCATTCGAATGAGAGAACGTCCGTGGGGGCATCGATGCCGCGCCAGGAAGCGTTGAGCGAGCGCATTCCGCGGAACGAACGAAGGAGATGGAAACCTCCACGTCACTCAAGGGGTCTGCGCCCTCAGCCTTGAGCTGCATGCGACGGCCTGCTCCATCTCCTCTGCCTGCAGCAAGGTATCCAAGCCGTCATCGTTAGAGATCAAAACCCTCATTTCCGGCCCTCCCGGGTGCGCGCGGCGCGATGCCGCCCGTCCTCACCCTGCTCATATGCATCGTAGGCCTCCACGATGCGCCCCACCAGGGCATGGCGAACCACGTCGCTGCGATCGAGATGGATGAACGCTATATCGTCCACGTCGCTGAGAATCCGTTCGATGTCGGAGAGGCCACCCCGGCGGCCCATGAGGTCGCGCTGGGTCATATCGCCCGTGATGATGAACTTGGAGTTGAATCCCAAGCGCGTGAGGAACATCTTCATCTGCTCGGGAGTGGTGTTCTGCGCCTCATCAAGTACGACGAACGCATCGTTGAGGGTGCGCCCGCGCATATAGGCGAGCGGCGCGATCTCGATGATGCCCTGCTCGATGAGCTCGCCACCCCGCTCCATATCCGTCATATCGAAGAGCGCATCGAAAAGCGGCCTCACGTAGGGATCGATCTTCTCCTGAAGGGTTCCGGGCAGAAAGCCAGGCTCTCCCCTGCCTCGACCACGGGGCGCGTAAGCACGATGCGCCCCACCTCATGCCGTTTGAGAGCGGCCACGGCCATCGCCATAGCAAGATAGGTCTTTCCCGTTCCCGCAGGCCCCAAGCAGAACGTCACGGTGTTGCGACGGATGGCATCGATATAGCGCTTCTGCCCACCGTCTTGGGCCGGATGGCCTTGCCGCGATACGTAAGGAGAATGTCGTCGCGGAATCCAGAGAGATCCATGACGCTTTCGCGAAGCGTCTGCATGGCACGCTCGACCTCGGTCACGGAAGGAGTGTCCCCCGCGCGGGCCTCTTTGATGAGGAAGGTGAAGAGGCGCGTGAGCAACTCCACCTCCTCGGCCGATCCGGAAAGCGAGATCTGCCTGCCGCGCACCACGATCCGAGCACCCGTCCGCTCCTCGATGGCCCGAAGGACAGCGTCGCCCCCGCCCATGATGCTGACGGGATCGACCTCATCGGGAATACTGAGCTTGACGCTTGCGGTATCCATCAATCCCCTTTCGATGCAACGGGAGCGTTATCGAGTACGGACCGCCGGACGAACTCCGCTTTCACGAGCCCCGACGCGTTCACATCCATGATAGCAACGTCGACGAGCGCGGGGGCCTCGATGCCCTCACGGTCAAGCCCGTCTACCTCGACGCGGTGGAATGAGGAGAGGGTGCCGCGCCTGCCTTGTTCGATAACCGCACGTTCACAGGTGCCGCACCTGCTCTAGGCGTCAATTCGCGCCATGCGCTCGGCAAGCTCGCGCATGCGCTGGGAGCGCTCGGCCATGATCTCGGGCGGCACCTGGTCGGGCATCGTTGCCGCCGGCGTGCCGGGACGGGCGCTGTACCGAAACACGTGCATGCGCGAGAACCCCACGCGCTCGCAAAGTCCGAGGGAAGCCTCGAACTCCTCGTCGGTCTCGCCTGGAAAGCCGACGATGATATCGCAGGAAAGCGCGACGGAGGGAACCCTTCGGCGAATGCGATCGCAGAGGTCCTCGAACTCCTCGGCGCGATACGGCCGCCCCATGCGCTCGAGCGTAGCGGTGCAACCAGATTGGACGGGAAGGTGCAGAAATGGAGCAATGCGACCCTGGGACTCCGCGATGCGGTCGATGAGCCGGTCAGACACGTCCATGGGCTCAATAGACGAAAGACGAATCTGCGGAATCGAGGTCTCGCGCAGAATGATACCGAGAAGCTCGTCGATCTCGACATGCTCGTCGTTCGCACTCGAGCCATCATAGGCACCGAGGTTGACACCGGTGAGCACCACCTCGGGAAGCCCCGCTTCCTCGACGTCGCGCACCTGTTCGAGTACGGCGTCGACGGGCACGGAGCGCTCGGGGCCGCGCGCCTTCCACACGATGCAGTACGTGCAGCGGTTGTTGCAACCGTCCTGGACCTTTACGCCCACGCGCGCCTGTCTGAACGCGGGCTCGCATGGCTCACAATCGCCCCGCGCGCTCTCCTCAAGCCCGAGGAGCTTGAGGGCACGCGAGACGACCTCGACCTTAGAGGGAACGACCGCGACCCGATCGGAGAGGTCTCGAAGCGCCTCTGGATGCAACGACGCGGCACAACCGGTAGCCACCACGAGCGGCTCGCGGGCACGCCCCAGGGCATGGCGGACCGCCTTGCGGGTCTTTGCCTCGGCCTCCCCCGTCACCGCGCAGGTATTGATAACGATAAGCTCGGCATCGTCTGGATCGACGAGCGCGAAGCCTGCTTGCGAAAGATCGCGCTCCATGCGATCGGATTCAACTCGATTGACCCGGCACCCCAGGTTGATGACGGATACGAACGGATTGGCCACAGCGCTCCTTACGCGTCAGGGGCTTACTGGTCAAGGATATCGTCGATGGCGTCACGAATGCGGTCGCCCATCGAGCGGCGCGCGGTGTAGCTCTCGCCCATCGCATCGGCGTATTTCTCCAGATGCGACCGAGCCTCACCAGGGAGCTTCCGCGGAACGAGGATGCGCACCTGGCCGATCGCGCGCCCGCGCGAACCGCCGCCGCCCACGCGGGGCATGCCGAACTCGGCGACCTCGACGGTATCACCGTACTGGTGCCAGCAGGAACCTCGAACGTGATGGTCTCATCGGGCATGATGCCGGGAACCTCGACGGTGCAGCCGAGCGCAGCCTGAGCGATGGAAACGTCGATCGCGCAGACGAGGTCATCGCCGGAGCGCTGGAAGCGCTCGTGTCGGCAACAGCGACGCTTACGAGCAGGTCGCCGGATGCCTCACCGCGGAACCCCGCCTCGCCATAGCCGCGCACGCGCAGCTGCTGCCCTGAAGAAACGCCGGCGGGAACGTTGATTTCGACCCTCTCGTGATTTGGCGTGCGACCCTGGCCACCGCACATGTCGCAAGGATGGTCGATGACCGTTCCCTCGCCGTGGCAGTCCGGGCAAGGTGAAGACGATTGCATCTGACCGAAGATGGACGCTGCACGGTAGTCACATAGCCGGTGCATGGCAGCGCGGGCAGGTCGTCTCCTGGGCGCCGTCGGCAAGCCCGGAGCCTGACAATCCTCGCAGGGGGCCAAGCGATCATACGTGACCGTCTTGGTGCATCCGAGCGCGGCCTCCTCGAGCGAGATGGTGAGCGAGATGGCCATGTCGCGGCCGCGCCGGCGAGCGGTGCGACCGCCAGGGCCCGAACGACCGCCTCCGCCAAAGAACGAGGAGAAGATGTCGTCCATGCCCATGCCGCCGAAGATATCGCTGAAATCGACGTACCCGGAACCGCCGGGGCCATCGGGCGTTCCGAAGCGGTCGTAATTCGAACGCTTCTGCTCATCGGAAAGAACGGAATAGGCCTCGTTGACCTCTTTGAACTTCTGCTCGGCATCCGGGTCGTCGGAAACATCCGGGTGCACCTCTCGCGCCTTCTTCAGAAACGCGCGCTTGATCGTGCGCTGGTCGGCGTCACGATCGACGCCCAGGATCTCGTAATAATCTTTAGAGCTCGGCACTGTTGGAACCTTCCCCCATCTCATCCATCAGCACAGGTTTGGCTTGACCAGACCTCATGGTACCCCACGTCTCTGCAGGCTAAACGCGCTACGGGCGCACGTGCGTTACCAGAAATACATCGGTCGGTAATAGAGCCCCGAGGTGCAGCTCACGAACCAAAGGATGATGACCACATAGAACAACGCGTTCAAGAAGCCGTTGAGAAATGCCTTGAAGCCGCGTTTAAGCCATACCATCGACCGATGGCTGGGAACCTCGCGCAAAACCTGAACCAGACCGAAGACGAACGGAATGAGGCAGATGAGCGCGAAGAACGTCATCGCGCCTCCCAGTGCGGCGAGAAGAAGGAACGGCGCCGCCATGCCCATGACGTTGAAACCCCGCTGCGCCTTGCCGTCGAGTCGCTCTGCAGCGACGCGCGCACGGCCCACCAGGTCGCCCGCTGCAGCCCCGTTGGTGCCCGCATGGCCCATGCCGCGCACCCGCACGGTGTCGCGTCGTGCATCCCAGCGGGAAACTCGATCACGGCCCTCGGACATCACCTTGGTGCGACCGGAGCCTCCGCAATCGGGGCAGGGATCGTTGATGACCTTGCCCGAGCCGTTGCACTCAGGGCAGACCATCTGGAACACGCCGCCGCCGAAGAGGAACGACATGTCGACACCCATGGTGCCCGTACCGCCGCAGCTCGGGCAGACGTGCGCATGGTCTGAGGAAACCGAGCCGGAACCATGGCAGTGGCCGCAGGCTCGTACCGGCGGTACTTGACGCCCTTGCGCGCGCCGTTTTTGACCTGATCGGGCGTGAGGTCGACATCGACCACCACATCCGCGCCCTCCTCGGGGTTGAATGCTTGCGCGCCCTGATGCGAACCGCGACGAGGCTCCGACACATGCCGCCGAACGGGAAGCCGCCGAAGCCCCCGTAGTACCCGCCGCGACCCGAGGCGCCTCCCGCATACGGCTCGACGCCTGCCCGCCTCCATAGGCGGCATAAGGGTTGCCGGAACGCATGGCATCGTAACGCGCGCGCTTCTGCTCATCGGAGAGCACCGCATAGGCCTCGGAAACCTCTTTGAACTTCTCCTCGGCATCAGGCGCCTTGTTGACATCGGGGTGGAGCTTGCGCGCCTTCTGCTGGAACGCCTTCTGGATCTCTCGCTTGTCCGCGTCCTTGGAGACCCCGAGGATCGCGTAGTAGTCTTTTTCGTTCATGCTTGCCATGTGGCGGAAACCCTCTCTGTGGGCGCGCGTCGTTATAACGTGCGTAATTGTACCCAAAACACCTCGTCATGGTGCAATGGCAAGGAGGTGTGGAATTCGCGTGGGGCGGCAGTGCACGGTGCGCCGGCTAAGCTTCGGCGAGGCCCCACATGAGCCCGTAAAGCTCATTCCCCATGAGCCACCCGCGAGCGGTGGGCACGAGCGCGCCCGTTGCGGAGTCGACGCACGCAAGGCCCTCGGCGAGCGCCATCTCAACGACCTGATCGAAACGCGCACCAAAAAGGTCTTGAGCTCGACCGATGAGGTCCGGCGGCGCGCCTGCGGTCATGCGCATGGCGAGCATGAGGTCCTCAGCGAGGGCCTCTCGCTCGCTCAGAAATTCAAACTCGAGGTCCGGGCCGGGTCATCGGCTTGCACAAAGCGCGCCCGGGCATCGCCTTGGCTGGGCGACGCCCCGGGAATGAGCGATGCCATATCGCAAAGCTCCCCGACGCTCATCATGCTCGCCGCCGAGCGGCCAAGGCCCAGATAGCTCAAGCCGCTCCAATACGCGATGTTATGGCGGCATGCATGCCCCGGCCGCGCGTAGCTCGCCACCTCGTAGGGAGCAAGCCCGGCCCCTTCGCACAGGGACCGCGCGACCTCCATGCAATCGGCCTGGAAATCCTCGTCCGGAAGAAGCGAGGGATTGCGCGCGACGCGATTGGCAAGCGGCGTTCCCGCTTCGACCGTGAGCGGGTAGACCGAGATGTGATCAGGATGGGCCGCGAGCGCCCGCTCGAGCGTACGGCGCCAGCTAGCCGCATGTTGCCTGGAAGGCCGCACATGAGGTCGCACGATACGGAAAACCCCTCGCGTCGCGCAAGCTCGATAGCCTCGAGCGCCACCGTTGCCGTATGGATGCGCCCGATGACGGAAAGCTCGTCATCCTCAAGGCTCTGCACGCCGAGCGAGATGCGCGTCACGCCGGAAGCGGCAAGGCTTCCAGCAAGCTCCTCATGAAACGACTCGGGATTCGCCTCGCAGGTGAACTCCTCGGGCGCGCACCAGGCGCGCACGCGGCGGACGAGCCCGAGCAGGCGCTCTTCGAGCACGGTAGGCGTGCCCCCGCCGATATAGACCGTGCGCACCGAAGCGAGCATGCCGCGGGCGCCGAACTCGTCGATGCGACGCTCGAGCGCCGCAAGATAGCGGGTGGCCTCAAGCTTGAAGGCGGCGGGATCGAGAGCACACGTATCGAAGTCACAGTATGCGCAACGCGCGCGACAAAACGGGATATGCAGATACAGGGCCTCGACTGCCATCACGAGGCCTCGCTAGAGAGCCCATGGGGCCGAGCGGTCATGGCAGCTTCCAGAGGAACAACGTCCGCTTCGATCTCGTCGACCAGAAGGCAGAAGTCCTCATAGGAGTCGCACTTCACCACGCGCCCACGCCATGCGGCAGCATGGGGCATGCCCTTGAGATACCAACTCGCGTACGTTCGCGCCCGCGCCATCGCACGCGGGACGAGCCTATGCGTCAAGCTCAAGTGCTCCCGCAGGGCGTCGAGGCGCTCGCGATAGGGGCGCTGCGGAACTGGCCTGCCTCGCAAGCCAGGGCAAGCGCGTCTTCGAATATCCATGGGTTGCCATAGGAGCCGCGCGCGATGAACACGCCCTCCGCAGCGGTCTCCCGCAGCATGCGCGCGGCATCATCGGCACAGAACACGTCGCCAGAACCGATCACGGGGATGGACACGGCACGTGCGACCTCGTCTATGATCGACCAATCTGCCGCACCCGTGTAGAGCTGCTTCGCGCTCCTGCCATGCACCGCCACCGCAGCGGCGCCCGCGTCCTCGAGCATCTCGCCGAAAGCGGGCGCCACGCGGTCCCCGGTGTGAAACCCGATGCGAATCTTCGAGGTAACGGGAACATGCGCGCGTGAAACCGCCGCTTTCATGATCGCCGAGGCGAGCAGCGGGTCATCCATGAGCGCAGAGCCCTCCCCCTTGGTTATGACCTTGCGGGCGGACACGCCATGTTGATATCGATGAGCGCGAGCTTCTCGCCCACGCGCTCCTCGACCGCCTCCACGCTGACGCGAACTGCTCGGGCTTGCTCCCAAAGAGTTGCACGGCGATACTCGGCTCCTCATCGGCGGGAAGCACGAGTTCCCAGGTCCGCTCGCTCGCATACGCAAGACCCGCCACACTCACCATCTCGCTGTAAGCAAGGGGCGCACCGTGACGCCGCATCTGTATGCGATATGCAGCATCCGTCACGCCGGCCATAGGCGCCATCAAGAAGGGGCGCTCTGCCAAGCGAGCGCGAATAACATCGGGGTTGGACATCGGTCTCACCTTCACAAGAAGATAGCTGCAGGGTCATCTTGGGTCATTTTGGGACGTGTTTAAAACGCCCCATTCCATCATTTGGGACGGGCTTCGTAACGCAGTACCACGAGCGCACCGACGGGCATATCCTAGAATGGCCTAAATGAGGCGTTTTAAACACGTCCCAAAATGACCCACTGACTCACAACCTAGTCTTCGACCTTGAGGATGGCGAGGAACGCTTCCTGGGGGACCTCGACCGAGCCGATAGCCTTCATGCGCTTCTTGCCCTCCTTCTGCTTCTCCAGGAGTTTTCGCTTGCGCGAGATATCGCCGCCATAGCATTTTGCGAGCACGTCCTTGCGGCGCGCCTTCACCGTAGACCGAGCGATGATCTTGTTGCCGATCGCACCTGGATGGGAACCTCGAAGAGCTGACGGGGAATGATCTCCTTGAGCTTGTCGCAGAGCCCGCGCGCAAGGCCATAGGCCTTGTCCTTGTGCACGATGAAGCTGAGGGCATCCACCTCATCGCCCGAAAGGAGGATGTCGAGTTTCACGAGCTCTGAGGGACGGTAGTCGGCAAACTCGTAATCGAGGCTCGCGTAGCCCTTGGTGCGGCTCTTGAGCTGATCGAAGAAGTCCAAGATGAGCTCAGCGAGCGGAATATCGAAGCGCATCTCAACCGACTTCTGCGAGAGGTGGATCATGTCGGTCATGATGCCGCGATGCTCGATCGAGAGCTGCATGACAGCACCCGTGTATTCGGGGGGCACGATAACCTTGGCCTTGAGATACGGCTCCTCGATATGGTCGATGCGCGTCACGTCGGGCAGGTCCTGGGGGCTGCGCACCTCGAGCATGGTACCGTCGGTCTTATAGACGTGGTAGTCCACGGAAGGCGAAGTCGCGATGAGGTCGAGGTCGAACTCCCGCTCCAAGCGCTCCTTCACGACCTCCATGTGCAGCAAGCCGAGGAAACCGACACGGAATCCAAAGCCGAGCGCTACAGAGGTCTCGGGGCTCCAGGTGAGCGAGGGGTCGTTGACATGGAGCTTCTCGAGCGCGTCGCGCAGGTTTTCGTAATCCTTGTTGTCGATGGGGAAGATTCCCGTGTACACCATGGGCTTGGCCTCGCGATAGCCCGGGAGCGGCTCGGCCGTGGGGCGAAGCGCACCTGTGAGGGTATCACCCACGCGCACCGCCTCCGGATCTTTAAGGCCCGTCACCACGAAACCGACCTCGCCCACGGAGAGCTCGTCTACAAGCGTCTCGGCCGGGCGCTTCACGCCTACGCCGTCAACGAGGAACGCATGCCCCGCCTGCATCATCTGAAGCTGGTCACCCTTCTTGATGCCTCCGTCGAAGACACGCACCGTAGCAACGACGCCACGGTACTCGTCGAAGTACGAATCCAAGATGAGCGCCTTGAGCGGAGCCGACGGGTCACCCTGAGGGGGCGAGATCAAAAAGACGATCGCTTCGAGCAGGTCATGGATGCCCTCGCCCGTCTTGCCGGAAACGCACACCGCATCGTCGGCAGGGATGGCAAGCTCATCCTCAATCTCGAGCTTGACCTCATCCGGATGCGCGGACGGTAGGTCGATCTTGTTGATAGCGGGAACGATATCAAGGTCAGCGTTCATGGCAAGGTTCGCGTTTGAGACGGTCTGCGCCTCGACGCCCTGCGTCGCATCGACCACGAGCACGGCACCTTCGCAGGCGGCAAGCGAACGCGAGACCTCGTAGGTGAAGTCAACGTGGCCCGGCGTGTCGATGAGATTGAACTGATAGGTCTCCCCATCGTCTGCCGTGTACATAACGCGGACGGCATTCGACTTGATGGTGATGCCGCGCTCGCGCTCGATATCCATGGTGTCGAGCAGCTGAGCCTCCATATCGCGCTCCTCGACGGTGTTCGTGAGCTCGAGGATGCGGTCCGATATGGTGGACTTGCCGTGGTCGATGTGCGCAACGATGGAGAAGTTGCGGATGTGAGAGGTATCTGTCGTATTCATGAGCGTCATTGTACTGGATTTGCCTGCCTCATGGCGCGACATTGCCAGCCGCTCCACCCTTTCCCCCACGATACACCCGCAATGAAAAAGCCCGCTACGAGAGCGGGCTTTACAAGCAATGATGTGAAGATGCTCTAGTTGAGCGTGTTCACGAGCTTCTGGACACCGGACTTGCGGTTCGAAGCCTGGTTCTTGTGGATGATGCCCTTGGCAGCAGCCTGATCGAGGCGCTTGTAGGCGCGGGACGCAGCAGCCTTGGCGGCGTCGGCATCGCCCTGCTCGACGGCCTCGTGAACGTGCTTAACGAGCGTCTTGAGCTCAGAGCGCACAGCGCGGTTGCGCATACGGGCCTTCTCGGCGGTGCGGATACGCTTCTTCTGCGATTTGATGTTAGCCACTTTGCAGAGTTCCTTTCGAGTTCCTAGTTCTAAAGTATCGCCATATGATCAGGCTCTGAGACACGATTGAGGTCACGAAGACGCAGTTTACCACGAAGGCACAGGTAAGTGAAGTGTTGAAGCTGTGAAAATACCATGTGGAGCACCCTATGCTGCATGGCGAGCTACCGATGCGACGGCTTGGAGGCGATCCGAGCGATCCACGTCGTAAACGCGACAACGGAATCACGCGACCCTTTAAGAGCCGTCTCGACGTCTTCCGCGGCCCGAAGGGCATCGACAAGCTCCTGCATCGAGAACCCGCGAGCCCACGATATATGGTGCTTGACCTGCCAGTCCTTTACTCCGAGCGTCTGTGCGAGCTGGCGGCTCTGACCACGTGCATCGAGCGCCTTGGCGGTGATGAGCTCGCGCAGGCGCGTGAGCATGAGCGAAAACAGGCGGACCTCGCTTCGAGGCGGCAAAAGCCGATACAGCTCAAGGGCACGCACAGGGTTGCGAGCACTCACCGCATCGAGAAAGTCCCATGGCTTTACCTCGGCGGTGCGCACCACGAATTGCTCAACATCCTCGCGTTCGATCTCGGGTTCCCCGATCATCGATGCGAGCTTCCGCAACTCGTTGTCAAGCATGCGCGTCGACTCGCCAACACGAGAGACGAGCTCCTCTGCCGCCGCTAGCGATATGGTCTTGCCGTGCCGGCGCGCCATTCCCTGCACCTGCTTGGGCAACTCCCAGCGCTTCTTGCTCGAGCAATCGATCACCGCCTTGCCCCGAGCTTCGCAATCGCCTTATAGAGCCGCGTGTTCTTTGCAAGAGAGGCTGCGATCACCAGGCAGACGGTATCGGTTGAGGGATTCGCGAAATATGAGACGAGCGCCTCGCTCGTAGCCTTGGGCAGCCGGTCGCATCCGTCGAGCACGACGAGGCGGAAATCGGCTCCCATCGGCAAGGTGTTGAGCGATGCAAGCACCTCATCGGGATCCTGCTCCTTTGTCATGTCCCTACGGTCGAAATTGAAGTCGGCCATACCGCTCGCCTCAAGGCGCTTCCTCAGGCGGGCGACAGCGGTATCGCGCTTGACTCGTCGGCCCAACGATAAGATAGCCAGGCAGCAGCGTTGCTTCCGGCATAGAAACCTCCATGAGAGACGTCTGAACCATCCACTCCTGTATCGATGCCAGTATTCTAACCGCTTTCGCCGCATTCCCCACTTTTAATGGTTGATCGCATCGTCACCGCTCGGTGCTCACGCTGAAGCCGTCCCGGGCAGGACGTACGGTCACATCGCCCACATCGATGGTGCAAAGGAATCGCGCCCCGGAGGCCTCCACGGTATCGATGCACTCCTTGGTAGGATGCCCATAGCTATTGCCCTCCCCGGCGCTCGCGATCGCGAGCTCAGGTCGCATTTGCGCCATCAGCGCTGCGTCAACGGAGGCAGCAGACCCGTGATGCCCCAACTTGAGGACATCGATATCCCCCACGCGCCCGGCATAGCGTTCTTCCTGCGCAATCTCGGTATCCCCCGCGAGCAACATGTCGAGCGCGCATCCACCGGAATCGTACCTCACGGCGAGCGCAACGGAATCTTCGTTTTCTGAACCCTCCACAGGGCCCTCAGGCCAGACCATGGTGCAGGCAAAGCCTCCGACGGAGAGCGCGTCGCCTTCACTCAGCTCGACGACTTCAGGCATATCGAGGGCGGCAAGCTCTTCTGGCATAGCGTCGAGCGCTCCTTCCGCCACGACGACGCGGGAAACGGAGACGCTTGCGAGCACGTCTTCCAAACCGCCGTAATGATCGAGATCCCAATGGGTGATAACGACGGCATCGAGCTGGAATACGCTGTTGCGTGCCAGCGCATCGGCAACCTCGCTGTCAACGCCGGCATCGACGAGTATAGCCGCCGACCCTTCGCGCACCAAAATGGCATCGGCCTGCCCCACATCGAGCACAGTCACCGATGCGGGCGCGAAAAGGTCCAGCGAACCAAGTGCATCGCAAGCGCGCCCGGAATAGCCGCGCATACGACGGCTACCTGCCATCGGCTTGCATCCAACCATGCCGCGTATACCACGCACGCTGCGAGGTAGGGCAGCGCCGTAGCAGGCGAAGCAGCCATAGCGATCGATGCGTAGGGAAAACCAGCGAGCGCTTGCGCCCCGAACACTGATATCGAGGCGAGCGCACCGGCGGGAGCGAGCAGAACATCAGCGAGCGGTCCTACTATCGCTGCGAGGGGAACCGACACAAGCCCCACAACAAGCAGCGCGCTCATAACGGGACCAGCACGAGGTTCGCGAGAGGAGCCACGATCGAGCACGTGCCGAAGATCGGAATCGTGATGGGAAGCGTCCCCCATTGGGCACATAGGGTAAGCGACAGAGGCTCGGCAATCGGCCGCGGCATGCCAAGACGGAGGAGCAGATACGAGAGATAGCGATAGAACAGCTGGATGAAAAGGACGCTCACCGCCGAGAGCTGGAATCCAACATCGAACACAACCCCGGCGTCGCGCGCAACGAGCGCCATCGTCGTCAAGGCAAGAGCCGAGATGCCATGCCCGCGGCGTTCGCCCCATGATGCGACGAGGGTGAGCCCCACCATGATGAGCGAGCGAACGGCGGACGCAGATCCGCCGGTCAATATAACGTAGGAACTCATGAGTAGCACGAGGAGCAGATAGCGCGTTCGCAAGCGCGCGCCAACGAACGCAAGGAAAACCTGTGCAAGCGATGTAACCAGAGCAAGATGGCTGCCAGACACGGCAACAAGATGAGAGGTTCCGGTTCGCGCAAACGCCTCTGATGCGCTCGCTTGATCTAGCTCCGTCGTTCGCCCGCACACGATTCCCGCGACGAGAGCGCGGGCCTGACTCGCATCGGGCTGTATGACATCGAGCATGCGCGCACGCAGCGCCTCGATAGGGCCGATTGCGCTCGGCTCTGAGTCGACGGTTCGAACTGCAGAGACCCGGGCAACCTCCCCTGCCATGTACCGGCTCCTCCCCCAAGCAGAATCGGGGAGACTGCTCACCCTCCCTACGAGACGGAGACGCGTTCCATTCTCATAGGCGCTATCGGCATCGAGTCGCACGCGCCCCAGCACCGCCCCTTCAGCACTCATCACGCGCGCGGTATGTTGGACACCGTAAGAAGAAATAGACGGATCGCCCTCTATCTCAAAGACGCACGCGCTGGCAACGATGTTCTCTATACGCTCATGGGCGCTCGTGCGCCACATCGTTCCCAGCGTCGCAGACGCCGCGCCGAGCACGATCCCGATGCGAGCCACCTTGCCCATCGCCGCATCCTTTCACTCCAAAACCGCCTCACGAAGATGCATAGGATGCCCACCGCACATGAAACCGCAAGCACAGCGAACGCGATTTGGCCCGGCGCCCCGGAGTCAGAGGCGATATACGAGCGCCAACCGAACTCGAGACCCAGCGCGGCCGCAACCAGAGCGCCCGCCGCCCCGCCGCCGCAGGAGGAAGGTACGGCCTTGGAGGAAACTCCGGAGCATCCGATGTTGCAAAGGCGCGCCTCATATGCAAATGAGGGACGAGAGCTTCTCGAACTTCTTCTCGCCGATACCGCTCACGCGCATAAGGTCCTCCGGTGAGGTGAAGGGCCCGTTCTCCGTCCGATCATCGATGATCGCTTGAGCAGTGGCCGGCCCGATGCCAGGGAGCCCGTCCAGTTCCTCGAGCGTCGCAGCGTTGATATTGACGAGAGCATTCGAAGAGGCACCCGCCTGGCTACCGTTCGCTGCCGCCGAAGCCGTCGAACCATCTCCCGAGGAGGATCCGGCCGCTGCGGCCGAACCAGTGACGGGCACATATATCTTGGAGCCATCGGCTACCTCGGCTGCCTGGTTAAGCGAGGTGGTGTCGGCATCTGGGGAAAGGCCGCCAGCCGCAGCGATCGCGTCGGCGACACGGGCACCCTGTTCGAGCTCGTATACGCCAGGTGCCGTCACAGCCCCATCCACATCAACGATGACCATATCATCCGACTCGGCAGCGTCCGACTCGGTCTCCCCAGCAAGTTTGTCGCCAGAGGCTCCACCTGTCTTGCCGGAATCGACCGCCCTCTCGGCGCGTTGCAAGCGCTCGATCGTAAAGCTTTCTCCGCTCGCAAGGGTCGTCCCAGCTACCGCAAGACCTGCCACCGCTGCGACGAGCAATACGCAAAGCGCAGCGAAAGCGCCATAATGACGCATGGAGCGCAGGCGACGGGAAATCCGGACGAAAACGCTTTCACGTACCCGCTGTGCCATATCCACCACCTCATGGCACATCGTCCCACCTCCTGCCCCGGAGGTGCCAAGAAACCTACACTCCTCGCTTGCAAGCTGACAAATTGCCGTGCTCGTTCTAAACGCCCCGATATTGTTCAGCACCGCTTTGATGCATCAACACGTACATGCAAAGCGGCTGCGTTAGGATTCGCAGCCCGCTTCAAAAAGATATGCAATACCTCATCGAATTGATGCACTACCAAGACCTGGCCACGCTCCAGCCATCCGACGCTTCAAGCTGCCTTGAAACGACACGGACAGGCTTGGCCGCCGGCACCCCCTTACGAGGAAGGCTCATCCTCACGCGGACGCCTCTCTGCAAAGGGGGCGGGCCCAAGCTCCTCATGGCGCTCGCGGAACCTGCGAGGACGCCGGTATGAGGCGCTTTCAAGTCGACGTATTCGACCGAAGCAACTAGGCGGTCGATCATCTCATCGTGGTCGAAGGCTCCCACGCTTCATGCACCTCATCAATGCGCGCATGGGTCTCGGGTGCGCGCGGCATGAAGAGGGTGCAGCAGTCTGGCGCGGTTTCGCACGAGATATCGTACGTGCCGATTTGCTCGGCGCGCTCGATGATCTCCTGCTTGTCCGAACCGATGAGCGGACGGAGCACCGGCAGCGTCACCACCTCGTTGACAGCGGCGATGTTCTCGAGCGTCTGCGACGCGACCTGGCCGAGCGATTCGCCCGTCACGATCGCCTTGGCACCTTCGATGCGCGCGATGCGCTCAGCGACCGCGTACATGATGCGGCGATACATGATGACCCGAAGTTTCCCGGGGCATTTGATTGATATTTCGCGCTGGGCATCGCCGAACGGGACCACGTAGAGCCTCCCGATCTGCACCGACGGGGCAAGCGCACGGATAATGTCCTGACAAAGATACTCGCTGGTATCGGCTGTCTGCGGTCGCCCGGAAAAATGGACCGGAACGCAGACGGCACCGCGACGGGAAAGAAGCCACGTCGCCACCGGTGAATCGATGCCCGAAGAGAGCAGCGTCACCACCTTGCCGGCGCTTCCAACAGGAAGCCCGCCCACGCCGCGCTCAGAGCGCGCGTAGACATAGACGCTCCCCTGCACGACGAGCACGTGAACGACGACGTCGGGATGATGCATTTGAACGCGCTTCTGGGGGAACGCCCCACAAAGCACCTCGCCCACCTGGGCGTTGAGCTCGAGCGAGCCGAGGGCGTAGTCGGTATTCGACCTCTTGGCTGCAACCTTGAAACTCTCGAATTCGCCCGCCTCGCGAAGTGCCGAGACCGCGGCTCGCAGTACTCAGCGGGATCGCGGTTGGTATGGAAGGCGAGCGATACCCGGGCGACGCCGGGGACGCGGCGAATCACGTCGAAGGCCCGCTCGGCCTCTCCCGGCACGGAAAACGTCACGAGAATATGGCCAGAGATGCGGGTGCAGCTCGCCAACGAAAAGGCGGCACAAGCCGCTTGATGGAATCGATGAGGATGCGCTCAAAATGAGCTCGGTTCTTACCCTTCAGACCGACTTCGTGGTAATGAACGAGGCAAACGCGGCTCGCCATTCGCTAGTCCGAAAGCGAAATCGACTGATAGGCCGTCGGCTGATGGCCCAGCGCATCATGATACTTCTCGTGGTCGAAGGAGATATCGCCGTTCACGATCTCCTCCATGGCCATGGAGATGGTGTCCTTGCCGGAAAGGGCGATCGTGATGTCGTCCACATCCTGAACGGCAAGAACGCGGCTGTGCTGGCCGCGGAGCATGTTGTTGATATCGCACGCGCGCTTAGACGCGAGCGAGGCGAGAAGGAACCGGTTGTTATCGGTCTTCTCGAGCAGATCATCGATATGAGGCTTAACGACAGACACGGGACCTCAGTTCCTTTCATACTTCTCGATGATGCCGACGAGCTCGGAGGTGGCACGATCGAGGTCGTCGTTGACGATGACCTCATCGTATCGATCCGCAAGCTCAAGTTCCTGGCGAGCGTTTGCGAGGCGCAGCTCAAGCGACTCAGCAGACTCGGTTCCACGGTGAACCAGACGCTCGCGCAGAACATCGAGCGACGGCGGCTTGATGAACACGAGCACGGCATCGGGGTAGTGCTCGCGAACCTGCAAAGCGCCCTGGACATCGATTTCCAGGATGAGCGATGAACCAGAAGCGAGGTTGCGCTCAACCTCGCTCGCAAGCGTACCGTAGCAATGGCCATGAACGTGAGCCCATTCCACGAACTCCCCCGCCTGCACCTTGCGGTCGAACTCATCCTGCGAGAGAAAATAATAGCTCTTGCCGTCCACCTCACCCGCGCGCGGGGAACGCGTGGTAGCGGAAACCGTCAGGCCCAGGCGGGGCAACCGGTCACGCACCAACGCGACCATGGTACCCTTGCCCGCGCTGACGGCCCGGAAACAACAAAGAGCTTTGCTACGCTGCAGCCCACTATTTGGTGAGCGCCTCGAGGAGCTGCTCGCGCTGACGGACGCCGAGGCCCTGAACGCGACGAGTAGCGGAGATGCCCAGCTCGTCCATGATCTTGGCGGCCTTGGCCTTGCCATAGCCGGGGAGCGACTCGATGAGGGTGGAGACCTTCATGCGGGACGCGATGGGATCATCGGAGTTCAGGACGGACTCGAGGGAAACCTCGCCCTTCTTGATCTTCTCACGAAGCTCGGCACGGGCGTGACGGGCCGCAGCGGCCTTCTCGAGAGCGGCCTTGCGCTGCTCGTCAGTGAGCTGGGGAAGCGCCATTAGAACCTCCTAGTAGTTAGGTTTCGACAACAAACGATTCGACGCATGCCGGTTTACCTCAGGAAATGATGACCGGCGATAAGTCCATTGCGATAGGTTAGTCGATACTGCTGCAAAGTTCAAGGGAATCAACCGAAAGTTTGTGGCCGTAAGCTGGTAATTCACAGAACGACCTCGAACGATGGCGGCATCGCAAGGGGCGGCAGGCGCTGGTTTACGCGCACATGAGGGTGCCGCCCCGTTCAGAAAACGATCTCTATGCGTCGCGCACAAGCTCTTCAACGATTGCCTCGTACGCTGCCACGGGATCTTGGCCCCCGTGATGGGACGACCGATGACCAGATGGCTTGCGCCCGCGGAGATTGCCGCTGCGGGCGTGGCTACGCGGCTCTGGTCGCCGAGATCGGCACCGGCGGGGCGAACACCAGGGGTCACGATGAGCGCATCGGGGCCCAGAAGCTCGCGCATCTCGGCGGCCTCGCGCGGCGAGCACACGATGCCATCGATGCCGCTCCCCTTTGCAAGTGCCGCAAGGCGAGCGGCTTCATCCGTAATCGAGCAGGTAAGCCCAATCTGCTCCATAGCAGCCTCGTCCATGCTCGTGAGCACCGTGATAGCGACGAGCTTGCGCGCCCGGCACCCGTCGCCTCAGCCGCCTCCTCAGCACCTTCGCGCGCCGCTTTGAGCATGCGCCGGCACCCAGGCCATGCACGGATAGAGGTCCGCGCCCGCGCCCGCCGCAGAGCGCGCAGCCCCGCGCACCTGATGAGGAATATCGTGGATTTTAAGGTCGAGGAACACCTTGAATCCGCGCTCCTTGAATTCCCGCACGATCGAAGGCCTTCGGCATAGTAGAGCGTCATGCCCACCTTGAGCCACTTGGCATGCCCGGAGAGGGCATCCGCCAGCGAAAGCGCCTCCTCGCGGTCGCAATCGAGGGCTACAATCACGCGCTCGCGCGCCTCTGCATCTAGCATTCGAAGGCTCCAATCAGCTCGTTGATACTCGAGACGCCTGGGACTCGGCCCACTCCTCGAGCTCATGCAGGATACGAACAGAAGCAGCGGGGTCGACGAAGCTCGCCATGCCGACTGCGACAGAGGTCGCTCCTGCCAGGATGAACTCAGCGGCATCCTCACCGGTCATCACGCCGCCGACGCCGCAAACCGGGATATCGACCGCCTGGCAGACCTCCCACACCATGCGGACCGCGATGGGGTGCAGCAAAGGGCCGGAGAGGCCACCGGTCGGCCGGCTAATCTTTGAGCGGCGCGTGTGCACGTCAATCGCCATACCGGGAATGGAGTTGATGACGGTAAGGCCGTCGGCACCCTCCGCCTCGAGGGCGCGGGCGATTTCGGGCAGGCGCACGGGAGCCATCTTGACGAGAAGCGGCTTCTTGGTCACCGGGCGGCACGCGCGCATGACCTCGGCAGCACCCTCAGGCGTGGAGCCCATGGCAGCGCCGCCGGCGGAGATGTTCGGACAGCTCACGTTGATCTCGAACGCCGCGGCCCACGGGCAGAGCTCATCGAAGAGCTCGAGCGCAGCCACGTACTCCTCGACGGAATGGCCGGCTACCTGGCAGATGACCGCGGTACCCTTATCCGTAAGGTCGGCGAGATACGGGCCCGACTCCTCGGCGAACGCGCGAACGCCCGGGTTCTGCAGGCCCACGGAGTTCATCATACCGCCGGGCACCTCGGTCATGCGTGGCTTGGGGTTACCAGGCCACGGCTCCGCCGCACAGCCCTTCGTGGTGATGGCGCCCAGTTCGGACACATCCATGAAGTTCGTGAACTGCCAGCCTGGCCAAAGGTGCCGGCAGCGGTGTTGATGGGGTTCTTGAGCTTGATGCCGGCGAAATCGACGGCCATGGATACCTTGCCCATTACCACACGACCTCCTCTGCATTGAAGACGGGGCCGCACATGCAGGCGCCCTTCATACCGCTCGTCGTCTCGACCGCGCAGGTGCTGCAGGCACCGAAGCACAGCTCATCATGCGCTCAAGCGAGACCTCACACGGAACGCCCGCCTTTGCGGCAGCAGCGGCAACCTTAGCCATCATGGGCTCGGGGCCGCAAGCCGCCACATAGTCGAACTCCCCGCCCTCGAGCTCAAGCACCTGCTCAGCCGCAGCGGTGCAGAAGCCATGATAGCCGTAGGAACCATCGTCGGTAGCAACCGAAATGACGGGGGCCCCAGCCGCCTCGAATTCGTCTTCGCCCACGAGGCAACCTTCGAGGCCGCACCGATGCTCACGGTGTAGGGAATGCCCCGAACGGCGAGCTCGCGTGCCAGGCAGAGCACCGGCGGCACGCCGATACCGCCCGCCACGAGCAGGCGCGGCGGCAGCTCGGGAATCGTCCAGCCGTTGCCGCCAGGACCCAAAGGTCCGTCTTGGCGCCTGGCTCATCTGTGAGAGGCGCTCGGTACCATCGCCCACCACGGCATACCAGATCTCGACGGTACCGGCCTCAGCGTCGGCCGAGGCATAACTGAGCGGGATGCGCAGCAAGCTCATGCGTTGCCGGGAACCGCGATGTTCACGAACTGGCCGGGCTTAATGGTCTGCGCCAGCTTCGGCGCATTGATAACAAGCGCGTACACGCCGTCGGCGATGGGCTCGTTTGACACGACGGTCACATCGTGCATCCGAGCCGGTGAAGGTGTTGGCATAAGGCTCCTCTCGACGAGCAGGTGCTAGCTGCGTGGCAGCGTCATTCCTATTGTAGGAGAAACTGACGATGGGGACGGTTCATATGGCAGAACCCGCCCCCATCACGTGCGACGGGCCAGGCACGACCCATCAACGTAGCGTTTTTAGCAAACGACGCCGTCGGCGAGTTGCGCACGCCGGCAACGAAGACGTACGAAGCGCAGCCGGTGAGCTCGGCACCTTCGAAGGCGCAGTTCACAGCCTTGGACTCATAGCCCTCGGCGCCCACGGTCCAGATTGCTTCGGGATCGATGACGGTAAGGTCGGCGATGG
>ENA-OQEN01000133-OQEN01000133.1-human-gut-metagenome-genome-assembly--contig:-NODE-133-length-30839-cov-2.438493_pt1 | contig 30839 bp, 38 predicted proteins | sample MGYA00242791_ERZ504627 | MGnify/ENA primary metagenome ERZ504627 (study PRJEB26092, sample SAMD00036316) | human gut metagenome | host: Homo sapiens | study: EMG produced TPA metagenomics assembly of... | reverse complement strand
AATTTCAAAGGGATGGTCCGTCCCCTCATCGAGCATTGCGTATTCGCGTAGAATTGGGTTTTCTGGATCATCCCGCTGAAATCGGCTGGCGATGAGATAGCGCAGGGAAGGGTTGCGCCTGCCAAAATCTGCTCCCGCCCATCCGGGAAGCAGATGCGGGGCGAAAGCAACCCGATTTCCTCATGCTCCTCCATATAATGCACCATTCGGTCAGCACATCGTCTTTTTAAAAAAATATCCGGATTGATGATCGCGTGATATTTGGAATGCAGCTTGGGAAGAACCAAATTGTGACCACCGCCAAAACCGTGGTTTTGCCCTTCTTCTATGATCTCCAAATTGGGAAACCGCTCGGCGGGAAAATGCTGGCGCAGCAGCGCAACCGTATCATCCGTGGAACCATTGTCCACAATAAAAAGGCGGCTTGTTACCCCCTTTGTGCACTGGAAAAAAGTTTCCACCGCTTTCCGGACGCATTTTCGATTATTATGCGTTACAATACAGCCAGACACTGTATATTCTTCCATATGTTGTGATCGTTCCTTTCACGCGGACAAACGGATCGTTTTCCCCTCCATGCAAACAAACGAAAAACGATCTAAGCCCGTTTCAGTTTTCCAGCTTGTTCTCGCCGTGGCGTGAAAGCAGATAAAAACGCCGCAGCAACTGGTTGACCAGCGACAAACGCCAGCGCAACTTCGTGGAAACCGAAGTTTTACCACCGGATACATTTCCGCCATGGCGGCGGTAAAAGAGCAACGGCTCTTCTAAAAAAACAACGCGGCCCAACCTGGTTGCAATCAGACCGATCCATTGATCGTGCATAGGGATGCCCTCCGGGAGCGGTAGAATCGCCCCGCAAAGCTCTCTGCGAAAAGCCATACAGCAGCCCATAAAGGAATTGCGAATCAAATTGGCCCCAAAACCGGGCTTTGATCCGTGAACAGCAAAAAAGGAGGGCTCCAAAGGATGCATGTCCGCATCCGTGACACAAGCGTCATGCAACACAAGCAAAGCGCCTGCCTCCAACGCAGCCTTCACCTTGTTGGCTTTGCCCGGCATCCAAACATCATCCTGATCGCTGAGAAAAATGGCGTCTCCCCCGCACAGGGAGATCGCATGCCCAAAATTGGCAATCAACCCGCGGCCCGGCCCCTGCACATAATGCACGCGCTGGTCTTGTTCGGCAAAGCGGCGGACAATCTCCTCCGTTTTGCCGCCGGGACAATCGTCTGATACGATTATTTCGTCCTCTGGCTCAAGCTGAGACAAAATGGAGGACAGCTGCGCATCGAGATAAGCTTCTCCGTGATACACTGCCATCGCAACTGATATACGCATGAACTATCATCCTTTTCTGCGCGGCGGAAGCTTCCGCGCCCAACCCGCCCGACAGAAACAGCCGTATTTCAAAAGGAAAAACCACTGTGTTGCGGAAACCGGCGCCTCCGTCAGATGACACAGTGGCGCACACGCGGCCCACTCCGGACAGATTTACGCCTTATTATAATATTTTTATCCTGATTTTACAAGTATTTTATCCTGATAAAGCAGATCGGGCGAAAAATCCGTACAATTAAGCCAAAAGGCATGCAAATCTGACCGCCTTTTCGCTCCCTTTTACAAGGTTTTTCTAACAGAACCGGTAGCAGCCAAAAAAGGCGTGCTGCAAGCAGTGAGCTTTTGCAGCACGCTTCCAATTTTTAACGGCTGATTCGAATTTCCACAATCCGCCTATGCCATCAAACGCCACTGAGCATTTCAAGCGCCTTTTGCAGCTGCGCATCCTGATCGTGCGGCAATTTCCAACTGCTCCAGCTGCTCTTGCGTCAGCGCTACCTCCACATCAGGCGCCACGCCGACGCCGTCGAAGCTCTCGCTCTTATAGGGCAGGATCGAAGCGGTAGTCAGCACAATCGCTCCCCCATCGGAGAGGTTGAATACCTGCTGCCGCTTTCCATTGCCTTTGGTGATTTCCCCAATCAGCTGAGCCTTATCAAAATCCCTCAAATCGCAGGCAAAAAGCTCAGCTGGGCCTTGGGTGTTCCGATTGACCAGCACGCAAATCTGCCTGCATAATCCTTTGCATCGGAGGTAAAGGTCTCCACTGTGTCGCCCTTTTTATTGACAGCCAGGGCAATGGCCTTGTTGCCTTCTGTGGCCAGAGGCACAAACAGATCAATCACCTTGGCGGCATATTCCATCATGCCTTCAGAGGTATTGCGCACATCAACGACGATGCTCTTGATATTCTCCTTTGCCAAAGCATCCAGCGCCTCCTGGCACTGCGTTGCCGTATTTTCATAAAAGCTGGTGATGCGAATATAGCCTGTTGTGCCGATGATCTCATGGTAGACAGATTTCACACTGTATCCGCGCATCACATTTGACTGTTTTTTCTCACCGCCGCGCTGATAGGTGATATCAATGCTGGTGAGCTTATCGCCCTCCAGGTTTTTGACCATTGTGTCATAATTATCCTTCGTAACCTCCGTATCGCCGATGGCGATGATCTGGTCGCCCTTTCGGAGGCCCGCATTTTGAGCAGGCGAACCTGCGTTAACTTCTGCTACGGAGATGAATCCCGTATCCGGATTGAGCGCGGCGCTGATACCGATGCCGGACATCTTGCCGTGGATCCGGTTATAATAGGTAACATATTCATTCGCCGTCATGTAATAGCTGTAGTCATCCCCTAATCCCTGTATATACCCGCCGGAAAGTTTGGCATTGAGCAGCTGGTCGTCAATTTTGCCGAAATAATTCTTCCGCACAATATCATCCAGCTCGGAAAGCCCGGAATACATCTCCTCCCGCTTGGGAAGATCCTCAATCAGATTATCATAGGTGTGCATTGCGATCTCCATTGTAATTGCAATGGAAGCGGTGATAGCCACAACAATGAGCGCAATGGTCACGCCGAGTGGTACTTCTTATTCATAGGCTACCTCTCTTTTGTCACTTATAATCCTTCGGGTCAAGATAATTCAGCGGATTATACCGTTGATCTCCCTCGTAAACCTCAAAATGCAGGTGTGGGCCGGTTACGTTGCCTGTATCGCCCACCTTAGCGATCACCTGGCCGCGCTTTACCCGATCCCCCTGGGAAACCAAGAGCTTACTGCAATGCGCATAGCGCGTAAGCATGCCGTTGCCATGATCAATCAGGAGGAATTTACCCCAGGATTTATCCGTCTGGGCGAGCAGGACAGTGCCGCTCTCCGCAGCCACGATATCGTGGCCGTAAACTCCGCTGCCACTGATATCAATTCCGTAATGGTATTTATAACCTGCCAGGTCACGCGGGCCGAAATAAGAGGTGATGTAGTGGTAGCCGGGCAGCGGCCAAAGCAGATATTGCTCGTGGTATTCTGGCTGCCTGACGAAGACCCGCCTGAGGAAGAAGATCCGCCCGAGGAAGAGCCGCCGTTGCTGCCGCCGGAAGACGACGCATGTTCGCGTATGTAAGCGGCAATCTGTGCATCAATGGCATCCCGGTCGGCCTGAAGCTTTTTCATTTGCGTTTGATAGGCGGCGCTGTTTTTATCGAGCTGCCGGATGTAGGCGTTCGTCTTCTGAACGTTCTCGTTCACCTCATCCTCTTTTGCGCTCAGCTGCTGAGCAGAGGCTGTCACATCCCTTTGCCGAGCAACTAGTGTTTTCTGCTGCTCCTGTAAGGAGGCCTTGTCCGCCTCCATGCTCCGAATCAGCTTGTTGAAGGAAGCTACCTCTTCCGACAGGCGGTCGCAAGCTCCGTATCGTGCTTTGCCACCCCGCGCAGCAGTTCGGTGCGCGTCAGAAAAGTTTCAAAATCCCCCGCCTCTAACAAAAACTCCAGCTGGGTTCCGCCGCCGGACATATATAGGGCGCGCATTCGTTTTTTCAGCAATTCAAAGGTTTCTTCCACCTGCTTTTGCTGATCATCAGCCTTTTGCTGCGTTTGGGTAATTTTCGTATTCAAGCTTTCAATTTGACGGTTCAGGCTGCTGATATCGCTGTTGAGCAGCGCAATGCGCTCCTGTAGGACCTCAGCCTGCTTCTGTAGCGCCTCAACCTGCTCATTGAGCGCATCAATATATGCCTGCTGATCCGCCATATCGGAAGCAATCGCACTCAGCTTTTTCTTATTGGCTGCAATCTGCTGGTCAAGCTGGTTGTATTGATCCTGCAAATCTTCAATCGTTGAAGCCCTTGCATAGGGCATCCGCCCTGGGCCGAGCAAAAAAATCCCCAAGGCCAAGCAAATACACAACAACGAGCGCAGCCCCTTTTTCCCTTTATCCAAGGCTTCCACCTCCATTTTTTAAATAGCGCTTCATTGAAATCGCACAGCCCACCATGCCGGTGAGTAAGCCCAGCGCAATAAAGCCGAGCAAAATCCAGCCCGCATAGGCGGAAAACGGCGCCGCACCTATTCCGAAAGCAACGAGCACACTGCTGAACGCCTTGATCGCCAGCGCATAAATTCCCCACACGGCCCCAAGAGACAGCACTCCGGATAAAACGCCGATTGCCATCCTTCCACCATAAACGGCCAGCGGATAAAGCCATCGGTTGCACCGACGTCCTTCATAATACTGATCTCCAGCCGGCGGCTGAAAATCGTCAGCCGGACAGTGTTGGACACGATAAACAAGGATACCAACAGCAGCATGCCAATGATAATCCCGGCAATGGCTGTAACAGACTGGCGCATCTCCATCACCTTTCCGGCAAGCTCACTGTTTTCCTGAATGGAAAGCACGCCGGGTAAATTTTTTAGGCTTGCAACGGTTTCTTCAAAGCGCGAGAGATCGTCCACCGTTACTTTATAGGCGTCCGGCAGCGGATTCTCGCCCAAGCCTTCCAGCAGAGCAGCGTCTTCGCCAAGGCTTTCCATCTGCTTCTCCCATGCGGAATCCTTGGAGATAAACACACATCCCTTGACGTTGGGCAGCGCTTGATCTCTACGCCCAACTGATCGGCCTCCTCTTTTCCAACGGTATCCTCCAGAAAGACCATCATCACATTCTGCTGCTCAATATGGCCCAGAATGCCATTGATATTGATAAAGATCATCGACGCACAGCCGATGATAATCATGCACGACATTAATACGGCGATGGAGGCAACGCTCATCAGCCGGTTCGACCAAAGGCTGCGAAATCCCTCTTTGGTTAAATATGCAAAACTACCTCTTTTTTTCATAGGGCACCTCCCGCCTGAACCGCATCGGAAAGCGGCTCAATGGGCTGCGGTACGTCTGGCTCCTGAGGCGCTTGTGCCGCCGTATCGCCAACGATGCAGCCGTTACCCAAGGTAATCACGCGGCGGTCAAAAGCGCGCACAAGCTCGTGCTCATGGGTTACCATGACAATGGTCGTCCCCATTTCATTGAGGCAGGTTAAGAGCTTTACCACCTCATAGGACATGGTGGGATCGATATTGCCCGTAGGCTCGTCCGCAATAATCAGGTTGGCATTGTTGGTTAGCGCCCGCGCAAGGGCGACGCGCTGCTGCTCTCCACCGGAGAGTTCCTCCGGGTAGCAGGAGGCCTTTGTCATCAGGCCCACCAGCCGAAGCACAAACGGCACGCGCTGCCGGATCTCCGCCGGGCGGGCGCCGATGACGCGCATGGCGAAAGCCACGTTATCATAAACCGTCATCTTGGGGATCAGGCGAAAATCCTGAAAAACCACGCCCATGGTGCGGCGCAGCAGCGGAATCTCCTTCTTTTTCATTGCGGCCAGATCAAACTTCCCCACGCGGATTGTGCCGCTGGTCGGCGTTTCCTCATGCATGATGAGCTTGAGGAAGGTGCTCTTGCCAGCGCCGGAAGCGCCGACGATAAACACAAATTCGCCTTTTTGAATTTGCAGGCTTACGTCTTTGAGTGCCATGGTGCCGTTTTCGTACGTTTTAGAAACGTTGTGGAACTCAATCACTGCACACAGTCCTTTCTTCACATAGGACGCCTTTTGATCAAACGCGCCGCAAAACATCGCAGCGTGAAAAAGCGCGGCCCTGCGCCCCATGGGCGTAGGCTGCGGGATGTGGCACAAAACCCGCAGGCTCTTTTTCGGGGCGCAGCTGCGCCCATTCCCCTCCATAGGGATGCACATGCCTGCTGAGAACAGCATCCGGCATATGCAAAAAACAAAAGGCACACCCTAAAGAACCAACCCCCGGCAGGGCCATCCGCCGGGGGTTGACAGCCGGTACCGGAATTAATACTTTACCGGGTTGGAATCCAAATATTTTTTCACCATCAGAGCCACTTTAAAGACGATCGCATCATCAAACTCGCGCAGGTCAAGGCCTGTGAGTTTCTTAATCTTTTCCAGGCGGTAGACCAATGTGTTGCGATGCACGAACAGCTTGCGGGATGTTTCGGAAACATTGAGGTTGTTCTCAAAGAAGCGCTGGATGGTAAACAGCGTTTCCTGATCGAGATTCTCAATCGAACCGCGCTTGAACACCTCGCGCAGGAACATATCGCACAGCGTTGTCGGCAGCTGATAGATCAGGCGGGCAATACCAAGGTTGTCGTAGCTGACGATGGTTTTTTCCGTGTCGAACACTTTGCCGACCTCCAGAGCAACTTGCGCCTCCTTGAAAGACCGCGCAAGCTCCTTGATGCCGCTGACCGTTGTGCCGATGCCAACCAGGGCGTGCGTATAAAATTCTGTGCCCAAAGAATCGGCGATAGAACGGGCGAGCTTTTCAAGATCCTTCGGCTCAATATTCGCGCGCACCTCTTTAACAAGCGCGATATCCGTTTCGTTGATATTGATCACGAAATCCTTGGTCTTATCCGGGAACAGGTTTTGAATAACGTCGTAAATGGATACGTCGTTGTGTTCCAGAATGCGGATGAGCAGCACGACGCGGGTGGCGTCGTTGTTAAAACGAAGCTCCCTCGACTTGAGGTAGATATCTCCCGGCAGGATATTGTCGAGGATCACGTTTTTGATGAAGTTGCTGCGATCGTACTTTTCATCATAATACTGCTTTATGCTGCTCAATGCAACGGCAATTATATCCACATAACGGCGGGCAATGTCATCCGTGCCTTCGACAAACACGGCGTATTCCGGATGCATATGGGTGCCAAATGCGCGATAGGTAAAGGAATCGATCGTGGTCACCTCGCCGCCAGTAAAAACATCAGAGAGGGAGGACTCCTGAACCTCACCGATCCGGCCGAGCTCGCTACAGGAAATAATGGTGCCCGTTTCATCCACCACGCCCACCGTGCGGTCAATGGCATCCTTCATCTGATGGATGACGCCTTGGAACAATCTGTTTGACATAAAATAGCCCCCAATGCTTCATTAATTTGGCTCTTCAATTTTTTATACATTATGCCCATGACTACGCTATACATTTTACACAATCCGCTGGGTCTTTGCAAGTTTTTTGACGAGAAAAGTTATGGAATTTCTTAAAAAAGGTATACTAAACCCATATATTCCCTTTTTTCTATTGACATGTCACAACATTCAAAAGGCATTCTTGGCTGTTTTTACAAAAGAATAAGTTTGTATAAATTCACGATAACTTTCCACCAAATCAAATTTGCTCTCTCTAATTTTACCTAAGGGTTCTATAAATCCATAGATAGCATCTAACAGCAACAAGGCCCGATTTTAACCAATCAATCTGCTGTACGCAGAGGAACGATCGGTCGACCGGGTAAAGGCATCGATTCAACGGGACCGTGCTGTATTTTGTGGCCGCTGATTCAAACAGGCAATAGGTATAGTCGCCGTCGGAATCAATCTCCTCGAGCATTGGAGGCAGGGTCAAAATGCGCGCGGCCTCGCCTAAAGCGATTTCGCCACTGTCCGCCGGTGCATCATAGGCAGGGTAATACACATGGAGGCGCGCATCATTTTTGCGGCCATAAGAGCAGCTGGTGAGCAGCGCCGTCTTGCCGCCCTCCTGCACAAAGGATACGCCTTGCGTCTGTGCCGGAAGCTCCATAAAGCGCACAGCCGTTGTCGCAGCGATGTCCCCGTTGATCTCCGCCTGATAGCCGTAGAGAATTCCGCTCTCCTTCTCCGCAAAGGTGCCCACCAAAGCAGGCCGTCATAATAGGTGACGAGCGAGGCAGTTTTCAGCAGCTTGTCCGTCGAGATCTCATATTCCACCCGCACGCTATCCGCACCGGAGGCGACAGCCCGCTGCAAGGTTTCATAAGAAAAGCCTTTTAGCGTTTTATCGCTGCTCTGGGCAATCCAGATCAAGGAACCGTCAAAGGCGATACCGCCGGCATGGTTGCGGTTCGGCAGGACGAGCGTGGCCAAGTATTCTCCCCTGTTGCCTCCCGCATGGGAGAGCACATACACCACAGAGTTATGCGCTTCCTTTGCATCATAGGCTGTAATCAACAAATAGTCCCCCGCAATGCATAAGCCCTGCGGAACCATGTCCGTGCACACGGTTCCGTCAATATTTGTGTGCTTCAGCCCGGGCACCGCGGGCAGATAGGAGGGCTCATAACACGCTGCAAAATCCGCATACTTCCCCACGGCCTTTTCAAATCCAGCCTCGTAACGGTAGCCCGTGCTCGTAGGCGTGCCGTCGGGAGGCGGGGCAAGCAAGGAGAAGAGCGTGCAGAGCGCCACGCAAAGCAGCGTAATCAACGCAATGATCTTTTTCATCAACAATCCCGTTCCTTTCTCGATCCTTTTTAACCGCCGGGCGAACCACGCCGGCCAGCCCTTGGCGGATTTTTTCCAAATTGCTATCGTTCCATGATCAATGTGGGGATTGCGGCCAAGTCCTTTTCCACGAACGCACCGGTTTTACGCAGCCTTTCCTCTGATTGCTGCCCGTTTGGGAGCAATACGCAATGCGTGCCAAGCGCCTGCGCAAGCTCATAATCGTGCACCATATCGCCTACGGAAAGCGTCCGCTCCGGTAGAGTGTGAAGCCGGTCAAGCAGCTGCGCGCCCGCTCGATTTTACCTGCCGAGATATAATCCCCCGCTCCGCTAACTGCTTCAAAATAATCCGCTATGCCGAAACGGCGGAGATAGCCGTTGAGCGTTGCCTCATGGAAAGAGGAGACGATGATCTGCCGCACACCCATTTGACGCAGGCGCTCCAGCGTTTCCCGCGCGCCCCGCATCAGGCCGGCAGAACAGATATAACGGTCATACCCTTTCATAAAGCCGTCTGCCAGCTCGTCAAAGGGCGTCTGCTCAAAATCGAAGAGCTTGCAGTAATAGTTAATCACCGGAATATCAATCATTTCACGGTATTCCTCCCGGCTGGTCAGGGGCTTCCCATGGCGAGCCAAAAGATCGTTCATACTGGCTACCGCCACATCCACATCGTCGAGCAGCGTGCCGTTCCAATCCCACAGTATCGTATCAATTGGCAATGCGTTTCCTCCCGTCTGATTAAATTTTATACAGTTAAAAACCGACAGGGATGCCCATACGCCTCGAGCAGCCGGCACAGATCCTGAAAGCGTAGGAAAACGGTGGCGTGATTATCGTTCGGATGAAAGCGGCCCGCTCCAATCCCTTCAAATCCCGGTCAAAAAGGACCTTCACGGCGCGTCCGCTTTCATGAATCAAACCAAGCGGCGTAACGGCGCCCTTTTTCAGCCCTAAACATTGCTCCAGCCGCTCCTCGGAGGCAAAGCACAGCCGTGAGCTCGGCAGCTGACGGGCAATTGCCTTCAAATCCGCCCGTTTATCGCTGCGAATTACAAGGAGAAAAAGATGGCGGCCGCTGTGATCCTGCAAAAATAAATTTTTGGGGATCTCTCCATATTTCTGGATTCCCATTGCGGCAATTTCATCGATTGTCCCCGCAGCGGGATGACGGATCAGTTCATAGGGAATGTTGAGCTGGTCGAGCGCCCGGAGCGCTTGCTGCTGTGCTTCCCGATTTGCTTCCATCCCGATTCCTCCTGCCCGACCCATGGACGCTCCCTATTTACCTATGCGCCGTTTCATACGGCTGAATTATAGCACGATTTCGCCTTGGAGCCAACCTCAGTTGTGCAAAATAAATGAAAAATCCGCAAAAAGTATCCCTTTTGCGGATTTCAGTTCATAATGGTAGCTTTCCAAAAGAAATTCCGGCCTCCCGGCGAATTTGCTCCATCACGCGGCAGACACTGCTAGTCAGCTCCACCGCCCGCGCGGCGTCTAGCCAAAAGCGCCCCGGCTCTTGCGTAAAACGGCAAAATGCTTCCGTTTCCCCCCGCATGGCCTCCGCCTTGTTAAGCACTCCGCAGAGTGTTCGCCGCGTCCCATCCGGCAGGTGCAGCTCCATCCCTGCCAGCATTGAAATGGACTGGATGGTGATGCTGCCTGATCGCCCAGGATTTCGGAGCCTGCATAGCCCTGCCCGATTTTTGACCACGAGAGCAGCACCTCCCGCTCCGGGTAAGAAAGGCACGCGCTGCCGAACCCATCCGCTCCGGTGCTGAGGAAGCCCGCCGACGCGCGCACGCGCTCCGGCTCGCCAAATAGATCGATAGCCGGATACACACAGTAAACCCCCAAATCCATCAGGCTGCCTGCCGCCATAGCAGGGTTAAAAATATTGGGCACTTCACCCTTTAATAGGGCCGGATATCGGGAGGAGAGCTGCGAAAAATCAAAGCGCGCGGCGGAAATCCGCCCAATCTGCCCCATTGCCTTGTGCAGGATTTCCCGTGCAGGCAGGTAGCGCATCATAATCGCCTCCATATAGACGAGGCCTTTTTCCGCTGCAAATGCGCACAATTCATCAAACTGTTCCGGCGCTGTCACAATAGGCTTTTCACACAACACATGTTTTCCGCCGGCAAGCATCCGCTTGCTTTGCAATAGTGAAAGGCATTCGGGCTGGCGATATACGCCGCGTCCACGGCCGTGCTCTCTGCCAACGCGTCAAGGGACGTATAGACAATGGGAATCTTCCATTCGCGCGCGAAAGCCTCCCCTGTTTCCAAGCTGCGGGAATAGACGGCGGCTATGTCAATGCCCCCTGCCAGGCGCGCGCCTTCCACGAAATGCCCGGCAATGGCGCTGGTGCCGATGATACCGATTCGCATGGAAAAATATACTCCTTTATGGCAAACCGAGCCCTGCGATGAATTGCGCAGGGCCTGGCTTTGCATGATACATTTATTGATTATTCTTATTCGGCGTATTTCCACTTTACACCCTGCGGCGTATCCTCCAAAATGATATTGCGCGCCTTCAGTTCATCGCGGATGCGATCCGCCTCCGCCCAATTTTTCGCCTTGCGCGCCGCATTGCGCTGCTCGATGAGCGCTTCAATCTCATCATCCAGGCTCTTCTCTTCCGCGCGGTTGTAGACGAGGCCCAGGATGCCGCACAGCGTGTCAAACAACTCAGAAGCCTGCTCGCACAGCCTGCGTGAGTGCACGCCCGCCGCCACATGCGTGTTGATATCACGCACAAGCTCATAAACGGCTGCGAGCGCGTCCGCCGTGTTCAGGTCGTCATCCATCGCCTCTTCGAATTGCTTTCTGCGCTCTGCCAGCTTTGCGAGCACTGCATCATCCTCTGCGCCGGGCTCTTCCACCGCGTTTTTCAGCGCAAAATCGAGCTATCGCGGCAGCTGTAAAGCCGCGCCAAAGAGGCCTTGCATTGCTCGATGATATCGATGCTGTAGTTGATCGGGCTGCGGTATTGCGAGGAGATCATCAGGTAGCGGATGGCTCGTAGCCATATTCCCGCGCCACGTCGCGCACCGTAAAAAAGTTGCCGAGGGATTTCGACATCTTGCGGTTATCCACATTGATGAAGCCGTTGTGCATCCAGTAGTGCGCAAAGGGCGCGCCGTTGCAGCATTCGCTCTGCGCAATCTCATTCTCATGGTGCGGGAAGATCAAATCCTGCCCGCCGCAGTGGATGTCGATCGTTTCGCCGAGATAACGGCGAACCATGGCGGAGCACTCGATATGCCAGCCGGCCGGCCCTTGCCCCACGGGGAATCCCAACTCGGCTCACCCGGCTTCGCGGCCTTCCAAAGGGCAAAATCCATGGGCTCCTTTTTCACTTCGCCGATATTGATGCGTGCGCCCGCCTCCAGCTCCTCCAGTGCTGGTGGGAAAGCTTGCCGTATTCTTTGAATTTCGCGGGGCTGAAATACACGTCGCCCTGCGCTTCATATGCATAGCCCTTTTCGACCAGAGCAGAAATAATAGCGATGATCTCGTCGATATTCTCCGTCGCCTTCGGGTGAACGGTTGCCTCACGAATATTCATCCCCTTGGCGTCCACCCAAAATTCCTTGATATATTTTTCCGACACCTCGGAGAAGGTGAGCCCCTCCTCATTGGCACGGCGGATGATCTTATCGTCGATATCCGTAAAATTCTGCACGAAGCGCACATTGTAGCCACGGTATTCAAGGTAGCGGCGCAGCACGTCGAACACGCATAGCGGGCGGGCGTTGCCGATGTGGATATAGTTATAAACCGTGGGGCCGCATGCATAAATTTTGACCTCGCCCGGCGTGATGGGTTGCAGCTCTTCCTTCTGCCGGGTCAGTGTGTTATAAACCTTCATGAAAAATCGCTCCTTCTTTTTTCTAATGGTCATTTTATCGGATTCCATCCTCTTTTACAAGAGAAAACGGTCAGGTTTCTTCCCGTTTCCCGCGCTCCTTCTCCAATTCCGCGTTTTCACGCTCCAGCTGCTCGATGCGCAGCATCATGCAGCAAAGCTCCTGCGCCACCGGGTCGGGCACGTGCACCTGGTCGAGGTTATCGACGCGCACGCCGTTGCGCTTGACTACCCTGGCAGGCACGCCCACCGCCGTGGAATCCGGCGGGATCTCCTCGAGCACCACCGCGCCCGCGGCGATGTTGCTGTTTTTCCCCACCTTGAAGGGGCCTAGCACCTTCGCTCCCGCGCCGATCATCACATTGTTGCCGATGGTCGGGTGGCGCTTGCCCGTATCCTTGCCTGTGCCGCCTAGGGTGACGCCCTGGTAGATAGTCACGTCATCCCCAATCTCCGCCGTTTCACCGATGACCACGCCCGTGCCATGGTCGATAAAAATCGGCGGCCGATTTTTGCGGCCGGGTGGATTTCAATCCCCGTTTTATGCGCGGCGCGCTGGGAAATCCAGCGTGCCAGAAAAACAGCCGGTGGCGATAGCACCAGTTGGCCCGGCGGTGCATCCGGATGGCCTTCAGGCCGGGGTATAAAAGCAAAACCTCCAACACGCTGCGTGCCGCGGGATCGCGCTCGCGCACGCAGGCGATATCCTCTTTGAGCTGACGAAACATTATAATCTCCTCCCCTGCGGCGGAATCCGCTAAAAACAAAAAACCGCCCGCGCGGCCCAAACGGGCACTCAGCGCAGGCGGATTTCTTTCCGCGGTTCCACTGCGATTTTTTCTCAGCGGGTCAGAGCAGACTAGCCCGAACCCTTTGGCGGTAACGGTGCCTTCCGCACGGGGATACTTTTCGGGGCGCCGCCCCAATTTCCCCCCGCGTGCTGGCGGGTGCATTTCACTAGGGCGCGTGCAAAGGGCGCTCGCAGCGAATGCGCCCTCTCTCTGGTGCGGCTTTCCCCGGCTACTTCTCCCGGTAAACGCATTTCAAAATCAATGGATTGCTATCATTATATACCGGCGGGTCAAAAAATTCTACTTCTATTTTGCAACGAAAATGGGAACAAATTGCCCGCCCGTCTGTTTATTTTGTAAAAGTGATAATTTTCGTGCTTCGCATCAGGTAAATCACACCGGATACGACGGTCAGCACAGCCGTAATCCACAAAAGGATGTTAGAAATCAGCGCCAATGGGAACGATGCGGGCAGCGAGCCCATCTCCTGCACCGCCGCCAGCAGCATAATCACGATCGTAAAGGTCATCTGACTGACGGTTTTGAGCTTGCCCCAGATATTCGCCGGGATCACCACGCCTCCGCAGAGGCAATCAAGCGCACACTCGTCACGGCAAATTCGCGGGCGAGCACGATCATAACGATCCAAATATTGCACAGGCCAACCTGCATAAAGCCTAGCAGAGCGGCGGTGGTAAGCATTTTATCCGCCACAGGGTCAAGCAGCTTTCCGAATACGGTGATCTGATCATTTTTCCGCGCGAGCTTGCCATCGACCGCATCCGTAATTGCGGCCGCGCTGAATACGAGCACTGCCCACCAATAGTGGTATGGAATGCTCTGCGCCAGAAAAACAGCCAGAAAAACAGGCGCTAAAATCATGCGCAGAACAGTTAATTTATTTGGGGTGTTCATGCGGTATGTACTCCCTTCCGGTTTAAACCACTTCGCCGATCAGGTCGTAATCGGAAACGTCGAAAACTTCCACATCGACAAAGTCGCCATCCTCGAGCGCATAGCCGCAGGTAAAACGCACCGTGCCGTCAATCTCAGGCGCATCCATCCAGGTGCGGCCCGTGTAACTGTCGGTATAAGCGTCATAATCCTCTACGACGGCCCGGTAGATTTGCCCAATGCGCGCGCGGTTATTCGCTTCTACTATACCATACTGATCCTGTAGAATCAACTCTGCCCGGTGTTTTTCACCTCTTCCTCCACCTGATCCGGGAATGTGGCGGCAGGCGTCCCTTCCTCCTGCGAATAGGCGAAGCAGCCGAGCCGATCAAAGCGAATGTCCTGCACAAACTCTGCAAGCTCCGTGAAAGCTGCTTCATCCTCGCCGGGAAAGCCGGTCATCACGGTGGTGCGCAGAACGATATCCGGAATTTTCGCGCGGATGTTCTCAATCAGCGCCGTCAGGCTCGCACGCGAGCCTGTGCGGTTCATGCGGCCCAGCACCCGCTCATCGCAGTGCTGTAACGGTATATCGAGATAGTGGAGCACCTTGGGCTGGCGCGCTATCGTATCCAGCAGCTCGTCCGTAATGCGGTCCGGGTAGCAATAGAGCAAGCGGAGCCACTCAACGCCCTCAATTTCGCACAGCCGGTCCAGCAGCGCAGGCAGCATGAGCGCGCCGTAGAGATCTTCCCCATAGCGCGTGGTATCCTGCGCGACCAGAATCAGCTCCTTCACGCCAGAAGCCGCCAGCTCGCGTGCCTCTTCCACGACGCTGTCCATCTCCCTGCTGCGGAACGCTCCACGGATGCCGGGAATGGCGCAGTAGGCGCAGCAGTTTGAGCAGCCGTCGGCAATTTTCAGATAGGCCCAGTGGGGCGGCGTGGTCAATATGCGCCTGCCCTCCAACGGCATATTTTCGCGCGGCGGGAAGGAAGGCATTGCAGCCCCGGCCATGGCCGCTTCACATATTTTTACAATATCGTCATTCGCGCCGATACCGATAAGCGCATCAATCTCCGGTATTTCATCGAGTACCTCCTGCTGATATCGCTGCGCGAGGCAGCCTGTCACCACAAGGCGCTGGATCGTACCATCCCTTTTCAACTCCGCCATTTCAAGAATGCTGTCGATCGCCTCGCGCTTCGCATCCTCAATAAAGCCGCAGGTGTTCACAATTACGAGATCCGCGTCATAGGGATCATCCGCGAGCAAATAGCCCGCATCCTCAAGCTTTGCGAGCATGATTTCCGCATCCACCTGGTTTTTGGGGCAGCCGAGGGATACCATTCCGATTTTATCGGCCATTTTACGGTCAGTCCTTTCGGAAAAAATAGATGTTTCACAGTTCCTACGCCCCTATCATATCAGAAATTCAAAAAATTGAAAAGGCTTCGTTTAAAAAAGCCGTTCGCTCCAAGGCATTCGATTAGGCTCCGTATACAGAGAGAACATACAATAAGCCAAGGCTCCTGCGAAAAGTGCGCTGTACCACAATGGTATCGCCCGCTCATTCAAATTTTTTCAATCGAACAGTATCATTCATCCTCTAAGCAAAACAAACTTGGCCCCTCCTCCAGTGGAATCTCCACCGGAGGAGGGGCTCGCTTCTCTCTCCAATATCAAACGGCTCACATTACAGAATGATGCAGATCAATCCGCTACAGCCCTCGTTGATCACCTTTTCAATCGTTTCCTGTAGCTTGATACGTGCATCTGCCGGCATGCGGTAGAGCTTATTGTGCAGCCCTTCGTTCACCAGCTGATGCAGGGACGTACCGAAGATATTTGACTCCCAGATCTTCTCCGGGCTATCCTCAAACTCCTTGAGCAGGTACATCACCAGCTCTTCCGACTGGGATTCCGACCCAACGATCGGCGCGACCTCGGTGGTGATATTTGCCCGCATCATGTGGATGGATGGAGCGGAGGCACGCAGCCGCACGCCATAGCGCCCGCCCTGCTTCATGATCTCCGGCTCCTCAAGCGACAATTCATCGAGCGTCGCATCACGATGCCATAGCCTGTAGCCTCCACTTCGTCGAGCGCGTTTTTCACGCGGTCATAGGCCTTTTTCACCTGTGCGAGCTCCATCATGCAGTTCATCAGGCCCTGTTCGCTGTCGATTTCCAGCCCTGTCGCTTCTGCAAGGATTTTATAAAACAGCTCCTGATCCATCAGCACGTTCACACGCGCGCTGCCCTCAGCCAGGTTCATGTGGGAAATCTGCGCGGCTTCAATATATTCGCATTCGGTCAGCTTCGTAACCAAGCCGTTTACATCCCGCACATGCGATACCGCGGACGCAGCCTCCTGCACAGCGCCATAGGCCGCCTTGCGCAGCCAGTGCTCCGGATCGAGCGAGGTCATCCAGCGCGGCATGTCTAAGGAGATCTCCTTAACGGGGAACTCAAAGAGCACCTGCGAGAGAATCTGGCGGATCTCTTCTTCCTCCAGCTCTAGGCAATTGACGGGCAGCACCGGCACGCCGTATTTCTCCGTCATCTGGGAGGCAAGCGCACGGGCGTTATTCGTCTGCGGATACATGCAGTTAAGCAGCACGATGAAGGGCTTGTTGAGCTCTTTGAGCTCTTTGACAACACGCTCCTCCGCCTCTTCATACTCAGCGCGCGGAATATCGCTGATGCTGCCATCCGTTGTGATGACCAGGCCGATGGTCGAATGCTCGGAAATGACCTTGCGCGTGCCGATTTCAGCCGCCATGTTGAAGGGGATTTCATTCTCATACCACGGCGTTTTCACCATGCGCGGCTGGTCGCCCTCGATATAGCCCAGCGAGCTCGGCACAATATAACCCACGCAGTCGATCATGCGCACCTTGAAATGCGCCTGATCCGGCAGCGCGATCTCCACCGCATCCTCCGGGATGAATTTTGGCTCGGTCGTCATGATCGTCCGGCCAGCCGCGGATTGCGGGAGTTCGTCCGTCGCCCGCTCGCGCTGATAGTCGCCCGTGATGTTGGGTAGCACCAGCGTATCCATAAACCGCTTGATAAAGGTTGATTTGCCTGTGCGCACAGGCCCCACCACGCCGATATAGATATCCCCCTGCGTGCGCTCGGCGATATCCTGATAAATATTACGGTCTTCCATTCGCTTATCCTCCTTACTGTCCGCTTTCTTTTATATACCCGGGATGAGCAGCATGCATTTCTCCGGAACCTGTTCGCTTTCCAAATGGTTTTCACGCATGATAGCTTCCATCGTGGTGTTATAGCGGCGTGCGATATTCCATACAGACTCACCCGCATCTGAAAAATAGATTGTCAAAGCAGCGGAGGTGGAGCGCTTGATCTGCTCCTCATTGGGCCGGATTTCCGTAATCAGCCGCAAGCTGGTGGAGCAGAAAACGGAAGAGGTGATGTTCAGCTCGATGCGGACCTCCATCTGATCGCTTGCGTTGAGCACATAATCCAGTGCAGTCACCTGCACGGTGGGGTCGCAGCGAATCTTCTGCGCATCGGATTTTAGAGCCCGTTGATATTCAAAATCTACAGGCCGCTCAAGGTAATTCGGCTGTGCGTCGTGGTCGAGCACCAGCATGCAGACCGTCACCGTGCCGGAAACCGTGAGCATCCCGTCGCAAAGGAGGAATTTGCCGTTACATCCGAACACCAAAGGTCGAGCACCTTTGTCACGCTTGTGCCGGACAGGCTGACCGTGTTTTTGCACAGCGATGTTTCGTTGAAAATTTCAATCAGCTGATCGAGATCAACGCCCTTTTGCTCCACCGTCAGCTCATATTGCGTGGAATACGCGTCCGTCACAACGGGCACCTCCACCTCCCGGTAAGCGCGCACGCATGCGCATACGCGCACATTCATATCGAGCAGCCGCAGCTCCCCGGAGGAATCGGATTTCGGCGTGACCTCCAGCCCCATGACCTCCAGCCGGATATCGCTGCCGCAATCCTCATCGATGCCGTCCACCTCGACGATCTGGCTGATAGGCATCGTATGTTCGATCGTTTCCAGCTCATTCTCGTTGGTATCCGCGCAGTAAAGAGTTTTCACGGCCAGTTCGCCCTTAATCAGGCATTTGTTCTGGATCACTTTGATATCCTGTGCGAGCGCGATCGCGTTGCAGCGAATGATCTGCAACAGGCGCTTTACTCTCCCCGATCTCCAGCACCTCGGTTAAGGGGAACATCCGCTCCACCAGGCCAACGGCGCTGCTGGCGCCTGCGTTTTCTTTTGCAGCTGCACACCGCAGCCATCCACGCCGGAAATCAGGTTTTCCTCCCGCCGGACGGTCACGGAAATATTGACGGAAACCGTTCCATGAATATCCGCCCGCCGCTGGCTGACCGCGCGGCAGTTTACATATTCCGCTTTCAGGCGGACGCTGACGCACGGGCTGTCGGGCAGATTTTTTACCTCGACATATTTGGAAAACGGCAGGTTCTGTTCAAAGCAGCGAACCCGTGCATCCTCCCCCACATAAATAAGGCGAACGAGCACTGTTCCATCCACTGTAATCCGTTCGCCGGACACCTGCGAACCGGTCACGCGCGGTGTGACCGTACATTTTAAAATCCGCAGTATGTCGGGGCAATAATCCGGCAGGGTAAGGTCACTGTCAACGGACTGTTCTACACTGCTTCATATATCAACTCGTTGACACAAACGGCTTGCCTGAGCACCTCAAAATCCATAAGGTCTACCTCTCCTTCTCGGAAACAGCCGTGTGCCGGCCTTTCCTTGGTATTCGTTTCTATCCATCTATATTCACATCATGTCCCGTGTATGTATGGCGCCAAAAAATCTCTGTGGCGATGTGGCAATGCATCCCTCCCTACGTCCCTTTGCCTGTTTTCGTTTCTCGGAGTTGCTTCTAGCCCGTTCGGAGAAAAAATTTCAAAAAAGTGATTGACAAAATCCGCAACTCTCGCTATAATAATGACTGTCGCGCGAGAGTGGCGGAATCGGCAGACGCGCACGTTTGAGGGGCGTGTGGTAATCCCGTACGGTTCAAGTCCCGTCTCTCGCACCATCCCAAAGGGCGATGGAGTTTTCACAAAAGCTTCATCGCTTTTATATGCAGCTGTGGCGGAATTGGCAGACGCGCTAGATTCAGGTTCTAGTGAAAGCAATTTCATAAGGGTTCAAGTCCCTTCAGCTGCACCAGGCAAAACCCCCGTAACTATGTCGTTTGGCATGGTTACGGGGGTTTTTATGTTTTATTTCCGCGCCTGTTTTTGTGCTTTGCTCCCTTTTGCTCCCCTTGTCATTTCAGAACGATGCTTCCGCGCCTTCTCAAATGTGATCACAACGGCCTCTTTCTTCTGGCGCCTGCGTCACATGCGTATAGCGCTGATCAGTGCTGATCTAATAATACATCTAAGCAGCGTACCGCATAGACCTCTCACCTGTTTCACTCTTCGCCGGCTGCCGGAGAAAGCACCCGGAACATGAAATGCCATATCCTGACTTTTGGAAAGAGGTCTGAGAAAATGAATCGCGAGTCAACCACTGCGAGCAAAATCAACCAGAAGCACACCCAATTGACGCTAAAAAGCGGGCCGCCCAACACAGGCGGCCCGCCTCTGCCGCGGTAACGGTCCCGGCAGGATAGCACATAAGAAAAATTTCTTACTACACTCCTCGTTACGTCCCGCTATCCGTGCTTATTATAACTCATAAAATGGTAATTTGCAATATTTCTTTCGATCAAAGAGAAAAATAAACACAAAGTGTTATTTCAAACCTTCTATTCCACAGATAGCTCGCCTAACCCCTGATTGCCACCCTCTCCACGTGCTTGCGCATCTTGCTCAACCGCCCTGCAAAGATCTCTTTGTACGGCCAGCGTTGCAAGCGTATCCCCAAGTTGTGTGAACACCGCTGCGGTCAATGCCAGCTCTGAATCAGATAACTTGCCGGCCATCAAAGACGCCAAAGCAGAGATAGAAGCGGTCAATTCGCATCCATTCATTTGAATCACCGTTATCATACTATGCATGGAGCTGGCAATCGTTCAAACCCTGTCTATCGTCCAACAATTGTAGGCAAAGCAATGCAATCATTACATAATCTTAAAATTCGGGTAAATATCCCAATATAAATATTTTTATATTGTGCTTTCTGTTATTTCGTGTATAATATGTATCATATCGTAATTTTTTAAAAGATTCAGCAGGCATTGAGGTGCGGGGAATCCCCTATCCGGCCCTGCACCCTGCCAATCGATCAAACGAGGTGATGGTGTGGAGCCTGCGGAGCATGGGAAATCTGGAAGATTCGGCATCACATTGTCGATACGGTACTGATCGTTAACCTGACGCCGTTGGAAGGTATTCCCTATTCCAATGGCCGGCCTGATGAGCGCGTTTCTGTTTTTTGGAGGAGAGCGATTTGTTGGAACGAGCGGGGATACTGCGCAATGAAGAATTGGCAGGCGTTACCCGAAGCTATCTGCGCATTCGTGGTCATACGCCATCCGCAACATAGAAGTGGCTGTTCAACCCCTCTGCTATCCGATTTCCCGTATAACCGTGCCGTTCGGATCGATAAAAACAACCTTGCCAACCGCCGCATCCTGAAACTCTGTGAGGATAACGCCGGAGATCTGCGTCATCTCAGCCTGTGTGATCTCCTTACTCTTTTCAGCATAAGTATCCTCCAGCGCCATAAAGAGCACCTGAGCCACCTTGGCGTCGTCAACAATCCGGCTATCGATATCCGCCTTGATTTTGCTCACCTTTTCCCCGGTAATATCCGCAAGCAGCTGGTAAACCGGCAGGCCGTAGCCTGCGATCCGGGCATAATTTTGCGCGTCATCCTGTGTAGTCAGGTTATAAAATAATTTTCCAATTTCTGCAACGTCGCACTGCGAAAGCCCAGTTCTTCCGCCGCGCCGCAGAGGCCAGGGAAAAAGGCGTCCATCTGCTCTGTGTCGAAAAAGCCGGATAACATCACAGATGCAGAAGCATATTTTGTAGATTCTTCTTTTAATGTGATCTCCGCCCGCACTACACCATCCTGCCGGAACACATCCGCCTTGCCGATATGATGATACCAGCCCTTACTGGAATGCTTGCTAAGCAGCTTGGCCAAAGAAGCGGAAAGCGTTTCATCCGGCGCCTCCCATGTCACCTCAGCGGAGCTGTTAGGAACAGGGCCGCCGCTGGATTCATCGGGAGGAAGGCCATCCCTCCCGCAGGAAACAAGCGATAAAAGGAGCAGGGCGGCAACCGCCGCATAGAACAATCGTTTTTTCATTTCCATTCTCCCGCTTTGATCGTTTCGAAAAATTCATGTTTTATTATACGGGTTTCCAAAAGCTTTGTAAATATAAAACTACAAAACCGGAGAAGGCGCCTGCACAGCGGGAAATTGAAAAAACAGGCCGCTGCAAAACATATAGTTTGCAGCGGCCTGTTTATAGATACGTTTTAATTAAAAAACAATTTTCAGAATGATGTGGAGAATCACCTTTGCCACGCGCACAAATACTTCCTTAAAAATGTGCTCGATCCAATCAATAACCGGCCCTTTTTCCTCCCGCAGGGCATTTTGGGCGGCGGTCAGCGCCTTTTGGGCGAAGTCTACCTTCTGCTGGTCGCCCGCCAGAATGCTGTCATCCGCGAGCACCTTTTCCGCATTGGCGAGCGCAATCCGGAAGGCCGCTACAGAAGCTCCGTATATTTGGAGGTCTCCACTGCTTGGCAGCGTCTACCGCGGCGGCAAGTGCCGCCTTATCCGCCAGGAGCCCATCCGGGCTGACGCGCTGAAGCATAGCGGGCAGAAGCTGGGCATAAGCGGCAAGCGTATCCTTTGCGCGGGAGCCCCACTCGTTCTCAATAAAGGTCAGGTCGTCGCGGCCCGGCACGTGCATGACCTCGCCGGATTCCGTTTCATAAGCGCCGGTGCTGCCCCACTCCGGGTGATCGGGGTCATCCGGCAGCTCCCAGTTAGCCGCCTCAAAATACACATAGGGCAGGCCGATATTTTTAAAGGAAGCATGGTCGCTCCAGTCGCCCGTCGTGGGCGTCTGAAGGGCGTTGAGCTCCGTGTCGTTGAGACGGATACCGAGCCCAAGCTCATCGGCAAGCGCTTTCGTCTGATACACACCCCAGGCCTGATCGACTTCTCCGGTTTGCTCATTCACTATGCCGCCATAAACATAGCGGTAAGTGCCGGCCAGGATTGAATCCAGATTGATCATCAGAACGGTATTTGCAATTTCTTCCGCGCTCATGCTATCCGCATACGCCTTGGAGCCGCGAAGCCCCGCTTCCTCCGCGCCAAAGAAAATGAATTTGATGGTATAAGGCGTGCTGACGCTGAACATACGCTTAGCTGTTTCCAGCGTGACAGAGGTACCGGAGCCGTTGTCGTCCACGCCAGCGGTATTAACGCTGTCATAATGCGCGCCTACGATGATCTGCTTCTCAGATCGGCCGGGCTTGGTCACGATCACATTCCGGCTGTCAACCGTCGTGCCGCGGCTAGTGTAGCTGAAGGCCTGCTGTGCCACCTCATAGCCGAAGCTTTCCAGCTCGCCCGCAATATATGCGGCGGCTTTTGCCTCCTGCTCCGTACCCGCACGGCGCGCGCGCAGGTTGGCATCCAGATACTGTACATAGCTGTAAGCATCCGCTCCATAGGCGGTAGAATCGTCCGCCGCAACAGCGGTGATCCCACAGGAGAACACCGTGCACAGCATCACAAGCGCCATCAGTGCCGCAAGGAATGACTTCTTTTTCATAAAATTGCTCACCCTTTCCTTCTTCTCGCAATCTCAGCGCTGCAAAGCGCTAAAACATGTTTCTCAGTTTAGCCTTTTTTCAGCCCGCGTCAATGGGAAAGGGAGAATTTGCATGTACAAGATCAGGGCAGCTTTCAATGAATTTTTATAATTTTTGATGAATAAATATTACTTTTTACGCTTTGACAATGCATATTATGCAATTGTTAATACAGTCAAGGTGTAACCATACTACTGATTTTCAGCGAACACATAGGTTTCTTCCCCGGAATCCGACCGGTAGCGGTAAACATCATAAAACAGCTTATCGTATTTGATCCGCCCGCCCTCTGATACAATTTTCAGGCTATACTGCGGCGGAAGCCGGTAGTATTTGACAAACACATAATCCCGTGCCTCCAACAGGAAAAAGGCGAGCAGCATCACGCCCAATGCCGCGAGCAGTGCCCGCTTCGGCCTGGCTTGAAAGGTGAAAAACACTGCGGCTGCCAGCAGCAGGATCCCAACGATGGCCCCATAGAAGGCTACAAAGGATGTATCAAACCCTAAAAAAAGCAAGGAGCCCGCCAACAACACCGCGCCCAGCGCATAAAGCAAATTCCGCCAAATGCGACGGATGCGCTTTTCCGCCGCCTCCAATGTATGAAGCACAAGCGCATCTGATTTCGCCAGCTCCTGCCCTGGTTGATCGCTTCCCCTGAGAGCAGCTCGTTTATAGAAACCCCAAGCGCCTCGCTTAACGGCCGGAGCAGGGCAATATCCGGCAGGCCCTTGCCGGTTTCCCAACGCGATACGGCTTTATCCGTTACGCCAAGCCGTGTGGCCAGTTCCCTCTGCGTCCATCCCTTTTCGCGGCGAAGCGCCGCAATAAAGCATCCAATTTTTTGATGATCCATTTTACAATCGCCTCCTTGCAGACAGCATACCGCAAGCTAGCGCAAAAATCACCCTATGCATCGTAGAACCGGCCGTTTTCCAGCATATATTCCGCTGGATGGCGCCTTACTGACCAGAACGCCACCGCCTCAGCCGCAGGGAATTGAGCACCACGCACACCGAACTCAGCGACATCGCGCCCGCCGCAAGCATCGGTTCATGAGCGGCCCGCCAAATAAATATAGTACGCCCGCCGCCACGGGGATGCCTAGCGTATTGTAGGCAAACGCCCAGAAGAGATTCTCCTGAATGATGCGCAGCGTCCGGCGGGAAAGCGCGATGGCCTGCGCCACCAGGGAAAGATCATCCCGCATCAGCACGATGTCGGCCGATTCGATTGCCACATCCGTGCCGGAGCCGACGGCGATGCCGATTTCCGCCATCGTCAGGGCGGGCGCGTCATTGATGCCGTCGCCTACCATGGCCACCGTTTTCCCCTTCTTTTGGAGCTGTTCTATCACATCCGCCTTCTCAGAGGGCAAAACATTTGCGAACACTTCGCTGATGCCAACCTGCTTTGCAATCGCCTGCGCAGTGGCCTCATGATCACCCGTGAGCATCACAACCTGCACGCCCATATCCCGGAGCTGCCCGACGGCATCTATGCTGTTTTTCTTCACGGTATCCGCTACAGCGATCACACCCGCCACACGCCCACCGCACGCTGCCAACATCGGCGTTTTCCCCTCCTGCGCAAAAAGCTTTGCCTGGGCAAGGCAGGGTTTTACGTCATCCCGCTTTCCGCCATGAGCGCTTCATTGCCAAGGAGGATCGCTTCCCCTTCCACAACTGCGGAGATGCCACGCCCCGGCAGCGCTTCAAACTGCTGCGCATCCAAGAGCGTGATCCCCTGCTCTGCCGCATATGCAACGATCGCATCGCCCAGCGGATGCTCGCTGCCCTTCTCCGCCGAGGCGGCTATGCGCAGAAGTTTCTCCCTTTCAAAACCGGGCGCCGGGATCAGATCGATCACTTTCGGCTTGCCATTGGTAATTGTCCCAGTTTTGTCAAAGACTACTGTTGTGAGCTTATGCGCGGTTTCCAGCGCAACACCGCTTTTGATAAGAATGCCGTTTTCCGCGCCTTTCCCGGTGCCCGCCATAATGGCAGTCGGTGTGGCAAGGCCAAGCGCACAGGGGCAGGCAATCACCAACACCGCCACAAAAACCGTCAGTGCAAAAGCAACGCCTTTGCCAGCGATCAGCCAGGCGGCAGCCGCAACAATCGCGATAACAACAACGGCTGGAACAAACCATCCGGAGATTACATCCGCCAGCCGCGCGATGGGCGCTTTGGAATTCTGCGCCTGCTCAATCATGCGCACAATTTGGGAGAGCGCCGTATCCCCGCTTTTTTGATCCGTCCGTATACGGATAGATCCATTTTTGTTCACTGTGCCGCTGTAGACAAAATCACCCTCCTGTTTTTCCACAGGGATGCTCTCTCCTGTGAGCATGCTCTCATCCACAGATGTGTAGCCATTCATCACTGTGCCATCCACAGGGATATGCATGCCGGGCTTCACGATCACCGTATCGCCAAGCTCCACTTCTTCCGCTGCCACGGTAACCTCTACGCCGTCGCGCACTAAGATCGCCGTTTTGGGGGCAAGTTCCATCAAGCGGTAAATCGCCTCAGAGGTTTTCGACTTGCTGCGGGATTCAAGCATCCGGCCAAGCAGGATGAAGGTGATAATAATCCCAGCGGATTCAAAATACAACTCGTGGACAGCGCCTATTTTCCCCCTCCAAACCATGACGACTGAATAAACACTATAGAGAAATGCCGCGGCAGAGCCGATCGCCACTAGCGTATCCATATTCGGGCTTCCATGCAGAACCGCCTTGATTCCTTTGCTGTAAAAGCTGCGGCCCGCATAGAGGATCGGCAGCGTCAAAATCAGCTGGCACAGCGCAAAAGCAAACGCATGGTGCATCGGATTAAGAAAGGGGGGCAGAGGCAGGCCCACCATATGGCCCATGGCGATATAGAGCAAGGGTGCTGCAAAAACGATCGCCAGAATAAAGCGGCGGCGGATGCTGTCCGTCCGTTTGGCAGTGCGTTTCTTTTCCGCCTCCACATCTCGTTTTGTCTCCACCTGCAAGGGGGTATAGCCCGCCTTCGCTATGGCGAGCTTAATATCGGCGATCCGCACCTTTGCCGGGTTAAACGAAACGGCAGCCCGATTGGTTGCTATGCTCACGCTCGCCTGCTCCACACCGTCAAGCCGTCCAATCGCCTGTTCGACCGCCCGTGAACAGGCCGCGCAGGTCATGCCGTCCACGGGCAGGATAATAGATCGGGCTGTCTGATTGGCTTTCTCTGAATCGCTCATATACAAAACCATCCTTTAAGGAACTCTATCCATGATAGAAAGGAAGTCCGCTAACATAGGAATTCCTTTGCCAAACGAAAACCCTTCCATATGATTTAGTTTAAGCGAAATTCCGTAAAAAATCCCACGATCTCTTTGTAAGAAACGGAATATAGATACGAGTTGCCTGATGCAATAGGCGAGATGCGTTTCGCTTTGCTCTTCTTCCAAAAAAATGCCCGCTCCGACATCAGCCGGAACGGGCGCTCATTTTAATGTTTATCCAACAATTTAGCCAAGCTCCGCGAAATACTTGATCGTGCGGACCATCTGGCTCGTGTAGGAGTTCTCGTTGTCATACCAGGAAACAACCTGCACCTGATACAGGCCGTCGCCCAGCTCGGACACCATCGTCTGCGTGGAGTCGAAGAGGGAACCGTAACGGATGCCGATGATATCAGAGGAAACGATCTCATCCTCATTGTAGCCAAAGCTCTCGGAAGCGGCAGCCTTCATCGCGGCGTTGATGCCTTCCTTGGTGACGTTCTCGCCCTTGACAACAGCGGTGAGAATCGTCGTGGAGCCGGTCGGAACCGGAACGCGCTGCGCGGAGCCGATGAGCTTGCCGTTGAGCTCCGGGATAACCAGGCCAATTGCCTTGGCGGCGCCGGTGGAGTTCGGCACAATGTTAGCGGCGCCGGCACGAGCCCTGCGCAGATCGCCCTTGCGATGCGGGCCATCGAGGATCATCTGATCGCCAGTGTAGGCGTGAATGGTGGACATGATACCGCTCTGGATCGGGGCATAATCATTGAGGGCCTTCGCCATGGGCGCAAGGCAGTTTGTGGTGCAGGAAGCGGCGGAGATAATTTGATCTTCAGCCGTCAGGGTGTTTTCATTAACGCTGAAAACGATCGTTTTCAGGTCATTGCCCGCGGGAGCGGAGATGACAACCTTCTTCGCGCCTGCCTGAAGGTGGGCGGAAGCCTTATCCTTGGAGGTGAAGAAGCCTGTGCACTCAAGCACGACGTCTACGCCCAGCTCGCCCCAGGGGAGCTCAGCGGGGTTGGCATTCTTGTAAATCGTGATGACCTTGCCGTCCACCGTGATGGAATCCTCGCCCGCCTCAACAGTGTGACCGTCATAACGGCCCTGGGCGGTATCATACTTGAGAAGATGAGCAAGCATCTTCGGGCTGGTCAGGTCGTTGATCGCAACGACGTCATAGCCCTCGGCGCCGAACATCTGACGGAACGCAAGGCGGCCAATGCGGCCAAAACCATTGATTGCTACTTTTACTGACATTCTAACTACCTCCATATGATTATTACATGGACATGCGTATATATATTAACCCTTTCCGCAGAAATATGCAAGGATTTCGCTGTAAAATGAACCACTGCGGGTAAGTTTTGTTAATGCTCAACAAAATCTCAAATTGCCAAAAGAAAAAGGGTATGATATGGACGAACTTCCCGGCCAAACGAAACCAAACAAGGAGCTATCATACGTGCTTTCTTTTCTTCAAAATAGATTTGACAGGCTGGCAGCGATCCCAGTCTGCCCGGAAAATGAATCGCAGCTGCGCGAAGAAATCCACCTGCTGCTCACGCTCTCCCATCTGTGCGCCGCAAGCGCAGATCAAACGCAAAAGCAGAATCTGGCGCATTTGACGCAGGGCTGCCACAACATCCTGCGTAAGCTTGAAAACCTGATGCTTTGCCACGCGCATGTTTTCCCTTTTGAATCCTGTGCGTTCGTTTCCTTCCTCGATGATATCTGTTGCGCATGCGATCTCTTGCTCAGCGGTTGCGGCAAACGTGTTTTATTCGATGCAGATTTGCATCTGCAAGCCTTTTCATACGATCCGGGGCACAGCGGCCTTTTGCCAAATGGCTACGACAAATGTGCTTTATTCCATATCGGAACGCCGGAAGCGCTTGTTGCGTGCGCTCCCGGGCCTGTGCGTACCGCGCTGTTGAACCTGATTGCAAACGCCGCCCTCCATTCGCAATCCACCACTATTCTTGTTCGCCTTTCCTGCACGCCCAGCCATATGCTCGTTACCGTGCGCAGCGCCGGAGAAACCTCTCTTTACGCGCTTCAACGGGGAACGGATACGGCCGGTTCAGGCCTGTGCGCCGTGCGCCGGTGCGCGGAGCTGCATAAAGGCACGCTCTTCTTCCAAAGTGATGAATACGGTACGGCGGCGGCGTTTGCCCTGCCGCGGGATTTGGAAGCTCCGGAGGAAGCGTATCCCCTCCCCCAACCGGATTTTGTGGAATATATCTGTGACAGGATGAGCGTGTACACGGGGTTGTGCGGGCTGTGCCCATGCCCGGTGTGAAAGAAAATAAACTCAGCCGTCAACCGCTTTTAAATGGCCGTCTTCCATCAAGTAGCGAGAATTACTATATGCGGCAACCTCGTTATCATGCGTCACAACAACGATACTGATTCCGTGTTGATTTAAGCGCCGCAAAAGCTCCATGATCTGTCGTGATGTTTCGCTGTCCAAAGCACCGGTAGGTTCATCGGCTAAAATAATTTTGGGATGGTTGATCAATGCGCGGGCAATTGCCACCCGTTGCTTTTGCCCACCGGAAAGTTGATTGACATTCTTATTCATCTGGTTTTCTAAATCGACCAATCGAAGGGCCTCAACCGCTCTGCCCTGCAATTCCCTATAAGGGGTTCGATTAAAATATAAAGGCAATGTTACATTGAACAAAACGCTTTGGCTTGATATGAGAGAAAAATCCTGCATAACAAACCCTATTTTTTCATTTCGCAGCTTTGCCTTTTGCGGCTCAGTGAAACTCTTTACAGATTTTCCCTCTATCATATAATCCCCGCAATCGTAGTCATCCAGGCAGCCCATAATATGAAGCAGCGTTGATTTTCCAGACCCTGATTTTCCCTGAATCGAAATAAAATCCCCTTCCTCCACGTGGAAACTCACTTGACACAATGCCTGAAATTTTTGGCCTCCAACCGGATAGGTCTTGCTAATATTTTGAAGCTGGAGCATCATTCCACCCTCCTATAGATTTCAATCGGTGAATTCTTTCTTAATACGCTATATATCATTCCTTGCGATATGAGGATCAGGATTCCAATATAAATCATAGCGCTTATAATACTGTAAGCGTCGAACCAGACTTCCCCGAAATCCAAAATTCTTCTGGCATTCAAAAAGCTATAACCGCTTACCATCAAGATCGTTGCAATCAGAGCTGTCAGCCCAATGAGAGCGATCCCCGCCGATGTGTAAAACAATATATTTCTCCGGCTACACCCACATAAAGAATACACTGCATACTGATTAATTTGAAAGGTGAGCAAAACGGACACGCTCAACAGCATAACCGTAGAGATCACCATCAAAAAGATGGGAAAGGGTAGGATTTCTTTTGCCTGCTGATGGATTTGCGCTCTAGTGGTTTCTACAATTTGAGCCATCGGTGCAGTTGAACCATATTCCGCTATTTCCTGGCGAAAAGCTTCTTTTTCCGCCTGCGTTACATCATCCTGATATCGAATAATGAAATAAGGGTCCGAAACGATGCTGTTATTTTGTTTCAATTGATCCATCAGGCTCTCTGTCACAGGCACTATAAACTGATCTCCCTGTGAAAAAAAATAGGAGGCATTTAACATATCCGCAGTCCCTGAGCTATTGAAAGCAGGCGTATAGGCATATGGTCCGAGAGAACCGCAAACCCTGACGCCAAGTTGAAAGGGCTGTTTTCCATCGATTGTCAACAAAATTTCCTCTCCTACTTTTGCCTTTGATTCCTGTGAACCCCCAATGACTGCTGGAAGCGATTGTGTACCTTCCACAGAATCCGGCATCCACTTTCCGCGCGTGACACGCAGTGGAAAGGCTGCTGCATCGGTGCATCATACAACATGACCACATGGCGTACCTTTTTATATTCCGTTACCGCAAACTGTGCTTTTAGGACTTCGGCGACAATGCTATAAGAATCCATTTTTTCAATCAATTGCTGTGTATACGCTTCATCCAAAGAACCCGGACCGGAAAGTTCCTGCATGAAATAGTCTGCATTTTCAAGCCCCGCATGTGCCAATAAGTCAAGGTATAGGTGCTCAGACGATACTGGCCCAATGAAACTGTCATTACCAGAAGAGAAATCGTCATAATAACCAACACCAAAATAGAAGGAACTACGTTTTGGCGATAGGTTCTAAGATCAACCTGATTTTTTTCACGCTTTGCTTCCCCCTATTCACTTTGGTTTTTCGATGTGATTAAAGAGTCTTTTCGATATTTCCACAAAAACGGGATAGACGCCAGACAGGATAATCCGATCATTAACAGATAAATCACGAGGAAGTCGATTCCTGACAACCGGATTCCAGAGGCAAGATTAATCCGATCAAATAAAACGGTCTGAAACAGCAGATAAAAAAGGATTCCGCCCAAAATTGTAAGGGATGTAAGCACGAAAATATCAACAAACAGAATTGCAATTACGTTTCTTCTGGAGGCCCCTACAATGGAGTAAACGATATTTTCATGCCGGTTCTGGTCAATCATATATTTCATCAGGAATAAAAATGAAAT
>ENA-OQEN01000132-OQEN01000132.1-human-gut-metagenome-genome-assembly--contig:-NODE-132-length-30910-cov-3.029464_pt1 | contig 30910 bp, 27 predicted proteins | sample MGYA00242791_ERZ504627 | MGnify/ENA primary metagenome ERZ504627 (study PRJEB26092, sample SAMD00036316) | human gut metagenome | host: Homo sapiens | study: EMG produced TPA metagenomics assembly of... | reverse complement strand
ATTAAATTATACATTTACTATCAGAAATAGGCAATATTTTCTGTAATAAATTTTTCGAAAAAAATCTTTGAAACTGTGGTAATAACTACCAAAAAATGAATGTAAATTACGTGAAAAATGGCAAAAATGAGTTTAAAACCACTAAAAAGATTGACAAATCTGACAATAGGAAATAAAATAATCTCAGATACGAAAAAAATAGAAAATTTTAGGAAAGAGGAATGGTAATTTGGAGGCCAAAGAAAATCTCAGAGGCTCCGGAATACTTCTTTCAATCTCGAGTCTGCCGTCACCATATGGTATAGGTACTCTTGGAGAGAGGCTTACAATTTTGTTGATTTCCTTGGTGATTTGAAACAGAAGTACTGGCAGGTTCTTCCGGTTGGCCCCACCATATTTGGCGATAGTCATATCAGCATCATCAGGCTGTGCGGGCAATATCTATTTCATAGATTTAGATAAGCTGGTAGATGAGGGGTTGTTAGAGAAGGAAGAGATCCTGGGGTATAACTGGGGCACAGACGAATCAGAAATTGATTATGCAGCATTGCATCAGAACAGATGCAAGATTTTACAAAAAGCGTTTGAAAGATTTGATACAAATGCACAAGATTTTCAGGATTTTGTAAAAAAACAGTCGGAGTGGCTTGAACAATATGCATTATTTATGACACTGAAAACCGACAATTTATACAAAAATTGGAGCGAGTGGTCAAGCGAGTATAGAAATCCGCAAACGGTTGCGCTTGAAAAGTACCAAAAAAAGAATTATAATACAATTACTTTTTGGAAGTTCTGCCAATATAAATTCTTCGAGCAATGGGAGGATTTAAAAAATTATGCTAACTCAAAAGGTGTCTACATAATAGGTGATATCTCATTCTATGTAGGATATGACAGTGTGGATGTGTGGGCAGAGAGACAACTCTTTATGATGAGCGCAAACGATACACCAGAGTATGTTGCAGCTGCCGGTCCTGATAAGTATTCAGAGAGCGGACAGGTGTGGGGCAATCCGATGTATGACTGGGATGCCATGAAGGAGGACAACTTCTCATGGTGGAGAAAGCGAATGCGTGTATGCAGAGAACTTTTTGATATTGTCAGGATTGATCATTTCGCAGGAATTGTGAAAGCATATGCGGTACCGTACGGACAGGATAAGAGCCTATCCGGGAAATGGTTCAAGGGACCGGGACGCAGGCTTGTCAATGCAATTAACGAAGAGCTTGAAGGGGTTAATGTAGTGGCTGATGATTATACATCAGCAAGCCTTTTACCGGGAGTGAAAAAGCTCCTTGCAAAATCGGGCTGGATGGGAACTAAGGTCATGATGTTCGCTTTTGATGGTGATCCGACAAACGAATATCTGCCACACAATTATACCGATTCACATGTAGTTGCATATATTGGCACACATGACAATGAGACGATAGTTGGTTCATTCAGTGACAAGACAGATTATGAGCTTGCTTATATGTATGAGTATCTGAATATTGAAAATAAATCACAGGTTCCAAATGCTCTTATCAGGGAGCTGTATCACAGCACCGCAGAGCTGGCGATAGTCAGATGCAGGTATATTAGAGCTTGGAAATGAGGCGAGGATGAATTATCCTTCGACAGTCGGACATAACTGGAGATGGCGCATGACAAGTAAGCCACACAGATTGGACAACGAAAAGATAGCCTGGATTAGAAACATTGCGGTGGTTTACCGCAGATAATTAATTTGATATAAGTTGCACAGCAATTTATATATATACTTTTTTACATTTTATATTCAAAAAGGAGAGGAAGATATGAAGAAGAAGTATTAGCATCTTTACTTTGCGCATCTATGGTAGCAACAATGTTTGCAGGATGCGGAAGCAGCAATGGAAAAGGAACAGAGAAAGCCGACAAGAAGGACGGCGGTAAGGAGACCATTACAGTAATGGGACCTGCAGAGGATTTAGATGATGCAAAGGGTGCTTGGCTCAAGACAGAGTGCGAGGCATTTGCTAAAGCAAATCCTGATTTCAACATCGAGTTCAAGTATGTTACATCATCTGAGCAAGATGCAAAGGACGTTGTTACAAAGGATCCTAAGGCAGCAGCTGATGTTTACATGTTTGCAAACGATCAGCTTGAGCCATTAATTAAGGCTAATGCTATTGCTAAGTTAGGTGGAGAGGCAGCAGATTATGTTAAGACATCTAACTCAGAGGCTATGGCAGCAACTGTTACATATGATGGAGACATCTACGCAGTTCCTTATACATCAAACACATGGTTCATGTACTATGACAAGAGAGTTTTCTCTGAGGATGATGTAAAGAGCCTTGATACAATGCTTACAAAGGGTAAGGTTTCATTCCCATTTGATAACGGCTGGTATCTCAATGCATTCTATGCAGCAAACGGATGTACAATCTTCGGAGACGGAACAGACAAGCTGCCGGATATGATTTCAGCGGAGATAAGGCAGTAGCAGTTACAAACTACATCGTAGATTTATTTGCAAATCCAAACTTCGTAATGGATAACAATGAGGGATCACTTGGTCTTGCTGGACTTAAGGATGGTTCAGTAAACGCTTACTTCAATGGTAACTGGAACTATGACGCAGTTAAAGAGGCACTTGGTGAGGAGAACGTTGGTGTTGCAGCTCTTCCTACAATCAATATTGGTGGAAAAGACTGCCAGTTAAAGGCATTCTTAGGATCTAAGGCTATCGGTGTTAACCCTAACTGCAAGAACCAGGAAGTAGCAGTTAAGCTTGCAGCATTCCTTGGAAGTGAGGATGCACAGCTTGCTCACTTCAAGTTAAGAGCACAGGCTCCTGTAAACAAAGATCTTGTAACAAACGAGGAAATCGCAGCAAATCCTGTAGCAGCAGCTATGGCTAAGGTTTCATCTGATTGTTCAGTAGCACAGCCTATCATTGATATGGCAGGTTACTGGGATGCAGCTACACCATTCGGTGATGCTTTCCAGAACGGTGCAGAAGGCCAGATTACAAAGGACAATGCAGCTCAGAAGACAGAGGACTTCAATACTCAGCTTAATGATTCTCTTAAATAATTAAGTAGATCAGATTATGATTCCAAGGTTCCGGGTAGCCGGAATCTTGGAATAAATTAGTTTAAAGGAATGGCATATATAATGCATGCCAGGAGGAAAAGTATGATAGGAGCAAACAAAAAGAAAAAAGTTTCGGAATTTGCTACTCCGTATACTGTTGGCAATGCCTCACAAAAGGCGGAGCTACAGTTAAGCTATCGGCACTCGTAATGGGTCTTGCAATATGGCTCATAAGCAGATTATAAAGGGTCTGATTTTTCTTGCTATAGAGATTGCATATATAGCATATATGGTTAGCGCTGGTGCTTATTACATTTCCATGCTGCCTTCACTTGGCTGGAGAAAACAGGAAGAGGTATTTAATGAGCAGAAGCAGATTTATGAATATGTTGCAGGCGACCAGTCAGTATTATTACTGTTATATGGCGTCATAACAATTGCCATCACAGTATTATTTATTTACATGTGGTGCGAGAATTTAAAGAGCGGATATAAGGCAGAATGCCTTTCAAAAGCTGGAAAAGAAATCAATTCTTTTGGCAAAGATGTCAAGGATTTATTTGATAAAAACCTACATAAGACACTTATGTTTCTCCCACTTATGGGAATATTTATTTTTACAGTTTTACCATTGCTGTTCATGATTCCAATGGCCTTTACAAACTATTCAGTAAAGGGTGATCATCTGGTATTGTTCGACTGGACAGGCTTTGCCTCATTCGGACAGGTGCTTGGACTTGGTGGTAAGCTTGGTAAGATATTCTGGAGAGTACTCGGATGGACAATCTGCTGGGCTGTATTTGCAACCTTCCTTTGTAACTTCCTTGGACTCCTTCTTGCTATCGTTATCAATCGTAAAGAGACACATTGCAAGGCATTCTGGCGTACATGCTTTGTTATCTCAATTGCGGTACCGCAGTTCGTATCACTCCTTGTAATGAGACAGATGTTCCAGCCACAGGGTGCTGTTAATAACCTGCTTTTGGAGTGGGGCTGGATTGATAACCCGCTTCCATTCTGGACCAACACTATGTGGGCGAGAGTTTCTGTTATTCTCATCAACTGCTGGGTAGGTATTCCGTATACCATGCTTCAGGTTACAGGTGTATTACAGAATGTGCCTTCAGAGCTTTATGAGGCTGCAAAGATTGATGGTGCAAACGCAGCACAGATCTTCTTTAAGATCACACTCCCATATATCATGTTTATCATGGGACCATATATCATCACACAGTTTACCGGAAATATCAACAACTTCAACGTTATCTACCTGTTATCAGCAGGAAAGCCTACACCTGTCGGAGACAGTGCAGGAAAGACGGACCTTCTGGTTACATGGTTGTACAAGCTGACTATTGATAATCAGGAGTACAATATCGGTGCCGTTATCGGTATCCTCACATTCATTGTACTTTCTATCGTAGCGCTTGTTACATACAGAAATACAAAATCATACAAGGATGAGGAGGGATTCATGTAATGAGTAGTGTAGCAAAAGCAAAAAAACCTATGTCTGCCGGACGTGCTAAGAAAGTAGCAAAGAATTCCCTTGTTCATATCATTCTTGGAATACTTGCTGTAGTATGGCTGTTCCCAATTTTCTGGATTATTATGACAAGCTTTAGAGCTGAGAGTGGTGCTTATACAAAGTACTTCTTCCCACATGGCCTTACATTTAGCAACTATACAAGGCTGTTCACAGAGACTACACTGTTGAACTTCCCGAGAGCATTTTTTAATACACTGTTTATTTCAGTGATCTCATGTATCATTTCAACAGTATTTGTACTTTCTGTTGCGTATAGTATGTCACGACTGAGATTTAAGATGCGTAAGCCTTTCATGAATCTGGCTATGATTCTTGGATTGTTCCCAGCCTTCATGTCAATGGTTGCAGTATACTTTATCTTAAAGGCTATCGGACTTACAGATGGCAGTATGCTTCGAATTTCATTGATTCTGATTTACTCAGCAGGAGCAGGAACAGGCTTCTATATCGCAAAGGGATTCTTTGATACTGTGCCTAAGTCTCTTACTGAGGCGGCTATCCTTGACGGATGTACACAGTTCCAGGTATTTTACAAGGTTATCCTGCCACTCAGTAAGCCAATCGTAGTATATACAGTACTTACAGCATTCCTTGCTCCATGGCTTGATTTCGTATTTGTAAGGGTTATCGTTGGTCCAAACGACAAGTATTGGACAGTATCTCTTCTCCTTTACAACATGCTTGAGAAAGAGTTTATAAACGGATGGTTCACAAGATGGGCTGCTGCTGCAGTTGTTGTATCAATACCTATCTCAATACTTTTCATCATCATGCAGAGATTCTACGTGGATGGACTTACAGGAGCTGTCAAAGGCTAATTTGGTTTTATTTAGGCCGCTGCACTTTTGTGCGGCGGCTTTTGGTTTATATTGGGTTGTGGCAAACTTTGGGGTTGTGGCAAACTTAGCACTTTCAGGTTGTGGGGTGCCGGTGTGGCACACAGTATATTCTCAGGAAAATATGAAGTCAGCCACGGGCTTTCTTCGCTGCTTGGATTTGGAGAGATGAGGTGTGTGGCTTGTTTGTGGGGCATGGTACCCCGTGGCAGTTCATATTTTTCTTCGGAACACACTGTGTACCCTCCGGCCGATGGTACCGTGTGCTAAGTTTGTTGCTACTTTGTGGAAGATGTGAGAATGGAGTCAACTACACACTTATGAGTAATGCTGGCTGCGTTGCAGCGGCGCAAAACATCCAATGGACGATTGTTTAGCGTGTACTGAAACGGAGTGTAGATAAAGTACGAGTATTGTGCAGTTTTGCGAATATATGTAGTGGTTCTTGCAGTTACAAATTTGCTCAGAATTTAGTTTAGAAAATAAGAAAAGGAGTGCGTATGATTAATAATAAAATAGGCGGCCGCAAAATGGTCGGCAGGGCTGTGAATAGATTGGCGGGCAGGTTGACTGCTGTGGCATTGACGGCAGCTATGGCGGTGTCGATGCTTGCTGGATGTGCTGCGGGTGGAAAGAATACCGAGACGGCAGCAAAGAAGGAGTACAAGCCTTCTGCTATGGAGCAGATGAATGCGAAAAATGATCCTAATGTGATTCAGGACAATTACAGAACCTGCTATGAGGTGTTCGTATACAGCTTTTTTGACAGTGACGGTGACGGCATTGGGGATTTAAAGGGACTTACAGAGAAGCTTGACTATATCGAGGGACTTGGCTGCAATGAAATCTGGATGATGCCTATTATGCCTTCTCCTTCATACCACAAGTATGATATTACGGATTATATGAATATTGACAAGCAGTATGGTACTCTGGATGATTTTGATGCGCTTATTACGGAGTGTCACAAGAGAAACATCAATGTGATTATTGACTTTGTAATAAATCACACATCTAACGAGCATCCGTGGTTTAAGGCGGCTGCTGATTATATCAAGTCGCTTCCTGATGGGGCAGAGCCGGATTCTTCGGAATGTCCTTATGTTGATTACTATAATTTTAGCAAAACCAATACCGGAGGCTACAACCAGCTGCCGGGCACGAAGTGTATTACGAGTCACAGTTTGTAGACAGCATGCCTGACCTTAACCTGCAGAGCGAAGCTGTAAGAGGGGAGATTGACAAGGTTACATCCTTCTGGCTTGACCGCGGCGTAGATGGCTTTAGACTTGGATGCTTGTGATTTATTACAATAATAATAACCAGACTGAGACTATAGATGACCTCACATGGCTTGTAAACAATGTGAAGAGCAAAAAGGCCGATGCTTATATGGTTGGTGAGGGCTGGACTACATACAGAGAGTATGCGAAGTACTATAAGAGTGGAATTGACAGTATGTTCAACTTTGATTTTTCACAGCAGGATGGTATATTGGAAAGGTGTTAAATGGTGCAGCAAATCATGGTGCCAGCACATACGGCAATGCTTTGGTTGATGTGGAAAATGAGATAAAGAAGTATACAGACTCATACATTGATGCACCGTTCTATACAAATCATGATATGGGACGCAGCGCAGGATACTACAACGGAGATAATGCCGAGGAGAAAACCAAGATGGCGCAGGCTATGAATCTTCTTATGCCCGGAAATGCTTTTCTGTATTATGGAGAGGAAATCGGCATGAGAGGCACAGCCAATGATGAGACGAAGCGTCTTGCCATGAGATGGAGCGGGGATTCAAAAGCTAAGGGAATGTGTGTGGGACCTCAGAATGCAGAAGAAACCGAGCAGACATATGATACCCTTGATAAGCAGATGGAGGATCCATACTCTATTTACAACTTTGTGAAGCAGACAATATCAATAAGAAATGCTTTCCCGGAGATAGCACGAGGTACAAATACCTTTGAAAAGGATCTGTCAAATGATAATGTGTGTATATTCACAAGAGAGTACAATGGTGAGAAAGCAGTGCTTATGTTTAATCCATCAAAGGATGAAGCAAGTGTGGATGTGTCATCGCTTGGAGTAAATGATGCTGTTGCAATGCTTCAGACTACAAAGAAAGCACCGTCATATAAGGATGGAACGGCAAAGCTGCCGGCGTATTCGGTGCTTGTTTTGAAGTAAAAAATAGTTGATGAGAATAAAAATTTAATAGTTTAAAGGAATTTGAAGAAGAAATATGAAAAACCGCCCGACTGGGCGGTTTTTTCAGCTATACCATTTCATGAAGCATATCCACAATCACTTCTCTGCAATGAGCTCCGAGATGCTTTTGTTCCTCTTTACTGAGTGCTGCCGGATCAATAGGAGTGCCGTATCGGATAACCACATGCCTCTTTTTGACCCATGGAAGGTGATCCTCGAATATTTCATTTGTTCCCATGATTGCCATTGGCACTATCTTGCATTTGCTCTTTGTGGCAATCTTGAAAGTACCTTCTTTGAAAGACTGTACATCTGTCAGGTCATCTTTGTTTTTGCAGCGTGTGCCCTCAGGAAATACACATATGCTGATGCCGGATTTGACCTGATCTATGGCTGCAAGCACAACCTTTAGTCCCTGCTTGATGTCATCGCGGTCCAAAAACAGGCAGTGCAGGCGCTTCATCCAAAGACCCAGCACCGGTATTTTTGTGATGCTCTGCTTTGAGATGTAGCCGGTCAGGCGTGGACATCTGGAGTAGGTGATTATGATGTCAAAGAAACTACGGTGATTTCCTATATATAGTACAGCCTCGTCCTTTGGCACATTTTCCTCCCCTATAAATTCAATGTCTGCTCCGCTTAGGAATATGATGACACGGAAAGCCCACTGTACCAGGCGAAGCTGTGCCATATCGGCATGCCGGGGCAAATTTGTGTATTATCCACATGGCTCCGAGCACCGGAAGACCGAGCAACAGATAGAAAAATACGAATATTACGATTAAAACTGAACGCATATTTGACCTCTCTTTTTCATAATATAAAATGTAATGTAACTATTCAGAACCATTGAGAATAAAAAAGCTGATGCGTCATGCTTGCATGTAAGCAACAGCTTTTTGGTTCTAAAGGTGGTTTCGAATAATTACTGATATTATATCATATCATAAGCGATATGATAAGAAAGAGAGGAAAAAATGTCAGAAAAATTGAGAAAAATTCTGGTGATGGCTGCAGGTGTGCTTGTTATATTGGAAACGACAGTGATTTCGGGCTGCCATGCAAATATTTCAGGCACGGAGAGTGACAGGATGGTTGAGTACACGGTGATCTGCGGGGATGAAATCCCGGAGGAGTTTAAAAAGCAGATAAATGAAAACAAGGCAAAGGCGATGAAGCTGACGTACAAGGATGATGAATATTTATACATAGCGGAAGGCTTTGGCACAAAGGAGACAGGTGGCTACAGCATTACGGTTAACCAGTTTTATGTTAAGGATAAGGCAATGTATTTTGATACGCGTCTGATAGCCCCGGATAAGGGCGAGAAGGTCAGCAATCAGGCGAGTTATCCGTATATAGTAATAAAGACGGAATTGAGTGAAATGCCTGTTGTGTTTGAGTGAAAATTTCGTAAATTGTGTTAAAAGTTGCGAAAAAACTGACAATCAGTACTAATGCCCTATTGCTATCACTGCGATACTTTGCTATAGTAAAGTTACTAGATATTGTGGTGACATATTTATATATTCAAATATATTGATTGATATAATTGTTGATTAATTTGACCTGTTTATATTTATACAGAGATTGATTTCATATATATGACACCGTCGTTACAATACTGGTTACCATGAGGACTATAGTTATGTGCCAGTGGGCATATCCACAATAAGGAGGCTTAAAATGGAACAGACAGAAATTAGAAAAGTCAGAGCATCGATTCACCAGCAGTGTGGCAACAGGGTAAAAATCCAGCAGGATCTTGGCCGCAACAAGGTTGACATTCAGGAGGGTGTTATTCAGCAGGCATACCCAAGTGTGTTTACGGTTCTGATAGATGATGAATTTGAGCAGAATCCGCCACAGCTCTTATCTTTCACCTACACTGATGTGATTACAAAAGATATAAGGATGCAGCTTTGCTAGTATCATGAAGTAAAGATGTTACATCTTTATTATAATGATCATGAATTTAAATATTTGCATCTGCATAAAGTTACTCCATCTTGAATATGTATTTTATATACATATTTGAAGTGGGGTATTTTTTATGGAATTAATTACACAAAAAATCAGACAATGCATAGAAAAGGTAAAGGATATGTCGCAGGTTGGCTTCGACAGGGATTATGTCATAAAGGACAACAAGCCTGATGTTTCCAAAGTGGTTTGTCAGAACGGGCAGGTAAAGCTTGACGAGATAAAAGCGTCAGGCGAGAATATCTGGCTGAGTGGAAGCATTGAATTTGAAGTGCTGTATACGAGAGAAGAAGTTTTTGAAGGCGATGAGCCGGATGAAAATATCGGCGGAAACAGAGTGGAGCATATAAAGGATGCAATACCGTTTCAGGAGAAGCTTGTTCTTCAAGGAGTCTGCGAGAAGGATACAGTTCGTGTGTATACCGGGCTTGATGAGCTTACGGTTGGGGTTATCAATTCGCGAAAGCTCTCGGTCAGAGGCATTATAAGCGTGGAGCTTTATGGAGAGAGGGAAGAAAATCTTGAGGTTGCACAAAGGATTGATGACAAGGACGTGGAGCAGCTTATGGGGCAGATGAAGGTGCTTAAGCTTGACAGTGTTGTAAGGGATATTGTCAGAATTAAAAATGTCGTCACCTTGCCAAAGACCAAGCCGAATATATGCAAGCTCATATCAAGTCTTGTTGATATGAGAAATCTGGAGTATACATACGAGCGTGACCATATCACACTGACAGGCGAGTGCCATGCGTGTATAGTGTATCTGAGTGAAGAACAGGAAATTTGTTGCTTTGAGGTGCAGGAGGGATTTTCAAATGAAATACGCTGCGAGGGTGATGATGCCGGAAATATTGCCTGGCTTCGCACACAGCCTGCCATGCATCAGGTTGAGGCGGAAAATGATTACGACGGAGAGCTCAGGCAGCTTTCGATTGAGGCAGCGCTTGCGGTGGATGGAAAGGTCTGGAGTGAGGAAACAGTAGAGGTGCTCAATGACATGTACAGCGTATCATGTCCGGTAAAACCTGTATTTGAAAATATGAAGGTATGCAGCCTTCTTATGAAAAATGACACAAAATGCCGTATTTTGGAGCAGTTGTACAGAGAAAACAGCAAAAAGAGAATTTTAAGAATATGCGGTACAAAGACGCAGGCCGCTATTGCACAGATAAAAAATGCAGACACAGGAATTATTGTGTCAGGTGTATTGCAGGTGAACTGTGTGAATATTGTGGAGGATGATGGCTGTCCGATAGAGATGCATACAGACTCTGTGCCGTTTGAACAGTTTGTTGAGATACCCGGCATGGATGCCAACACCTGCTGCGAGGTAAATCTGCAGGTAGACCAGGTGCAGGTCAATCTGCTCGACAACAGCGAATATGAAATTAAGGGTGTTGTCAGCATAAACGCTATTGCCCTGCAGCAGGATGAAGTGTCAGTCATAATATCGGTGGAGCAGGAAAAAACAGCGTCTGATACTGAAGAGGAAGCAGCTCTGGTTGGCTATATAGTGCAGAAGGATGATAAAATGTGGGACATTGCAAAAAGATACCGCACCACTGTTGAAAACATAATGGAAATAAATGCTCTGACATCAGATAGCATCAAACCTGATGATAGACTTATAATAGCGCGTATGTGAATCATAAATTAGGGGCAAGATACCTTTTGACTTTTTAATCATATCATTATATAAAATGTGGAAAATTCTGTAAATTTACAAAAAGGTGTGGAAAAAAGATTCATTTTGTGCGATAATATATCCGAATATATATTGACCGTAAATGGTGGAAGGAAAGGTCAATCTGACCGTCGTATTACAGGAGGAATAAAATGAATCAGAAATGGACACGTGCTATATGTACTGTGTTAACATCGGCACTTGTTTTTACAGGACCGGCAGTAGAGGGCACTACATTTAGCGGATACATAAACAGTGGACTTGAGAAGGTATATGCCAAGACACAGAAGCAGAAGGATGCAGAGAAGAAGAAGTCACAGGCTGAGCAGGATCTCAAGGATAAGAAGAATGAGATTAATGGTCTAAAGGATCAGCAGCAGACTACTGCTGATGATATAAAGAATAAATCTGCAAAGCTTGATGAGATTCTTGTAGCACAAAAGAAGCTTCAGAAAGATATCACAAGCAAACAGGCAGAGATAGAGCAGAATCAGAAGGATCTTGCAGCAGCTCAGGAAAAGCAGCAGGAGCAGTATGACGCCATGAAGAAGCGTATACAGTTCATGTATGAAAACAGCGCTGAGGACAATATCTGGACAGCAATTATTGAGTCAAATGGTATCACAGATATGCTTAATCGTATAGAGTACGTGTCAGATGTATATGATTCGGATCGTGCTCTTATGGATTCTTATCAGGCAGCAGTTGAGCAGGTGAAGGAGATTGGTACTAAGCTTGACAAAGACATGAATGAGCTCACAGCCATGCAGGATGACTATGAGAAGCAGCAGGCAGATGTCGAGGCGGCTATAGTAGCTCTTGAAAATCAGAAGGAGCAGTATGCAAGCCAGATAGCTCAGGCACAGCAGCAGGCAGATAATTATCAGAATATCATTACGGCACAGGGCAAAATCATTCAGGAGCAGGAAGCAGCGGCCGCAGCTGCAGCAGCTGCCGCTGCCAGAGCGAACAGCTCATCAAGCAGTCCAAGCTATGATGGTGGTGGAGCCGGTAAGGGCGGAAGTATTGCCAGTGACTATGCAGCAGGCGGTGGAAAGAACCCGGGTGCTTCAACAGGAGTTTCAGGAAGCTCTGTAGTATCATACGCTATGCAGTTTGTGGGCAATCCATATGTATGGGGTGGAAACAGTCTTACAAACGGTGTAGACTGTTCGGGCTTTGTACATGAGGTATATGCACATTTTGGTATCAGCACACCGAGATATTCACAGGCATTTAAGTCTGTGGGACAGGCCGTATCCTTCGATAATATACAGCCGGGAGACGTAGTGGTATATCCGGGACATGTAGCTATATATGCAGGTGGTGGTGTTATAGTGGAGGCACAGTCCACAAAGGCAGGAATCACAGCAAACAGAAGCGTACAGTGTCATACAATACTTGCTATACGACGTCTTGTATAGGATGGTTAGGAGCCGATAAGTATATTTATTATACTTACCGGCTCTTTTTATTTTTACCACAAAGTACTGAATTGTTACCAATAAAGTAAGGGCGTAAGACGCGGACATGCATCCAGCCGCAAGGGGCTCTCAATGCGCTAACGCTATGCTGTCAAGAGGCTGTACGAATTATGCCTGTATGGTTTTCTATGCTCGACGAAACCGGCTTTTATGCGCCGTCCATGGCGCATAACACCTTGCCCTGCCGTCCATGGCAGGACATTTCTGGGTTCCATGTGCATAATTCTACAGACTCTAAACAGCTCCGCTAGTCGCTTATTGAGAGCCCCTTGCGGCTGGATGCATGTTCGTGTCTTACGCCACAAACCAATGTTAGTAACCGGCAACAAACTCATTGTAATAAATAATAGCAATTTCCATCCATAAGGTGTATTATAGAGATAGACGGCACCAATTCGCATAAAACGAACTAGCAAGCCTGTAAATAAAGTAAGAAAAGCAGGAGGAACAAGCCATGCAGATGGAACAATTACAAAAAGACATGATTGCAGCAATGAAAGCAAGAGACAAGGTAAGAAAGGATGCTATATCCTCACTTGTATCGGCAGCCAAAAAGGCGGCAATAGATGAGGGCTGCAGAGATAATATACCGGAGGAGCTTGTCAACAAGGTCATCCTTAAGGAAATGAAGTCTGTGAAGGAGCAGATTGACACATGCCCTGCCACAAGAACAGATCTGCTTGATGAGTACAATACCAGATATGCAATCTTTGAGGAGTACGCTCCTGCAATGATGTCGGCAGAAGAGGTAGAAAAGGAGCTCACAGAGCAGTTTTCGGATGTAATCGCAACAGGAAACAAAGGACAGATAATGAAGGCAGTCATGCCGCATTTCAAGGGCAAGGCTGACGGAAAGGTCATAAATCAGGTGGTTGCAAAGCTTGCGCAAAATAAGAAAACACATCACAACAATCATACTTGCAGTGCTGGCTGTCATAGCCGGCGTGTATGCATATAATTATCATGATATGAAGCAGAATATTGTATACAATGAGCATCTGGAAGACGTGGCTGTTACCGTGAATGGGAAAGAGCTGACATTGCGCAATATGGCATTTTATGTGGCATATGAGGAGATGAATGTCGAGAAGCAGGCTCTTGTGTATGATTCCGATAATCCAAACAAGTATTGGAATATCCACACAAATGGTGAATTTGTCCGTGTTGCAGCGCGCAAAGCAGCTATGTCCATGGCCATTCACGATGAGATTTTTTATGAGATGGCCAAAAAAGAGAGCATTACACTTACTGACGACGAGAAAGCAGCTTTGAAAAATTCCGAGAAGGACTTCTGGTATGATTTGTCTGATATAGATGGTGCAAAGAAGCTTGGAGTCGAAAAAAAGGATATTTATTCGTCCATGGAAAAGTCTGCAATAGCCCGGAAATATCAGGAAATATATGCAGGGCTTGACAATGCAGATATAACGGATTATGATTTCTCGGGAGGCAGATATAAGAAGCTGCTGGAGAAAAATAACTATAAAATAAAAGAAAAAGTGTGGAAAAGAGTCGATATGGGAAACGTTACTCTTGATCACTAGAAAGAAGATTTTATGTCAACAAAAATTGGAAGAAATGACCCTTGCTGGTGTGGCAGCGGAAAGAAATATAAGACCTGTCATGCGGCATTTGATATGAAGCTTGAAAAGCTTGCTGAGGCACATCATAAGATACCGAGCCATTCAATCATCAAGACACCTGACCAGATAGCGGGAATCAAGGAGAGCGCCAAGATAAATGTAGCAGTGCTCGACTACATAGGAGAGCATATCCACGAGGGTATGAACACAGCAGAGATTGATAAAATAGTCTATGATATGACCACCAGCATGGGCGGCATCCCTGCACCGCTCAACTATGAGGGTTATCCTTACAGCGTATGTACATCGGTAAATGAGCAGGTTTGTCACGGATTTCCTTCAAAGGACGTCATCTTAAAGGATGGTGACATCATAAATGTAGACTGTTCTACAATTTTAAACGGATATTTTTCGGATTCATCAAGAATGTACTGTATCGGAAATGTAAGCCCTGAGAAGAAAAAGCTCGTTGAAGTCACAAAGGAGTGTGTGGAGCTTGGACTCAAAGAGGTAAAGCCGTGGGGCTTCCTCGGAGATATGGGACAGGCGGTGCACGACCATGCATTTGCAAACGGTTACACAGTAGTGCGTGAAATCGGTGGACACGGAGTGGGACTTGAATTTCACGAGGATCCGTGGGTAGGCTATAACACCAAGCGCGGCACCGACATGGTCATGGCACCCGGCATGATATTTACCATCGAGCCAATGGTCAACATGGGCAAGGCCGATATCTACGTAGATGACAAGAACAACTGGGAAGTATACACCGACGACGGACTTCCATCAGCAGTGGAATCATGGTACTCGTCACAGAGGATGGCCATGAGGTGCTGAGCTGGTAAACCGGTAAGTATTATCAGAGTGCTATTATTAGCAGACATTATTTCATAGGTGACAACATTATAAAGGGCGTGTGAAAAACGAAGTTTTTTTCACACGCCCTTTTATATAATAAAATAAGATAAGCAACTTGATGGTTAAAGCCTGTCCGGGCGCAAAAACGCCCTCTCGGAAGCGTTAGCTCGGGAGAGCATTTTTGCATCCACGGACATGCTTATAAAATCATCGTTAATTGCTTCGCATAAATAACCTAAATTTACCGGAGAGTATGCAGTGTGTTCCGAAGAAAAATATAAACTGCCACGGCGTTCCATAAAATGTGGATGCGACAATTCATAGCAAACTATCAATAAACTATCCGCAAATGATGCCGTGGCTGATTTTATATTTTTCTGAGGAATATACTGCATGCTAGGCCGGTCCTCACAGCCTGAATATGCGAAGCCCCATAAAACGAAGCCCCATAAGCGATGGCCTATGATGCGTCCCTACAGATTTGTATTCACCCCATTTATGGTCGCATTCTCATTCTCCCTCATAGGAATGACGAGACACTTCTCCCCATTGATGACCTGCGCATGAATCTGTGAAGCCTTCTCCGGCTTTACATGAAGCACCACATCATAAGTCTTAATTTGGGCAGTGTAATTATCAATCTCTTCCTGCTTCTCAAGAAGCTGTGAGGTGCGCTCCTCAATCTGATTATTTTTCTCCTGGATAACAGAATCCTTCTCCTCAAGCTGCGCATTTTTCTCATTGAGCTCGAGAGTTAAATCGCCGACCTGGCTCTCAAGAGCAAGCTTTTCCACGCGGATTTCATTAGCTGCAAGAGCCTTTGAATCAATGACATTGGCTGCGATAGGCGGCTTGTCACCGAAGGCCTCATTGACGGATTTTTCAATGCGTGAAATCTTTTCCTCAGAGACATGGCAGTCACTAAGCACCTTGTTCATAGCCTCGCTGTCGAGAATGAACGGATCGTCGTCATCATCGTGAGTCTCAGCGTAGTCATCGGCCATCTCGGACAGATTCTGCTGGATATCAAGCAACTTGTCATCAGTGCTCTCGTCCTCAGCACCTAACACGTTTCTGACGATTGAATGAAAAGCCATCTTCTGCTCAGTAGCTGTGCGCTCCACACCGCAGCCGAGACCGTTTGTCATAAACTCAGAGTGCGGCTCCTTGGTGTTTTTCGTATAGAAAAGAGTGGAGTGTATGTCAGTGCTCCTATCATTGAAAGCAGGGAATAAAAAGCCTGTCTCAGGTGCACCGACCACCCAGTCCCTTATGCGGCTCCGATACGCTGCTCCTTTTCCAGATAGCCAAGGCCCGGCTTTGAAAGTGTGACAGGGCAGATGGCGCAGAGCATGTATTTGTACACCTCCTCGGACTCATCCACGTTGATGTTGTCCTTTGTGCGTGTCATGACATCGTAGCTGTCGAGATACAAAAGAATCAGATAGTTCCCGGCCTCATCGTAGGTGTCGATGACCAGGTCATAGTATGTATCGAGCAGAGTCTCATCATTAAGCTCGCTGTCGCGAAGCGCCATGAGAATCTGCTGGCGGCCTCCGACTCTTCCTCTTCAAGAGGAAACTGCAGATTGAGCAGGTTGTTTCCGAGAGTGCCGGAAAGCACTTTGTTTGAAATCTCCAGATATTTGTAGTATTCATCCTCCTCCAGAGTGAGAAATTTGCCACCGAATTTGCAGACCTTTTCATGGTTGCAGTCCACGTAGCAGCCGACCAGACGACTGAAGGTTGCCTGGTCTTTTTTTAATCTTCGTTTTAGTTCCAATACTTCTTTTTTGTTCATATTATCCTCGCATTATTTTCATACCATTCAAAAATTTCCGTAATCACATTATATGTATGGAATAAATATTTGTCAATTGAGCGGCGCCTTTTATGTCACGCTGTCAATCAAGAAAAAAAGATGACAGAGCAACTACAAAATGCTATAATTTAGGAAATCAACGGATTATGATATAAAGGCTGACACAGAGACATCCACAGGTGTCTCTGTTCTTGGATTGAGGCATAAATGGAGCAGAAAATGACAAACAATCACATTACAATAGGCATTCTCGCACATGTAGATGCGGGAAAGACAACCCTGTCTGAGGCCATGCTTTACAGCACCGGGAAGATTCGTTCACTCGGGCGCGTGGACCATCAGGACGCATATTTGGATAACGATGCGCAGGAGCGAGAGCGTGGAATAACCATTTTTTCAAAGCAGGCAAGGCTTGATATTTCGCGTGGCACAAATGCGGCAGATACAGCAGATGTAGCACGTACAGCAGATGTAGCACGTACGGCAGATACAGCTCGTACATGGCATGTAGTCATGCTTGATACACCGGGGCATGTGGATTTTTCGGCAGAGATGGAGCGTACCCTTCAGGTGCTCGACTATGCAATACTTGTAATCAGCGCAACTGATGGAGTGCAGGGGCACACGCGCACACTGTGGAGACTTTTAAAGCACTATAACGTGCCGACATTTATTTTTGTAAACAAGATGGATATGCAGGGCACGGATGCGGAGAAAGTGCAGGCAGAGCTAAAGAGCGAGCTGAGTGATGGCTGCGTGGATTTTTCTTCACAGGATTTATTTGAGGAGCTTGCCATGTGCAGCGAGCCTCTTTTAGATGAATTTATGGAATCGGGAGAGCTTACAGATGCACATATTGCGCAGGCGGTGGCTCAAAGGGAGGTGTTCCCCTGCTTTTACGGCTCGGCACTTAAGCTTGACAGAGTGGATACGCTGATTCAGGGACTTTCGAGGTTTATGTGTGAAAGAAATTATCCTGACGATTTTTCTGCCCGCGTATACAAGATAGGCAGGGATGACAGAGGCAGCAGGCTGACATTTTTAAAGGTTACCGGAGGCTGTCTTAGAGTCAGGGACAAAATAGAGTACAAAGCGCATGGCGGTGACGAGGCGAAAGGCCCTCTGATTGAGAAAATCGATCAGATAAGAAAGTATTCCGGCGAAAAATATGAGATAGCTGATGTGGCAGAGGCGGGGGAGATAGTTGCTGTCACAGGTCTTAGCTCGACATTTCCGGGGCAGGGGCTCGGGGTTGAGCAGCAGTCCAATATGCCAATCCTTGAACCGGTACTAAACTATAGGATGATTCTGCCGGATGATGTAAATCCGGCTGCATTTATGGAAAAGCTAAAGCAGCTTGAGGAGGAAGACCCACAGCTTTACATAGTGTGGGTGGAGGAGTTTAAGGAAATCCATGTGCAGCTCATGGGACAGGTGCAGATGGAGGTGCTTGTGCGTCTCATAAAGGACAGGTTTGGTGTTGTTGTCACGTTCGGACCGGGCAGCATTGTATATAAGGAAACGATAGCAAGGGCTGTCGAGGGAGTTGGACACTTTGAGCCGTTGCGCCACTATGCAGAGGTGCATCTGCTTTTGTCGCCGGCGGAGCGTGGCAGCGGAATCACAGTCACATCCACCTGCAGTGAGGATGTGCTCGATAAAAACTGGCAGCGCTCATAGCCACACACGTTGAGGAAAAGGAGCACAGGGGTGTGCTCACAGGCTCAGCGCTTACCGATGTGAAGGTCACTATTCTTACAGGAAGAGCACATGTAAAGCACACGGAGGGAGGCGATTTCCGTCAGGCTACATACAGAGCAATCCGCCAGGGACTTAAATCCACAGAGAGCGTGCTGCTTGAGCCATACTACAGCTTTATCCTACAGGTGCCGATGGAGTATGTCGGCCGCGCAATGACAGATCTGGAGCAGAGATTTGCAAGAGCCGAGAGCCCGCAGTTTGCCACAACCGCTGCGAGGGAGATGGCAACAATTACAGGAAAGGCACCGGTTGCGACAATGCAGGATTATGTGAGTCTGGTGCATGCGTATACAAAGGGGCTCGGGCACCTGACACTGGAGCTGTGGGGTTATGATGAGTGTCACAATCCTGCGGAGGTGATTGCGCAGATGCACTATGACAGCGAGGAGGATTTCCGCAATCCGACAGGCTCGGTATTTTGTGCGCACGGCTCAGGCTACGTGGTGCCGTGGGATGAGGTTCCGGAGCATATGCACCTGCCGTATGTCTACCACGGAGATGAGTCTGAGGAGGCACTTGCAGCGAGTGCCCGCACGCAGAATGCATTTTCAGCGGAAGATGCGCAGGCGCTTGCCGGAAACCGCCGCAGGACGAGCTTTGAGAAAGCTGTTTCAGGTATGTCATCGGTGGAGCTTGATGCGCAGCTTGCAGATGTTTATGCCAGGGAGTTTGGCATGGGCAAAAACGATATCGCAGAGGATCAGAGGCGCAAATGGTCAGGCAAAAAGAAAAATGAGTATGAAGGTCTAAGTGGTAAACCGCGCACCGTAAAGCATGATAAGCACGGCAATCCGATTTATCCGAAGAAATCCCCGGGGGAAGAGTACCTGATAGTTGATGGATATAATATAATATTTGCATGGGAGGATTTAAAGGAGCTTTCACGCATAAACATTGATTCGGCGAGAGATGCGCTGAAGGATGTTTTATCGGATTACCAGGGCTATAAGGGCTGTCATCTGCTGCTGGTGTTTGATGCGTACAAGGTGAAGGGCAATGCCGGAAAGCGCGAGACCTTCCACAACATAGAGGTTGTGTATACAAAGCAGGACGAGACAGCCGATGCATTTATCGAAAAGACTGTGTTTGGCATACGTGACAGGTACAAGGTAACAGTGGCAACCTCTGACGGACTGGAGCAGCAGACGGTCATGAGCCTGGGGGCACTGCGAATGTCAGCCCGCGAGCTTAAGGAGCATATTGATATGACGAAGCGTGCCGGGATGGAGGCATTCATATCACGATAAACGATCATGAATGGTAACAATATGTGTATAAAGAGATGTTTATAAAGACATTTGTATGTCATAAGCAGAGATATTATAATAGTAAACATGCAAGAACATCAGAGATAAGGAGACAAGAAAATGGTAGTAAACGAAAGCATGTACCAGCTCGGAAGCGTGCGCTCAGCAATCAGGGAGCTTTTCGAGTATGGTAAAAAAAGAGCAGCAATTGTAGGTAAGGAAAATGTATATGATTTCTCAATAGGAAACCCGAGCATACCGGCTCCGCAGATAGTAAACGACACAATAAAGGAGCTTGTGACAGATTATGATTCTGTTGCGCTGCACGGCTACACCTCAGCACAGGGAGACGTGGAAACGAGAGCGGCAATAGCTGAATTTTTGAACAACACACATGGCACACATTTTAATGCAGACAACCTTTATATGACAATGGGAGCAGCGGCATCGCTGTCAATCTGCTTTCGTGCGTTGACAAGTGACGCATATGATGAGTTTATTACCATAGCGCCATATTTCCCGGAGTACAAGGTATTTGTGAATGCAGCAGGAGCAAGGCTTGTAGAGGTGCCTGCAGACACAGAGCATTTTCAGATAGATTTTGAGGCTCTTGAGGAGAGAATCAATGCGCACACCAGAGGTGTCATAATCAATTCACCAAACAACCCATCCGGCACAGTCTATTCTGAGGAGACCATCAAAAAGCTCTCAGACCTCCTTGAGAAAAAGTCTAAGGAGATAGGAAGACCGATATTCATTATCGCAGATGAGCCGTACAGAGAGATAGTCTACGACGGAATCAAGGTACCGTTTGTGACCAAATATTACGACAACACACTGGTATGCTACTCATACAGCAAGTCACTTTCACTGCCGGGAGAGAGAATAGGATACGTCCTCGTGCCTGATGAGGTGTACGATAAGGCAGAGCTGTATGCAGCAGTCTGTGGTGCGGGAAGAGCACTCGGTTACGTGTGTGCACCAAGCCTGTTCCAGAAGATGATAGTAAAATGCCAGGGGGCAACCGGTGATATCAATGCCTACAAAGAAAACAGAGACCTTCTGTACGAGGGACTCACAAGGATAGGCTATCACTGCTTCAAGCCGGACGGAGCCTTTTATATGTTTGTAAAGGCACTCGAGGATGACAGCAATGCATTCTGCGAGAAGGCAAAGGAGGAGGATGTGCTCATAGTAGCAGCAGACGGCTTCGGCTGTCCGGGCTGGGTGAGAATATCATACTGTGTGGACAGGGAAATGATAAAGCACTCTATGCCTGCGTTTGAAAAGATATACAAGAAATATAATAAATAATAGTTATAAAAAAATAATCCGAAAAAGCGTCGAAAATTGTCTAAAAAATATGTAATTTTCGGCGCTTTTATTATGCGGTTTTCACAAAGTTGTCTCCGTGTGACCGTTGTGTGACCATTGTTTTGTATAATGGAATGAAGAGTGGGAATATAAATAAAATCGTAACGGAATAGTTACAAAAAATACTATAGAAAAGGAGATATGAGAGTGTTTAATAAAAAACTTAACAGGTTACTAGCAATCATGCTAGCTTCTGTAATGGGTGCGACATCGCTTCCGGCAACACAGGTAAGTGCTGATACACCCTCTTCAGAGTATGATATATCTAACGACGCAGCTTCGGATGATATATCTGACAGTAAAATTCCAGATGAACAGGATTCGGATAATAATGCCACCGAGGAAAAACAGCCACAGCAGCTGACGGTAGAGTATACACCGGCGGATGATATTTATGTGGGGAACAAAGTTGTTCCGGTGGTAAAATCCGACAGGGCGGATGCAGCCGTTGACAATTTAAAATACACTGTTGTAGAAGGCAAAAATCTGATTGAAAAGGATACAGACTTTGCATCAAACGGTATATGGACAGCAAAGGATACCGGAACTGTAAGGATAAAGGTGACAAAAGCAGAAGATGACAAATATAAGTCAGCAGAGGCAGAATATACTGTTACCATCAAAGAATATGATTACAGCAGTATGAATAACAGCCTGACAGGGACAATGCTGCAGGGTACAAAATTTTATGTAGAAGCACCTACATTATCGCTGGCAAGTGACAATCAGGCGGTATATGTGGTTAGAAAAGGTGATGAATGGATTGAAGCTGATAAATATCAGCTTATGCCACAGCAGGGTGATAACAGACAGACTCTTGTAATAGCACGTAAGGACAAGGAAAGCGGAGCTATCACAGATATTGGAAGTCTGCAGCTCGACTACAAATATGATACACAGCCTCCAAAGATAACATTGAATCCAAAGGAGGATGATAAACCTGCTTTCACAAAGGATGCTGTGGATTATTATGGAAATGTCAGAAAAGTAGACATGAATATCCACGATGTCTCTTTGGATGATGGTTCCACACAGCTTTGGGTAAAGGTTGATGACCGGGAAGAATTCGATGTATTTGATGTCGATAATGCCCAGAAGCTGATTGATGCAGGAATAGAGTATAGTGAGTGGATCGTGACAGGGCTGATTATAGCAGCTGCATCACATTTGGTACAAAAGCGGATGAGGAACACAAATATCAGATAATCGGAATGTATGCGAAGGATCAGGCGGAGCATGAGTGTAATGATACAAGCTCAATAGAGCAGCCGTTTTATGTGGATAGAAAAGCGCCTTCAGGTACTATTGGATATGATGCTGATTTAATAGACGAGCAGAATATGGTCAGTCAGCAGGCATCAAATGTATATGGACAGCTGGAGGATATCAGCGGAATAAAGCAGGCATTCTACTATGTGAATAAATCAGATGAAGTGGCAGTATTTTAAATGATGAGCAGGTAAAAGCGCTTGATGATTCAGCATGGAAGCCGTTAGAGCTTATTGAGGATACATATGAAGCCCGATATAAGTACAAGATTAATACATCTGATCTGAAGGATACTTCATATAACGTATATGTAAAGGCTCAGGACAATTGTAATGGCGAGACAGCATTTTTCTCCACATCGAAGCTGGTTGTTGATACCCTGCCACCGGAGCTTACAGTGTCCCAGGATACCATGACAGCAGCCGATGAAAAAGGCTGGCATAAGGATGATATAAGCTATATCGTTAAGGCTGATGACAGCTTATCAGGAATTAAGAGTGTTGAATACACTGTATTTGATGGGAAAAGGAAAATTGTATCAGGACAGACTGTTGAGCTTGACGCAAGCGGGGAAGGAAGGATAACCATTCCGGCAACAGAGCAGTTTAACGGAATTGATCTGATGCTTTCAGTAAAGGCAACTGATTATGCCGGTCTTAAGACAGAGGTTAAAGGTGACAGCTTCAAGTTCAGCATGGACAGTCAGTCACCTGATGTCAGTATAGAGCCTGAAGCGGGCAAAAACAGAAAATATTTCAATGACGATGTCGTATAAAACAAGTGTAGCTGACAGCATTTCAGGTGTTGTATCAGCAAAATACCAGATAGTGACAGATGATCAGTCAGTATCGGATGATGAAGGTGCATGGAATGAGCTTGATGAATCAGGAATCATAAATGTATCGGCTGAGGCTTATCTGGATAAAAAGGTAGATGTATATGTTAAAGCTGTTGATGAGGCAGGAAACGTGACTGTAGCGGATTTGACAGCAAGCGGCAGCCAGCCATTTTATATTCACAAGGCAGCGCCTGCAATAACAGTGACATATGGTACATCTGAGCAGCCGGATCCACAGTGCATCAGCAGTGTAAAAGGCACTGAGTATTACAGGGAAAACAGGATTGCAACCATTTCGGTAAAAGAGAATGAGCTTTTCTTTGACCCCGATGAAACAAAAATCAATGTAAAGGTTGATGGAAATGAACAGACACAGTCAGATGCATGGTCTGAAAAGTCATACTGGGTAAAGACAGGCGAGGGAGCAGAAGCTGTTTACAGTAAGCAGCTCGTATTCAATGCAGGACACAAGTATGAGCTGAGTGTCAGTGCAAAAGATTTGTGTGGTAATTCAGATAATGGATTTGAGATAGAAGGAGACAAATCAGCAGAGTTTGTAATTGACGTACAGTCGCCGACAGGAAATATCAGGTTTGACGGACTTTCAACAGGCATGGATACCGTGTGGGATTTATTGCTGCCAAAAGACAAATATGAGATTTCAAGATTTGCTGCCAAGAAGGTTAATATTGCCGGACAGCTTAGAGATGAGCATGGCGACATCAAGTCAGCAGAGTATTTCGTTTCAGCAGAGGATGCAATAATTGACGTAGACAGTATTCAGGAGGCTGACTGGAAGACACTTTACAGCCTTAATGAGGATGGCACCTTCAGTGAACCGATAGAATGCGAGAACAAAAACTGCGTGGTATATGTCAGGGTTACAGATTTAAGCGGTAATGTTTCATATATCAGCACAAATGGATTGGTAGTTGATACATGCGCACCGGCAATATCAGTCATCACACCTGAGACAGCATCAGGAGTGTACAGTGCAGATGTGCCGGTAAGTATAGAGGTATCAGATGAGAATGCCACAGGAGTTGCATCAGGAATAAAGAGCGTAAACTATACGGTAACAAATATGGGACAGACGACACAGGATGGAACATTATATAGCTATGATAAGACAGCAGCGGGCTTAAAAGATCTGGAAAATCATGTAACAGAGCAATTTGACATAAGCGCGGCTTCAAACAACAGTAATGAAGTGCGTATAGATGTTACCGCAACAGACAATGCAGGAACGGCATACACAGTAACAAAATACATAAAAATAGATACAACGGCACCAACAGTGCAGGTAAGCTATGACAATAACAGTGCAGATACATCATTTGGAGACACAGCATACTTCAAAGCACCGCGAACAGCAACCGTAAAAGTAACAGAGCGTAACTTTGATGCATCAAAGGTAGCAGCGGAAATAAAAGCCGCAGCAGGTAAGGCACCTGCTCTTTCAAACTGGAGCACAGAAGGTGGAAGCGGTAACGGTGATGATACAGTACATGTTGCCACAATATATTACGGACATGATGACGATTACACATTTGGAATCGGAGTAAAAGACATTGCGGGAAATGCCGCAGCAGGAGTGGATTATGCAAATTCGCTTGCACCGACAAAATTTACAATTGATACGACAGCACCTGTTATTTCGGTAGCATATGATAACAACAGTGCATCAAACGGAAACTATTATAATAACAAGAGAACAGCAACTGTGACAATCACAGAGCACAATTTTGATACAAGCAGAATAGCACTGAGCATGACTGCGCAGGATGCAGGAAAATCAGTAGCAGCACCGGCATTTGGAAGCTGGTCAGATAATGGTGATATACATACGGCAACATTAAGCTTTGATGCGGATGCCACATATACATGGTCACTTGCATATACAGACAAAGCCGGCAATAAGGCAAAAGACCTTGCAAAGCAGGAGTTCTGCATAGATACGACAAAGCCTGTTGTAACAATCAACGGAGTAACCCCGGGCTCAGTAAACAATCATTCAGGAAATATGTCATTTGTAATAGAGTGCACAGATACTAATCTTGAATACTTTTCACCGGTGCTTACAGTTGAGGTATATGAAAATAGCAGATTCGTAAGAAAAACGATTACCGGAAATGTGATATCAATTTCAAACGGACAACGTGTAGAGTTTAGAAATCTCAATGAGGATGGAGTGTATTCACTGACATGCCATGCACAGGATAAGGCCGGAAATTCTTATGAAACAGTCAATATTATAGATGCAGGCGGAAAGCAGGTGACAGAGACTGCAGGGCAGGGAGAAAAATTGATGGATTTCTCCATAAACAAAGGCGTTCAATCTTCTCGCTGGATGACAATACGATGAAGCTTGTAAAGGATTACTATGTGCAGAAGGTATACCATGATGTGGTAGTCAGAGAGATAAATCCGGATGAAGTTACCAGCTGTACTGTCAAAGTAAATGGAAAAGCACTTAAGCAGGGAACAGACTTCAGTGTGAATAATGTAAGTGAAAGCGATGGCTGGCATAAGTACGAATATGTGATATCAAATGCGGTATTTGAAAAAGAGGGTCAGTACAATATCGTTGTGGAGACAAAGGACAAAGCAGATTCAGTTGCCTACAGTGATGTGAAGAGTGTAAATATTGAATTTATTGTGGACAAGACAGCACCTACATATACATTGACAGGTGTAGATAAAAACAATGAAAACTATATTGGCTCAAAGAATGCAGTATTGATGCCGAAGGATGATGGCGGAAAGCTTGGACGTGTAAAGATTACTGTAGTGGGCAAGGATGACAAAGAAAAAAAGGTTATCAAGGAAATGTCGGGAGACGATATGCTTGACTATCTGGACAAGCATGACGGAAAGATAGAGTTTGAAGTACCTAAGGAGGTGCTCTCTGCAAAAGACGGTGATTCAAGGCTTATGGTAGAGTGTGCAGACTGTTCTGTTGACGAAGGTGGAAAGACCAATAAAGTGAAAAAAATATATGGTAAGGATACAGAAGCAGATACAGAGATTGCCGAAGATGATGTACCTATGGAATCAAATTCGTCAGATGTCAAATCAGTAGAAACAAATAATGATAAGGCAGTATATATAATTGGAGCAATATTATTATTTGTACTTATAATTGCGATATTGATAATCGTTTATTATATGAGAAAAAAGATGAAAGAAAAGAAAGACAATGATGAGCAATAAGATAATTACCTATGTATTTACATCACTATGTGGTGGTGTGGGAAAAACAACAATGTCTGTGGCATGCGCGAAAGCGCATGCCCTTCAAGGCAGACTTGGCAACGAAGATTTTGAATTCTGGGAGGAGTGAGTATGAGATTTGAAATAGCAGCTGACACGGACAGAGGAATCGTAAAAGAAACTAATCAGGATAGTCTGCTGGTAAAGTGCTTCTCAACATGCAAAGGAGACATGGCATTTGCAGTATTATGTGACGGCATGGGCGGCTTATCGAAGGGTGAGCTGGCCAGTGCCACTGTAGTCAGAGCATTTGACAGATGGAGTGACGAGCAGCTGCCTGAGCTTTGCAAATCGTCGAACCCAGATATTGACAGTCTGATTCTGGAAAGACAGTGGGATGAAGTAATACAGCAGCAGAACAAAAAAATAAAAGCATATGGCAAAGCACATGCAGTAAACATGGGAACAACAGTGGTAGCGCTGCTTGTCACGCAAAAAGCCTACTACATTATAAACGTGGGCGATTCCAGAATATATAGCCTTTCAGACCATATAGAAAGGCTTACGACAGACCAGACATATGTACAGCGGGAAATTATGAATGGAAATATGACACAGGAGCAGGCTATGAGAGATCCGCGAAGGAATGTACTGCTGCAGTGTGTCGGGGCATCAGCAGAAGTAAAGCCGGAGTACAGGACCGGGGCAATGAAAAATGGAATGTCACTTCTGCTTTGTTCAGATGGCTTCAGGCATGAGGTATCAGAACAGGAAATCTATGAGATGCTGAAAACGGCAGCAACTGTAGATGGGCAGAATATGCACGACAGACTGGAGCAGCTCATCAGACTAAGCATGCAAAGAGGAGAGCGCGATAATATAACAGCAGCGCTCATAAAGGCACAGTAGGAGGAACAGATGCTTGAAATAGGCTCTTTAATTGACGGAAAATACAAGATACTAAACGAAGTTGGACACGGCGGAATGAGCGTTGTGTACCTGGCTATGAATGAAAGGGCAAACAAACAGTGGGCAATAAAAGAGGTCAGAAAGGATGGAGTAAAGGATTTTGAGGTGGTAAAGCAAAGTCTTGTTGCGGAGACCAATATGCTCAAAAAACTGAGCCATCCCAGTCTTCCTGATATTGTCGATGTCATAGATGAGGATGACAGATTCCTTATCGTAATGGATTATATAGAGGGAAATTCTCTCAAGACAGCATTGCAGGAGTACGGAGCCCAGTCGCAGAAAAATGTGATAAAGTGGGCCAAACAGCTATGCGATGTTCTTGGATATCTGCACTCACAGAACCCGCCAATCATATATCGTGATATGAAGCCGGCAAACATAATGCTAAAGCCTGATGGAAATGTGGTGCTTATAGATTTTGGAACAGCAAGGGAATATAAGGAAAATAACATAGAGGATACGACATGTCTTGGCACGATGGGATATGCTGCACCGGAACAGTTTGGTGGAATGGGGCAGACAGACGCGAGAACAGATATATATTGTCTGGGAGCCACAATGTATCATCTTGTTACGGGAATGAATCCCTGTGAGCCACCTTACGAAATAAGGCCGATCAGAGAAATTGACCCAACATTGTCAGGTGGTCTTGAACGTATTATTACAAAGTGTACACAGCCGGATCCAAACAACAGATATCAGAGCGCAGCTGAGCTGATGTATGACCTTGAGCACTATACAGAGATTGATGACATGTATAGGAAGAATCTAAAGAGAAAGCTTGCGGTATTTATCACCACATCAGTTTTGACGATGCTGCTTGGAACAAGCACAGTATTAAGCTATTGTGCGGCAGAACACAAAAAAAATGAAAACTATAATAGCATATTAAAAGAAGCGGATACCTATGACAATTATGACAATGGATATTACACGGCTATAGTCACCGACCCGACAAGGACGGAGGCATATATTAAGCTGAATGACAAACTGACAGACGATTTTGTGCTGGACAGGGATGAGGCGCAGATATTGAACAGGCTGATGGTAGGTATAGATTGCAAGGACCACAATGGCCGGGTGCATACATATGATGTCATGGCAAAGCTGAAAGAAAAAAATCCAAAGGGATATGAGGATGTATGCTATAAGATTGGTGAAAGCTTTTTATTCTACTACGAAATCAATGTGGAAAAGACAGATACTCCAGTGCGGCGCAGTGGTTCAAGGAAGTAAAGGAGAATCATCCGGAGGCAGGAATATACTGTGAGATATCAGATTGTCTGACATTGATTAGCCAGTATGATGGAGCAAAGATACAACAGACAGAAAAAACATATGAAGAATACAAAAAGCTATGGAAGCAAATAAATGAGCTATATGCAAAATCAGAGGATTTTGACAGCTTAGACGCAAAGATTCAGGTATGGAATGAGATAGATGATATAGTTGACACAAATATCACATCATTTATAGCAGTGACAGATAAGGATAAAGTTATGGATTTATTACAGACAATAAAGGACAAAACAGAAAAGCTGGATAAATCCATAATGCGCGAGCAAATAACAGGATTGCAGGATAATATAGACAAAACAATTGAGAAGGCACAGAGCGTGAAGGAGGAAAACAAAGATGACTTATAATCAGTACAGGATGATATTTTACGTATCCTTCACCGCATTTGCCATAATGCTTATAGCTTCAATAGTCATACTTATAGTGCTTGAAATACCTAAGGTCATAGGTGCACTTACCGGAAAATCTGCCCGGAAAGGAATTGCAGCAATTGTACAAAAGCAGACAGCGGGACATATTGACATAACATCGTCCGGTCCGATAGCACCGTCATATAACCTGGCAGGGGAGAATAAGAAAAAGCCGGGATATACACAAAATATAGATGAAACTACTGTGCTGGATGCACCGACAGAAGTATTGCAGGATGAAACCACAGTATTGGAAGATATAACCGAAAAACTGCAGAAAACCAATATCAGGTTCGAAGTAACAAAGAAAATAGAATTTTTACATACGACAGAATGTATCTCATAAGGAATGGAAAATAGCGAATGTCTAAATTAAAAGTAAGCATAAAAAAATCGACCGTTACTGCATGATGAAGGCAGGACGAAAGGAAAGAATAAATGAAACCGAACTAAGCCAGCTAGCCAGAATAAAACCATGTGGAATCATGCATGTGACAAAAACAAAAAAAGACAGTGTCACATATACGTGCCCTGCAAATATAAATCTTACCGATAGATTGAAAAAAGCCGTAAGCAAATATGATTCTTTTTCATGATGGAGCAGATAGTAATAATGGTTCAGGATGTATACAATAACGGACTGAACGTAAACAGTGTTCGTTTTAATATGGATGACGTATACATAAACGAGATGACAAAAGAGATGTACTTTATATATTTTCCGATAGTGGGAGGACAGGAAAGTGCAGATATTGTCGGATTTATAGAAAACATAATTTATACAATGACACCTGTTATCAATGAGGATACGAATTATATATCCAGATTTATGTATTATGTCAGAAGCTTCCATGGCTTCAACGGCAATGCAATAGAAAAATATATCTCACGCGAAGAGCGTGCAGTTGTGAACGTGCTGAAAAACACAGCAGTGACAATGCAGCAACAGATAATGCAGCAGGTAATGCAGGGCAGCATGGATGGAACTACAGTGTTGTCAGATGATGGCATATCCGTACAGCAGATACAGCAGATGCAACCGGTGAACTATCATTTGCAAGTCTTACAAGGCAGGTAACAGGTGAAAAGATAGAGCTTGGCAAACCATCGTTTGTGCTGGGAAAGAATCCGGAAAGTCAGATTATGCGGTAGCAGACAATACGAATATCAGCAGGGTGCATGCAGTGATAACCACGCGAAACGGACGTTATTATGTAATGGACCAAAATTCTACCAATGGCACATTTATCAATGGAAGGATAATAAAGGCGGGGCAGGAAACAGAGATATTACCGGGAGACTGTCTGATGTTAGCTAATGAGGAATTTATATTTAATGAATAGAAAAGTATTGGAGTGCGAAAATGGATGAGAATGAAAAGAAAATAGTAAATTTTATAGACGAAATCAGGGGACAGACACACGAATTGGAGATACCCTAAATATATCTG
>ENA-OQEN01000131-OQEN01000131.1-human-gut-metagenome-genome-assembly--contig:-NODE-131-length-30957-cov-2.614564_pt1 | contig 30957 bp, 51 predicted proteins | sample MGYA00242791_ERZ504627 | MGnify/ENA primary metagenome ERZ504627 (study PRJEB26092, sample SAMD00036316) | human gut metagenome | host: Homo sapiens | study: EMG produced TPA metagenomics assembly of... | reverse complement strand
GACAGAGCCGCGAAAGCGATCCGCCGGGAAATCGGCGGACTTCTATTCGAAGTACGCCGGCAAGTATGGCCTGACCTATGACCAGGCGGTCCGCCTTCTGACCCGGAAAGAGTTCCAGGAATGGAAGGCTACCCTGGCCGAATACGTCGCAGGATAGCCCAGGAGCCGGACCCCCGCGTCAAGGCGATCCTGACGGCACAACTGGACGCCCTGTCCACGAACAGCCGCATTTCCCGCCTTGAAGCCCTTCTGGGGCAGATCGACCTGAAACTGAATGACCTGTGGGAAACTGGCGTGGCCCAGATGAAGCGGAGTTCGGCGACGCTTCCAGGAAGGTTACTACAAGAAACTTACGACATCCAGTCCCGCGTCGGCTTCTTCAACGAGATCGCGAAGCTGGACGAAAGCGTCGTCGAAGACGTCCTGTCCTATCCCTGGTCCGGCGCTATGTTTTCGGATCGGCTGTGGCAGAACAAACAGGCCCTTCTGTTCCACGTCCGGGAAACCATCACCCAGGGCGTCATGCAAGGAAAGAGTATTCCGACCATGTCGAAGGAATTGTCGGCCAGAATGGGACAGTCCTACAAGGCCGCCGAACGCCTGATCCGCACAGAAACGACCTACTTCCACGGGGAGTCGGACAAGGCGCCTATGAAGCGGCCGGCGTGGACGAATATGAATACGTCGCGACCCTGGACAGCCGGACCTGTGAAGTGTGCGCCGCCCTGGACGGGAAGCACTTCAAATTGAAGGACGCCCAGGCCGGCGTGAACTACCCGCCCATGCACCCGAACGACCGCTGTACTACGGTCGAATATGACCCGGACGACGCCCTGGACTGGTACAATTCCGGCCAAAAAATGCCCGAAAATATGACCTATGAGGAATGGGCGGAGCGCCAGAACGTGAAAACAGGCACGAACAGCAGAAATCAACTGCAAACAACTTCAAACGATGATTGAACGCCCTTCCAGGGCGTTTTTTCATACCCAAAACAGCCGCCCCCGCCCGGCGAACCGGCGGGACCGCAAAGCGTGTGGAAGTCACGGTAAAGACAGCGGGGAAAGGAGCAAACCATGATCACCGAAAGCGTCAAAACCATTCTGGGCGAAGACCTGACGAACCAGGTCGAAGCGGCCTTGAAGGGCAAGGGCAAGGACGGAAAGGACGTTGACCTGGTCGTCGGGAACGACGGAACCTTCGTCCCGGCCGAGAAGTACAACGGAGCCAACAGCGGCAAGAACAGCGCGGAAAACGCCCTGAAAGCGGCCGCCGAAGCCTTGAAGCGATCGGCGGGTCTGGCGACCCGGCAAAGATCGCCGACGACGTGAAGACCGCCCAGGCCACGATCGAAACCCTTCGGACCGACCACCAGAAAGAGATCGCGCGAATCCAGAAGAACACGGCCCTTCGAATGGCCTGGCAGATAAGGCCCATGACCCGGCGACATCATTTCCCTTCTGGACCTTGACAAGATCGAGGTCGACGACGCCGGCGCACTGAAAACGGACCTGGAAAGCCTTCTGAAACCCTTGAAGGAGTCGAAGGCGTACCTGTTCAAGACCCAGGAGCCGGCGAAGAACCCCGACATCAAGGGCGCGAAGCCCGCTGATCCCGGCGCGCGCCAGGACCCGGCCGCGAAGGCCGACGGCCCTGTCGTGATTTAACAAACCTGTCAACAGACAAACGAAAGGAATGATTTTCAATGGCACGAACCAAAGCTATCAGCCTGATCCAGAGCGGCGCGACGAAGGTCGACCTGGCCGAACTGTCCGGCCTTGTGATCGCCAATATCCAGAAGGAAACCCTGTCTTCCGGCTTGAAGTCCCAGTCCTACACCGGCAACCCGGCGACCGGGTCTGTGGAGTATAAGCGGTTCAAGAACAGCGCGTCCCAGGCATACGGGACCGCCAGAGCCGCCGGCAAGGGCGACGCGATCACCGTCCCCCCGACACCGTCAACCTGGACACCCACCGCGAGATCGTCGAGGAAGCCGCGAAGTTCGACCTGGACACCTTCGGCGTCGGTAACATCATGGCCCGCCGCGCCGACAACCACGTCGACACCGTGGCGGCCGAACTGGACGCCGCCTTCTTCCTGTGCGCGGCCAATGAGGGAACCGACTTCACCACCACCGAAACCGACATCGAAGCCCAGGTCGAAGCCCTGATCCAGACCCTTGAAACCGTGAAGAACGACTACGTTCGCGGCGTCCCCCGGAACCTGATCCGCCTGGTCCTGGACCCTGTCTTCTACGGCAAGATCAGAACCTACCTGGACAAGAACACCAACAACGCCAACGTAGACACCGCCGCCGAGGACTTCGCCCTGTTCCACGGCGTCCGGGTCTATTCTTCCATCAACCTTCCCGTGACCACCGAAACCGTCGAAACCACCAAGACCAAGACCACGACCTACCACATGATCGCTATGATCGAAGGCGCGGTCGCACAGCCGGCGGTTATCTACCCCTACGGGGAGCCGGAGAAGATTCCCCTGTCCAACGACTACGGCGTGTCTATGTTCTTCGACTACGGCACGAAGGCCCTGACCCCCGACCTGATCTTCACCTACTCCACCAGCGTTACTTCCGAGTAATCGGAAGGGCGCGCCCGTGAAAGGAGCGATCCGAATTGAAGTTTATCAACAAACGAACCGGCGTGATCCTGGAACCCCGAAGCCGCATGGTCGAAGACCAGCTTCGTAAAAGCGCGGAGTATGCCCCCTATGAGCCGCAGAAGGCCGCAGACGAGGGCGAAAAGCCGCTGGCGAAGATGAACAAGGCCAAACTTCTGGAAACCGCCCAGGCGGCCGGAATCGCGGTCCCTGACGACGCCACGAAGGCCCAGATCGTCGAACTGATCCAGGCGAAGGCGCGGAGTAATCCAGGCCGCCGAAAGGTGGTGGAAACGTGCTTCAACAGATTCTTTCTTCCCTGGACGGCCTGACCGACCTTGAACAGAAGGAAGTCCTTCGCGTCCTTATGTCGAAGGACGGCCGACTGGAAAAGGTCAAGGCCCTTCTGGGGATCACCGGAACAGACCAGGACGAAGTTCTTCTGTTCGTCATTCAGACGGTCGAAGACCTGGTCCTGGCCTATATCAACCAGGACACGCTTCCCGCCCCGCTGGAAAATGCCTGATCGTCATGTGCGTCAGTTACTACAAGGCCGCCGGCCTGGGAACCACCCAGGCGGCCGTCGGTCCGGTCGCGTCCGTGAAGCGCGGGGACGTCACAACGTCCTTCGCCAATGCTTCCGGCGCTTCCGGATCGGCGTCGACCTTCAACCTGGGCGCAGAAGGCGACGACTTCTTCGGCTGGCGAACGGTCCTGAACGAGTTCCGGCGGTTAAGGTGGTGATCGTATGTTCGGAAATCCCGCCGCAGAGCGCGCGGCGATCGAAATGACCTACGAAGACACCGCCACGATCAGCCGGACCGAAACCACGACGGGGTCGAACAACATCACGAAGACCGTTCCTGTCGTGAAGTATTCTGAAATCATTTGCGCGCTGTCGTATTCAGGAAGCGACAAGAGTCAGCAGACGGACGCACAGAACGAAATCGACTACGACGCCGTCCTGTTCGCCGCCCCCGACCTTCTGGTCCTTCCTGCGACAGTGTTTCCCTGAAACGCTTCGGCCGAATGGACCCGACCAGTCAGCGCGTCCTGACCTTCCAGGTCGTCGGTCGCCCGGCCGTCTATGCTACCCACCAGGAAATCCGCGTGAAGGACGGTGATCTGGCGTGACCCTGAATAACTTCATCGAAGCGATCGCGGGGAAGCTGACCGCCGTGTGGCCTGACCGGAAGGTCTACGTCGACGAAATCCCGAAGGACGCCGACGGCCAGTTCTTCGTCGGGATCATTGAATCGGAGCAGGAAAAGCACCTGGACCGCCGCTGGAAGCGGTCGATCCAGTTCGAAGTCCTGTACTTCCTGAACACGAAGGAAAACATGGAGTTCAACGCCTGGGCGGAAACCATGTTCGACCAGTTCGACGTCCTGACCGTAAAGGAAACCGACCAGAAGGACCGGACGGTCCGGCTGACCGGCCAGAAGGCGACGCCGAACAAGAACGCCCGCGTCTTCCAGTTCACCTTCGACGCCGACTTCTTCTTCGTCGTGACCCCGCCGGAAATCCCATTCATGGAAAACCTGGACCAAACAGAGGAAGTGAAGTAATGGCAACAGCAAAGAAAGCGGCCCCCGCCGCAAAGAAGGCCGGCGTCGCAGACCAGGCGGCCCCGACCTACACGAAGGAACAACTGGTCAAAGCGAAGACCTGAACCTTCCCAGGGACGCCGTCGCGGCCGTCCTGGAAGACGGGAAGGTCTACACGAAGGACCAGGCCGTCAGCCTGGTCACTGATTTTCTGGAAAGGAAGGTGTAAGTCATGCCTATCGGTGGCGGAACTTTTACCACACAGAACAAGATCCTTCCCGGCGCGTATATCAACTTCGTCAGCCTGGGAAGCGTCGTCAAAATGGGGACGCGCGGGATCGCGGCCCTTCCCCTGGAACTGAACTGGGGACCTGAAAACAAGGTCTTTTCCATCTATGCCGAGGACTTCAACAAGACCGCCCTGACCGTCTTCGGCTATGATCCCACGGCGGCCGACATTCTTCTGGCCCGCGAAGCCCTGAAACGCGCCAGGACCCTTCTGATCTACCGCGTCAATTCCGGCGGCACGAAGGCGACCGCGACCGTGGGCGGAATGACCGTCACGGCCGCCTATGGCGGAACGCGCGGGAACGCGATCAGCGTCGCGATCCTGACCAACGCCGACGACGCGACGAACGTCGACGTCGTGACCTACCTTGACGGAATGGTCATGGACACCCAGACCGTCGCGAAAACCAGCGGGTCGGCAAATCTGAAAGCGAACGACTTCGTCACCTTCGGGAGCGCGGCAAGCCTGGAAGCGGCCGTCGCGACTTCCCTGACCGGCGGCACGAATGGAACCGTCAACGGCGCGGCCCACACGGCGGCCCTGAACGGCTTCGAAGTGGAGTCCTTCAACGTGATCGGCTATCCCGGCGACGACGACACGATCAAGGCCCTGTATGCGACCTTCGTGAAGCGCTTCGCGACGACGAAGGGAAGAAGATCGTCGGCGTCCTGTACGACTACAAGGGGAACAACATCGGCCTGATCAACGTGAAGAACGGCGTCGTCCTGACCGACGGGACCACCCGTGACCGGCGACAAGGCCGTCGCGTGGGTGGCTGGCGCTTCCGCCGGCGCGGAGATCAACGAAAGCCTGACGAATACCGCCTACGACGACGCCGTGGACGTTGACATCAAATATACGAAGTCCCAGTTCGAAGCGGCGATCCAGGCCGGCGAGTTCGTTTTCTATGCCGACTACGGGACCGCCCGCGTCCTGACCGACATTAACAGCCTGACCGACTTCGGCGGCGGTATGACCGAAGACTGGACTTCGAACCGCGTGATCCGCGTCCTGGACGGCTGGGCGAACGACGTCGCCCGGATTTTCGGCGATTCCTACATCGGGAAAGTCACCAACAGCGACACCGGCCGCCAGCTTTTCAAGGCCGACCTTGTGTCCCTGGCCTTGCAGTATCAGGACATCGACGCGATCAGTGACTTCGTGTCCGAAGACATCACGATCGCCCAGGGCGTCGGGAAACGGGACGTCGCCGTCGATTCCGCCCTGAAACCGAACGACAGCATGGAAAAGCTGTATATGACGGTCGTCGTCAACTAACGGAAGGAGTGTGAACCGAAATGAAAACCCTGAACGCGCCTGATACCATTTCCGGCAAGGAAGGCCGCGCGTATGCGAAGATCGACGGGAACAATGAAGACCTGTTCTTCGCGAAGACCATCGAATCCACCGTCGAGAAGTCGAAGTCGGAAGTGAAGGCGATCGGGAAACGCATGACCGGCCACAAGACCACCGGCGGCAACGGAACCGGGTCCATGACCCTTTACTACATGACCCCCCTGTTCCGCCAGATGATCAAACAGTGGAAGGAAACCGGCCAGGACATTTACTTCGATATGGTGATCGAGAACGACGACCAGGAGTCTTCCGCCGGGAAGCAGTCTGTCCTTCTGATCGACTGCAACCTGGATTCCGTCGTCCTGGGAAAGCTGGACGGCGACAGCGACGACCCCCTGGACGAAGACGTCGACTTCACCTTCGAGGACTTCGACATTCTGACCCCCTTCACCCAGTTCTGATTCTGAAAGCGAGGTAAAAAACAATGGGTAAACTGCAAGACTTCCTTATGGAAGCCCAGATCGGCACGACCCAGACGGAAGTCCAGATCGCGCCCTTCCCCTATCCCTTCATCGTGAAGTCGATCACCGAAGCAGAGAACAAGGCGATCCGGAAGACCTGTCAGAAGGTCGAGTTCGACAAGAAGACCCGCCAGAAGCGGATCGACACCGACACCGACCTTTACAACGCCCGCCTGGTGGTCGCCTGTTGCGTCGAACCCAACTTCAAGGACGCCGCACTTCAAGAGAAATACGGCGTTCGCGGAGCCGAAGACCTGATCAACCTGATCCTGAACCCCGGCCAGTACACCGATCTTCTTCTGGCCGTCCAGGAGATCAACGGCTTCACCGACGACGTGAACGATCTGAGGGACGAAGCAAAAAACTAATCACGGGGGGCGGAAATGAGGCGGACGCGACGGCGAATCGGTTTACGCCCATTACGCTCTCCACCGGCTGAAAATCCTTCCAGGCGCGCTTCTGGCCCTTCCCAGGCGGGAACGGGCCTTTATCTATGCTTCCATTGACCTTCAAATAGAGAAGGAAAAGAAGGAAGCGGCGAAGGCGAAGCGCCGGAAGGGCAAGAAAGGAAGGTGACGACGTGGCCGGCGTATCTACACAGTTTTCGATCCAGGACCGCGCGACTTCCCACCTGAACACCATGATCAACGCGGCCGAACGTCTGAACCGTTCCCTGGAAACCACGGACGCCCTGTCCGACACCATCGACCCCGGCGCGCCCTTCGAGCGGAGCGCCGGCGACATCGGAGCGGCCGGCCGCCAGGTCGACAACTTCAACAACAAACAGGAACAGGCGGAGCGCGGCGCGAAGAAGGTGAAGTCGGTCTGGTCGAGCCTGGGCGGCGTCATTAAGTCCGCGATCGCGGCGTTCAGCGTTAAACAGGTGATCGAACTGGCCGACAGTATGACCACCACCCGCGCCCGCCTGGACCTGATGAATGACGGCTTGCAGACCACGGCGGAACTGCAAGATATGATCATGGAGTCCGCCAACAGGTCCCGCGCGTCCTACCAGACCACGGCCGACGCCGTCGCGAAAATGGGCGTAATGGCCGGCGACGCCTTTTCCAGCAACGAAGAACTGATCATGTTTTCCGAACTGATCAACAAACAGTTCGCGATCGCCGGCACATCGGCCGCCGGTATCGACGCGGCCATGTTGCAACTGACACAGGCCATGTCGTCCGGCGTCCTTCGCGGCGAGGAATTGAACAGTATCTTTGAACAGGCCCCGACCATCATTCAGACGATCGCCGACTACCTGGGGGTCCGATCGGGAAAATCCGGGAAATGGCCGCCGAAGGCCAGATCACTTCGGAGATCGTCAAAAATGCTATGCTGGCGTCCGCCGACGAAATCAACGCAAAATTTGAGTCTATGCCAATGACCTTCGCCCAGGTGTGGACGATCGCGAAGAATATCGCCCTGGAAGCGTTTCAGCCCGTCCTGACCATGATCGGCCAGGGCGCACAGTGGATTTACGACAACTGGTCCACGATCGCCCCGATCTTCTACGCGTGGCGGCCGCTGTCGGCGTTCTGGCGGTCGCTTATGGTATATGGAAGGTCGTCACCCTGGCCCAGACGATCGCACAATGGGCGCTTAATTCCGCCCTTCTGGCGTCGCCTATCACATGGATCGTCCTGGCGATCGCGGCAGTCGTCGCGGCCTGGTGTACTGGATCAACACGGTCGGCGGACTGAAAGTCGCCTGGCTGACCGCCTGTAACCTGGTCCTGACTGCCTGGGACTGGGTAAAGATCGGATTCATGACCGGCGTCTACTTCGTCATGGACCTATGGAACCGTCTGCAACTGGCCTTCTACACCGCCGGCGTGAATATTCAGAACTTCATGGGTGATATGAAGGCCGGCGTCCTGATGATCCTGCAAAACATGGTCAACGGGGCGATCGACATCATAAACGGCTTCATCGGAGTTCTGAACAAAATCCCCGGCGTCAGTATCGACGCGATCGAGAAGGTCACGTTCGGGACGACCGCACAACTGGAAAACGACGCCGCAAAACAGGCCAGAGCCGCAGACCTGGCCGCCTACCAGGACCAGATCAATTCCCAGATCGCAGAGCGGGACGCCGCCCTGGACGCTATGAAGGCCGAAGCGAACGCCGCAACGGCACAGCGCGAAGCGGAGATTGCCGCCGCGAAGGCCGAAGCGGCCGCCGCAAACGGAGAATCCGGAAGCACCGAACCGGACTGGTCCGCCTACGCCGACAGCGGGAACGGCGACATCGGGAACGTGGACCACGTCGGGTCTGTCGGGTCTATCGACGAAGACGTGAATATCGCCGAAGAAGACTTGAAGTTCCTTCGGGACGTGGCCGAAATGCGCTATGTCCAGAACTTCGTGACCCTGACCCCGACCGTGGCCGTGGACGCGAAGATCAGCGAGAAAGTGGACGTTGACGAAGTGGTCAACCGGATCGAAACCCGCCTGGAAACCGAGTTCGAAGCGGCCGCCGAGGGGGTATATGCCTAATGAGCAACTACGGAATGACACTGATCGCGGGGGGACGGGAAATCGACATTCCCGTCCTTCCTGAAAAACTGAAAGTCACTTCGCCGGGAAACAACGACACCGCGACCGTCCTTGTCCTGGGCGACATTCTGATCCTTCGGAAGAAGGGCCTTCGGACTATCGCCTGGGACAGCTTTTTCCCGGTCTACAACGCGCCCTATGTCACCGGAAGGTCCGGGACCCGGTCGAGATTGTCCAGGCCATACAGGCCGCGCGGGACGGCCTTGACCCGGTCCGGTTCCTGATCACCGGAACAGACCTGGACATCAACGTCCGAATGGGCGTGGAAACCTTCGACTATGAGGAACGCGCCGGAGAACTGGGCGACTTCTACTATTCGATCAAGCTGTCGGAATGGAAGGACTATTCGCCCCGCCGAATCGCGCTTCCGGCGGAGCCGGAACAGCCGGCCCAGGCACAAGAGCCGGAGCGGACCGGGGAGCCGGAAACGGCAAAGGCCAAGACGTACACCGTGAAGGCCGGTGACTGTCTGTGGAATATCGCGAAGCAGATTTACGGGAAGGGAAGCGACTACACAAAAATCTACAACGCGAACAAAGGGACGATCGGGTCGAACCCGAACCTGATCTATCCCGGACAGGTCTTCACGATCCCGTGATCTCGATCCTGTACCAGAACAACGTGACCGGCGACGCCTTCGACGTGACAACGCTGTGCGCCGGCGCGAAGTGGTCGACGAAACGGTCCGGTTCCCCCGCTTCCCTGGAATTGACCATGATCGCCGACGACGCCGTGGAATGGACCCACGGCGGGATCGTCGCCCTGAAAGACGACGACACCGGGATTTTTTATGGCTATGTGGTGAAGATCGGCCAGGACGAAACCGACCAGGTCACGATCACCGCATACGACCAAACCTGGTATTTGAAGAAGAACAAGGACACCTATGTCTTCACCGGCAAGAGGGCCGACGAAATCCTGACCCAGATCGCGGCGGACTTCGGCCTGAAATGCGGGGCGCTGGAAAACACCGGATACGCGATCCCGTCCATGATCGAAGACGGCCAGACCCTTTTCGACATCGTCTTGAAGGCCCTTGACTACACGCTGATCAACACCGGGAAAATGTTCGTTCTGTGGGACGACTTCGGGTCCCTTCGGATCACCGACGTCGAGAAGTCGAAGCTGGACCTGTTCGTGGGCGATTCCAGTCTGGCGACCGGCTACACCTACGAAACAGACATAGATTCCGAAACCTACAACAAGATCAAACTGGTCCGGGACAACAAGGAAACCGGAAAACGCGACGTTACATCTTCCAGGACTCGAACAATATCACCTTCTGGGGGACCTTGCAGGACTACGAGTCCGTCGACGAAGACATGAACGAAGCCCAGATCAAGGAACGCGGAAATCAAATGCTGGAACTTTACAACAGGCCGACGAAGTCCTTCGAAGTGAAGGCCTTCTGGACCTGTCCGTCCGCGCCGGCTATGCCCTGTATATAGGGATCGAGAAGGTCGGCGTCAGTTCCTTCTTCATCGTGGAAGAATCCAGCGCCGATCTGTTGAAGGAAGAAATGACCCTGAAATTGAAGGTGGTGTGATATGGCACTTCTGGACACTATGAAAAAGTCGCCAAACAGTCGCAGGACGCGACCGTTCCGGCGGCGTTCCTTTTTGGAAACGTGACGTCGACGTCCCCCCTGACGATCCGGGTCGACAACCGCTTCGACATCACCGGCGAAGCGATCGTCGTAATGAAGCAGTTCCGCGCCGGCTACTACCCGACCCACCAGCACAGCGGATTCAAGGACGCGCCGACAACGGAACAGAAAGCCGGCGGAGCGGGGACGCTTCCTTCGCGGCCCACGACCACACACTGAAAAACGACTACCTGACCAATACCGACGACACGTCCGAATATTATTACGGCCTGGCCGTGGGCGACAAGGTGGTCCTGTTGCGAAACCAGGGCGGACAGTCGTTCCTGGTCCTGGGAAGGGTGTGATCTTATGGCCTTGATTCCGACCCCGTCTGTGGTCACGATCGGCCAGACCGTGACGGTCACGCCGGCGGCCGAACACCCGACCAGAACCTACAAGGTGGACTTCGACGCCGGCCGCGTCGCCGGCTTCGTCGATGAAACCGAAGCTATGAAACAGGCGATCTTCAAAATCCTGTCGACGGAGCGGTTCGCGTACCTGATCTATTCCTGGAACTATGGAATCGAACTGAACGCGGTCGTCGGGAAAAGTTATCCGGTGTTTTCAAGTGAAATCAAGCGTGTAATCACGGAAGCACTTCTGGCAGACAGCCGGATCACCGACGTCACCGACTTCCAGGTCGAACAGATCGACAAACGGACCGCCCGCGTCAGCTTCACGGCGGAAACGATCTTCGGGGAAATCCCCGTCGAAAGGACGGTGACAACCAATGTATGAGAACATGACCTTCGAAAACATCATGGAACGCTGTCTTTCCCGCGTGTCTTCTTCCGTGGATAAACGGGAAGGGTCCATCGTCTACGACGCGATCGCGCCGGCGGCGGCGGAACTGGCGATCATGTATATTGAACTGGCCTATCTTCTGGACAGGGCCTTCCCGGACACAGAAACCGGGGACGACCTGACGAAGAAGTGTCGGGAACGAAGCGTCTTCCGGACGGCCGCGACCTATGCGGTCCGGAAAGGTTACTTCGAGAAGGCGGACGGGTCCGGCTGTGACCTGGAAATCGGGACACGGTTTTCCGGTGGCGACATCAACTTCGCCGTGACGGAGCGGATCGCCGCCGGCCAGTACAGTCTGACGGCGGAATCCGCCGGAGCCGTGGGGAATGAGTACGTCGGGACCTGTTCCCGATCGACTACGTCCCGGAACTGGCGGCCGCGCGCCTGGCGGACATTCTGATCCCCGGCGAAGACGAAGAAAGCGACGACGCCCTTCGCGCCCGCTACTTCGAGTCCCTGGAATCCCAGCGTTCGGCGGGAATATCGCCGACTACAAGAACAAGGTCGAACTTCTTCCCGGCGTGGGGGCCGTGAAGGTCTTCCCTGTCTGGAATGGCGGCGGGACCGTGAAGATCGTCCTGGTGGACAGTGAATGGTCCGTCCCGTCGTCTGAACTGGTCGAGGAAGTCCAGGAAGCGATCGACCCCGTGGGAACCCAGGGACCGGCGTCGGCCTGGCCCCGATCGGCCACGTCGTAACCGTGGCCGGCGTCACCGGGACGACGGTCAACGTGTCGTTTACGCTGACCTTCGACGGGACGGCAACCTGGACCAGTACACAAGAAGCGGTGAAGGCCGCGATCCAGTCCTACTTCGACGAACTGACCCGAACCTGGGCCGACAGTGAAAACCTGATCGTCCGTGTCAGTCAGATCGAAACGAAGGTCCTGAACGTGGACGGGATCATCGACATCACCGGGACAACCATCAACGGCGGGACCGCGAATATTTCCCTGTCGGCTGACGCGATCCCGGTACTGGGGGCGGTGACGAATGGAACTTAAAGCATACTGGCCCCGATACCTTCAAGACCTGATCGAGTTTGACCAGATCGCCGGAGCGGAACAACCGGAGTTTTCACAGGCCGTCCAGGACGTCCAGGGCGCGCCAGACGACTTCTTCCTGGTCAGCCTGTCCGAATATGGCTGTGGACGCTGGGAAGCGATTCTGGGGCTTGTGGCGGCCCCTGGGGACACCCTGGAAGCGCGCCGCGAAAGGATCCTGATCGCGTACCTGGACCAGCTTCCCTACACATACAGGGCGCTTTTGAAGTATCTGTCCACGGTCAGCGACGACTTCCAGGTCGTCCTGAACAATGACGCCTATGAACTGTTCATTCGAATCCGCCTGTCCGGACTCACACAACGGGACGCCCTGGTGGCGACCCTGGGGCAAATGATCCCGGCGAACCTGGTCCTGTTGCTTCAAACAGCGATCCCCCAGGTCGTACAGAGTCCGCCGACGGTCGTCGGGGCCGCTATGGTCAATATGGTCCGACATGAACACATTCCACAAGGGGGAAACCAAAATGGCACGATTTAAGTCAACGATCACCGACAAGGGCGCGGAAGTCCTGACCGCCTTCCTGGCGGCCGGGAAACAGCTTGTCCTGACCAGCGCGGCCGCCGGCGACGGCGTGGCCCAGGTCAGCCCGAACACGCTGACAGCCCTTGTCAATCCGATCAATGTGAACACCCAGATCGGCGAAAAGACTTTCGTCGAAAGCAACCCTTCCTATATGCGAATCCCCGTCCAGGTGACGAACGCCGGCCTGGAATCGACCGTGTACGTCAGAGAGGTCGCGGTCTATGCCCTGGACGAAAACGACGCGCCCTTCATGTTCAGTTATTCCTGGCTGGACGGCGAAGACAGCGACAACGTCCTTCCGCCCTGTTCCTTCCAGACCGAAGAAGGTTTGCTGGTGAGGGCGACACGGTTCACGTCCACGACGTCGCCGTGGTCGTCACGAACCAGGAAAACAGCGGAATCACCGTGAACGTGGGAAGCGGGTCCTATGTGACCACGGCGCAAATGGTCGCCTATGCGGCCCCGATCGTCCACGGCCACGACGCTTCCCAGATCGAGGAAACAACCGGCGAAACCGTGGAAGCCGCACAGCGCCGCCAGGACTTCGACATTTCCGCGATCCAGGAACAGCTTGACACCGGCTTCACCGGGGCCACCGTGACCCACACCTTCGCCCCCGCGCAGATCGACCAGTGGAAAGGATATGACGGGACCGGGCTTCCGGAAGGGATTCTGGACACCGTCGAAAACCGGCTGTATCTGTGACCCGCTTCGCCTGTACGCCAGCGGAAACGTCCTGCCTATTATCCAACCTGTTCACCGAACTTCGGCCCGTGTGCGGCCGCTGTGGGGGCGACGCCGTCGTTCTGTGCGGCCTGACCTACGAAGGCGAAGAACAGGTCGTCGTCCTCGGGACTATGGCTTCGACTATTCCGGCCGGCGGGAAACGGTCGAGAGAATCAGGAAACGAAGGTGTATCAATGGGAACCCGGCAAAACTACCAGAGGAATCAAAGAAAGGCTGACGCGGCAGAAAATCCCCTTCACGTTCTTCCTGTCGCTTCGAAGCTGATCGACTACACACTGAACCTGACGGACAACACGAAGCACTTCCCGAAGAAGGTCCGCTTCACACTGGTCAACCGGATTCAGGATCACGTTCTGTCGATCTACGAAAAACTTCTGGCCGCGAATGAAATATTCCCGATCCGGAGCGCAGAAGACAAGACCCGCCGGCTGTCCCTTCAACGGGACGCCCTGACGGCCTGTAAAATGCTTCTGTTCTTCATCGAACTTTCGAACAAACGCGGCTATATTGACAAGGGGACCTTCGAATACTGGACGAAGATCACCCTTGACGTTAAGTTCATGGCCGCCGCCTGGTATAAGGCAGAGCAAGCGCCCGCCGAGAAGGCCGAAAAGGCCGGACCGGAAGGCGCGGAGCCGCCCGCCCAGTCGGAAGGTTAATGATATTAGGGTATGATCTGTAACCCCGAACGCGGCAACGCGAACAACGTCCGCAACGTCAATTCCGACGGCAACCTGAACAACAACAACGCCTGGAATGGCAACAACGGCGTTCGCCCGGATTTGGTGGAAAACGTGACCGAATAAGGCGACGAGCCTGAAAGCAGAGGACCCCAACAAAGGAGATCATATCCTTCCCGACGCCGGAAAGGCCAGGGTAAACACATGATTGTCGACGCGAGGGCTTCGGCTTTGCGACGCCCGGACTGTAAGCGGCAAGGAGCATTTTATGAACAACGAACTGAACCCGCCGACCGGCTTTGAAGTCATGGCTGACTTCAATCAGCTTTATTCGGCCTACCTGGAATCCAGAAAGGGGAAACGGTGGAAATGTGCCGTCGTCCGCTTCGAAGTGAATGTCCTGGAAAATATCATGTTCCTTCACTTCATGCTGACGAAGCACAAATACCGCCCGTCGCCCTACAACTATTTCCTGGTCCACGAGCCGAAGGAACGCCTGATCATGTATAACGGCTTCCGGGACAAGATCATTCAGCATAGCCTGTGCGACAACGTCCTGGGGCCGCTACTGTCGAAGACGTTCATTTATGACAACTACGCCAGTCAGAAGGGCAAGGGAACACACTTCGGCCTGGATCGTCTGAAATCGTTCATGCAACGGTATTACAGGCAGTTCGGGGCGGACGGCTGGGTCTTGAAGTGTGATATAAGCAAATACTTTTACAGAATCAATCACGACGTTTTGAAGTCACAGCTTCGCCGAGTCATTCACGACCCCGACGTTCTGTGGCTTCTTGATTTGATCATCGACTCCACCGACGGGCCGGGAATCCCGATCGGGAATCACACTTCACAGTGGTTCGCGATCCTGTACCTGTCCGGAATGGACCACATGATCAAGGAGCGTCTGGGAATCAAGTTCTACGGCCGTTATATGGACGACTTTTATCTGATCCACCCGGACAAGGAATATTTGCTTTACTGTCTGGAAGAAATCAGAAAGTTCCTGGTCCCGCTGGGACTGGAACTGAATCACAAGACGGCCGTGTTTCCGCTGTCCCAGGGGATCGACTTCCTGGGCTTCCGGACGTACATGACGGACAGCGGAAAAGTCGTCCGCAAACTACGCCGTGAAAGCAAGAACCGAATCAGGCGGAAATTGAAGAAGTTCCGTCACCTTCTGGACGAAGGGCGGATCACCTTCGAAACTGTGGTCCAGTCTTATTCTTCCTGGATCGGCCACGCCGCACACGGCAACAGCTACCACCTGATCAGGAACACGGACGAACTGTTCTACGACCTGTTCAGAAAAGAAATGGGGGAATATCATGTCAAAACAACTGTCGACGATTCCCGTCGGCGCGATCGTGAAGTCGGTCAACACGAAGTATAACGGCGCTGTGATCCGCTTCAAAATCGGCCGCCAGGCACCGGACCGCGTGGGCTTGGTAACGGAGCGAATCATTTCCCTGAAATGCTTTGACGCGAAGGAGCCGTCCAACTCCAACAGCGACCGCCGGAACTACGGCAACAACCGCGCGGCCGTGGCGAATCTGCTTCAATGGATGAACAGCGCCGCCGGGGCCGGCCAGTGGTACAGCGCACAGCACAGCGCGGACGCGCCACCCAACAACGCGAACGTCTGGTCCAATTACAACGAATACGAGGCGGAAGCCGGCTTCCTGAACGGCTTCGAACAGGACTTCCGGGACGCCCTTTTGGACGACACGATCACCGTCGCGAAGTCCAGCACCGACGGCGGCGGGTCGGAGCAGATCACGCGGAAGGTCCGCCTGTTGACCCGGACAGAGGTCTTCGGCGACACCGAAAACGGCACCGCGAGGGGACCCAGTGGCCCATCTTCACCGACAACAACAGTCGCCTTGCATACCCGACCGCCGAAGCGGTCAGCAAGTCGGAATACAAGACTTCCAGTCTGTCGTCTTCACAGCCCTGGTGGTGGTGGCTTCTCACCCCGAACGCCGGCGACGCGCACAACGTCCGCAGCGTCACAACCGGCGGCAACCTGAACAACGGCTACGCCTGGGTTGGCTACAGCGGCGTTCGCCCGGCTTTGTTCCTGGCCCCTGACACTGGTATCCGATACAACGGACACCGACGGGGCTTATATCATTCAGTGGAATCAGCCGCCCACGACCCCGTCGTCCATTTCCCACGGGACCCCGCGCGCCGGCCAGTCCTTGACGATCACGACCGGCGGGTCCACCGACCCGGAAGGCGACGCGATCAGCTACGTCTGGGAACGCCGGGTCGATTCCGGAGCTACACCCAGATCGGGATCACGACCGCGAAGTCCATCGTCGACACGGTCCCGTCGAGCGGGACGAACTACCAGTCCGCGTGAAGGCGGTCGACGCCAACGGCGCGGAATCCGCATACCGGACCGGGAACGCGACGCCCATTTCCTACAACACGGACCCAGTGATCAGCGGAAGCGATCAAAACCTGGCGCGAAGACCGACCCGTTCACCTACGACTACACCGTCACGGACAGCGAAGCGGCGTCCCAGACCTTGACCGTCACGGAAACCGTGACCAACGGGACCGAAACGATCACCCTTCGGACCTACACGGCCACGAGCGGGACCCAGAACACGGCGGACCTGTCCGACGTATGGCTTCGGCTTCTGACCGGGTCCCACGTCCTGAAAATCTACGTAACCGACGGAGCCGGCGGAAGCGCGACCCGGCTGATCACGTTCAGCCGTACCGTCACCCGGATCGCCGCGTCCCGCGCGATCGCCACGGACGCGAAGGTCGAAAAGGTCTTCCTGTCCCTGTACCCGGCGGATCACCCGGCCGACGCGACCCTTCACGTCGAGGTCACGAACAACCCGTTCGACGACAGCCCCGCCTGGGAAGACATCACAAGCAAGGTCGGGAAGTTCGTCCACACCTTCACGAACACGACCGTCGCGTCGTCTTCCTACGGCCTGGCCTATCGCTTCTACATGACGAAGGGGACCCAGGAGATCGAAGTGATCCAGGCGACCGTCCGGTTCGCGTAAAGGAAAGGGGGGAAACGCTATGTTCAATCCGGAACAGTGTGACTTCGTCAGCATGGCCGAAGCGAAGGCCCGCGCAGAACAGAACCCGGCCGCCGAAACGGCCAGGGCGGCGTCGATCGCCTTCGTGGTCATGGCGGAAGCCGGCCAGATCGACGACGTCACGGCGGTCGAAAACGCCAGTCAGTTCAGCCCGTGGGCCTACCCCGTGCCTACACCGAAGGCCAGATCAGGCGCGACCCGCTGGACGGCAACCTGTACCGCGTTAACAAAGGGCAGGGACACACGTCACAAGAGGGCTGGAACCCGTCTTTGACGCCCGCCTGTGGTCGAAGATCGGCGACCCCGGCGAGGAATGGCCGGAATGGTCGCAACCCCTGGGCGCGCACGACGCATACAGCACCGGCGACAAGGTCGCCCACAACGGGAAACACTGGACTTCTGACCTGGACGGGAACGTCTGGGAACCCGGCGTCTATGGCTGGACAGAAGTGTCGGAGTAACCCAGAAAGGAGATCGACGCCAGTGACAGAAGGGATTCTGATCGCCGTCCTGTCCCTTCTGGGGACCCTGGGCGGTTCGTATTTTGCCAACAAGAAAAGTTCCGCGCTGATCGCCTACCGGCTGGAAGAACTGGAAAAGAAGGTCGACAAGCATAATTCGGTGATCGAAAGGACGTACAGCCTGGAAGAAACCCAGGCCGTCCTTGAAGAAAAAATCAAAGTCGCGAATCACCGGATCGACGACCTGGAGAAGAAAGCATGAGCGGCGGCCGGCGCGCAAAGAAGCGCGAGTTTTCCAAAATCATCATTTCCGTCGTGGGGGCGGTCACGATCTTCGTGACCGCCTTCACGCTGGTCATGGTATGGAGAACCGGCGACACGTCGCCCCTTGCCTATCTGATCCCGGCCGTCTTCACCGAAACGGCGGCCGCGACCGGCTTCTATTACAGCAAGGCGAAAGCAGAAAACCGGATCAAACTTCGGAAGAAGTACGGTCCCGAAATCTACAATGACACAAAAGAACTGTAACGAAAGGAAGGAAAGAACATGAACACTGAACAGATTATTTCCGTAGTCGTCGCTATCCTGACCGGCCTGTCCGCCTGTATTCCCCTGGCCTACAAGCTGATCCAGTACGTCAAGAAGGCGACCCAGGAAAAAAACTGGGCCGCCCTTCTGGGGCTTGTGATCAGCCTTATGGAAGAAGCGGAAACGAAGTTCACCGACGGGGCGACCCGGAAGGAGTGGGTCATGGCTATGGTCCAGACTTCCGCCGAGTATATCAACTATCCCTCGACGTTACGGCCCTGGGCGAACTGATCGACGCCTGTGTGATATGACGAAGGTCGTCAACTTCGAGGAAATCCCGGTGATCGAGCCTGTAAAGGGGGGAACCGACAATGATGAAAAGTAAAACCTTTATCGAAAAACTGATCGACGCGGCCCAGAATCACAAAACCCTGTACGTCATGGGCTGTTTCGGCGCGCCCATGACGGCCGCGAATAAGACCAGGTACACCCAGAATCACAAGTACAACAGACAGGCGGCCCGGACCGCTATGATCAAGGCCGCCAGCGCCGACACCTTCGGTTTTGACTGTGTCTGTCTGATCAAGGGGATTCTGTGGGGCTGGTCTGGCGACAAGTCGGACGTCTACGGCGGCGCGTCCTACGCTTCGAACGGCGTCCCCGACATCGGAGCCGACAGCATGATCAAGAAGTGCCAGAACGTGTCGACCGGGAACTGGGGGAGCATGACCCCCGGCGAAGCCCTGTGGGTCCCCGGCCACATCGGCGTCTATATCGGCGACGGCCTGGCCGTGGAGTGTTCCCCGGCCTTCGAAAACGACGTCCAGATCACGGCCGTCGGAAACATCGGCAAGAAAGCCGGCTACAATACCGGACCTGGCAGAAACACGGCCGCCTTCCCTACGTCGACTATTCCGACGCCGGCGGAAGCGCGCCCGTCGTGACCCCGCCCGCCAGCGGCGGCGAAACCGTCTACACCGTGAAGAAGGGCGACACCCTGTCCGCGATCGCGGCGAAGTACGGGACCACCTACCAGGAGATCGCCGCCTACAACGGGATCGCGAACCCGAACCTGATCCGCGTCGGCCAGAAGATCAAGATTCCGTCCGGGACCGCGTCGCAGTCCTTCAAGAAGGGCGACAAGGTGAATGTCCTGAACGCCGTAACCTATGACGGGAAGTCCTTCAAGACCTACTATGACACCTACGACGTGATCCAGGTCAACGGCGACCGCGTCGTGATCGGCGTCGGCGCGACCGTCACGGCCGCCGTCAACGCGGCGAACCTTCGCAAAGCGTAAGCCGGCCGGAGCCGGCGGAAAGGGGGCGATCCTGTGGGCGTGAAGAAGAATGAACTGGTCCAGTGGATCGGCGGCCTGGAAGCCCTGAAAGACGACGTCCCGGAAATCATGTCCCAGATCGCCGTCGGCGAAGGCCAGTACGCCGTCCGCCAGGCGCGCCTGATCTGCAAGAACGACAGCCCGGACATCGTCAACACCGGCGACTACCGTCGGAACTGGAAGTCCGACAAGACGGCCAGACGGAGCGGAAAACGCTTCATCGTCCGGTTTTATAACCCGCTGGAATACGCCAGTCACCTTGAACACGGATTCCGAAGTCACTTCGTCCCCGGTCACTGGGAAGGGAACACCTTCGTCTATAACCGGGACGATCCGGAAGGCGGAATGTTCGTCGGTCCGAAGGGCGGCTATGTTCGGGGACACTTCACCATGCGGCGCGCGTGAAGAAGACGAAAGATTCCCAACAGGCCAGAGTGTCCAGAAAGATCAGGCAAGAGATCAACAAGAGAATGAAGAAGTGAGAAAGGCGGACGGGGAAACCCGTCCGCCTTTTTTCTTTATCTGACCACCATATCAAGGGCCTTCGAGAAATAACCCTGTTGCGACACGGCAAGGCGATAGTTCTTCGCCCCGGCTGGATCATAAGCCCGTCGCCTTCCGGTAGGATCGCAGAGATCGCGGACAGCTTGCAGTCGAAGCCGTTCTGTTTTGCCAGGAAGACGATCCGCCGGTTCGTGAGAACCGCCAGGCCGTCGAAGGCGTCCGTGACGTCGTCGTACACCGTTTGACTGGCCCCGCCGCCGGATCGCACAGAAACACCCTTCGCGACGCGGACACTGACGCCGCCCCCGCTTCCGGTCCTTCCGACCGCCTTCTTCTTTGTGATATACCGGCGCGCCGGCGCGAAGAAATGGGCGACTTCGCCTTCTTCCAGGACGACAGGGACAGACGACAGAACCGGAAGGACGCCGCCCTGAATTTGTTGAAGGTCCTGTTCGGTCATGTATGTCCCGTTCCCGCCCTGGCGCTTCGCCTTCTTCCCGGCGCTGGACTTCGCCCCTTGCCAGAACAGGAAGACCGCCAGGGCAACGAAAAGAAGCGCGATCACCCATTCCGCCCCCGTCTTATATTCCGGCGCGTCGTGGCCGACACCAGGGCCGCCACGGCGGCCAGAACGAGAGATAAAGCACCAAAGATTTTCCACACCATAGAAAAGCCCCCTTGAATGATAATTATGGTTCATGCCAATAATATCATACCATAGTTTATGGTAACTTCAAATAGAATATTGTGAATAACCATAAACAAGGGGGAAAACAATGAAAAATATGGGATATTACGGACAGCGGAATATATGCGGTGAGCGCGTCAGAATGGCGCGCCTGGCGAAGCGCATTTCACAGGAAACCCTGGCGGCGAAAATGCAAACGCTGGGCGTGAACATAGCCAGGACGCGATCAGCAACATCGAATCCGGCCGACGGCTGGTCATGGACTACGAACTTCGCGCCTTCGCGACCGTCCTTCAAGTCCCTATTGAAGAACTACTTGAACCGGAAGAAGAATAGACCCACGGAACGCCCTTCCGTGGGCCTTATTTTTTACTTGACATTACGGTCTAAAAGGCGTAATATAAAGGCAGAACAGAGAAAGGCGGCGATTCACATGAAATCCGGAAGCACAAAGAGCGAAACGACAATCGCGCGTTTGCGCTGTGAACGGGGGCTGACACAGGCCGCCCTGGCGAAAGGAACCGGCGTCAACATTCGGACGATCCAGAAGTTCGACAGCGGGGAACGGGGAATCGAAACCGCGTCCCTGGCCGTGGCGCTTCGGATCGCCGACTTCCTGGGCGTCCACCCGCGCGATCTGATCTGACAGCAAAGCAAAGCCCCCACCCTTGCCATACGGCAAAGGCGGGGGCTGTTTTTCTTTATAGGGGGAAGGAACATGAAGAAGCGCAGATTCAAACACCTGTCCTGGAACGACCGCCTTCGGATCGAATCGTTCCTGAAATGCGGGAAGCGGGTCCAGGAGATCGCCGACGAAATCGGCGTCCACCGGAACACGATTTACAACGAACTGAAACGGGGCCGGTATATCCACCGAAATTCGGACTGGACCGAAGAAGAACGGTATAGCCCGGACATAGCCGAAGCCGCATACCGGGAAAACCTGGCCGCGAAGGGGCCTGGCCTGAAAATAGGCAAGGATCACCGCCTGGCCGCCTACATTGAACGCCGGATCGTCGAGGACGGCTATTCCCCGGCCGCCGTCCTGGGCGAAATCAAGGTCAAGGGAATCCAGTTCGACACGACGATCTGTGAAGCGACCCTGTATTCCTACATCAAGAAGGGTGTGTTCCTGACCCTGGAAGCCGCCCACCTTCCCCGCCAGGCATGAAGAAGCGCCAATACAAGAAGGTCAAGAAGCGGCCGCCAGGCCGTCGCGGCCGGAGCATAGAAAAGAGGTCCCCGGAGATCGACGACCGCGCAGAGATCGGACACTGGGAAATGGACTGTGTCGAAGGCAAGAAGAAGACGAAGGAAACCCTTCTGGTCCTGACGGAGCGGAAGGCCCGGAAGGAAATCATGGTCAAAATGAAGGACAAGACCACCGGAAGCGTCGTCGCCGCCCTGGACCGCCTTGAACGCAGATACGGGAAACTGTTCAGCAAAGTATTTCAAACGATAACAGTTGATAACGGGACAGAGTTTTCGGACGTCGCGGGCCTGGAACGGTCCTGTCTGCACAAAGGGAAGCGGACGACCGTCTTTTACTGTCACCCCTATTCTTCCTATGAGCGAGGGACCAATGAGAACACGAACGGAATGATCCGTCGCTGGTTCCAAAGGGGACCGACTTCGGGAAGGTCACAGCGAAGGCGATCCAGGCCGTCGAAGACTGCTGAACGCCTACCCGCGCGGGATTCTGGGCTTCCGCTGTGCCGACGACGTCTTCGCCGAAGCCCTGGCCGCCCTGGTCTAAAAAGTTTTTTCAGGTTTTTTACAATTTAATCTTGACTTTTGCGCCGGCATTGCCGGCCCTTTGGCGCTGTCAGATGTCTATGGTGAGGTTGTCGATGCCGTTTTCCTCGAATTCGGATATATATTCGTCCATACGGTTCGTGAGCTCCGTGAAATCCTCCGGGTCGGTGTCTTCGAGATGCATGTCGCGCCGGGCGAGCTCCTCAGCAAGGATGTCGAAAAACACGGCGTCCTCGTAATCGGCTATCGCCTCGTGTATGCCGCCCTCCTCAAAGGCCTTTGAGGGGAAAACGTGACCGTACCAGGTCTGATATAGGTCCTTCATGCCGTTTTTGGCGCAGTAGGCGAACATCTTTTCCTGGAGCAGGTCATAGTCCTCAAAGCGGTCCTCTCCCCGGGTGGAATTGAGCACCCAGTTGCCTATATATACCATATCCAGCAGGCGCCGGAATTCCTTTGGCGTCAGTTCAATATTCATTCCGCTCAAACCTCCCGTCCGCAGGATGCTTATTGCCGCTGATATATTATAGCAAGCTGCGGGGGAAAATTCTACACAAAATTTTGGCAGCGCCGGCGTCAATATTGGCCAAGCTGAGTAAAACCTCCCCGTCATGCCTTGTAACTTGCACAAAACAGTGCTATCATTATCTTGATATTTGCTTAATACTCAGAGCCGGAGATGAACCCCATTGCAGGAACTCGACAAAAAAACCTACTTATTTGAAGCCGCTCCGGTACCCAGCGCGGTTATTCAGCTCGCTGTGCCGACCATCCTCAGCTCCCTGGTCATGGTGCTGTACAACCTGGCTGACACATACTTTGTCGGCATGCTCAACGACCCCATCCAGAACTCGGCGGTCACGCTGGCCGCGCCGGTGCTGCTCGCCTTCAACGCCGTAAACAACCTCTTCGGCGTGGGCTCTTCGAGCCTTATGAGCCGCTCGCTGGGCTGCAAGGACTACGACATGGTGTCCAGGAGCTCCGCTTTCGGCTTTTACTGCGCGCTGTTTCCGGGATAATCTTCTCAATCCTCTGCGCGTCGTTCAACGCCCCGCTGCTCGGCCTGCTCGGCGCGGATGAGACGACCTGGGACGCAACTGCGGCGTACATGCTCTGGACGGTGTATTTCGGCGCGGCGCCCTCGATTTTGAACGTTGTGCTCGCTTATCTGGTGCGCGCCGAGGGCTCCTCCGTACATGCCAGCATAGGCACGATGAGCGGCTGCCTGCTGAACATCGTGCTTGACCCCATCTTCATCATGCCCTGGGGCCTCGGCATGGGCGCCGCGGGCGCGGGGCTCGCCACGTTTATCTCAAACTGCGTGGCCTGCCTCTACTTCCTCGTGCTCATCGCCGTGCGGCGTGGTCGCACCTTTGTCTGCATCGACATCCGCAAGCTCAGCTTCAACCGGCGCATAGTCCGCGCCGTCTGCGGCGTCGGCGTGCCTGCGGCAATCCAGAATCTGCTGAACGTCACGGGCATGACGATACTCAACAACTTCACCTCGGTATACAAGGCCGACGCCATAGCCGCCATGGGCATCGCGCAGAAGATAAACATGCTGCCCATGTACGTCGCGCTGGGCCTTTCCCAGGGCGTGATGCCGCTCATAAGCTACAGCTACTCCTCCGGCAACAGCAAGAGAATGAAGGGCGCCATCCGCTTTTCCGGCGTGGCCTCGGTCGTAGTGATAGCGGCGGTATCTGCGGCGTATTTCATCGCGCCGGGCTTCTTTGTGGGGCTCTTCATGGACAACGAGGCCATCATCGACTACGGCTCCCACTTCCTGAGGGGCATGTCCCTGGCGGGGCCCTTCATGTGCATAGATTTCCTCGCCGTTGGCGTTTTCCAGGCTGTAGGCTTCGGCAAGGACGCTCTGGTCTTTGCGATCCTGAGGAAGATAGTCTTGGAGATACCCGCGCTGTGGGTGCTCAACCGTCTCTTCCCCCTCTACGGCCTTGCCTACGCCCAGCCCTTCGCTGAGTTCGTCCTCTCCATCGCCGCCATAATCGTCCTCGCACGGCTGTTTAAGAAAATCGAATCCGAAAAACTGTCCGAGTAAAATTGAACGGACTCAAAAGCGCAAAGAAAAGGCCGCAGCTTAAGCTGCGGCCTTATTTACGCTTTTTTCTTCTTCGGCGGCTCCATGCCGGTCTTTTTGAGGACGTGGCGGAGGAGGAATTGGCAGACGAAAACGGAGACCACTTCGGCTACCGGGAAGGACAACCAGACGTTCGAGAGCGTGCCGGTAAGAGAGAGAAGGTAGGCCGCGGGGACCAGGATCACCAGTTGGCGAGCGGCTGAAATATACAGGCTGTACATGCCGTAGCCAAAGGCCTGACAGGACGAGCTTGCGATTATATTCAGGCCAGCAAGCAGGAAGCTGAAACTGATTATCCTCAGCGCCGGCCCGCCTATGTTCAGCATGTCCTCCGAGGCGTCAAAAAGCAGCAACAGCTGCTCCGGCAGGAGTTGGAACACCGCAAAGCCTATGACCATCAGCAGCGTAGCGTACAGCATGCTCAGCTTTATCGTCTTGTGTATGCGCTCCGGCTTGTTCGCTCCGTAGTTGTAGCCGATGATAGGAACCATGCCGTTATTAAGGCCGAACACGGGCATGAACACAAAGCTCTGCAGCTTGAAATACACGCCGAACACCGCCGCGGCTGTGGCTGTGAAGGTGGTGAGAATGAGGTTCATGAAGAACGTCGTCACGGAGGATATCGAGCTCATTACAATGCTCGGGATGCTTATCCTGGAAATGGCCAGCATCGAGACCTTCGACGGGCGCGCTCCCGCAAGAGTTATCTCGCGGTTCCAGTGCTTGTTTATGAAGAACGCTACGATCGCGGCGACTATCTGCCCGCCAACGGTGGCGACGGCCGCGCCCGCTATGCCCATTTCGGGGAAACCCAGCAGACCGAAAATCAGGATGGGGTCGAATATGATGTTCAGTATGGCACCTATGAGCTGCGTTATCATGGAAAGCGTGGTGCGGCCCGTGGACTGGAGTATGCGCTCATAGGTTATCTCTATAAACACACCGAAGGAGAAGATGAGCACTATGCGCAGGTACGAGACGCCGTGGGAAATTATCTCCGCCGCGTCCTCCGCGGGCACTTCGCCGCTTATCTGCGCGCGCATAAACGTCTCTGTGAAGAACAGACCGAGAATCAGGAATATGACATAGCTAGCGGCCTCAAGCACCATTCCGCTTATCGCTATCCTGCTTGCGTGAGCCGGGTCCTTCTCCCCCAGCGCGCGGCTCATCAGCGCGTTTATGCCCACGCCGAAACCTACGGCAAAGGAGATGAGCAGGTTTTGCATCGGGAACGCCAGCGAGACCGCAGTCAGCGCGTTCTCACTTATCCTCGACACAAAAATGCTGTCCACGACGTTATAAAGCGCCTGGACAAGCATCGAGATCATCATAGGCACTGCCATTGAAAGCAGCAGCTTGTTCACGGGCATGACGCCCATTTTATTTTCCGTTTGGAGTTTTTCCTGCACTTTTTATCTTCCTTTTTTCTTGTCTTTATAATAGCTTAACGCACATATTTTTTATTGTCAATCCCCCTTTTACCTGTTCCAAAATGTGAAAAATCGGACGGGCGTATTCTGCCCGTCCGATACTTTTATGCTTTCAATCGCCTTTAAAGACTGCAAACGAGAGCGGAGCGAGGCCCCCAGGCTCCCAGCCGCTGCTGAAAACAGCTCCCGCTTATCTCCGGCAGGCGGCACGGCTGCGCGGAGGCGTTTATGCAGACGAGGGTGCGCTCAGACCCCAGGCTGCGCTCGAAAACGAGCCAGCCCCCCTCCCCGCTCGGCGTACAGCACATGGAGATCTCCGCGCCGCAGGCACGGGGCCTCCCGGCGGAGGGCCGCGGCCTCGCTGTCAGAACGCGCGCAGAGTTTCGCTCTCACGTTCCAGGGCATGGCGCGGCGATATTCCGCCTCCGTCACACCCGTCACGCCCAGCTCGTCGCCGTAAAAAACGCAGGGCATGCCCGGGAAGCAGAACATAAACAGCACAGCCAGCCGCAGGCGCGCTCATCGCCCCCGCAGAGGCTGAGAAACGCGGTACATCGTGGCTGTCCAGAATATTCAGCATGACGGAGGCGGCCGAGGGCTTCTGTCGCATCAGCATATCCGAACAGCGGCCGGCGAAGATATGTGCGTCTACCTCCCCCTCCGCGAAGAAGGCGCGGCAATGCCGGCGGAATTCGTAGTTCATGCTGAATCGAGCATGTCGCCCATGAGCCAGTGGCGCGCGTCGCTCCAGACCTCGCCTATCAGCAGGGCCTCAGGCTTTACGGCCTTTACACGGCGGCGGAACTCGCGCCAGAAGCCGTCGTCAATTTCGTCCGCCACGTCGAGCCGCCAGCCGTCCGTGCCGTATTCACGTATCCAGTGCTCTCCGACGCGGCAGAGGTAGTCTCGCACCTCCGGGTTCGAGGTGTCGAGCTTCGGCATGCGGCGCTCGTAGGCGAAGCACTCGTAACCCGGGCGCTCGCCCTCTTCCGGGACGCGGACGGGGAACTCCAAACGGTAGAACCAGGAGGCATAGGCGCTTTTTTCCTGCCGCTCCAGCACGTCGCGGAATGCGAAGAACCTCGCGCCGCAGTGATTGAACACGCCGTCAAGTATGACGCGCAGGCCGCGCGCGTGGGCCTCGTCCACGAGGGCTCGCAGGTCCTCGTCCGTGCCGAGGCAGGGGTCAATATGAAAGTAGTCTATGGTGTCGTATTTGTGATACTCCCCGGCGGCGAAAATGGGGTTCAGATAGATGCAATTTGCGCCGAGGGCGGCTATGTAGTCGAGGTTCAGGCGGATTCCTTCGAGCGTGCCGCCGAGGCGGGAGCGGCAGGGCGCTCCGCCGAAACTGCGCTCGCATCCCGCGCCGGGCAGGCTCCGCCGCGAGGCGGCAAAGCTGTCAGGGAAGATGTTGTAGACCACGGCGTCCACGGCCCAGTCCGGCGTCCGGGCTATATCCGCGCGGTGGTTGAAGGGGAGCTTGAAATAGTCCGCGCGCTCCGCGGAAGGGCTTTCGAGGAACAGGCCGCCGGAGTAGAACAGCCGCTCAACGCCGTCCGTGAGTTCAAAGTAATAATAGAGTCTGTGATACGCGCCATTCAGCCGCGCCTCCCACCAGTCACAGTCCTCTCCCTCCGCGGCGAGGCTCATGGGCGCGGGCGTGAAGCGCACCGTCGTATCGGGCAGGCGGTATCGCCGTACCAGAGCGTGCAGGCCGCTATCCCTCCGGATGCGCAGCGCAGGCGGAAAACCGTTGTGTCCTCGTCCAGGCCAAAGGCGTATTCGCTCATCGGTCTGTGGATTATGGCGTCCTTTCTCATATTCAGCCTTTCACTCCCCCGGCGGTCAGGCCGGAGACCATGTACTTTTGTATTTTGAAGAAGATAAGCAGCAGCGGAATGGAGGCCAGGATACTCGCCGCTGTGAAAAGCGGCCAGGAACGGGTGTAGTCGTTCGATTGCAGCTGGTAGAGCCCACCCGCAAGAGAGTAGAACTGCTGTCCAGCAGGAAGGTCGTGGCAAAGAGATATTCGTTCCAGACGGTGATGAGCACCATGACGCAGGTGACGACGATGGCGGGCTTGGCCAGGGGCAGGACGATCTTCCAGATCATCTGTGCGTCGTTCGCACCGTCTATCTTCGAGGCCTCCTCGATCTCGACGGGGATGGTGTCGAAGTAGCCCTTCATGTTCCAGACGCCGAAGACGCACATGCTGCCGGCATAGATGAGGACGAGGCCCGCGTGGGAGTTCAGCAGGCCGCCGAGCCGCAGGATGCGGTAGTAGGCAAACAGGGAGAGCACCTGCGGGAAGGCGTTGAGCACGAGGAGCGCCCGGAGCACCGGTCGCCGGCCACGGAAGCGCCAGCGCGAGCAGGCATAGGCCGCCGTCACGGCGCAGAGCATGGCCACGAGCACCGTCCCCGCGCTCAGGAGCAGCGAGTTCTTCAGCCAGAGCAGGAAGGCTCATCCAGGAGGATGGCCCGGTAGTTTTCAAAGCTCGGGTGCTCCGGGATAAAGGAGAAATCGCCCGAGAGCGAGGCCCCCGCTCCGGAAAATGACACGGAGACGGCATAGAGTATAGGCACGAGCGTCACGGCGCACAGCAGTACAAAGGCCATGTTCAGGGCCGCGTAGCCCAGGCGTTCTTTGGCTTTCCGCTTCATGCTCAGTCCTCCCGGAGGCTGCGGTTCGTGACAAGGGAGAAGATTATTATGATCACGAAGAGCAGCATGCTCACCGCGCTCGAAAGCCCGTAGTTGTTCGAGGCGAAGGCGTTCTGGTGCGCGTAGGTTATGACGGTGTTCAGAGTAGCGCCGGTCATATAGCCGCGCTGCTGGGTCAGCAGGTAGATGATGTCGAACTGCTTGAATGTGATGAAGGTCGTCATCACTGCCGCAGGGGCGATAACTGGACGGATGGCCGGGATGGTGATGCTCGCCGTCTGCCTCCAGAAGCCCGCTCCGTCCAGCCGTGCGCTCTCATAGAGGCTGCGGTCCACGCTTTGCAGCGCGCCGTCTATGGTGGATATCATAAACGGCAGGGCCATCCAGAGGTTCAGCGCCATGCAGGAGACGAAGGCCGCCGTATTGTTTGCCAGAAAGTCGAATTTCCCCAAGCCCAGAGCCGCGAGCCACTTGTTCAAAAGGCCCAGCTCCGTATTGAACATGCCCACGCGCCAGAGCAGGATGGAGATATACGCAGGCATCGCCCAGGTACCATGAGCAGGGTCTTGTACAGGCGGCTGAGGCGGAGTTTCGGCGCGTTGAGGCCCAGGGCGATGAGGAAGCCCAGCGCCAGCTGTATGGCCATGTTCAGCGCCGTCCACAAGAGCGTCGTGCCGAGCGCGGACATAAAGCCCGAATCCAGCTTGAAGAGCGCCCTCGCATAGTTGCCCAGGCCTATGACCTTATAATCCTGCCAGTGGTAGAGGTTCATGTTCGTCAGCGAGATGTAACCGGTGTAGGCTATGGGGAACACAATTATAATAAGTATGAGCAAAAGCGCCGGGGCGCAGTAGAGCCACGGCTTATACCTGTGTCTGAGCATTGCCTCGCCTCCAAACATGGGGCGGCGCTGCCGCCGCCCCATCCTTATCTGCTTATTTTACTGCATATCCGCTATCGCCTGCAAGGCGGCGGCCTGGGCCGTCTCGGCGGCGGAGGCAACGTCCTCCCCGTTCTTGTTCACGGCGGCCAGCATGCTCTCCGCCGGGCCCCACATGACGCTCATCTCCGCGATGTTCGGCATGGGCTGTGCGGTCTCGGCCGTGTGGCCGATGGCGGCGATTATCTCGTCCGCGGCGACGTCGGGGTCGTCATAGGCCGCAGCGCTGGCCGGGGCGCAGCCGCTGCTCTTGGCGAGGGCTATGCCCACCTCGGGGCTCGCCAGGGCCTCCAGCGCGAGGGCGATGGCCTCGCCCTTTGCCTCGGCCGCGACTTTCATTACGCCCACGCCCTGGACGCCGGAATAGGGCGCGAGGGCATTGCCGTTGGGCAGGGTCATGTCGGAGAGCGAGGCCACGCCGAAGTCTATGCCCGCAGCGCGGATGCCGGAGACCAGCCAGGGCCCGCCGATGATGGCCGCCGCCTTGCCCTCGTTGAACAGGGTCGTCACGGTGTTGTAGTCGCCGTCGGCCTGGAGGGCGGCAAACTTCTTGTTGTACTCCACGGCCTCGATGGTCTTGGCGTCGTTGAGTCCGGGGTTGGCGTTCTCGTCTATGATATAGCCGCCGAAGCCGTTTATGAAGGGCGAGACGTTATAGGCGGTCGAATGCTGGTTCACGACGGCGTAGGTGCCTGCGGCGGTGTCGGTGTTGGCGGCCATGTACTCATAGAGCTCCTCCGTCGTGGCCGGAATGTCACCCTGCCAGAGGGCCTTGTTGTAGATGAAGAGCAGCGTCTCGAAATAGACGGGCAGCAGGTACTGCACGCCGCCTATCTGCCCGGCCTCGACGGTCATCTCCAGGTCGCCCGCCCAGATGCTCTCGTCCACGAGGTCGGTGAGCGGGGCCAGGATGTCCATGGCGGCGAAGGTGCCGAGGCTGTCGTGCGCGTAGAAGTACATATCCGGTCCGTTGGCGGCGTCGCGCCGTAGAGCTTCAGCTGGTCGGAGAGGCCCGTGCGCTTCTCAAAAACCAGGGACACGCCGCTGTCCGCGAGCATGGGGTTCACGGTGTCGGCTATGGTCTGCATAATGGCCTCGTCGCCGTCGTGCCAGACCTTGAGCTCCACGGGCTCGGCGGGGACGGGCGCCTCAGAGGCGGGGGCTGCGCTCTCCTCCCCGGACGGCGGCG
>ENA-OQEN01000130-OQEN01000130.1-human-gut-metagenome-genome-assembly--contig:-NODE-130-length-31041-cov-7.702562_pt1 | contig 31041 bp, 45 predicted proteins | sample MGYA00242791_ERZ504627 | MGnify/ENA primary metagenome ERZ504627 (study PRJEB26092, sample SAMD00036316) | human gut metagenome | host: Homo sapiens | study: EMG produced TPA metagenomics assembly of... | reverse complement strand
AACGACTTGAAGGGGGCGCACGGGCCAGTAGCTGGCTCTTGACATGGATTAGGCTCCCAATCAGGGCAACAAAAAAGCCGGCCACTCTCGTTTTGGAGAATGGTCGGCTCTTTGTTCCGGTATTGGCTGGCGCACAAGGGTATGAAAAAAGCCCCTCGGATCATAGACCCGAGAGGCTATAGGTGCTCCAGCATAATCCATTATACCGGCTGAGTCTCTACACTACAATTTCGTTTGGCTCTCAATTTCCTCCCAATTTTCTATCATGTTTTCTCTCATCTGACTGCCACATTGTCTCTCATTTGTCTCTCACGAGACTTCCACCTGAGCGGTGACGCTACCGCTTTGCTGCAGGTGCTCCCTGATGATCAGATCGGGGATTACGACACACCAGAGGCTTGCTGCATAGGCACGGATAGCGGCTTGATGTGCCGATAGTATGTAGATGAGGAGATTCCGAGGTTGAGATATGCTTCCTCATTTGAGGTGCAGTAGACATCAAAGTACCTTGCCTGGAGAATGTTGAAATAGGTGCCTCCATTGGGCGGTGTGTCCTTCACGAGCACCAGGGCATCCTCCATAACGGACAGAAGCTGCATGGAGTGGCCCATCTCGGCAAGGCGATCGGCGATGCGTTTCCGGTCAGTGTCACGGTCATAGTCGATGGCCAGATTGATGAAGTCGGAGATGCTTTGCCGTCTACCTTCATAGCACTCTTCTTCCATCTCACCGATGCGAGAGGCAGTCCTTCGAACGGCGGGGCCGTAAATCTGGAGCAGCGCCAAGGTCTTATCAATATCCTCCTCGGTGAGGGTACTGGTGATGTCAAAGGTTTTCAAGTAGTTCTGGAATTTACTCATTATTTGTCCTTTCTGCCAGGCCTCTTTAATGGTAAAAGTTGAAGGAGCCAAGAACTTTGGCATAGGCCTTGGACTTATTGTGGAGGATGCGCTTTTTGCCGTCCGCCTTGACTTTACGATCTTTCAGGTAGAGATAGAGTGCGAAGGCTCCATTTTCCTTCACGACGATCAAGTCACCGTCATTGATCTCGGCTGCCCTCTGACAGAACAACACGCTGCCGGTGGAAATACCGTGCTCCTGATAACGATGTCCATCGGCCATAATGCAAAAACACTTTTTGGGAATCAGACCAGAAAATCCGTCGATCTGGATGGAGCCATAGCCATTGCTCAAAATGGGGTGTCTGGCTTGAGTCGTTTCAACTGCTGCGTTTATAGTCAATACCTCCTCAGTGATACATAACAGAGGGCATCTTGTATTCAACCTCCCGATGGGCAGGCATCTTCAGCCCCGTGGTGAGTGCGGCGAAATTGATGGAATGGAGGCCATAGCGGCGACGGATGTCTTCCATGGTGCGCTCCAGGATGAGGCGCTTGTTGTGCTTGGTAAAGTCTGACCAGAGATCGAGCTGGATCGGCGTGTCAGACGGGATAAGGTCGATTGCGCTGATGGTCAGAGACCGGATATTGTTGTTCCAGGTATGCTTCTTGCAGAACAGTTCAAAGCCTGCCGCTGCAATTTCCGTGTAGCTTTGCGTTGGAAATGTCAGTTTTCCTTGGTATTCCCGATGCGAGAGGGTGTTGTCGCGGACGCTGATGCGGACCCGTGTGGCAGCCAGCTTATTCTTCCGGAGCTTCAGCCCAACTTCCTGAGAAAGCTCCATGAGAACATGGCGCACTTCATCTTTCGAGAGCAAGTCATCCGTGCAGGTAATGCCGTGACCAACGCTTTTGATGGGAGGATCATAGTCGCAGGGCATCACGCGGGACTGATCAAGTCCATTGGCGAAGATCCACAGTTTCTCGCCGTTGATTCCGAGCAGTCGGACAAGCATCTGACGATCTGCTTTGGCCAGATCTCCGATGGTGTGGATCCCGTAGCACCGCAGCCTTTCTGTGGTGGCTCGTCCAACACAGAGAAGTTCCGACGCTGGCAAGGGCCAGATTTGCTCCTTGAAGGACGCTTCCGTGATTTCTGTTACGGCATCCGGTTTCTTCATATCGGATCCCAGCTTGGCGAAAATCTTATTGAAGCTGACCCCGATAGATACGGTAAGCCCTACTTCTTCCTTTACTGCCTTTCGGATCTCGTTGGCTATCTCGGCCGGTGTCTTATGTGCCAAAAGGGGCGAGCCGGTGAGCTCGATCCAACTCTCATCGATGCCGAAGGACTCCACTTCCGGGGAATACCGCAGATAGATTGCACGCACAATCCTGGAAAACTTCAGGTACTGATCCATGTGCGGAGGGACGATCGTTAATTGCGGACACTTTTGGCGCGCTCCCAAATCACTTCACCTGTCTTCACCCCACACTGCTTTGCCAACTGATTCTTTGCAAGAACAATTCCATGACGATCCTCCGTGCTGCCGCAAACCGCAATGTACTTTCCACGCAATTCCGGATGCAGCATACATTCAATACTCGCATAGCAGTTATTGAGGTCGCTATGCAATACAACCCGACCTCCCATATTTGGTGTGCCTCCTGTCTGTGGCTTTTAAGAAAAGTTCCAATCAAGTTCCTAAAAGTTCCTATTGACAAGTTCTACTTTCCAGAATATAATGAGGCTAAAGTTCCAACCAAGTTCTAAATAGTTCCATAAAAGTTCTAACAACAAAATAGCAGGTCGAAGATAGGTTTGTCAATAGAACTTTCAAAAACTTTTCCCGATCTGCAGAAAGAGGCACAGTTATGAAAACGACTGGAGAAAAAATCAGAGAAGCCGTGCAAACCTGGGCATTACCCAGACTGAGCTGGCCGAAAAGATTGGCGTTACGCTGCGCACGATCTCCAAATATGAAAAGCAGGGTGTGATGCCTCGTGGCGCCAATTTGCAAAAGCTGGCCGAGGTTCTTGGCGTTTCCATCGCATATCTGAGCAACGATGAGATCGTAGATCCCGCTTACGGACTCGAGGAATCTCCTTACATTGAGAGTGCTCGGGCAGTCTACGGTAAGAGAGGCGCCGCTGATGTCGAGCAACTACTGACTCAGACCAGAGCCCTCTTCGCCGGTGGCGATGTACCGGAGGAAGATAAGGAACTCTTCTTCCAGGCAGTCACCGAGGCTTATTTTGCCAACAAGCAGCGTGCCAGCGAGAAGTTCACCCGCAAGGATTATAAGAAATAAGCCGGATCATCTCTGTGTGTACGGATTATTGGACACCCCTTTTGGTACCTTCATGCTGTACGATAGGCTATTCTACTTCTGAAGTGAGGTGAGTGGATTGCTGACGATGGCGATTAAACAGGAAGCAAATCGTTTGAAAATGAAATACCAGACTACCGACCCGTATGATATTTGCACGAGCATGGACATCCAGGTAATAAAGCGGCCTATGGGCGCAAGCGCCCAGTCCTGCAAGGGCTTTTTCCTGGTCTCTTCTCGGTGCAAGCTGATCGTGATCAACAGTGATTTACCCGAAAGCATTCAACGGATTATCATAGCTCATGAGCTGGGACATGCTGTTCTTCACAGCGATTCGGCCATCAGCGCATTCCATGAGTTTGCGATGTTTGATGACACGGATCGTATGGAGTATGAGGCAAATGTGTTCGCTGCGGAGTTCATGCTGAGTGATGACGAGGTCATGGAGTCGCTGGAGATGCAGATGGACTTCTTCCAGATGGCCAGATGTCTGTATGTACCGCCCGAGCTGCTGGACTTCAAGCTGCGAATCTTGCAGCGGCAGGGCATCAAGATCAATGCCCCTTACATCGCACATGGGGATTTTCTCAAGCGCGATCTGGGGCAGCCTCTGAATTGAGTATGTTACCGGGGGCAGCATTTAAGGTCTATGTCAATGTTTTTGTAGAGCACACTACCGAGGGACTAATGCTTCCACGCACAATAGTCTGGGAAGATGGTCTGAAATATGACATAGACCGAGTGATTGATATTCGGCCTGCCTATGCAGCAAAGGCAGGTGGACAAGGCGACCGTTATACCATTCAGGTTAACGGAGCACGAACCTATCTATATTTTGAACGCTCCTCCAATCCGACCGACACGAAGATCGGGCGCTGGTTTGTTGAGCGCAAAGTGCCTTTGAAGGAATTTTTATGAGAACTGATGATAAAAAGCACCAATGCTGGTTGAACGAGGGTGAGACGATCCGCTCGTTCCATCCGGTGTTAGATTGTGCGCTTCGTGAGTTTGCGGACCACGACGCCTTTGTGAGCTTTATTTTGAGATGGTTGATATTTTTTGATTTCGAGTAAGTGAGGAGGTAACAATGTATAGCGCTGCTATCCAGAGATATTTCAATGAGCACATCCATCTGCCGTATTCCTTCTTCCTGCAGCCTCAGCGTTTTATCCGACATGCACTCAAGAAGAAGGGTGCGTTCATGGCAACCGCATACAACTATGTCGAGCCCAGCGAGGCTGACAATGAAGACATTATCGAGTATCTTGCTACAGACTTCGATGTCATGGCCGGCAACACGGCTGGCCGGCTCTGCGTTTTAATGAAGCTTCCAGAGCCCACGATGCCTCTGCACTGTAAGATGATTGGTTGCTCCATCAAGCGGGATGGGAGCAATCCCATCTGGCGCACGATCGAGCTGACTGAGCAAGGGACTCTGCTCCTGTGTGGTTGGGGCGAAGGCCATACACATATGACGATTTGTGAGGTGGCTCTGAGCCCGATCAATTCATTCCTGCTTAACGCAGGAACTGGCCACTGCTACGGCTTTTTGGTCTCATGTCACTGGTACAGGTTTCCCTGTGGCTGGACGACCTTGATGAGATATCCCAAAAACTGAATAAAGACGGAAGGATCGATCTCTGTTGAATGGGATCGATCCTTTTTCGTCTGGAAAGCAGAATTAGGTATTCTGGCACGAGTAAAGCTCCAATGGTATTCTGACTCTGTACTTATTAGATTTCATCTCCGTTATGGAGCTTCATAAGCTGTGAGCCAACACATTCTGGCATTTCTGGGCGGACAATTTGTTTCGCCGCTCTCTTTGCGCTTTGATTTGAATTTTCAGATCAGAGCGCTCTTTTTTTGTCCAAATTCCGCATTGCGGGTTTGAGAATTATTTATTTGAAAGGTGGAACAAGCAAATGATGGAAAGCAAAGTATTCGCGGACAACTTCAGTCGTAGCTTCAGCGAGTCGGGGGACTTCTTTCAGTTTCTCAGCGCTCGGCAGGCCCGCAGCAAGTGGATGACAGCTCCGTCCAAGGAACTCCGGTTTGAGCCGGTGGAACGGGGATCCACGCTCGGAAATCTGTATATGCAGATCTACGACCACAACGGCGACGCAGATGTTCTGGAGGACACGATGGAGAATACCAGTCTCCTGTTGAAGGTGGATGGTAAGGACTACCCGGTCCGTTCCTGTGCTCTCAAGACCGTTCTGGAGCGTGCCCGCATCTCCGGTCATGCCCTCAACAAAGTCTCCAAAAGCGTATTCGCTGAGATTCTCAACTACTGCATGGGCGTTGCCTCCGGCGACAGCCTGATCAAAGTCGCAGATGAGAAGGTATCGGCAGTACACGGTGGAGATCCCAAGGACTACACGGTCATGGAGATGCTGCCCCTATTCAAAGCGACCAATGACTTCCTCAATCGAGAGTATCCCGGTAATCGCTTCATGACCGCCCACTTCGATCACTCTATCGCAACCGCTATCTGGTGCCTGGATGGCCAGGCAGACAAACTCCTTGATACATACCACCGGGAGATTGCCGCCAAAGGCCTGCGTGCCGACAAACTGGTTCCCGCACTGCGTTTCTCCACCTCCGATGTCGGCATGAGTGGAGCGAACCTCTATCCGATCTTCCTGGCCGGCGCAGAGTCCCGGATTATCCCACTGGGATATCCCATCCGCACCGAGCACAAGAACGGATCTGGCATGGAGTACTTCGAGGAGCAGCTTGGTCTGGTCTATGCGCAGTTCGAGAAAGCAGTCGATAAGCAGGTTCAGCTCATGAACATCGAGATCCGCTATCCCGTTACTACCTTAATGCGGGTGCTGAAGCGGATCAAGCGCCCAAGAAGGCTTCCTATGAGGCGATGGACTACTTTATGGCCATTCACGGTGATGCGCCCTGTACGGCGTATGACCTGTTCATGCAGATGAGCGATGTTATCTTCTCTGCCCAGTGTGACGGCGCATCCGGTATGCGCATTGCACAGCTTGAGGAGATCGTATCTCGGGCGCTGAATGTGAACTGGCACGAGTATGATCACCCTGGCGACTTCAAGTGGTGATTGCGATGGCCAAAGCTGTTTACTACCCGAAGGGTGAGAGGCAAAAGACCATCATCAAGCTTTTGAACTCTCTGGAAGGGCGCTATTCCAGGTGGGATATTTGGCAGGATTTCATTGTCCTGTCTGCCGTCAGCATTGCCAATGCTTTCGGTGGCCCATACAGAGAGCAACGCGAAGCGATGTATCTGGAGCGTAGCAAAAAATACTCAACCTCCGAGCTGGAAGTCTTAGCGCAGATGCTCGCCGAAGTTGTCGATGAGATGGAGCAAAATCCAGATCAGGATATGCTTGGCGAGCTGTTCATGGCATTGGGCCTTGCGAATGAGTGGAAGGGGCAGTTCTTTACACCCTATGACATCTGCAGAGCGATGGCAGCCATGAATCTGGGTGAGGATCTGAAAAGTCAGATAGAGGAAAAAGGCTGGGTATCTGTGAGTGATCCCGCCTGTGGGGCCGGCGCATTACTGCTTGCTTCGCAAACGAGTGCAAAAGGAACCACATCAACTATCAGACTTCCGTTTTCTTTGTCGCGCAAGACATTGACTTCTTGGCGGGCTGCATGTGCTACATCCAGATGAGCCTACTCGGCTGTCCCGGCTATGTGGTCATTGACGATTCCATCCTCCATCCGGCGCAGAGCTACGATGAGGACGGACTTATCCCCAAGAACAGCCCCAATGTCTGGCTCACCCCGATGTATTTCAGGGATGTCTGGCATTGGCGGAGAATTTTCGCACAGCTGGACCTAATTACTCAGACAAAGGAGAGAACGCATGGAAAACCTGACATGTAAGGGACTGAGTGCCGCTCATCGGAGAATGCTGATCAAATGCATTACCGAAGAGATTGGCAGCATTCCTGAACCGGTGGAAATCGAGTTCATGGAGCCCATTCGACGGAAACAGTATTCATCGCTATGGTACGGCGGCCAGATCGCTGCCATTCGGGTTCACGGTTGCGTTTTTGAGGTCCATGCATTAGGCGATGTCTACGCATGGCTCTATGACAAGAGCGACCGCGATCGCGAACTGCTCTATGTGAAGGACAAGAACAACTCCGGCCGATTTGGATCGGATATCCAGCCTTATCTCAAGACTGACCATGCTTTGGTAGCAGCAATCTGCAGGAAGCACAATCGGTATTGGATCGATATGGAGCATAACAACTGGTGGGAATGCTCTGTCTATACACCGGATGGAGTTTTCCATGATTTGATGTGGGTGCTGGATAGCGACCACATTTTCGCTGGAATCAGGGAGGTGTTCTGTCACATGGACGCAGTTCTGAAGGATCTCGGTGTCCCGGCGGGAAACGAGGGTTCGGAGGTGTCATCATGAGCAGTTTTCGAATTCCCTTGGTTTGGCAGATGTACGGGCATGTGGATGTAGAGGCTGATACCCTGGACGACGCTATCGAATACGCCTTGGGGCCGGATTGCCCGCTTCCTGAAGGCGAGTATGTAGATGACTCGATCCAGGTGGACGATCTGGTTTTGAACCAGGAGGCAACCCATGAAAGCCATCAATGAGCACTTTGAAGTTGGGCAGCAATACTATGCGCTCGTCAGTAAAGAGGTGTTGGTGGTGTCTGAAGTTTTGCAGCCTGGAATGTACCCGTCAGGCTCCGGAGGATACCATACGCTCCGGTCGCCGATGGTTCGGTTCAGAAGTGAGAAGACTGGCTCAGTGCATACCTGCAGCCTTGAGCTGGCCAAGCATCTGCTGCTTGCCAAGCGACAGACAGCAAAAGAAAAAGGAGTTGGTTGATCATGAATAAGGCACGACGCTTCGTCATTGAGACTCCGCTTGGAAAGCTTGAGGTCTACGCCAAGCACGATAAGAGCGATTGTGCGGAAGACTATCCCGGCGTCTTTATCGACTTTGTACGCGAGGATGGCGCCACGGTCGTGCTGGCTTGTGTGGAGTATGATCCGGACAAAGATTTGCTCCAGACAGTCGTCTATGGCGATTGCGCATCGGACGAGCCAACAGCGATTGTTGAACACTACAACACTGATTTTGAAGAATGAGGAGGATCGATTATGCCTAATTGGGCGTTTGGAACTGTTAAGGTGACTGGTACTCGCGAGGGTGTCAAGTCTTTTGTGGAGCGTTTCATCAGCAGCGATGATCAATCAACTGTCCCCGGAAAGCGGTTTTTTGCCCGGAGCTTTTCCGAGCAGAAGCGAGAGCAGAGCGTCAAGGATGCCATGGAAGAATTCGAAGGGAAAGCAGATAACGAAACTGCTGAGCATTCCTTCCTCATCATGTTTGCCTGGTCTGTTTGGTCCTGCATGATTGATGGTTACCCCCAGCGAAATGATGCCGAGTGCATCACGCTGAGTGAGGCCTGTATGGAGGATCATGTAGCTGTTGAAATCCGCTCTACGGAGACCGGAATGTGCTTTGAGGAACATGTCACCTGCGACGAGGATGGCAATCTCAACCATGCTGAACGAGACCTGAGCCGCTGCAAGTGTCGCAACTGCGGCGAGATCAGCCTCTTCGGATCCTTTGAGGATCTGGACGATGCTGAGTGCTCGGAATGCGGTGAACGTGGTTTCGACCGTTGTGAGGAGGAGTGAATTATGGCGCTGAATTTGAATTACAAACCCAATAAGCTGGTCGATATCACCACCCTCACTGAGGATCAGTGGTTGGACTGGCGGCGCAAAGGGATTGGCGGCAGCGATGTAGCTGTCGCCCTTAATTCCTCTCCGTATCGCACGGCCAGAGAGCTCTACTATGACAAGATCGGAGTGGTCATGGCAGATGAAGGCCCGGATAAGAGCATCACTTTCCAAATTGGGCATCTGCTCGAGGATGTGGTGGCTCAGATCTTCGCCAAGAAGACCGGCCTGTCTGTCTTTGAAGACCACTGGATGTACCAGCATCCTATTTTCCCGTTCCTGATTGCCGATGTAGACCGGTTCGTTATGCTTCCGGATGGTCGAAAGGCCATCCTCGAATGCAAAACCGCGCACTATGATATGCAGTTCAAGTGGGCGAATGGCTCTGTGCCACGCCATTATGAGCTGCAGGTGCGACACTACATGGCCGTCATGAACATCGATGTCGCCTTTATCGCATGCCTGTTTTCCAACAATGAGAACGACTTCGTATGGCAGAAGATTGAGCGCGACCTCGATGAGGAGGAGAATACGATTATGGAGCTGGAGGCGTTCTGGTGCAATCATGTTCTGGCTCGTGTTGAACCGCCTCTGGTAGAAAAGCCGGATGCAGTGCTGGAGTCCCTTCGTCGTTATTTCGGGCCGGCCGATAAGTCTGAGCCGAGTGTTGATTTGGACTGCAAGTTCCTTGGCAGCCTGAAAGAAATTCTGAACCTGAAGGAGGAAAAGAAGGTGATCGATGCGCAGTCCAAAGCATTGGAGACACGCATCAAGTCGCTCTACGCCCCCATTGTCGAGCAAATGGGGACTGCCTGTAAGGCGTCCTGTGAGCACGGCAGTGAGTGCTTCAGAGTAACCTACAATCCTCAATACAGGGAAGGGATCAACAAGGACAGGCTGTCAGCGCTGAGAGCCCAGTATCCGGAAATCTACGACGAGTTCGTCGATCAGACAGAATTGAGAATTTTCAAGGTGGTCAAGACGGCCATCGCATAAGGAGTGATCGAATGCTATGTCGATATGAGCGCACCATCTTCAAGTCGGATAAGGCTTCTGCATCTTCTCCTACAGCACCGAGGATCAGTCAGTTCCCAAGGAAGCGCATAACCGATCGTTCTACCACGACGACAAGATCCACTTCACGCAATCGGCTATCACCTTGTAGCCTCAAATGCCGTGGAAGTAGAACTTGATGGCACCTGGGAGAACTCGAAACATGGTCTTCAGCTATCGGTCTCAATGTGTAAGGAGATTGTTCCTACAAATCAGGCTGGTATCCTCGCATACCTGAGTAGTGGTGTGATTAAGGGCGTTGGCCCGGAGATTGCCAAAGCCATTGTTGCAAGGTTTGGGGATAAGACCATGGAGGTGCTGGACAAGGAGCCACAGAAGCTGCTGAGCATCAAGGGAATCGCCCAGAGGAAGCTCAAGGCCATCATCGCCTCCTATGAGGAGACAAAGGCTCTGAGCGACCTTATGATCTACTTGGCGCCGTTTGGTGTTTCAATGAAGAAGCTGCGATGATCAAAGAAGAGTTCGGCGACAACAGCCTGAAGATCGTGAAGTCGGATCCCTTCCAGCTTTGTAAGATCAAAGGGTTTGGCTTTATGACCGTGGACTCGATTGCCCGCAAAACCAAGGTAAGCCTAAAGCATCCTATGCGATACTCCGGCGCAATCAATTATGTGCTGGATGAGGCCAGGGTATCTGGGCATCTCTTTCTCACCGTTGATGAGACCGTGGGTCAGTGCTATGACCTGCTCAACTCGGATTGTGAAGAAGAGGTGGTCTCCGAGGAGGAGATCCGACAGGCCATCTCCAATGAGCGTGTTGAGTCCCGTGTCTATGTTGAGGGATCTCGTGTGTACCTGAGCTATGAGCGTATGTGCGAAGTCAAAGCTGCCAAGCGGATTGTGTCCATGCTCCTCCAGGAAGGGTTCGATGAGATCCGTGACCTGGATGAAAAGATCGATCGGGCGGAGAAAAACTTGCATCAGAGACTGGCCCCTTCTCAGCGCAATGCTGTGAAGCTATGCTTGTCCTATCCCATATCCATCATGACTGGTGGACCGGGCAGCGGCAAGACGACGACGCTAAGGTTTATCTTGGACATCTACCAGGCAGCGTTCCCGTCAAACGAGATCCTTTTGGCTGCACCCACCGGTAGAGCCAGTCGGCGAATGTCGGAGCAAACGGGCAAATATGCCTCCACGCTTCACTCTGCTCTTGGTCTGGTCACCGAAGAGGATAGTCCACTCAACGATACGGAAATGCTTTCTGCAGATCTTATCGTGGTGGATGAGTTCTCCATGGTGGATATGCGCCTTGCGTATGTGCTGATGGAGCGAATCAAGCCAGGAGCCAACTGATCATCGTAGGTGATGCTGACCAGCTTCCATCTGTCGGTGCCGGCAATGTGTTACGGGAGATGATCCGTAGCGAGAAGGTGCCAATGGCAGTTTTGGAAACGGTATTCCGGCAGGCATCCAATAGTCGGATCATCACCAACGCCCATGCAATCAATCATAATGACACACATCTACAGTATGGGGATGACTTCCAGATGCTCGAAGTGCAAAACTCGGAAGAGGCAGCGCGGCTGGTCATTAAAAACTATCTGCGCGAAGTTGCAATTCATGGCATAGAGAATGTTCAGATCCTATCGCCGTTTCGGAAGCGTGGCGCTGTGGCGTCCAATGCATTGAACGAGACAATACGGGAACTCGTCAACCCTCCGAACAATCTGAAAAAGGAAATGAAGTGTGGCAGCCGGGTCTTCCGTGTGGGCGATCGCATTATGCAGACTGTAAACAGGATCAATGTGTCGAATGGCGATGTCGGTATCATAACCGACGTGGAGACAGAGGATGATGATACGATTGCGCGTGTCAAGCTTCTGGATGGGCGTGAGCTGAGCTATACGCAGGAAATGTTGGAGGACCTTGAGTTTTCCTACTGTACGACCATCCATAAGAGCCAAGGACAAGAGTATCCGGTCATCATCGTTCCTCTTCTGAAGGAGCACTATATCATGTTGCGGCGAAACCTGCTCTATACAGCGGTGACCAGAGCCAAGGCAAAGGTCATTCTGATTGGGCAGAAACAAGCCGTATTTATTGCGATCCACAAATGTGATGTGGGTCAACGGAACACCGTCCTCGCTGATCGAATCGTGGCTTACTACAACCGCGAGCTCAGCAAGCGAGTGACTTGATTTTTGGGAACCGGGGTGGTCAGAAGCCACCTCGTTTCTACATTTATTATGAAGGGAAGACTCAACATGAGTGAATTGAACACGAACGCGATCCCGGCCATCAATGCCGTTGAAGGATTTAACCCTGCTGACTTTGTGCGTAACACCGTTGGAGAAGAAGGTGAAAACGATCTCTATTTGGATGTCAAGTACCGACTCCTCTGGTTCCGACTGCACTGCCCGAACGGCAAGATTGATCCGGAGCTTGTACATCTAGACGAGAAGAGCGCTGTTGTCTGCTGCAAGGTCTACGCAGACAAGGCTGACCCTGCTGACCAGTTCATTGGGAAAGCCTACTCTCAGCGCTTTCCTACTGAGGAGCGTTTTGGAGATCGCTTCCTGGAGATAGCAGAAACGGTGGCAAAAGGGCGTGCGCTGGCCGATGCCGGCTATGGTACGCAGTTCTGCATGAATGGAGAAACCCTGGCGAGCATCATCGCTGACGCTCCCATCAAAATGCCGCCTGATGAAGACGCCGGACATCCGGGAAATGTAGCGGCCAGCTTTACTGCGCAGCCGATGCCTCCTGCAGTTCCGGCTCAGAGTGCTCCGGTGTCTCAGCCACCTCAGCAGATGCAGCCTCAGACACCCGCACAGCAGCCGAAAGCAGCTGCGCCTGAACCGCCCAAGACGGTTGATGAGTATATGAGAGTCATGACCATCGAGCAGGCCAAGGCCGTTAAGGTTGATTTCGGCCGCTTTAACGGTTGGACCCTGGGCGATATTGCCATGAAGAACCCCGGAGATTTGGCGTGGTATGTGAAGAACTATTCTGGCCATAACCTTGCACTCAAGGCAGGTGCCACAAAGCTGCTGGAAGCTGTTGGTCAGATGGCCAGCTGATTGGGCCCCTCACCGAGGGAGGTGATTGATGATGGGCAGAAAACCAGATCTGCCATGTGACATCGAACAGGTAATTGATTTGCTTGGAATTGAAGTGATCAGAGATACCGGCACGCAACTACATTGTAGGTGTCCATTCTGTGCAGATCGAAAAGCTCATATGAATGTGAAGATCCGAGACAATGTGTTTCGGTGCAACCGCTGCGGCAAAGGTGGGGGCATCCTCCACCTTTACGCAGAGTTTTGCGAAGTCACCCTCCATACGGCCTATGAGGAGCTTTGTAAGATGTTCGGTCCCGACAGCAATGAAAAACCGCGCGAGTATAAGAGAAGGCGGAAGATAATTGAGACAGCGGAACTGCCGATAGCCTCAGCTGAGGTGCGAGATAACACCTATTCAAATCTGCTCTCACTTTTGACCCTGTGCCCCACACATCAAGCATCGCTGAAGGAACGAGGCCTGACCCGAGATGAGATTGACTGGCTTGGCTATCGAACAACCCCCACGACACGCCTGAGACGGATCGTGACTGAGTTGCTGGAGCGCGGTTGTGTCCTTGATGGTGTTCCTGGTTTCTATTGCCAGAAAGATACCGGGCAGTGGACGCTCGACATCAGAGGTTCTGGAATCATGCTTCCGGATCGAAATCTTAATGGGCAAATTGAGGCCATTCAGGTTCGACTCGATAAGGTTTATAACCAGAAGTTCTATAACCTAACGAGCATCGATCAGTACTATGGGACACAGTCCAAGTGCTGTCCACATTATGTCGGGGTTCACGAAGGCGACGAGGTAGTCTGTCTCACAGAAGGCGTGATGAAGGCAGATATTGCCTACAGTTTTGCACTTGGCACCTCATATGAAAGTGGTTTTGTCGGCCTTACCGGAGTGCCAAGCTATTCCCAGTTCGAGCGTGCGCTTGAAGAGCTTAACTCTATCGGCGTGGTACGAATCAACATTATGGTTGACTCGGACTACCAGGTCAAAGAAGAGGTCCGAAAGGCGCGTGATCGCTATATCGAAATGGGGGTTGCTGCTGGCTTTGAGGTGGCTCCGATTACCTGGACACAAAAGCGGAAAGGCGTAGATGATCTCTATAAGCACCTTTTCCGGAACAAATGATTATGACTTGGGCTGCAGCATTTTAGCTGCAGCCCTCTGCGTATGAGGAGAATCTATATGGTTCCTATTGAAAACCAAGAGCGACCGAACATCAAGTCAGTCTATACCTGCTCGAACTGTGAGAAGGCTCTGTTTGATGGCGATGATGACCATCCGAGATGGAACTTCTGCCCCATGTGCGGCCAGGAGATTGAGTGGGATAAAGCTGCAAAGGTCGTTTGGGAAGAAAAAAACTGTAATGTCTGTGGCGGTTGGCTTGTTAAGCGCCACCCTGCAGGTTTTTGGTATGCCTCAAGCGACTATATTGGGATGGATACCTGCTACACCTGTTGGCTCGAGGAGTGCCTTACGACCAACTGCCTGGGCTGTAAGCGAGGGAACTATCCGGACTGCAAGTGGATTGATTTGAAAAAGTCTTATCAGGAGGAAGACAAATGAGCGTTGAGATCTATATTGATGACTTGAAGCCTGACATTCAAAGACAGGTATTGGAAGAGCTGGGGCTCGAAACTGCAGAAGATGGGAATTATGATATTATCCCTCTTTTCAGCGTAGAGAGACCGGAATGATTTTTGGGCAGATCACAAATTTTTAGTAGAGGGGGGTGGTCAAACACACCCTCATTTCTACATTCATTATGAGGAGTGAACTGCTGGAATAATCCAAATAATACTAGGGATAATATCCCAAGGAGGTGCTATCGGTATTATGGAAGAACCTAAGATTACTTCTGGTACAGTGCCATATATCGCATCTGAAATCCCTGATGATCCAAGAGATATCACACCCGAGCAGTGGGAAGCGATGAAGGCGGTTGATATTCGGACAGTAGACAAGTCTCAGCTTGTAGACTTGAGCACCGTTCACATTGATGAATCCTTGCCTGTGCGTGAAAGAGTGCTCAGTTATCTGAAGCAAGTGAAGAATCCATACTGTGTCCGAGTGGGCAACTTTGCTGTCAAGGTGAAATACAAAGAGGACGGGCCATCCTTTGAGGAAGTGTTCAAGCATCTGCTGCAGCAGCAGAGCATGATGTAATTCTTGCCAGGTCCGTTTTTCATCTGGATAAAGGGCCATAGATGTGGTATAATAGCCTCGGACTAAATCAAGCATACTCACTCCTTAGGCAGACAGACCACGCCAAAGGAGTGAGATTATGCAGAATAATGCGAATGAGATGGCTGTGTTTAATACCGCCATCTATGTGCGTCTTTCCAAGGAAGACATCGTTGCGGCGCAATCTGGCCGTGAGAGCAACAGCATTACCAACCAGAAGCAGCTTATTCTGGACTTTCTGAAGGATAAGCCTGAATTTAATATTGTCTCCATTCGTATAGACGATGGATATACAGGGACGAATTTTGACCGTCCAGCCTTTCAGCGCATGCTGAACGATATTAAGGCTGGACGGATCAATTGCGTGGTCGTAAAAGACCTGTCCCGTTTCGGAAGAGAGTATATCAATTCCGGAAAGTATATCCACCGTCTATTTCCTGTTTTAGGGGTGCGCTTAATCGCTATCAATGACAACATCGACACGATTACCCGTGACGAGAGTAGCGAGTTTAGCATCACGCTCAAGAACTTGATGAATGACAACTACAGCCGTGACATCTCAGTGAAGGTCAGAAGCCAGCTGCAGGTGAAGCGGAAACATGGTGACTTTATTTGTCCGTTTGCACCGTATGGGTACCAGAAGTGCGAGGGAAACCACAATCGAATTGAGCCCGATCCCTATGCTGCCACAGTTGTCCAGGATATTTTCAACTGGAAAATTCAAGGCATGACGAACAATGGCATAGCAATTCGGCTTGCAGAGAGCGGAATTCTTGCGCCGCTGGAGTATAAGCGCCACAAGGGAGAGCCGTTATTCTCCGGCTTCAAAATGAAGGAACGGTGCGAATGGACAGCGCAGGCAGTTGCCGGATACTCACCAACCCGATCTATATTGGAACCCTCCGCCAAGGCCTTCGCCGTAGACCAAACTATAAAATCAAGAAATCAATACCAACAGAAGAAAACGAGTGGGTTGTGATCCACGACGCCCATGAGCCTGTTGTCGCGAAGAGGACATTCTATCTTGCTCAAAAAGCTCTTCTGATAGATACGCGAGCAGCACCACGAGCAACGACAGTTTATCCGCTATCCGGCTTGTTGGAATGCGGAGAATGCGGGAACGCAGTTACTCGAAGCACAATTAACAACGGATATAAGTTATACAGCTATTTCCGCTGCAGCGTGCGCACGAAAGAGGATCGCTGTGAACTCAAGCAGGTACCAGAGGCACAGGTTGAGGCAGCTGTCCTTCAGCTATTGCAAGAGCATATCAGCGCGGTGGTTGAGCTCGACCGGTGTCTATCTGAAATTCAGCAGGTGCCATATCAGAAAATCAATGTTGCCAAGAGTGAGCAGCGCAGAGAAAAACTTGCGGCAGAAATCGCTCGTTATCGCGATCTGAAGGCATCTCTCTATGAAGATATGAAAGAAGGACTCATTTCGAAGACTGACTTCTGTGACATCAGAGGTCAGTATGATGCAAGAATTGCCGATGCGCTGATTGCTCAGGAGCAGATCGACCGAGAACTCAGTATCTATCTCTCGGGCGAACAGTCCCCGAACAACTGGATGAAGACATTTACCGAACATCGAGGATTGAAATCACTCACGCGGGCAGTTGTTCTGGAGTGCATTGAAAAAGTTGTTATTCACAAAGACGAAAAGTTGGAAATCATCTTTGAGCATTCCGAGGACTATGCCCGTTTGGTGAGCAGCCTGCAGGAATATGCCGCGCGTGGAATACTAGGGGAGGCGATGTAAGCATGGCAAGAAAGAGCAGAAAAAATGTCCAAGCCACACCCGCAGTTGTTGTAGGCCCCGTCCAGTACAAGGTAGCGCTCTATGCCAGAATCTCGGTTGAGAACGAACAAAAGCGAGAAGCAGACACCATAGGTAATCAGATTGCGTTGCTGAAGGACTTTGTTTCCCAGCATCAGGATTTAGTTGTTTTTGACCTCTATTGTGATGACGATATCTCGGGAGTTAGCTTTGTGCGCCCGGAATTCGCTCGAATGATGAATGACATCCGAGCTGGCAAGGTGACCTGTGTGATTGTCAAAGACTTGTCTCGTCTGGGGCGAAATATGATTGAGAGCGGTGAATATATTGAGCAGATCTTTCCGAGAATGGGTGTGCGCTTTATCTCCGTTACCGATCGCTTTGACTCATTGCGGGATGATGCCGACATTTCAATCCAACTGAAAAATTTTGCAAACGAGGCATATGCGAGGGACATTTCAAAGAAAATTCGGGCGGTGAAACGGACGCAGCAGCTTGCTGGTAAGTGGACCACTGGCACTCCGCCATATGGATATATGTTAGATCCGGATGACAAGTACCACCTATTTCCTGATCCGCAAACGGGGCCAATCGTTCTTGCCATTTTCCGTATGGTGGCAGAGAATCATACTCTCCACTTCATAGCGAAAACTCTGAATGAGCAAGGGGTGCCCAGTCCCGGACGCTATCTGTACGATATTGGTTTGCGGAAGACGGAGAAGTTCAAAAATGCCATCTGGTATCTGCAAACGATCAAGAAAATTCTTGTCGATCCGGTCTATCTTGGTTGGATTGTGTCCGGAAAGTACAGAAGCCAGCTGTGCGAGCGGGGGACAAAGACTACAGTTAAAACGCCCGAAGAGGAATGGATTATCAATAAAGGTATGCATGAACCCATTGTTTCCAAAGAGCTTTTTGATAAGGTTCAGGACATCCTCTCGGCTAGGCAAAGTGAACAGGGCCTTGCGACTATCTACGATTCCAAGAGTAAACGAAGAAGTATGTTCAAAGGAATTCTTCGTTGCGGAGAATGTGGTCGCAGTATGTACTTGCGCAGTAAATCTAATCGCGGTTATTACTATTATTGCACTCTCCATGAGAATTACAATGCCACCATTTGTCCCAAGAAAGCGGTCAAACAGGAGGATGTAGAGTCCCTTGCCCTGCGGCTTATCCAAACTCAGATAAGAGCATTCTCCGATGCCCAGAGACTGATTGCCAACTTGAATGCTACGCCTTCTTCGCAGACCCGCTATCAGATATATGAAACCCAGATTGATGATGCAAAGAGAAAAATTGAAAAGTTCAATCAGCTGAAGGCAGCCCTGTATGGCGATTTTGCAGATGGGCTTCTGAGCCATCAAGATTACACAGATCTGAGCGAGGACTACTCTAGGAGGGCGGATGATTTGAGGATCTTTATTGCTGAATTGGAGAAGGAAAAGGAAAAGTACTCAGTGGGATTTGGCAACAAAATGCAGTGGGCACTGTTGATTGAAAAGTATAAGGATCAGGAGTCCCTTGACGCTGAAATGGCAGCAGCTTCATTGAGACGCTTACCTTGTTTAACGATGGCCATGTTGAAGTGGCATTCCGCATCGTGATGAGATTGAACAGGTTCTCTATGTCGCTGCGACCCGAGGAAAGGAGGCGGAGAGATATGCCGGATAAGGTGCTGGCGTTTTATATTCGTTTGTCGAGTGAAGACCGAGATCTCAAAACAAATGCATTGAAGAATGAGAGTAACAGTGTTTTCAACCAAAGGCGGTTACTCCAGGATTACTATGATACACATGAATCGCTCCATGGTTATAAAGTGATTGTGTTCTGCGATGACGGTGTCACGGGAACACATTTTGACAGGCCAAAGTTCGATGAGCTAATTGAGATGGCTCGCAATCAGGAAATTCATTGCATTATGGTGAAGGACCTATCTCGTTTCGGAAGAAACTTTCTTGAGATGGGAAACTACCTCGAACTGATCCTGCCTCTTTATGGGGTCCGCTTTATCTCTATCAATGATGCCTTTGATAGTGATGACTACTTAGGTGTCACGGGCGGACTTGAGTTAGCCTCCGCAATCTCATCAATAATATGTATAGCCGAGATCTATCAACCAAGGTGCGCTCAGCTTTTCGTACCCGCAATCTGCGTGGTGAATACTGGGGAGGAAACGGCTTCTATGGCTACCAAGTCCATCCTCATAACAAAAAGAGATTGATCGTAGATGAGCAGGTTCGTGACATCATTGTCATGATTTTCGAGTCCTGCGTTGCAGGCATGACCACGAGCGAGATCGCTCAAATGCTGAATGATATGGGCATTCCATCCCCGTTAGAGCATAAACGGCGAAATGGCGGGTTTTATAATGGGGTGGTCAAGGAAGAGACTGGAATCTGGCTCAAGGGGGCTGTTCGAAAGATTTTGACTGATGAACGCTATACCGGTAAGATGATTACCAATACTCGAGAGACAGAAGAAGTAGGAAAGCCTAAGATGCGATCATTGCCCCGAGATCAATGGATCATAGTGCCAGGTACACATGAAGCAATCATTTCGGAGGAGTTGTTCCGAACGGCACAGAATGCGCTCCAAGGGCGTATTCGGAATGTTAACAAGAATACTGCCGGAAACCGAGCCAACAATCTGTTTGTTTGTGGCTGCTGCGGGAGGAAGCTCCGAAAGAATCCAGCAAAGGAACCACACCTTGTTTGCCCGAAAAATGACAGTATTAAGGGTGCTGAGTGTGCGGGTCTCTTTGTCAATCAGGCCCAAATTGAGCAAGCTGTTCTTCAGATGCTGCGGGAACAAAGTAGGAGCTTCCTTGAGCAGCATTGTTTGATGCAGGCATGCATTGACAAAAAGCTTTCAAGTATTCAAACGGAGCTTGATGCTAACACCAATATGACAAGACGGCTCCAAAGTAGAAAGGCTGAACTATATGAGCAATACCGAGCGGGTCGCATAAGCAGAGAGAAATTTGCTGATATCCAGAAGACAGATTCAGAGAAGCTGGCAAGACTCTCAAGTAGAGCTGAAGAGATCAAGCGGCTTCTGGTAGAGCACTATGAGTCTCGAGGTAATCTTGCGGCGGGAAAAAGAACAGCAGATCAGATCATCCTGCTTAAAGACTATGATCCGGAAATAATTAGAAATTTTGTAGAGCGGGTTCGTGTGTACCTTCAGGAGAGATTGAGATAGATATGCGTACTTCGAGCGGGTTTGAATTTGTAACGGCAAGCTAAAACAATAAGCGCCCCCACTTTGGAGGCAGCTGAAAAAATTCCGAAAAAACTGTATGTCTATCTTGACACAACCAGAGGGCCTGGTCACAGGCATGGCGGCGAAAATGTTCCTCATCGCGGGGCCGGTGATCGTATTCGGCACCGCCGCCAGCGTGATCTACGGCGTGGTGCTGTGGCTGCTGGGGGGATAAGAAATGGCTTGCCTTCCGGCAAGCCATTCGCTGTATTGGGCCTGTATCCCGATGGCTGCCGCAAAGGCGGTCAGTCCTCCCGGTCCTGCTTTTGCCTCCGGGCCAGGACCAGAGCGCGGATGCCGCCGTAAACGATCCAGATGACGCCGATGGCCAGGTATATGTATTTCATCTCGCTCATGGCGTTCCATTTCAGCAGGGAATACACCACCAGCAATGCGCCGCACAGCAGATACACCACATAGCGCATGATGCTGTCGGTCTTTTTCTTGTTATCCATAGCGGCCTCCTCAGTTATGATGCCTTATTATATAGGAGCCGCGCCGCCTGTGTCAATACATTTCAAGGGCAGGCGGGGCGTGTGCGATGCCCGGGGCCGCGCCCCGCCTGCCTTTTATCCCGCCCGCCGCTCCCTGCGGCGGGCTATCCCAGATGCTCCAGGTCGTCCTTACCCAGACTCATATGCCGCCAACGCTCCGGCAGTTCCGGGCCGATCAGGGGAAACAGGTTCTCCGTGTCGGTGGTGGGCTGGATATTATAGGTGCCGTACCGGTTCACCAGGTCAAAGCAGTCCTGGGGCACGCCCCGGAACTGATGCACGTCCGGCGCGGCGTCGCAGGGGAAGCCGCGGTCCTTTCGCTTCATCTCTCTCACCTCCGGCCTTAGTATGCCCGGAGACGGGAAAATCTTTCACCGCCGGGCGGGGAGGAGACACCGGCCGCTTGCCATCGGGGGCGGCGTATGGTATACTCAAAATCAGTTCAGCGAAGCAGTTTTTGCGGGACTTCCGATGAAATGGGAGAGAAATGATGATGGACAAATCGGTTTCTATCAGAAGAGTGAAAGCCGGAGATGAGGATAGCCTTGCGTATGTGCAGACGGAAAGCTGGAAGGAGGCATTTCGGGAAATCGTGCCTGCGGACATCCTTTCACAATGCACGGAAATTGAGCGGGCGGCTGAGATGTATAAGATGCTCTTGGCGGAAAACAAAGGAAACGGCTACATTTTAGAGCTGGATGGCCGACCGCATTGCATTGCCTGGTGGGACGCTGCCAGAGAGGAGAACATGAGAGGATTTGCGGAACTGATCTGCATTCATTCGCTCAGGGATAACTGGCATAAGGGCTACGGAAAAATGATGATGGAGCGGGTGCTGGATGATGTAAGGCGCGCGGGATATTCAAAGCTCATGCTCTGGGTATTTGACAGCAATGTGCGGGCGATCCGGTTTTATGAAGCGAACGGATTCGCGGCAAGCGGAAAAAAGCGGCCTGCTCTGGGTGCGGTAGAGGAGATGTATATCAAGGAAATGTAAGTCAGGCATCAGCTGATAAACCGGAAAATGTGAGGTGCATATGTATTATCACGCGTCGCCAATAGGCACGATCAAGCGGCTGGAGCCCAGGGCATCCAATCATGGAGTCCCCTTGGTCTATTTCTCAAAGAAAAGGGAAAATGTCCTGGTCTATTTGAGCAATGCGATTGAGCGGTATTGCAAGGAAACCGGCTTCTCCTATGACGGCAGATGGGAAAAATGGGGACCATACGGTTTTGAGAAGAACGGCATCCAGCGGCTGGAGGAATATTATCCGGATGCGCTGAGAAAGACCTACCAAGGCGTATCCGGATATATCTATTGCGCAGGCAGCATTGAGGAAGCGGATTTCGATGTGCGGATCCCGGATGCAGCTGTAAGCAATGTTCCTGTAGACATCGAATCTGTGGAGTTCGTTCCGGACGCCTACGAGGCTATTTTACAGGCGGAAAAGGAAGGACTCATCACCATTATGAGATATGAGGAAATGCCGGAAAGCGTGCGGCAATGGAATCAAAGAACCATACGGGAAGAATACAAAAACGCTGCGGACCATCCGGAGTACCGGCATTTCTTAAAGGGCAGCTTCCCGGATTGGCTGGCAGATGAATGACCAATTATTTTATAGGAGGAATGACATATGACCGTTTCCCAGGCGCTGGAGAAGCTCTCCGCGTACGAAAAGCTGATGTTCACCTACAACCACGCCTCCGGCTGATGTACTACGACGGGGCCACCGTGCCCCCAGGGGGTCGGCGGACCTGCGGGCCGATAGCCTGGGCGAGCTGGCCCGGCTGAGCTATGCCCTGACCACTGCCCCGGAGACGGTGGAGATGCTCCGGACACTGGTGGAGGCCCGGGACCGGCTGGACCCGGTCACCGCCCGGAAGGTATCGGAGCTGTGGCGGGACTATGAAATGACCCACCGGGTGCCGGAGGAGGAATTTGTTGCCTATCAGCAGCTGACCTCCAAGGCCGACGCCGTGTGGCACGAGGCCAAGGAGCGCAGCGACTTCGCACTGTTTGAGCCGTATCTGCAGCAGGTGTTCGACGCAGCCGCCGCCTGGCGGAATACATGCAGCCGGACAAGGACCCCTATGACGCCCAGCTGGACCGGTTTGAGCGGGGCCTGACCCGGGAAACCTGCGACGCCTTCTTCGCCGCCCTGCGGCAGGAGCTGGTGCCCCTCATCGACCAGGTGAAGGCCCATGCGGACCGGGTGGACGACGCCCCCCTGCACCGGAGCTTCCCGGTGGCCATCCAGCGGGAGTTCACGGACTTCGTCATGGGCGTCATGGACATCGACCGCGACCACTGCATCATCGGCGAGACGGAGCACCCCTTCACCATCAATTTCTCCCGGGACGACGTGCGCATCACCACCAACTATCACGCGGACTTAGTGGCCTCGTCCCTGTACTCCGTGGTCCACGAGGGCGGCCACGCCCTGTATGAGCTGCACGTGGGCCGTGAGCTGTCCCGCACCTGCCTGGGCGGCGGCGTGTCCATGGCCATCCACGAAAGCCAGTCCCGGTTCTATGAGAACATCATCGGCCGCAGCAGGGCCTTCTGCGGGGTCATCTACCCCTGGCTCCGGGAGCACTTCGCCCCCCGGCTGGACGACGTCAGCCAGGACGCGTTCTACCGCATGATCAACAAGGCCCAGCCCTCCCTGATCCGCACCGAGGCCGACGAGCTGACCTACTGCCTGCATATCATGGTGCGCTATGAGCTGGAAAAGCGGATGTTCGCCGGGGAGCTGACGGCCCATGACCTGCCCGCTGAGTGGAACCGCCTGTACAAGGCGTATCTGGGTGTGGACGTGCCCAATGACCGGGAGGGCGTCCTTCAGGATTCCCACTGGGCCAACGGCAACATCGGCTATTTCCCCTCCTACGCCATCGGCTCGGCCTACGGCGCCCAGTATCTGCTGGAGATGCAGAAGGACTTCGACGTGTTCGAGGCCGTCCGCTCCGGCAAGCTGACAAAGATCAACGGCTGGATGGAGGAGAAGATCTGGAAATACGGCTGCATGAAGGACCCCACGCCCCTGTTCGAGTCGGTATGCGGCAAGTTTGACCCCACCCGCTACACCGCCTATCTCCGGGAGAAGCTCACGGAGGTCTACGGCCTGTAAGGGCCTGGGGCACTCCATCGGACAATCAAAACCTCCGGCTAAGCCGGAGGTTTGACCAGGCCCTATAAGGGCCCATTACGGACGAAGCCCCTTAAGGGGCCCGAAAGGGCTGCCGACCGCATTCGTTTCTCGGGCTACCCCTTAAGGGGTTTTTATCTATGCCTTGGGATTCTTACTACCCGTAAACGGTCTATAAATTCCTTTATGCTAATCTGGTCAGACATTTTGTCCTCCTCCAACTGGTTCTGTATGTACGCCTTTATCGCTTTCTTGTTTCGGCCTACCGTATCCACAAAATACCCTCTTGCCCAAAAGTGCCTGTTCCCGTACTTATACTTCAGGTTGGCATGTCGGTCAAATATCATCGGGCTGTTCTTTCCTTTCAGGTAGCCCATAATCTGGGATACGCTGTACTTCGGCGGGATGCTTATCAACATGTGGATGTGGTCTGGGCATGCTTGTGCTTCTATGATTTCTACGCTCTTTTGCTGGCACACTTCCGCAGTATAATCCCTATGTCCTCTTTTATCTTTCCATATATCTCCATCCGTCTATATTTCGGCGCAAACACCACATGGTATTGACATCGCCAACTGGTATGTTCTAAACTACTTATATCTACTTCTTTCATGAATTAGTCTCCTTGTTTTTGTAAGTTTTGGTCGGCAAACCTCTTCCTTACTCTAACTCGGAGACTTTTTCTTGTCTACTTTGCCCCTCGCCATAGGCTATTTTTCCCCGGCAGAGCGGGGGTTGTCTTTGGTGGCCAAAAGAGAATTCTCGAGAGGTAAAGATACCCCTCGAGAATATATTCTGAACTTTATGAATTAAACAAATCTGCAAACATGATCAACCGCAATATCGGAAAAACCATAGGTCTCGACCTTCGTCATTTTGCCATTGCACATAGCCTCGATATTGTTCAGCATTTCGCGGCCCATTTCCTGATAAGTTTTTTCGCCACGAATGATAGCGCTCAAATCTACATCCATGTTATCATCCATCATTTTATAGGTGCGTTCGTTTCCTGTAACCTTCAAAACAGGCACGATAGCATTTCCGGTCGGCGTACCTCTACCTGTTGTAAAGATAACGGCATTGCACCCTCCCGCAACCATTGACGTTACGGAAGAAATGTCAAATCCCGCGGTATCCATCACGATTGCACCATGCTTTGTCGGACGTTCTGCCTGCTGAAGAACTTCGACAATCGGGCGTGTGCCGCCTTTACGAATACAACCGAGCGATTTCTCGTCCAGAGTCGACAAGCCTCCTGCTTTGTTGCCCGGCGTCGGCTGACCTGCACGACAATCCTGTCCGGCAGCTTTCAGGTGTTCCTCATAGGCACGGCAAACTTCGATAATCTGATTATGGATTTCCGGCGTTGCCGCGCGCTTGGCAAGGACATGTTCTCCGCCAATCCATTCAATGGATTCACTCATGATTGTCGAGGCGCCCATATCAACCAGCAGATCGGAAAGCTCGCCGACGGCCGGATTACTTGCCAGGCCACTGGTTGCGTCAGAGCCGCCGCATTCGATGCCCAGAAGCAGCTCCGAAATATCAAATTTTTCTTTAGGCTGCATTGCAGCTTCAGCCGCCATTTCTCGGGCGGCACGCACCGCTTTTTCGATGGTCTTAAGCGTTCCGCCTTCCTCTTGAATGCCAAAGGAGACAACCGGCTTGGAAGTCATTTTCTGGATTTTTTCCCTAAGCTGCCGATGGCCGACCGTTTCGCACCCCAGACCGATAATCACCACGCCATATACATTTGGATTGCATGCAAAGCCAGTCAGAACCTTCTGAGACATATCCGTATTTGCCTGAACATCCGAGCAGCCGGTGTTAAACACGATATTCACTGCTCCGCGAACCTGGCTGGCAACAATACGCGCGCTTTCGCTGCCGCATACACAGGAAGGAAGAATCAAAACATGATTGCGAATGCCTGCACGACCTTCCGCACGCCGATAACCCCAAAATTCCATTGCTTATATGCCTCCTTTATACCAATTCACTGTCATAATCACGGGGAATGCTGATGATGTTATTTTCATTGACATGGCATCCTTTTGCAATCGCGGCAGTCGCTTTACCGATCATTTCTCCGTATTTAATCACTTCATCCCCACGCAGAGAGCTGTCAGCGCAACCTTATGGCAATAAGGAATAGGCTCTTCGGTTTCAAAGTTTTCAAACCGGCAGATGAACGATAGGTAACTTCCTCACCCGCTTGAACTTCCTTCACACAGGTAACTACATTGTCTTTTTCATCAAGAAGTATAGCGTTAATCATGCCCATGATGTTAACCTCCGTTATTTTATTTCTGCTTGGCAGCTTCATACTGCTCATATTCTTCCTCAGTCATTTCAGGATGCAGAGAGCCTTCCAGTTTAGAGATAACCATTGCCGTCGCGCCATCGCCAAAGATATTCGGAACCATTCGTCCCATATTCAGGAAACGATCAACGCCCGCAAGAAGACCGACAGCCACCGCAGGCAGCGCCTGCGGTGGCCTTTTTTTATTTAATTTCTACTTCCGCCGGCGGCCGCCGCGCTTGGAGGCCATATACCGGTTCAGCTCCGACTGCTTGCTGTCGGACACGGACATGAACTGCTTGAGCTTGTCCTCAAAGGTCAGCTCCGCCGGGGGAGCGGCAGGCTGAGACGGATTGGGACGCGCCGGATTGGGCCGGGGCGGACGGGGCCGCGCAGGCCGGTCCGCATACTGGGGCCGGGGCTTGGGCGGCTGCGCCTGCTTCACGGACAGGTTGATCTTCCCCTCCGGCGAGATGGACAGTACCTTCACCGGCACCTCCTGTCCCTCGGTGAGAAAGTCGTGAACGTCGGTAACGAAGCTGCCGGACACCTCAGAGATGTGTACCAACCCGGATTTCCCGCCGGGCAGCGCCACGAAAGCACCGAATTTGGTGATGGTGGTCACCTTCCCGGTGATAATGGTCCCAACCGTCAATTCCATAAACGAATCTATCTGCTCCCTTCGATAATGTGGCGTGTCAGTTGTTCACGTCGTAAAAAATGCGCTCGCCGTCGGAGGCCAGGCCCAGGTCGTCCCGGGCCAGACCCTGGATAAAGTCCGGGTCCCCCTCGTGGTCCAGGTCGGAGCGCAGCACGTCATTCTGCTTTTCGGTCTGCTGGATCTGGGCGTCCAGCGCCTGACTTTTGCTGCGCAGCTCCGGCAGGCGGCTGCCGTATACCCGCGCCACCTCCAGGCTTACCGCCGCCAGCAGCACCAGGATCACCAGCAGGGCCGCCACGCGGCTGCGGCTGACGGTTTTTTTCTTGCTTTTTGCCATGTCTGCGGACTCCCTTCCGTGCATCGTCTTCAGGTCGTAGAAAACACTTCCACCTATATGTATTTAGTATAGCGTACTTTCTCGCAGAATGGAAGCCTTTTTTTACTTTTGGCAGCAATTTTTTTCCGCACCGTCCCAGAGCCTGGGCCGGGATGCGCAGCAGCCGCCCCAGCTCCCCGGCCACATCGGCCCAGAACTCCCACAGAGGCCGCAGCGCCGGTGCTGCCAGCAGCAGATACAGGGCCATGCCCGCCCCGGCGCCCAGCAGCATATACAGCTGCGGCTCCCCGCCGCCTACCTGGGTCAGCACCACAGGGTCCCCAGCAGGCACAGCAGGGCGAACAGCCCGTCGGCGGCGTGGGTCAGCCCCGGCCTTCTGCGCCGCAGCACCCGCAGCAGATCGTATACCAGCCCCCCGGCAGCGCCAGGGCCGCCGCCGCGCCCAGGGCGGACAGCTGGGCCATGACGTAGTTTCCATGGCCCCGGCGTCAGCCAGCAGCCGGGTCAGCCAGGAGCCTCGCGGGGCCTGCTGCTCCTCATAGGTCAGGGCCTCGATGCGCCCGTCCACATGGAGCTCCCCGCCGTCCAGGCTCAGCTTCCCGATGTGCAGCCCTTGGCCGGTGACGATCAGCGTCCCCTCGCAGGTGGACATGACGATGCACCCCTCGTCGAACCGTTCCACATCCTCCACGCCGGACACCGTCAGCTTGTCCCGGCCCTCCAGCTCCACCCGGTGATACAGCTGCTGCCCCGTCTCATACGTCATAAAACCGCCCCCTCATACACATGATGCATCATGTGTATGAGGGGGCGGCAGAAAATATACCGGTTGTCCCGGGTTATCCCGGCCTTGTCTCAGCCCTGTCCCGGGTCTGTCCCGCCGATTTCCCGATACATGGCGGCGGCGTCGGCCTTGCCCACGTTGTCCGTCACGGTCAGCACCTCCACCTCCAGGTTCTGGCCCCGAAGCGGATGGCGATCCGATCTCCGGGCTTCACCTCATAGGAGGCCCGCTGGGCCCGGCCGTTGACGCTGACGCGCTCATTGTCGCAGGCCTCGTTGGCCACGGTCCGCCGCTTGATAAGCCGCGAAACCTTCAGGTATTTATCCAATCGCATGGGTTTCCCCTCCTTTTTCCCGCATTATAGCAGATTTTCCCATCCCTGGCAATATGGACGGATTTTCTTTTTTTCATGAGTTGCACAGGCGGCCCGGGTATAGTATAATATAGGGTACGGATTTTATGAACCTGCGCCGCGGCGCGAACGAGGAGGGACCAAGGTATGATGCATCCTACCATAGATATCAAAACATTTTTGAAGCCCGGGGTCCGGGCCCACCTGGCCGGTATCGGCGGGGTGAGCATGTGTCCCCTGGCAGAGGTGCTGCTGGGCATGGGCCTGATCGTTCAGGGCTCCGACATGACGGAAAGCGATACCGTCTGCCAGCTGCGGGCCCAGGGCATCGACGTGGCCATCGGCCACTCGGCGGAGAACCTGAAGGACTGCGACCTGGTGATCCGCACCGCCGCCATCCACGACGAAAACCCCGAGATCGCCGGGGCCATCGCCCGGGGCATTCCCGTGTATGAGCGGGCCCAGGCCTGGGGCGCCATCATGCAGCACTATGAAAATGCCGTGTGCTTCTCCGGCACCCACGGCAAAACCACCACCACCTCCATGGCCACCCATATCTTCATGGCGGCCCAGGCGGACCCCACCGTGATGATCGGCGGCACCCTGCCCATGCTCCACGCGGGCTACCGGGTAGGGAAGGGGGACACCATCATTCTGGAGTCCTGCGAATACTGCAACTCGTTTCTGAACTTCTTCCCCACGGTGGCGGTGATCCTCAACGTGGGCGAGGACCATCTGGACTTTTTCAAGGACCTGAAGGACATTGAGCACTCCTTCCATGCCTTTGCCGACCTGGTGCCCCAGCGGGGCTATGTCATCTCCAACGCCGACGACCAGGGAGCGGGAGCCGTGGCAGGATTGAGTCATCCGGTGTTCACCTTCTCTCTGGCGGACCGGACGGCGGACTGCTATGCCCGGGATGTGGCGTTCTTCGACGGCTGCGCCAGCTTCGACGTGATGATCCACGGCCAGCTGTACGCCCATGTGGACCTGCACATCCCCGGCAAGCACAACATTCTCAACGCGCTGGCCGCCGCCTCCGCGGCCTATGTGCTGGGTATCCCCGGCCAGGCCGTCACCCGGGGCCTGGAGGACTTCCACGGCGCCGGCCGCCGGTTTGAGCACAAGGGCAGCTATCACGGCGCTGCGGTGTACGACGACTACGCCCATCACCCGGCAGAGCTTCACGCCCTGCTGACCACCGCCCGGTCCATGGGCTATGAGCGGGTGATCTGCGCCTTCCAGCCCCACACCTACACCCGCACCAAGGCCCTGTTCGACGATTTCGTCCGGGAGCTCCAGCTGCCGGATATCACGGTGCTGGCAGAGATCTATGCCGCCCGGGAACAGAACGTTCTGGGCATTTCCTCCCGGGATCTGGCGGAGAAGATCCCCGGGTCCATCTATTGCTCCACCCTGGACAAGGTGACGGACACCCTGGCGGGCCTGGCCCGGCCCGGGGACCTGATCCTCACCGTGGGCGCGGGGGATATTTTCCGGGCCGGGGAAAAGCTGCTGGAGCGGGCATAACGCTTCGTGCCGCCCCGCAGCGGCGGGAAAATGGCGCATGTCCCGTTTTTTGCGGTGTTTTTCTACAGCAAAAGTCCCCCGCCGGACGGCGGGGGACAAGAAGCTTCCAGATGACGTTGGCCATGAGGGCACAGGGGCGGACAACGCTGTCAGGCGAGGCGGCTTTACGGCTGGGGAACCTGCTCGGCCGCCAGGACCTCCTGGGTGTCGGCCCCGCACAGGCGGATGAGCTTCTCCGCCAGGATCTTGGAAAAGCCCGCGATCAGGCGCTTTCGATGACCATGCGGGACACGGCGGCCTCGCCGGGCTGGTCCGGCGTGCGGATATCCTCCGCCGCGTCCTGGACCTGTTGGTTGAAAAACAGGGCAATGTGGCGGAATTTCTCGGAATACTCCTGATAGGTGGCCCGGACCTCCTCCTCGGGGATGTCCGCGGGGATGATCTTCTGCACGTCGCTGATGCTGATGCTCTGCTTCATGGTCAGGATCATGATGAGATAGGCAATGTGGACCCGGAAGTATTTCCGCTTTACCGGGGCGGGCATGATCTTCAGCCGCACATAGTTGTTGATGGTGGAGGAGGTGACGAAGCTCTCCTTGCCGCCGGGCATGGCCGGGATGAAGTTCAGATACTGCGCCAGCAGCACCACCACCTGGTCCATGTACAGCCCCAGATCGGGAATGGAATCCCACTCCGGCAGGTGATAGTCGGTGATGAACCGGTCCCATCTGTCCAGCTTGTGGGCGATCAATTCTTTGTCATATTGCATACGGCATGCTCCGGAAGGATGTTTTCTTATATAATATCAGAATATCTGTTCAGTTGCAAGAAAATTGGTAATTAATAGGTTGACTTGCCTGAACTAATATGCTATATTAGAAAAAACGGGGATGGAGGCCATTGCCATGCCGGATAAGATTTATATTTACGGAGATTCTCTGCTGAAGGCCACGGTGCCGGACGTGGATTTCCACTATCATTTTCACATCAACGAGGTGATGCAGCGCTACCAGACCAAGCTGGTGGAGGTGGTGAACCGCTCGAAAATGGGAGCCACCATCGCAAGGGGCTGAGCCTGGTGCGGCATGACCTGGACCGGGGCCTGGAGGCCCGGTACGCCCTGGTGTCCTACGGCGGCAACGACAGCGACTATGACTGGGCCGCCATTGAGCCGACCCGGCGCCGACCACCGGCCAACACGGAGCTGCCGGTGTTTGCCGAACACCCTGCACGAGACCCTGGA